>Ga0102591_1002340_pt1 | contig 21087 bp, 18 predicted proteins | sample AraplaCol_mCL_r2_2_FD_76860 | JGI IMG/M metagenome (GOLD analysis project Ga0102591, IMG submission 76860) | Arabidopsis root microbial communities from North Carolina, USA - plate scrape MF_Col_mCL_r2 (SPADES assembly) (version 2) | ecosystem: Host-associated > Plants > Roots > Endosphere... | reverse complement strand
TGCTCTACAAGGTGGCCGGCGCCTGGGGCAGCCACGAGGGCTCGATGCTGCTGTGGTGTCTGGTGCTGACCGGCTACGGCGCGGCCATGGCGGTGTTCGGCGAGCGCCTGCCGCCGCGCCTGCGGGCTTGGGCCATCGCGGTGCAGGGCGCGCTGGGCGTGCTGTTCCTGGCCTACACCGTCTTCGCCTCGAACCCGATGACCCGCCTGCCGGACCCGCCGGTGGAGGGCCGCTCGCTCAATCCGCTGCTGCAGGACTGGGCCCTGGCCGTGCATCCGCCGTTCCTCTACTCCGGCTATGTCGGTTTCTCGGTGGTGTTCTCGCTGGCGATCGCCGCCCTGATCGAGGGCCGGGTCGACGCGGCCTTCGCCCGCTGGGTGCGGCCCTGGACCCTGGCGGCCTGGAGCCTTCTGACCGTCGGTATCACCCTGGGCGCCTTCTGGGCCTATTACGAGCTGGGCTGGGGCGGCTGGTGGTTCTGGGACCCGGTCGAGAACGCCAGCTTCATGCCCTGGCTGATCGGCGCCGCCTTGCTGCACTCGGCCATCGTGCTGGAGAAGCGCGGCGCCCTGCCGGGCTGGACGGTGTTCCTGGCCCTGGCGGCCTTCGGCTTCTCGATGCTGGGGGCGTTCCTGGTGCGCTCGGGCGTGCTGACCAGCGTCCACGCCTTCGCCGTCGACCCGACACGGGGCGTGCTGCTGCTGTCGATCATGGGCGTCGCTGCCGGCTTCGGCTTCGTGCTGTTCGCCATCCGCGCGCCGAGCCTGAACGCCGGCGGCCTGTTCGCGCCGGTCAGCCGCGAGAGCGCCATCGTGCTCAACAACATCATCCTGTCGGCGGCGACGGCGACGGTGCTGCTGGGCACCCTCTATCCGCTGATCCGCGAGGCGCTGGACGGCGAGGCCGTCTCCGTCGGGCCGCCGTTCTTCAACCTGACCTTCACGCCGCTGCTGGTGTTGGCCCTGGCCATCCTGCCGGCCGGACCGCTGCTGGCCTGGAAGCGCGGCGACGCGCGCCTCGTCGTGCGCCGGCTGTGGCTGGCGCTCGTCATCGCCGCGGTGCTGGGCCTGGCCGCCTACGCCCTGGTCACCCCGCGCAAGGCGCTGGCGAGCCTGGGCCTGGTTTTGGGCTTCTGGCTGATCGGCGGCGCGCTGGCCGAGTTGGCCGAGCGGGTGAAGGCTTTCCGCGCGCCCTGGGCCGAGGTGCGCCGGCGCCTCTCGGGCCTGCCGCGCGGGGCCTGGGGCATGACCATCGCCCATGCCGGCCTTGGCCTCTTCGCGCTGGGCGCCAGCTTCGAGACCGCCTGGAGGGTCGAGAGCGCCCAGGCCCTGGGCGTCGGCGGCAAGATCGAGCTGGGCGCCTATGTGCTGACCCTGACCGACGTCGGCACGCTGGACGGTCCCAACTACCTGGCCGAGCGCGGCGTGGTGCGGATCGAGAAGAAGACCGGTGGTTTCGTCTGCACGGCCGAGCCCGAGCGCCGGTTCTTCCCGGTCGGCGGCCAGACGACCTCGGAGGTGGCGCTGTGCCCGCGCGGGCTGGACGACCTCTACGTGGTCATCGGCGAGCGCCGGGCGGGACCCGCGGGCGAGCCGGCCTGGCTGGTGCGGGCCTATGTCAATCCGTGGGTGCGGCTGATCTTCCTGGGGCCGCTGATCATGGCCCTGGGCGGGGCGGTGTCGCTGTCGGACCGTCGGCTGCGGATCGGCGTGGGACGCAAGGCCAAGGGAGCGCAGGTGTGAGTGTGCTCCAAGCGATCCTTCTCCCCCTGCGGGAGAAGGTGGCCCGCGCAGCGGGTCGGATGAGGGGTCTCTCAGAACCCTCCGTGCGACCCCTCATCCGTCGGCTTCGCCGACACCTTCTCCCGCAAGGGGAGAAGGGGCGCGTGTTGATGATCACCCTGGCCGCCGTCGCCTGCATGGCCGCGGCCTCCGACCCGTCAGAGCGGCTCGCCGATCCGAGGCAGGAGGCCAGGGCGCGCGAAATCTTCAAGCAGGTGCGGTGCTTGGTCTGCCAGAACGAGTCGATCGACGATTCCGAGGCCGATCTGGCCCGCGACCTGCGGGTGCTGGTGCGCGACCAAGTGAAGCAGGGCCGGAGCGACGGCGAGATCCGTGCGTTCCTGACGGAGCGCTACGGCGAGTTCGTGCTGCTGAAGCCGCCGTTCTCGCCCGGCAACGCCGTGCTGTGGCTGACGCCGCTGGCGGTTCTGCTGGCCGGCGGCGGGCTGATGGTCGCGCTGCTGCGGCGCCGGCGGGAGGCGGAGGCGCCGCCCGAGACGCTGTCGCCCGAGGAGGAAGCGCGGCTGCGCGGTCTGCTCGGGAAGGAATGACACGATTGCGCCGCGATGACGCCGCAAGAAGCGCCGCGTGGGTGAAGGAAAGATAATCCTGGAACCGTTGCACGAATTGCTGGTGCGACTAGGTTCTGTTCGACAGAACCCGGCGCAAAGCGCCGTGGGTTGAGGAAAGACGAAAGATGGCTGCTCGGAAGTCAGGATTCATTGTTGGCGCCGTCGCGGGGGCGGGCGTCGCGTGCGCCGCCCTGGCGGGCGTGGGCATGCGGATGGGACCGGCCGGCGCCGCGGAGCAGGAGCCGCAGCTGGTGCGCGCCTCGGCCACCGCCGCCCCGATGTTCGCTCCGCCGCCCGGCGCGCCTCTGTCCTTCGCCGACATCTTCGAGAAGGTTTCGCCGGCCGTCGTGCAGATCGACGTGACCTCGAAGGCCGACCCGAAGGCCCGCCTGCGCATCCCGGGCCTGGAAGGCCTGCCGTTCGACATCGTGCCCAAGGGCCAGAAGCCGGGCGAGGACGGCGACGACGCCGCCCAGGCGCCCAAGCAGCAGTCCTCGGGCTCGGGCTTCTTCATCTCGGCCGACGGCTACATCGTCACCAACAACCACGTGGTGGCCGACGCCGACACCGACGGCATCAACGTCGTCATGAAGGACGGCCGCGAGCTGAAGGCCACCATCGTCGGTCGCGACGAAAGCACCGACCTGGCGGTGATCAAGGTCATCGATCCCAAGGCCAAGGGCGCGGCGTTCCCGTTCGTGAACTTCGAGAACCAGGCCCGTCCGCGCGTCGGCGACTGGGTGATCACCATCGGCAACCCGTTCGGCCTGGGCGGCACCGCCACGGCCGGCATCATCTCGGCCTATGGCCGCGACCTGGGCGACAACTCCTCGCAGTTCGTCGATTACATCCAGATCGACGCCCCCATCAACCGCGGCAACTCGGGCGGTCCGTCGTTCGACATCTACGGCCGGGTGATCGGCGTGAACACGGCGATCTTCTCGCCGACCGGCGGCTCGGTGGGCATCGGCTTCGCCATCCCGGCCGACGTGGCCGAGGCCACCGCCAAGCAGCTGATCAACGGCGGCAAGGTGGTGCGCGGCTATATCGGCGCCCAGATCCAGCCCTTCACCAGCGAGATGGCCGAGGCCCAGGGCCTGGCCGACGTCAAGGGCGCCATCGTCGCCGACCTGGTCCCGGGCGGCCCCGCCCAGCGCGGCGGCCTGATGCCGGAAGACGTGGTCACCTCGGTCAACGGCGTGGCCATCAAGAGCGGTTCGGAACTGACCCGCGAAGTCGCCAAGGCCCGTCCGGGCGAGGTGATCAAGCTGGCCGTCCTGCGCGGCGGCAAGCCCCGCACGGTCGAGATCCGTTCGGGCGTGCGCCCGACCGAGAAGGAACTGGCCGACAACGACAACGAGGACGGCGGCGATCAGGCCGCTCCGGCCAAGCCGGCGGCTCCCAAGGTCGAGGCCCTGGGCATGAGCCTGTCGCCTCTCGATGACGCGGCCCGCAAGGCCAATGGCATCGACACCGCCGTGAAGGGCCTGCTGATCGACAGCGTCAAGGCTTCGTCCGACGCCGGCGAGAAGGGCCTGCGCAAGGGCGACGTGGTGACCAGCGTCAACGGCGAGCAAGTCTCGACCGTCGCCGAGGTCAACGCCGCGGTCGAGGCGGCCAAGAAGCTGCAGCGTCCGAGCGTCAACCTGCGCATCGTTCGCGCCGGCCGCCCGACCATCGTGCCGCTGAAGATCGCGCCTTAAGCGTCTTCTCCAGCGTGAACCGATCGATCCCGCCCCGAGCAATCGGGGCGGGATTTTTCGTATGTGACCAAGGTTTAAGGTACGCTCGCGCGTAAAGCCGGTATCAGACCGCTCGCTATCGCTCCGGTCGACAGAATCGGGAGAACGTGGGTTGTTTCTCCATCCGGACGGCGCACGAGGGGTTGGCTGATGCGTATTCTGATCATCGAGGACGATCTGGAGGCCGCCGCCGCCATGTCCCACGGCCTGACCGAGGCCGGCTACCAATGCGTCCACGCGCCGGATGGCGAGGCGGGCCTGACCGAGGCCGGCAAGGGCGGCTTCGACGTGCTGATCGTCGACCGCATGATGCCCAAGAAGAACGGCGTCGAGGTGGTCTCGACCCTGCGCCGCGAAGGCGACCAGACGCCGGTGCTGTTCCTGTCGGCGCTGGGCGAGGTGGGCGACCGGGTCGACGGCCTGAAGGCCGGCGCCGACGACTACCTGGTCAAGCCCTACGCCTTCCCCGAGCTGATCGCCCGCGTCGAGGCCCTGTCGCGCCGTCGCGAGACGGGCGCGGTGGCCACCACCCTGAAGGTGGGCGAGCTCGAGATGAACCTCATCAACCGCACGGTCCATCGCCAGGGCAAGGAGATCGATCTCCAACCCAGAGAGTTTCAACTCTTGGAGTTCATGATGCGCCACGCCGGCCAGTCGGTGACCCGCACCATGCTGCTGGAGAAGGTGTGGGAATACCACTTCGACCCGCAGACCAACGTCATCGACGTCCACATTTCTCGTCTGCGCAGCAAGATCGACAAGGGGTTCGACCGGGCCATGCTGCAGACCGTGCGCGGGGCGGGCTACCGGCTCGATCCGTAGGCGGCCTGCCGGACCCGTGTTAGGCTGAGGGCCATGAACAAGCAGTCCAAGCCTATTGCGGACGACGATGTCGGCGACGGCCTGGGTCCGATCCCCTCCGATGAGGAGATGGAGGCCTGGCTCGTTCGCAACCGCGACGCCATCAACGAGTCGATCATCGAGGCGGATCGGGAGTTCGCCGAGGGCAAGGCCGAGCCTTGGACCATGGAGGACGTCATGGCTGAGGTTCAGGAAATCCTGCGCAAGGAAGGCCGCTAGCGAGCGACATGGTCGGGGGCAGGATCGAGAGGAGCTCCAGGGCGCGGAGTGATGCGCTGAAGCTGTCTCTTTGGATCACGCGTGAGAGCGGCATCGGGCGCGCTCGGGCGGTTTCCGATCGGCTGGAGGCCGCTTTGGAAATGTTGGCTCGGCGTCCTTTGCTTGGCAGGCCGCGCCCTGACTTCCCGGCGACGCCGCGTTCGTTTTCGGTCCCGCCCTGGGTGATCGTCTACCGGCCGCTGCCCGATCAGGCTGGAATTCTGGTGCTCCGCATCCTCGACAGCCGCCAAGACATCGCCGCCCTGATGGGCAAGAAGAGCTAGACCCATGCGCCTGCCGCGCCTCGTCCGTTCCACGCCGTTTAGGCTGACCCTGCTGTTCCTGGCCCTGTTCGCGGCCGCGGCGACGGCATTCCTCGGCTATATCTACATCGCCACCGCCGGCGAGGTGGACCGCCGCGCCGACGCCGAGATCACCCGCGAGATGGAGAGCTTGGAGGCGGCCTATCGCCAGGGCGGGGTCAACGCCCTGAACCAAACCCTGGTCGAGCGGGCGATCGGCGAGCGGCCGTTCCTCTATTACCTGGCCGACAAGGACGGCAAGCGGATCACCGGCTCGATCGAGGAGTCGCCGATCGACGACTTCACCGGCACGGGGCCGACCTGGCGGACCTTCACCCTGACCGAGACCGACCTAGACGGCGCCACCGTGCGGCGCTCGGCGCGCGGGGTGCAGGAGCGCCTGAGCGGCGGCGAGATCCTGTTCGTCGGGGCCGACGTCGCCGAGTCCCAGGGCTATGTGATGAAGATCGTCCGGGCTCTCTGGGGGGCCGGCGCGCTGGTCATCATCCTGGGTCTGGCCGGCGGGGTGCTGATCAGCCGCAACGTCAGCCGCAGCATGCAGGGCCTGGTGGACGTCGTGAACGCCGTGCGCTCGGGCGACCTGCACGCCCGCGCCAAGCTGCGCGGCACCCGCGACGAGTATGACGAGCTGGCCGAGGGCCTGAACGACATGCTCGACCGCATCGAGCGGCTGATGGGCGGCCTGCGCCACGCCGGCGACGCCATCGCCCACGACCTGCGCAGTCCCCTGACCCGCCTGCGCGCCCGCATGGAGGTGGCCCTGATCGACGCCGAGAACGGCAAGGGCGATCCGGTGGCGGCGCTGGAGACCGCGCTGATGGACGCCGACGGGGTGCTGAAGACCTTCAACGCCGTGCTGGCCATCGCCCGCCTGCAGGCCGCCGGCCAGGCGCCGGACCAGAAGCCCTTCGACGCCAGCGAACTGGCGACCGACATGTCCGAGCTCTACGAACTGTCGTGCGAGGACAAGGGGCTGGACTTCAAGTCCGAGGTGACGCCGGCCCTCAGCTTGCGGGGCAATCGCGAGTTCATCGCCCAGGCCCTGGCCAACCTGCTCGACAACGCCATCAAGTACACGCCCGAGGGCGGGGCGATCATGATGCGCCTGCGCCGGCGCTCGTCGGGCGAGCTGGAGTTCTCGGTCACCGACACCGGCCCCGGCGTGCCCGAGGCCGACCGCGCCCGCGTCGTCCAGCGCTTCGTGCGCCTGGAGAACAGCCGCAGCGAGCCGGGCGCGGGTCTTGGCCTGTCGCTGGTGCAGGCGGTGGCCGCCTCGCACGGCGGCCGCCTGGAACTGGCCGAGGGGCCGGGCGAATACAACGGCATGGGCCCCGGCCTGCGGGTGGCCCTGGTGCTGCCCCGGGTGGAGTAAGGGGCTTCGAAAACCCTCTCTCTTTGAGAGAGGGAGGGGCCCACGCGAAGCGTGGGAGGGTGAGAGGTTACAATCTCTCCGAATGGCGCGCGGCGGTTCGGGCAGCGCCCTTTGGCTCTCACGACCCAGGCGGTGAGAAGGCCCAGACGCCTGGCGGCCGCTATACTTTCCCTCCAAGTTCTGACGGTCGTCGGAACGGTGAGGGATTTCCCCGCCAGCGGTGAAACCTCTCACCCTCCCACCGCTACGCGGCGGGCTCCTCCCTTGTATCTGGATCGCAGCGCCGGAGCGTGATGGCTTGGAGCTGTGAAGGGACCGGCGGCCACCGGTCCCTTCACGCGGCGCGTGGCGCCCGTCTTCCCTCTGGCTTCAACCGCGAGAGAGCTAAGGGACCGCCGCCGCAGTCACGCACGACCGAACAGTCGCTTGATCTTCGATCGCATGCACAAGGCAGGTTACCGTGGCGAACATCATCTGTGGAGTGGATGTCTCTTCGGAGACGCTGGACGGCCGGATCGGCGGATCGGGCCTGGAGGTGAGCGTGCGGCGTGATCCGGAGGGGATCGCGGCGCTGGGCCGGTTCTGCGCCGAGCACGGGGTGGAGCTGGTGGTGATGGAGGCCACCGGCGGCTACGAGAAGCTGCCGTTCGGGCTGCTGTGGGCGGCGGGCGTGCCGTGCGCGATCGCCAACGCCCGGTCGGTGCGGCGCTTCGCCGAGGCGATGGGCGTGCTGGAGAAGACCGACCGCATCGATGCGGGGGTCATCGCCGACTACGCCCGGGCCAAGGGGCTGACCAGCCAAGCCCCGGAAAGCCAGGCCCAGGAACGCCTGCGGGCGCTGGTGACGCGGCTGCGCCAGCTCACCCAGTTGAAGGTGGCCCAGTCCAACCAGCGTCGCCTGGTCCAGGACCCCACGGTCATGGCCGGCTTCGGCGAGATGCTGGCGCTGATCGCCCGGCAGTCCCGGGAAACGGAACTCCAGATCGCCGAGCTTCTGGGGGCCGATCGGCTATGGCGCGCGCTGGATGGGGCCTTCCGCGAGATCAAGGGCGTGGCCGGCCGCACCGTGGCCCGGCTGATGGCCGAGATGCCCGAGATCGGCACGGTGTCCAACAAGGCCGTCGCCAAGCTCGCGGGCCTGGCCCCGATCGCCAGCGACAGCGGAAAGCGCAAGGGCAAGAGATCCGTCCGCGGCGGCCGCGCCCAGGTGCGCTCGATCCTGGTCGTCATCGCCGGCGTCGTGGCCAGACACGATCCGGATCTGGCCGCCTTCCACCAACGTCTCATCCAGGCCGGCAAGCCCAGGATGACCGCCCGGATCGCCGTCGCCCGCAAGCTCCTTGTACGTCTCAACGCCAAGGCCCGCGACGCTCGCGCCTTACTCCCCGCTTGACCATCCAGACAGTCGCTCTCTCTCTGAGAGAGGGAGGGGCCCGCGCCGAAGGCGTGGGAGGGTGAGAGGTTTCACCGCTGGCAGGCAAATCCCAACTTCCCTCCTGCCGTCATCCCGGCCGAAGCGCGTAGCGCGTAGAGCCGGGACCCAGGGGCCGCCGCAATGCGCTGGCGACCGCTGGGACGCTTGATCGAGCCGCCCAGTCCAGTCCCCTGGGTCCCGGATAAGCGCTGCGCGCTTTCCGGGATGACGATGGATTTGGCTTTGAGCTTTGAAGGGCTTCGTCAGGTCTGCGCCTCCTCCGGAGAGAGTGTAACCTCTCACCCTCCCACCGCTTCGCGGCGGGCCCCTCCCTCTCTCAAAGAGAGAGGGATTTTCCCTACGGCCCCACCGTCTCCTTCAACGCCGGAGCCTTCCGCCGCAGTGTCGCCTGTTCGTAGGCGTAGCCCAGGCTCAGCAGCCGCGCCTCGCTCCAGGCCGGGCCGATGAACGACAGGCCCACGGGCAGGCCTTCGACCTGACCCATGGGCACCGTCAGGTGCGGATAGCCGGCGACGGCGGGCAGGGTGGTGGCCGAGCCGCCGTAGTGGTCGCCGTTGACCGGGTCGATGGCCCAGGCGGGGCCGGTGGTCGGGGCGATTATCGCCACCGCGCCGGTCTCTTTCAGGATCCTGTCGATGCCTTCCGGTCCGGCCAGCCGCTTGGCGTCGGCCTTGGCTTTCAGGTAGTCGGGGTCGTCGAGGCCCTTGGACGCTTGCGCCTTCTCGAAGGTCTCCTGGCCGAACCAGCGGGTCTCGGCCGGCGTTGCGGCGTTGAAGGCGATCAGGTCGGCCAGGGTGCGGGCCGGAACCTTCGCCGGGTCGGTCGAGGCCAGGTAGGCGGCGATGTCGGCCTTGAACTCTGTGTAGAGCACCACGCCCTCGGCCCGGCCGATCGGGTCTTCGTCGAAGGCCGTCACCTCGACCAGGGTCGCGCCCTGGGCTTTCAGGTCCTCCAGCGCCTGTTCGAACACCGCGTCGGTCTGCGGCGAGCCGCCGGCATAGAACCGCGCCACGGCCAGGGTGACGCCCTTCAGCGCGTCCTTCGACAGGCCGGCGGCGTAGTCGCTCCTGCGGGCGTCGGCTTCGGCGGTGGCCGGATCGGCGGGATCGGAGCCGGCCAGGGCCGTCAGCAGCAGCGCCGCGTCGCGCACCGTCAGGGTCATCGGGCCGGCGGTGTCCTGGCTGTGGCTGATCGGCACGACGTGGGTGCGCGAGACCAGGCCCACGGTGGGCTTGAGGCCGACGAGCCCGTTCATGGCGGCTGGGCAGGTGATCGAGCCGTCGGTCTCCGTGCCGATCGCGGCCGGCGCCAGGCCCGCCGCCACCGCCGCCGCCGAGCCGCTGGACGAGCCGCAGGGGCTGCGGTCCAGGGCGTAGGGATTGCGCGTGAAGCCGCCCACCGCGCTCCAGCCGCTGGTCGAGCGCGACGAGCGGATATTGGCCCATTCCGACAGGTTGGCCTTGCCCAGCACCACCATGCCCGCCGCCCGCAGCCGGGCGACCAGGGGCGCGTCGCGGCCGGTGACGTTGTCCTTCAGCGCCAGCGAGCCGGCGGTGGTGGCCATCGGATCGAGGGTCTCGATGTTGTCCTTGATCAGCACCGACAGGCCGTGGAGCGGGCCGCGCGTCTTGCCGGCCTTGCGCTCGGCGTCGAGGGCGCGGGCGATCTTCAGGGCGTCGGGATTGAACGCCAGGACGGCGTTGACCTCGGAACCGATGGCGTGCTGCACCGACAGCCAGCCTTTCACGGAGTCCTCGGCGGAGAATTCGCCGGCGGTCTGTTGGGCCTGTTCCTCGACCAGATCCGACTGCGGACCGATGAAGCCGACCGCATACATGTCGTCCTGGGCGGCTTCGGACTGGGTGGCGGGCAATTCGGCCGGCGCTCCCGGCTTGGCCTGCGGGGCGGCGTGGGCCGGAACGGCCAGCAGCAGGACGGCCCCGCCGAGCAGCAACAGACGCTTCAAGCTCCACCCTCCATGCGAAAACGGCCCCGGCGAGAACCGGGGCCGCGCTTTCGATCACTCGCCCCCGATCACTCGCCCTTGAGCTTGCGGTCGAAGAAGTCGAGGTGCGTCTTCATGACGTGCAGGCCCTTGCTCCGGCTGCGGATCACGCTGTGGCGCTCGCCGGGATAGAGCATGGTCTCGAAGGCGATCCCCTTCTTCTGCAAGGCCGCCAGCACGCGGGTGCTGTTCTCGAAGATCACGTTGTCGTCGGCCATGCCGTGGATCAACATCAGGCTGCCCGGCTTGAGGCGGTCGATGCGGTTCAGCACGTCAGACTGCGCATAACCGGCCTTGTTCTCGTCCGGCTTGCCCATGAACTGCTCGGTGTAGTGGGTGTCGTAGAGGCCCCACTCGGTGGGCGGCGCGCCCGCGACGCCGGCCGTGAAGGGCGTGCCCTCGGCGGTCAGCATCATCAGGGTCATGAAGCCGCCGTACGACCAGCCCATCACCCCCAGGCGATCGGGATCGACATAGGGCAGGGTCTTCAGGAAGGTCGCGCCGGCGAACTGGTCCTCGACCTCGACCGTGCCCATCCGTCGGTCCAGCGCCGTCTTGAACGCCGCCGAGCGGTTGGACGAGCCGCGGTTGTCGAGCTTGAACACCAGGTAGCCGGCGTTGGCGAAGGCCTCGTCGTTGACGCTCCAGCTCCTGGTCACGCGCTGGGCGTGCGGGCCGCCATAGACCGAGACGATCACCGGATACTTCTTGCTGGCGTCGAAGTCGGCCGGCTTCAGCAGCGACCAGTGCAGCACCTGGCCGTCGCTGGCCTTCAGCGTCCCGAACTCCGGCACGATGTGGCTCTCGGCGTAGGGCGCGTAGGGGTGGCCGGCGCCCAGCTTGTTTTCCTCGATCCAGCGCACGCGCTTGCCGGCCGGGTCGTAGAGCGCGGTCTGCGGCGGGGTCTTGGGATCCGAATAGGAGCCGACGAAGGCGCCGGTGGCCGCGACCTTGGCGGTCCACCAGCCGCCGGCCGGGGTCATGGCGACCGGGGCCGCGGGCTTGACGTACGACACCGAATAGAGCCGGCGCTCGATCGGGGTGTCGATCGAGGCCCCGAAGAACACCAGGCCGCGCTTCTCGTCCACGGCCTCGACCTTGTCGACCGGCCAGTCGCCCTTGGTCACCTGGGCCAGCAGTCTGCCGTCGGCGGCGTAGTGATAGAGGTGGTTGTTCCCCGACTTCTCCGACGACCACAGGAAGCTGCCGTCTTTCAGGGCGCGGAAGTCGTCGTGCAGCTCGATCCAGTGCGGATCGGTCTCGGTCAGGATGGTCTTGCCCGCACCCTTGGCCGGATCGAAGGCGATCAGTTCCAGGGTCTTCTGGTCGCGGCTCTGGCGCTGGACGTAGAGGGTCTTGCCGTCCTTCGACCAGGCCACGCGGGCCAGGTAGATGTCCTTGTTGGGTCCGAGATCGATCTGCACGACCTTGCCCGAGGCCAGGTCCTTGACGAACAACTCGACCACGGCGTTCGGGCGGCCCGAGCGCGGATAGCGCTGCTCGACCACGGTCGCGCCCGTCGGGCCGATGTCGGCGCGCGGCACGATGTCGACGCCGCTCTCGTCGATGCGGGTGTAGGCGATGCGGTTCTCATCGGGCGACCACCAGTAGCCGGTGTCGCGGTTCATCTCCTCCTGGGCGATGAACTCGGCCACACCGAACGAGACGGCGTCCTTGCCCTCGCTCGTCACCGCCGTCTCGTCGCCGCCGGCCAGCGGCCGCACATAGAGGTTCTGGTCGCGGACATAGGAGACGAACTTGCCCTTGGGCGAGACCTTGGCGTCGACCTCGTCGCCGGCCGTCTGGGTCAGGCGGCGCACCTTGCCGTCGGCGACGCTGTCCACATAGAGGTCGCCGTCCAGCGGCACGAGCACGAAGCGGCCCTCGCTGTCCCAGCTGTATTCGACGACGCCGCGCGCCAGAACCCGGGCGCGCTCGCGGCGGGCCTTCTCGGCCTCCGACAGCTCCTTGTCGCCCGAAGACAGGGCGTTGGCGTCGATCAGGCGATAGGGCTCGCCGCCGGCCACGTCGACCGCCCACAGGTCCTGAACGTTGGCGGCCTCGGCCTTGGCCTTCAGATAGGTCACCCGCTTGCCGTCCGGCGACAGGGCCACGCCCTTGGCCGTCGGGCCGTTGATGTCGGGATCGGCGAACAGGCGCTCGGGGGTGAGTTTTTCGGCCATCACGGGATGGGCCAGGGCGAGACAGGCCGACAGGGCCAGGAGCGAGGGACGGATCATGGCGCGGACGCTAGTGCCGAGCGGCGCCGTTGGCAAACCCGCTTGACTCCATTTCATGTGTCAGAAATAACTGACATATGAAATACGGACTTGCAGCATGATCTCGGGTGACGAGCTGGCGGCGATCCTGTCGGCGCTCGACAACCCCCATCGGCTCCGCATCCTCGCGGCGCTGAAGGCCGGCGGGCGCAACTATGTCAGCCGCCTGGCGCGCGAGATCGGCATCAGCCGGCCGCTGCTGCACCTGCACCTGAACAAGCTCGAGGACGCGGGCCTGGTCAGGAGCCAGCTGGAGCTGTCGGCCGACGGCAAGGCCTTGAACTATTTCGAGGTCGTCGACTTCCGCCTCGAACTCACGCCCGAGACCGTCGCGGCCGCCGCCGCGACGCTGTCCGAGAAACCCGAAAAATAAGGGGGCTTGCATGCAAGCGCACATCTATCTGCTGACGATCTGCCTGCCGCTGGCGACCGTCCTGATCATCTTCGCCCTGCGCTACTGGTCCCGCGTGGCCCAGGCGAAGGCCGCTCACCAGGGCGCCGCCGCCCAGCAGGCGGTGCTCGACGGGCTGGACGAGATCAAGGTCCGCCTGAGCGCCATCGAGAAGATCCTCAAGGACGTCGAGTGATGGTCGCCCTCGCGCCTTCGATCCCGAGCCAGGGGACGGACCTGCCCGCCTGGCGGCTCAACGCCCTGCGCTGCGCCTATCTGCTGCTGATCGTCGGCCTGGGCATCCAGGTCTGGCCGGGCATAGTCCTGCGCCACGCCGGCTGGGAGCTGATGGAGGGCGTCGTCCAGTGCATGCTGGGGGCGCTGTCGCTGCTGGCGATCCTGGGCCTGCGCCATCCCTTGCGCATGCTGCCGCTGCTGATGTTCGAGATGGCCTGGAAGGCGATCTGGCTGGCCGTCGTCGCCGCCCCCAAGTGGGCCAGCGGCGGGATGGACGAAGACACCGCCGCCACCGCCTTCGCCTGCCTGCTCGTCGTGGTCTTCCCGATCGTGATCCCCTGGCGACATCTGGCCGCGACCTTCTTCGCGGGTCCGGGCGACCGCTGGCGCTGATCGCCGCTCAGTAGTGATAGGGCGACCGCTTGGCCCAGTTCGACTTCGGATAGCGGGCGTGCAGCAGGCGGAAGGCGCGGCCGCTCATGTCGTTCTCATTGGGACCCCAGTGGGTGACGCGGATCAGCCAGTAGAGCGCCTCTGGCGAGCGCGGATCGTCGGGATGGGCGCGGGCATAGGCCAGCACGTCTTCCCAGACGTTCAGCGAGCCCTTGGGCGGTTCGCCCGCGTCGTTGCCGGAGGGGAAGGCGCGCCGCTCGGCCAGGGCCGTCGGTTGGCCGGCGGCGGCGAACTGCGGCAGCCGCAGCGGGAAGGCGCCCGCGCCGCACTGGCCAAGGCAGGTCAGGTCGCCGAAGCGCTGCTCGTCGTCCCGGTCGCCGTAGATGACGCCGGTGTACTGGTAGCGGACCAGCTTCGGCGGAGCGGCCGTCGCTGGCCGCTGGTCGCGCGGCACGATGATCCAGCGGGGCCATGACCCTTGGAAATTGGCGACCGAGCCGGTCGGGCGGATGTAGTCGATGAGGTCGGTCCGCAGGCCGGGGATCTTGGCCAGCACGAAGAACTCGGCGAACCGCTTGGCCTCGCCCGGCGGGGTGGCGGCGATCCGCGCCCAGTCGGCCTTGAGCTGGGGCAGCGTCTTGGCCAGATCCCGCGCCAGGGCGTCGATCGCCGCGTCGTCCTGCAACTGCACCGCCCGCGCGAAGCTGGTCAGGGCCACGTCCAGGCGCAGATGGGCCGGCAGGGCGGGATTGCGCGACAGCGCGATCCGCTGCTCCAGCGGCAGGCGGTCGATGATCGCGCGGGCGTCCTCGCCGAAGCCGACGGACCAGGCCGGCGGGCCGACCATCTCGGCCGAGTAGCCGTCGGCCTGGCCGCGCGAGGGGACCGCGCCGTCATGCGCGCAGGCCTCGGCGTCGCCCAGGCAGAGGCGGCGGCGCGTGGCGTGGTTTGTGAAATCGGCGAGGCTGGAGGCGACCTGCAGGCGCTCGGCGGCGAACAGGGCGCGGTCGCTGCCGGAAAGGTCCTTGCGGGCCAGGATCGCGTCGAGGCGGGCGCGGGTCGCGGCCGGCGGGGCCTGCGCGATGGTCAGCCGCACCAGGTGATACTGCGCGCTCAGCCAGGCCGGGCCGGCCGGAACCTTCTCGGCGTCGGCGGCCAGCGCCTTGGCCGCCGGATCGTCGGGCGAGACCAGGGCCAGCGCCGCCAGCAGCCAGGCCACGTCGCGCGTCTTGCTCCAGCGTTCGCGCGCGTGGGCCAGCGGGGCGGCGGGCTCGAGCGCCTTCAGGGTCTCGATCCAGTCGACCGCGTCGGGCCGCGACGACGCCTTGGCGCCGAGCTTCAGGTAGTCGCGCAGATCGACGGCGATCTGCGGGTAGGGCGCCTGCCGGTTCAGGTCGCGGTCCAGATCGACCAGGGTCTGGGCCGGCTGGTCGCGATAGGCCAGGGCGCGCAGCATGCCCCGGGTCTCGCCCTTGCCGAAGGTTCCGTCCGGCGCGGCCGCCAGTTCGGCGATGGCGGCGCGCGAGCGGGCGAAGCTGGCGGGGCTCGGCCTGGCCAGGGCCTCGCGCTGCAAGGCCCGAACCTTCAGATAGAGGCCCATCGGCCGCCAGGGCGAGTTGGGATCGCGGGCGATGTCGCCGAAGCGCTCGGCCGCGGCGTTGTGGAAGCCGTTGTAGAGGGCCAGGGCCGCCGACTGGTAGGCGCGGTCGGCCCGCAGCCAGCCGGGCTGGTCGGCCAGCATCGGCGGCATCTCGACCCCGGCCTGGCCACAGGCGGCGAACACCGAGTCCTGCCCGTCCAGCCAGGCCCGCACGGCCGGCGACGAGGCGCCATAGCGCTTGGCCCGGTCGCGCAGGGTGACGATGGCCGTGTCGAAGGCCTCGCGGAAGCAGTTCTGCCGGGTCTGGTAGTTGCCGATATCGCGTTCGACACTGACGAACGGCAGCTCGGACTTGACGCCAGGCAGGGTCTCGCGCGCCCGCGTCCAGCCATAGACGCCGCCGTCTTCGCCGTCGAACGTCGGGGCCGGGGTGCAGCAGTCGTCCGACAGCGCCGCGCCGGCCTGGGGACCGACCTTCAGTCCGTGCAGCAGCCGCCAGTTCAGGAACAGCATCGGCCGGGGCGCGCGGGCCATGACCACGCCCTGCTGGCCGGCATAGAGCCGCTGGAGATCGCTGGCGTCGCCGCCGCGCGGATCCAGGTACCAGGGAACGTCCTCGTCATAGCCCGAGCCGTGGGCCTGGCCCGCCAGAACGCTCGCCAGAGCGCCCCCAAGAACGCCAGTGAGAACCGCGGCGGCCAAGACCGCCCCAACACGCCGCTTCACCGCCATCCCCCAACCTGCCGTCGCGCCGTCTCGAAGTCGGCTTCGCTCCAGCTGTGTGGGGCGAAGAGATAGACGCGGCGTCCGGAAGGCGCTCGAACTATAGGCGTGTCGGTGGAGACCGCCAGAGCTTGGCGACACTTCGGGTTGCGAAAATCGCGCCCTTTCGCCAGGCGCCGGCGCAGCGGCTCGCCGCCCTCGGTCATGCGGAACAGCATCGGTGCGATCTCGTCCACCGGGGCCTGCTCCAGCCAGGTCTCCGTATCGCACCACGAGGCCAGGGCGGTCATCGACAGCAGGGTTCCGGGCGGCAGTCCGGCCCGCACGTCGGTCAGCACATCCAGCAGCACCTGGCGCTGCGAGGCGCGCACCTCGAAGTCGACCTGCACCCGGCGGGCGGGGATCGCGGCGGCGTAGTGCAGGATCGCCGCCGCCGTCCGGGCGCGCAGCGTGGTTGTCCACGCCAGGGGACGGTCGGGGTCGATCTGCACGTGCACCAGGGCGGTGGTCGGCGGCCGGCTGACCCGCAGCGGAAACCGCCGTCCCCGCGACTCCACCGCATCGCCCGACAGCTCGACGAAGCCGGTCTGCACCGCCACCTCGGCCCGATCGCCGAGAAAGCGCAGATCCTCCGGCCGCTCCCAGGCCCAGACGACCAGCGTGGAGGGCGGCCGTCCCGCCGGCCCACAGCCGGCCAGCGCAATCAGGGCGGCCAGGACGACGCGGACGCGCAATGGCGGTTCCTTCAGGCGAATCCGGGGAAGGGGGTCAGGCTAGCAACAGGCGGGGGCGGCGGCGATGTCTACCGATCCCTCGCACCTTAAGATCGTCATCCCGGGCGAAGGGCCGCGAAGCGGACCGCAGACCCGGGACCCAGGGGACTGGGCTGAGCGGCTCGAGCAAGCGCCCCAGGCGGTCGCCGGCGCAATGCGGTCGCCCCCGGGTCCCGGCTCTCCGCTTCGCTGCGGCCGGGATGACGATTGAAGGGGCGGACGCCGCCGCCCCCTAACCGGGAAACCGCCGCTCCAGCCACCCCAGGATCGCCGCGTTCACTTCCGCCGGCTTCTCCTGCTGGGTCCAGTGGCCGCTGCCCTCGACCAGCACCTTCTCCAAGTCGTCGATCTGCTCGCCCATCCGGTCGGCGAGCGACGGCGGCAGCACCACGTCGTGCTCGGCCATGACCATCAAACAGGGGGTGCCGTCGATGCGGCGGGGCAGGGGCTCGGAGCGCTCCCAGTTGCGGGTGAAGTTGCGGTACCAGTTGATCGGCCCGGTGAAGCCGCCCTTCTCGAAGGCCTCCACATAGACCGCTCGCTCGGCGTCGGTCAGGAACTGCTTGTCGTCGCCGGCCGGGTCGAAGTGCTCCAGGGCCAGTTGCAGGGCCAGCGACCGCCGCTCGGCCGGACGCGACGAGAAGCCGACCACGCCGTCGCCGGGCAGGCGCATGAAGAAGCGGATGGTCTTGTCGACGTCCTTTGCGAACAGGGCGTCGGCCGCGCCGGGCGTCTGGAAGTGGACGATGTACATGTCCTCGCCATAGGCGGCCTTGAACATCTCGATGGGATCGATGGGCAGGCGCGGCACGAACGGGGTGTTGAGGCCGATGATCCCGGCCACGCGGCCTGGATGCAGCAGCGGCATGGCCCAGACGATGATGCCGCCCCAGTCGTGGCCGCAGAAGATCGCCTTCTCGACGCCCAGGTGATCCAGCAGGCCGACGAGGTCGCCGGTCAGGTGGGCCATGTCGTAGTCGGTGACCGCCTCGGGCTTGTCGGTCAGGCCATAGCCGCGCTGGTCTGGGGCGATCACCCAATGGCCGGCTTCGGCGAGGGCGGCGACCTGATGGCGCCAGCTGTAGGCCAGCTCCGGAAAGCCGTGGGAGAAGACGATGGGGACGCCCGTTCGCGGGCCGGCCTCGTAATAGGCCATCCGAACGCCGTTGATCTGCGCGAACCGCGGCTGCGGCCATTGGGCGGCCATGAGCGTCTCCCTTGTTATGTTATCTGTGGTCAGATTGCGGGCGGCGAAGCGGCCTCGCAAGACCGATAAGGGGTTTCCGCAGCGGCAGACGGGAGTAGAAGGCCCGCATGACTTCGGCTCCTCCCGCTTCCCCGCCCGCCACGCCCTGGCGGCTCGTCCTGCTGCTGGGCGCGCTGACGGCCTTCGCGCCGATGTCGATCGACATGTACCTGTCCAGCCTGCCGGCCATCGGCCGCAGCCTGCACGTCGGCGCCGAGCAGACCCAGCTGACCCTGGCGGCCTTCTTCGCGGGCATGGCGCTGGGTCAGTTCGTCTACGGCCCGGCCTCCGATCGCCTGGGCCGCCGCGCGCCGATCCTGCTGGGCGTGGGCATCTACACCGTCGCCTCCCTGACCTGCGCCCTGGCCCCCAACATCGAGGTGCTGCTGGGCGCGCGCTTCGTCCAGGCCCTGGGCGGCTGCGCCGGGGCGGTGGTGGCCCGCGCTGTGGTCCGCGACCGCTTCGACCACGCCGAGACCGCGCGGGTGCTGTCGCTGATGACCCTGATCATGGGCCTGGCCCCCGTGCTGGCGCCGCAGCTGGGCGGGGCGATCGACGCCGTGGCCGGCTGGCGCTGGGTGTTCGGGGTGATGGCCGCCTTCGGCCTGGCGATCGGCGTCTGGGTGGCCCTGGGCCTCAAGGAGTCGCGCTCGGAAGAGACCGCCGCCCAGGCCCGCGCCGAGAACCCCCTGCGCGCCTTTGGCCTGCTGCTGCGGGAAAAGCGCCTGCTGGGCTACGGCCTGGCCGGGGCGCTGAACGGCTCGGTGCTGTTCACCTACATCTCGACGGCGCCCGACCTCGTCATGGGCACCTACGGTCACTCCGCCCTGGTGTTCAACATCGTCTTCGCGCTGAACGCCGTCGGCATCATCGGGGCCAGCCAGGTCAACCGCTTCCTGCTGCGCCGGTTCAAGCCCGACCAGGTGCTGATGCGCGCCAGCGCCGCCTCGGTGGTCCTGGCCCTGGTGCTGACCTTCTTCTCGTGGACCGGTCTCGGCGGCGAATGGACCGTGCTGCCGGTGCTGTTCCTGGCCCTGTCGACCTACGGCCTGATGTCGGGCAACACCATGGCCGGCGCGCTCAGCGTCGACCCGCGCCGGGCCGGCTCGATCTCGGCCCTGATGGGCGGCGTGTCGTTCGCGGCCGGCGCCGTGGCCTCCTGGGCCGGCGGCATGCTGCACGACGGCACCCCGCGCCCGGTGGCGGCGGTGATGTTCGCCTGCCTGGTCGGCTCGGCGCTGGCGATCTTCCTGCTGGCGGTTCCGCGCAAAAAATCCCTCTCTCTTTGAGAGAGGGCGGGGCCCGCCGCCGAAGGCGGTGGGAGGGTGAGAGGTTTCACCCTGGCAGGCAAATCCAAACGTGCTTCAACGAGCCTCAGCCCTTCAAAGCTTCCCGCCAGGAGGCGGAGCCACCCAAGTCATCTGCATCTAGGGATCGCGACGCGGGTCGAACGCCCCGCGCTTCTTTCGGTGAGTTTGTTACCTCTCACCCTCCCATGGCTTTGCCATGGGCCCCTCCCTCTCTCAAAGAGAGAGGGGTCTTTCTCAGCCTTCGTCGCCGACCTTGCGCGCGGTCCAGGCCAGGACCAGCCAGCCGGCCAGGAAGGCCACGCCGCCGATCGGGGTGATCGCGCCCAGGATCCTCGGGCCGCCGAAGGCCATGGCGTAGAGCGTGCCCGAGAACACCAGCGATCCGAACAGGAAGAGCCCCGCGGCCAGGCCGCCTGAACGTCCCGCCGCCCGCGCCACGGCGAAGGCGGCGAACACCGCCAGGGCGTGGGTCATCTCGTAGAGCGCGCCGGTCTTCAGGAGTTCGACGGGCCGGGCCTCGTGCACGCCGTGGGCGGCGAAGGCCCCGACGGCCACCGAGACGAAACCGCTCAGCGCGGCCAGCGGCAGGTACGTCTTGGGCGTCCAGATCCTGGCCATCGGGTTAGCGGTGCTTCTCGTGCTGGGCCACTTCGTCGGGCTTGATGTCGATCACGTTGGGGGCGGCGGCGTTGTATTGCTCGGTCTTGTGCAGGTCCATGACGACGCTGCGGTGGCCTTCCCAGATCATGTGCAGCGAGACGTAGAGCACGATGGCCAGGCCGATGAAGCCGATCCAGCGGTGCTTGTGCAGCAGCTTGGCGATGGCGTTGGCGGCCAGGCCCATCAGGGCGATCGACAGCAGCAGGCCGAACACCAGGATGGCCGGATGCTCGCGGGCCGCGCCGGCCACGGCCAGCACGTTGTCCAGCGACATCGAGACGTCGGCGATCAGCACCTGCAGGAAGGCGCTCTTGAAGCTCTTGGGCGCGCGGGCCTGGGGTTCGGTGTTCGGATCGGAATCGAGCATGGCCGCGGCGTCGGCGGCGTCCTGGGCGGCCTGCTCGCGCAGCTCGCGCCACATCTTCCAGCACACCCACAGCAGCAGGAAGCCGCCGGCCAGCAGCAGGCCCACCACGCCCAGCAGCCAGGTGGTGATCAAAGCAAAACCGATGCGTAGCACCACGGCCGCGCCCAGGCCGTAGAGGATGACCTTCTTGCGGTCCTTGACCGGCAGGCCGCCCGCCGCCAGGCCCACGGCCACGGCGTTGTCGCCGGCCAGGACCAGGTCGATCATCAGGACTTGCAGGAAGGCCGTCAGCGGGCCGCTAGCGGAGGAAAAGAGCGCGTCGAGCATGCGGTCTCAATGGGGCAGGGCGCGCGCCCTGGCAAGCGCTCAAGGCGGCATGGACGGCGATCGAGGCGCGCCCTGCACGGGAGCGAACGAAAAAGGGCCCGTCCTGCTGGACGGGCCCTCGATCTTAGTGGACCGGTTCCGGTTCGCGGTGGTGGTGATCCGCCGCTTCGTGATGGTCGGTCTTGTGGCCATCGTGGTGCTCGGCCTCGGCGTGGGCCGGTTCATGATGATCCTCGGCGTGGCCGTGGTCATCGTGATGTTCGGCGTGAGCGACCGGCTCGGCGTGGCTGACGTCGCTGACGTGCTGCACCTGCGGGCTGTCGTCGGCCGGAGCCGGGAAGGGCTCGTGCTCGGCGACGGTCTCTGCCCCCATTTCTTGCTTATGGGCCTCTTCGTGGTGGTTGAAGGCGGCCACGGCCGCCGCGCCCGCCA
>Ga0102591_1002339_pt1 | contig 21091 bp, 21 predicted proteins | sample AraplaCol_mCL_r2_2_FD_76860 | JGI IMG/M metagenome (GOLD analysis project Ga0102591, IMG submission 76860) | Arabidopsis root microbial communities from North Carolina, USA - plate scrape MF_Col_mCL_r2 (SPADES assembly) (version 2) | ecosystem: Host-associated > Plants > Roots > Endosphere... | reverse complement strand
CGGTGCGCTCGGCGTCCTTCACCTGCAGCTTGTGCTTCTTCGTCTCGACGAGCAGGTCCTGCGCCTCGAGATCGGCGAGCACGGCCTTGCGGGCGACGTAGCGATACATGCCGCGGTACTTCTCCGGCGCCGCGTCGTTGATCTTCGCGTCGTCGGTGAGGATGTTGATCATCGGCAGGCCGTGGCGCTGGCCGATGGCGTAGTCGTTGAAATCGTGCGCCGGGGTGATCTTCACGCAGCCGGTGCCGAAGTCCTTCTCGACATAGGTGTCGGCGATGATCGGGATCTGCCGGTCGGACAGGGGCAGGGCGAGCATGCGGCCGATCAGGTGCGCGTAGCGCTCGTCGTCCGGATGCACGGCGACCGCGACGTCGCCCAGCATGGTTTCCGGGCGCGTGGTGGCGACGACGAGCTCGCCGGAGCCGTCGGCCAGCGGATACCGGATCGACCACAGCGAACCGTCTTCCTCTTCGCTCACGACCTCGAGATCGGAGATCGCCGTTTTCAGTACCGGATCCCAGTTGACCAGCTTCTGGCCACGGTAGATCAGGCCTTCTTCGTAGAGGCGCACGAAGGTTTCGACCACCGCCTTCGACGGGCCCGGGTCCATCGTGAAGACCTCGCGGCTCCAGTCGCCCGACACACCCATGCGACGCATCTGGCGGCCGATGGTGCCGCCGGATTCGTCCTTCCACTGCCACACGCGCTGGATGAAGGCGTCGCGGTCGAGATCGGCGCGCTGCATGCCTTCGGCATTGAGCTGGCGCGTGACGACCATTTCCGTCGCGATGCCGGCGTGGTCGGTGCCGAGCTGCCACAGGGTGTCGTAGCCGCGCATGCGGTGGTAGCGCACCAGCGTGTCCATGAGGGTGTGCTGGAACGCGTGGCCCATGTGCAGCGTGCCCGTGACGTTGGGCGGCGGCAGCATGATCGTGTACGGCGTGCCCTTGCCGGACGGCTTGAAATAGCCGTTGGCCTCCCACTGGGCATACCACTTCGACTCGATCTGGCTGGGCTCGAAACTCTTGTCCATGCGTGGGCTCTCGACGCGCGCCTTTTGCGCGCTTGTGAAGACGTAAAGACCGCCATTGTAGGCGATACTTGCCGGATGACTGAACTCGAAGTGGCCGCGATCCTCGGCGCGGAGGGCCCGTTCGCCCGCGAAGTACCGGGATTCGCACCCCGCGAGGCCCAGCAGCGCATGGCGGCCGCGGTCGCCACGGCCATCGCCGAGCGCGACATGCTGATCGCCGAGGCCGGGACCGGGACCGGCAAGACCTTCGCGTACCTCGTTCCCGCTCTGATGTCGGGGCGCAAGGTCATCGTTTCCACCGGCACCAAGGCGCTGCAGGACCAGCTCTTCTTCCGCGACCTGCCGCGCGTGCACGCCGTGCTGGGCAGCCGGGCCAGGCTCAGCCTGCTCAAGGGCCGCGCGAACTACCTGTGCCTCTATCGGCTCGATCAGGCCGTGCGAGAGGGCAACCCGGACCGCCAGCTCGTCTCCCAGCTCTCCGCCATCCGCGCATGGTCGGCGCGCACGCGGCGCGGCGACCGGATGGAAATGGTCGATATCCCGGAAGATTCGCCGGTGTGGCCGCGCGTCACCTCGACGCCGGAGAACTGCCTCGGCTCCGAATGCCGCTTCTTCGACGAATGCCATGTGGTCAAGGCGCGCCGCGAGGCGATGGAGGCCGACGTCGTCGTCGTGAACCACCACCTCCTGATGGCCGACCTGGCCCTGAAGCAGGAGGGCTTCGGCGAAATCCTGCCGGGCGCCGACGCTTTCATCCTCGACGAGGCGCACCAGATTCCGGAACTCGCAGGCCAGTTCTTCTCGCAGAGCGTGAGCTCGCGGCAGATCGTGGACCTGGGCCAGGACGCGCTCGCCGAGGCGCAGGGCGTCACGGGCGCCACCAGCCAGCTGCTCGAGCCCGTGGAAGCGATCCAGGATCTCGTCAGGCGCCTGCGCCTGGCGATGGATCCCCTGCCGGCGCGGGGCCCACTCGGTGCGCTCGACCGCGACCCGACGGTGCGCGAGACACTGGTCGAACTGCGCGACGTGATGGCGGCGATGTCGGACCTGCTCGCCGCGCTCGGCGAGCGTTCGCGCGGCCTGGCCAACACGTACGAACGCGCGCAGATGCTGAGCCTGCGCCTCGATCGCATCGCCGAGGAACACGCCGCCAGCGACGTCCGCTGGTACGAGACCTGGCCCCGCGGTTTCGCGTTGCATGCCACGCCGCTCGATCTCGCGTCGCCACTGCGCGCGATGCGGATGTCCACCGACGCGGCGTGGATCCACACATCGGCCACGCTGTCGATCGCCGGCGACTTCGGTCACTTCGCGCGACAGCTCGGGCTCGAGGATCCACACACGCTGCACGTCGAAAGCCCGTTCGACTACCAGCGCCAGGCGCTGACCTACCTGCCGGCGAACCTGCCCGACCCTTCCGCGCGCGATTACACCGACCGCGTGATCGCGGCGGTCCGCCCCGTGCTGGACGCCTCCGACGGTCGCGCCTTCCTGCTCTTCACGTCGCACCGCGCGCTCCGCCGTGCCGCCGAACTGCTCGAGGGACGCGTGCCGTGGCCCCTCTTCGTGCAGGGCACGGCGCCACGTCACCGGCTGCTGGAGGAATTCCGGGCGAGCGGTCGCGGCGTGCTCCTTGGCGCGGCGAGCTTCTGGGAGGGCGTCGACGTGGCCGGAGAGGCGCTGAGCGTCGTCGTCATCGACAAGCTGCCGTTCGCCATGCCGGACGACCCCGTGCTCCAGGCGCGCCTGGAAGCGCTGGAGGAATCGGGCATCAATCCCTTCATGGGCTGGCAGGTGCCCACCGCGGTGATCGCGCTGAAGCAGGGCGCGGGCCGGCTCATCCGTGACGTGCACGATCGTGGCGTGCTCGTGCTGTGCGATCCGCGCCTCAGCACCAAGGGCTACGGGCGCCTCTTCCTCGCCAGCCTGCCACCGATGCCGCGGACGCGGGAGCTGGCGGACGTGCAGGCGTTCTTCGCCGCGAACGCTCCGGACGCGTCGCCGTAGCAGAGCATCCGGCGCGCCCGGGCGTGCTCCTACAGCGCGAAGAACGCCACGACCGTCGCGCCCAATGGCCCGGCGACACCATGCGCCGATGGTCCGGCCTCTGCCGCGATGCGGTCGCCCGGGCGGATGACATGCAGGTCGCCCGTCGGCGCTTGCACGTGCAACTCGCCTTCGACGAGGTAACCGGCCGCCGGCGCGTTGCCGGATTGCCAGGGGAGGGCCGCGCCGGGCCGTAGCGAGATGCGCAGCATGCGCATGGCGCGGTGGGCCTCGATCAGCTGGGCGATGGCGGGATGGCCCGATCCGGCCAGCCTCACGGCGTCGGCGATCTCCCGGATATCCGACCTCGACGGCGTCGTCGTGGCGGCGATGGCCGCACCGATCATGAGGGCAAGGGGAAGCGCGAGCTGGGCGGGCGGCATGGTGGCGATCCTTGCGACGGCGGTGCGTGCATGGTCCATGGGACAGGGCTGCCCTGTAATGAGAACACTCTCATTCGCATGAGGTTTCAGCGTTCTGCCAGCGAACGCCTCACCGTCGCCCCATCCGGCACCCGTGCCAGTCCCTCGCCGCCATGACCCTCGGAGGCCTACCCCTGAGGAGATCCGCCATGTTCCGCTGGATGCAGTCGATCACCGCGAAGGTGCTGGGCATCGGGCTACTCGCCCTGATCATGCTCATTCCGCTCACCCAGGCGGATGGGCTCGTACGCGAGCGTCAGGCGATGCGGGAGCAGGCATCGGTGCGTGTCGCCGATGGCTGGGGCGGCCCGCAGACGCTCGGTGGCCTCGTGCTGGCCGTGCCGACCCGATACGAAACCAAGGGCAGCGACGGCAAGGTGGCCAGCGTCCGCGACGGCACGGAAATCGTCCTCGCCGATCAGCAGTCCACGGTGGCCGACCTCACCGTCGAGCGCCGCCACGTGGGCATGTACGAGGTGCCCGTCTACACCGGCGACGTCACCTTGCATGGCCGCCTCCTTCCCGAGGACATCCGCCGTTTCGCCGCCGATTCCGACGCCACCTGGTACACCGGAAGGGCGGAACTGCGATTGCTGATCGCCGATACGCGGGGCGTGCAGGACGTCGGTTCCGTGACCGTGGACGGCAGGCCCGTGCGGCTCGCGTCGTCGGCGTCGCGCATGGGCCCGTATACGGTCCTTTCCGCACCGATCGAGATCGATCCGGAGCGCACGACCCCGATCGATTTCTCGGCGACGCTGCGGATCGCCGGTACCGAGTCGTTCTCGACGTTGCCGCTGGCGCGCACGAACAGCGCGCGTATCCGTTCCGCCTGGCCGGACCCGGGCTTCACCGGTGCCGTGCTTCCGGGCAAACGCCGGGTGGATGCGAGCGGCTTCGACGCCACGTGGCAGGTGCTCGACCTCAACCGAGCCTACGGCCAGCACTGGGACGCGGCGAACGTCGACGTCGCCAACCGCCTCGCCTCGTCGGCCTTCGGCGTGAAGCTCTACCAACCGGGCAGCGTGTACCAGCAGAACGATCGCGCCGGGAAATACGGCCTGCTGTTCATCGCACTGACGTTCGTCGCGTTCTTCCTCTTCGAGATTCTGAAAGGCCTGCGCCTGCATCCGGTGCAGTACCTCCTGATCGGCGCCGCCATGACCAGTTTCTACGTGCTGCTGCTGGCGCTGTCCGAGCAGATCGGTTTCGGACCCGCGTACGCCGTGGCGGCGGCCACGGTGGTGCTCATCGTCGGCGGATACGCCATGGCGGCCCTGCGCGCGAGGGGCGCCGGCCTGTGCCTTGGCGGCGTGCTCGCCCTGGTTTACGTCATACTCTACGGCCTGATCGGCGCGGAGCAGTACGCGCTCCTGATCGGCTCGGTGGTGCTCGTGGCGGTGATCGCGCTGCTGATGTACCTGACCCGCCGCATCGACTGGTACGCCTACGGAACGCCGCCGCCCCTCGCTTCGACGGAAACGCCATGAACTTCCTCGCCATCGAAACCTCAACGGAAGCCTGCTCCGTCGCCCTCGTCCACGGCGACGAAGTGATCGAACGCAGCGAAATCGCGCCCCGCCGGCATGCCGAGCTGGTGTTGCCGATGGCCGACCAGCTGCTGGCCGAGGCGGGCCTCAAGCGCGACGCGCTCGACGGCATCGCCGTGGGTCGCGGGCCCGGCGCATTCACCGGCGTCCGCCTCGGCGTGTCGCTCGCGCAGGGCATGGCGATGGCGCTCGACATTCCCGTGGTCACCGTGTCGTCGTTGCAGGCGCTGGCGCTGGAAGCGCCCGACGACGACGCCGCGATCCTCTCCGTCATCGACGCGCGGATGGGCGAGATCTATGTCGCGGCCTGGCGTCGCGACGACGACGGCGGCGTGGTACTCATCGATCGCGAACGCGTGGACACCGCCGCCGCGCTCGTCCTGCCGGAGGCATCGGCATGGCACGTGGTCGGTACCGGTTGGGCGACGTACGAAGCCGCGCTGCGCGAACGCATCGGCGCGCCCATCCGTTCGGCCGACGGCGCACGTTTCCCGCAGGCGCGCCACGTCGCGGAGGTGGCCGCGCGCCGCTTCCGCGACGGCGAAGCGGTGGCGCCGGAACTCGCCCTGCCGGTGTACCTGCGCGACAAGGTCGCGCTGACGCTGGTGGAGCAGGGCAAGGCCTGATCGGGCCGGAAATGGGAGCCAGCCTGCTGGCGATGGGAGCCTGCCGCGAGCACCCATCGCCAGCAGGCTGGCTCCCACCAGAGCCTTCAGCGCGTGACGATCGCCTCGATCGCCCCTAGCACTTCCCCGAACGCCTCGTCGTCCAGCCACGGGCTGTTCGTGATCGTCAGCGTGCGGGCCGCGAAATCGCGCGCGTTCGGCACGTCGTCGCCGCCGGGCATCGTGCCGAGGTAGTCGTAATCCGGTAGCGTGTGCACGAACATGCGCGCCACGCCGTGACGCGACGGCCAGAGTCGCGCCAGCACCGCATCGCGTGTCGCTTCGTCCGGCAGCATCAGCATCAGATAAGGCCACGTGCCACCGTCGTCGCGGAACACCGTCACGCCCGGCAACGCGTCGAGCATCGGCAGGCGTTTCTTCGCCTGCGCCGTCGTCGTCGCGATGAAGTCCGGCAGCCGCGTGAACGCGCGCGCGCCGACCGCGTCGCGCCATCGACTCACGCGGTGCACGGGGAAATCCGCGCTGAAATGCTCGCCGGCGGCAGCCAACAGGTCCCCGCGACGCAGCGCGCCGCGCAACGGCCGCCCATAGGCGAAGCCGAGGCCGTGCGGGCGATAGAACGTGGCGTAGCCGGCGAGCTCCAGCATGCGTCGGACCTCCCAGCCGGGGTGCCAGCGACTCATGCGACGCGAGGTGCGCTGGAAGCGTTCGTGCCAGCTGTCGTCGCGGGCCACGAGCAGGCCGCCTTCGAAGATCGACAGGCCTTTCCCCGCCGCGAGGCTGTAGAAACCGACGTCGCCGACCGTGCCGGCGAAGGAATCGCCGACGCGGGCGCCGAGGGACTGCGCCGCATCCTCGATCGTCCGCGCGCCGACGCCGTGCGCGACGGCGTTGGCGGTCGCCACGTCCGCCAGGCGCCCGCCGAGATGTGTCGGCACGACGGCCAGCGTGTGCTCGTTGCACGCGGCGGCGAGGCGCTCCGCGTCCATGTCGAAGTGCCCGGCCTTCAGGTCCACCAGACGCGGCACGAGACCCGCGCGGCGGATGGCCAGCGGCACGAGCGGACACGTGAACGCGGGAATGACGACCTCGCGCCGTGAGCGTGCATGTTCGGACAACGTGCAGAGCGCGATCGTCAGCGCGGCCGTGCCGGAGCATTCGAGCTGCACCTGCCCGACGCCGAGCCAGTTCGCCGCGAGGGCCGTGAGCGGCGCGGGCGCCGTGCCGCGCAGGTCGGACCAACGCAGGGGCAGGCCGGCGGTGGGCGGCGCTTCGCGCTCAGGCCGTAACGGCATCGGGTTCGACCTCCGCGTCGCCCTCGGCGATCGCGAGGCACACGATGCCTGCGAGGATGGCGATCGCGCCCGCGATCTGCACGGGCGTCACGGGTTCCGCGAAGAGCCACCACGACAGCAGCATCACGCTGACCACTTCCAGGTGCGACGCGGCGAACGCGGGACCGATCGGCGCGTGTTTCAGCAGGCTCATCCACGTGACGAACGCGCCGACGTAGCCCGCGACCGCGCCGTAGATCCACGGATGCGAGAAGACGCGCCCGAGCCACGCGACGCTCGTCTCCACGGGCAACGCATGCGTGCCCGCCATCTTGAAGCAGACGAGGTTGAGCGAGTCGAACGCCAGTAGCAGGGCGAAGCCCACCAGGTAGAAGCGCTTCATGAGCCGACACCCACGATCGCCACGCCCGCGGCGACGAGCAGGATGCCGGTGACGCGCAGCGGGCTCAGCTTCTCGCGGAACAGGATGCGACCGGCCACCATCACCGCCACGATGTTGATCGATCCGAGCAGCACGCCCTCCGAGAGCGGCACCAGCGAGAGGAACGCGATCCACACGACGAACTCGGCGACGTAGCAGGCGATGCCCGTCCAGATCCACGGGCGCGCGAACATGTAGCGCCAGCGGGCGAGACCGTCGCCCGCCCGGCCATCGCCGGCCGCCGCCTTGAACGCGAGTTGCCCCGCGGTGTCGAGGACCACGTTGGCGATCCACAGCGTGAGGACGAGGCCGTGCATCGTCAGGCCGCCATGCGGTGCGGTCGCGATTCGCGCGCGATTCGTGTGAAGAAATCGGCCGTGCGTTCGATGAGCATCCGGCGCTCGCGGTCGATCGTGATCATGTGGTAGCTGTCCGCCAGCAGCAGCATCTCGATCGGACCGCGCACGCGTCGTGCCACGAGGTCCGCGTTGGCGATGCTTGCCACGTCGTCGTCGGCGGCATGCGCGATGAAGCACGGCGCCACCACCTGCGGCAGCCGTCGGCGCACGTCGCGCGAGAGTTCCACCATTTCGGCGAGGGCGGGCCAGGGGTTGCCCGGAAGGCCCGCCGCCTCGCTGTCGCCGGAAAACATCGCGGTGCTGATCTGCGCGCGCAGACGCTCGTCGCGGATGCCATACGGAGGTTGTTCGATGAAGCTGCGGTGCTGGCCGATGCCGAGGCGCTTGAGCGCCGGAAGCAGGAACGAGAGCCGCCCCGTCCAGCCGATCGACCAGCCGTCGTAGCGGAACGTGGCGCCGAACACACCCACGCCCGCGACCCACGCCGGACGCACGGCGGCGAGGCGTAGCGCCAGCACGGCGCCCATCGACAGCCCCGCCACGAACAGGCGATCGACACGCCCGCGCAGCTCGTCGGCCGCGGCTTCCACGCTGGCATACCAGTCTTCCCACGTGGTGGCGACGAGGTCGCTTTCGCTGCCGCAGTGCCCGGCCAGTTGCACGCCGACGACCGTGAAGCCGGCACGGTTCAGGCCCTTGCCGACCGCGCGCATCTCGGACGGCGTGCCGGTGAGTCCATGGATCAGCAGGACACCGTCGCGCCCGCCTTCGTACTGGAATGCCGCCGAATTGCTCACGTCGACGCCTCGCGTCCATCTCATTCGATGGCGTCATGGTCCCAGCAGGGGGTTTCAGCGGGCTTTCCCGCCTTATGGGGTCACGGCGGGGAAATGGAGCTCGATGCGGAGGCCGCCGGCCGCGGCGCGCCGGAACGCCACGCGCGCGGCATGGCGTTCGGCGATGCTTTCGACGATGGCGAGGCCGAGGCCCGTGCCGTCTTCGTCGGAGCCCGGTACGCGGAAGAACCGCTCGCCGAGCTGGTCGAGGAAGGCGTCGTCGACGCCCGGACCGTCGTCCTCCACCGCGAGGAGCGCCTCGTCGCCGGCGCGGGCCAGCGAGACCGTCACGCAGCGTCCGCGCCCGGCGTAGTGGAACGCGTTGTCCACGAGGTTGTCGATGACCTCCTGCACCTGCAGCGCGTCGCCGCGAACGAGCACCGGTCCGTCGATGCCCTCGTAGCCGAGATCGACGCCCAGCGCGAGTGCCTGGTGGACACGCATGCCTACCGCCTCGGGCACGACGGCGGCGAGGTCGATGATGGTCATGCCGTCCCGGTCGGGCAGGTCGGGGGACTGCGTGCGCGTGAGCGCGAGCAGCTGCGCCGACGTGCGCGCGGCGCGCGCGGCCAGCCGGTGGATGTGGCCCAGCGCCTCGGCGCGCTGCGCGGTGTCCTCCGTGCCCTCCAGGCGCTCCACGTGCAGCTGGATCCCCGCCAGCGGGGTGCGCAGCTGATGGGCGGCATCCGCGATGAAGCGTTCCTGGAGGCCGAGCATGTTGCGCATCCGGGCGAACAGGTCGTCGATGGTGCGCGTGAGCGGCAGGATCTCCACCGGCACGTCTTCCTCGCCGATCGGCCCGAGATCGTGCTCGCGACGCCGCAGGCGCGACGTCAGCGGTTCGAGCACGCCGAGGCCGTGGCTGACGCCGAGCCAGACGAGACAGAGCACCGCGACGATCAGCAGCGCCTGCATCGGCAGGGTCAGGAACAGGATCTCGCGCGCCCGGATGTGCCGGTCGCGGAGGTTCTCGGCCACCGTGATCGTCAGCATGTCGCCCCGTTCCTGATGGCTCGGCACGCGCATCACGGCCGCGCGCAGCGGCCGTCGACCGAGCAGGGTGTCGTAGAGCACGGGCGGCGCATCGGTGACGACGGCATGCCCGGGGCCCGCGAGTTCCGCGTTACCGATCATCCGGCCGTGTCGGTCGCTGATCACTTCGTAATAGTTGCGGCCGTCGGGGTCGTATTCGAGCAGGAAGCGCGCCTGCGCCGTCAGTTCGCCGCGCAGCGAGTCGTTGCCCACCATCTCGGAAAGCGTGAGCGCGGAGTCGGAAAGATCGGCATCGTGCACGCGGTTCGAATAGGCCAGCGCGACGTAGTAGCCGATCACCGCGTCGAGCAGCAGCACGCCGAGCACCGGCACGAGCAGGAAGGTGAGCAGGCGCCGGCGCAGGCTGGGCCGTGCGGGCCGGCGCGCGGCCGCTGTGCGGCGTTCAGGCATCCGCGCTTTCTTCGAGCAGGTAGCCCAGCCCGCGGATCGTCCGCACGCTGGTGCCCGAGCCCTGCAGTTTCTTGCGCAGGCGGTGCAGCGCGATGTCGAGGCCGTTGTCCGTGAGGTCTTCGTCCCAGTTGCACAGGGCTTCGACGAGCTGCGCGCGGCTGGTCACCTTGTCGGCACGCGCCGCGAGCGCTTCCACCAGCCCGAATTCGCGGGCGGTGAGGTCGAGCGCGACGTCGCCGATCCACGCGCGGTGACCGGGAATGTCCAGACGCAGACGCCCGATGCGGAATTCCGGCGTGCCGTTGGTCGTGCGCCGGCGGAGCAGGGCCCGCACGCGCGCATCGAATTCGGCGAGCGCGAAGGGCTTCACGAGGTAGTCGTCGGCGCCGAGATCGAGCACCCGGACACGCTCCTTCAACCCCTCGCGCGCGGTGACCACGAGTACCGGCACGCCGGACCCGCGTTTGCGTGCGCGGGCCAGCACGTCGCTGCCGTCGAGCATCGGCAGGCCCAGGTCGAGTACCAGCAGGTCGTAGTCGTGGTCGCGCAGGGCATGGTCGGCACTGTTGCCGTCCGACACGTGGTCCACGGCATGCCCGCCCTGCTGGAGGGAGGACTTCACGGCCGCGGCGATGGCGGCGTCGTCTTCGGCTAGGAGTATGCGCATGGCGGGAGGATACGCTCCCGCACCGGGGCCGCGCATGCAATTTCCAATTGCCTCGGAGGTGCCAATTGCGAACGATTCGCATTGTGGTTTACCATCCACGATCGTCGAAACCGTGTTTCCAAAGGGGCGTTCCAGCACATGCGCGACACCGTCGACCGGCAACGCCGCGCGTTCTGGCTCAAGCACCTGCACCGCTGGCACTGGATCAGTTCGGCGGTGTCGCTCGTCGTGCTGCTCCTGTTCTCCGTCACGGGATTCACGCTGAACCACGCCGCGCGCATCGAAGCGTCCCCGCAGGCGACGCGACATGCCGCCACGCTGCCGGCGCCGCTGCGGGGGCAGCTCGGTGGCGAGCACGCCAGGGGCGCGGCGGTGCCACCGTCCGTGGCGTCGTTCGTGCGCGACAGCACCGGCCTCGCCATCGAAGGCCGCGGCGGCGAGTGGAGCGACGACGAGGTGTATGTATCGCTGCCGCGCCCGGGTGGCGATGGCTGGGTCAGCATCGACCGCGAAAGCGGCGAGGTGCAGTCGGAGGTCACCGATCGCGGCTGGCTCGCCTATCTCAACGACCTGCACAAAGGGCGCAACACGGGTCCCGTGTGGAGCTGGTTCATCGACGCGTTCGCGCTGGCCTGCCTGATCTTCGCGATCACCGGCCTCTTGCTGCTCAAGATGCACGCGGGCCAGCGTGGCATGACGTGGCCGATGGTCGCGCTCGGTTTCGTGCTCCCCGTGGTGCTCGCACTCGTTTTCATCCACTGACGGACTTACCCATGCGCCGACTTTTGCCGTTCGCCCTGTGCCTCGCGTTTGCCGTGCCGGTCCGCGCCGCGGACATGAACATCACCGTGGAGATCCCCACGCTGAAGGTGAGCGAGTATCACCGCCCCTACGTGGCCGTCTGGATCGAGCGGGACAACGCCACGGTCGCCAACCTCGCGGTCTGGTACGAGATGAAGAAGGGCGACGGCGAAGGCACCAAGTGGCTGAAAGACATGCGGCAGTGGTGGCGCCGGGGCGGACGCGATCAGACGATGCCGATCGACGGCGTGTCGGGCGCCACGCGTCCCGCCGGCCAGCACCAGTTGCACTTCACCGACGGCAAGGCGCCACTCGGCACGCTCGCGCCCGGGCATTACGAACTCGTCGTGGAGGCCGCCCGCGAAGTCGGTGGCCACGATACGCAGCGCATCGCTTTCGACTGGCCGGCGAAGACGCCCCAGCACCTCTTCGCGAAGGGCGGCGAAGAGCTCGGCCAGATCAGTCTCGACATCAATCCCTGACACGGAGCCTTCCGATGAAGCACGCTCTCGCACGCGCGGTCCTCTGCGCCGCCCTCGTCCTGCCCGCCGCCGCGCAGGCGCATAAGATGTGGATGGTGCCGTCCGCCACCGTGATCTCCGGCGACGACGCCTGGGTGACGGTGGACGCCGCGGTCTCCAACGATCTGTATTACCCCGACCACTTTCCGGCCCGCCTCGACCAGCTCGTCATCACCGCACCCGACGGTTCGACGGTGAAGCCGGAGAACGAAGCGACGGGCAAGTACCGCAGCACGTTCGACCTGGCCGTGCCGCTGAAGGGCACCTATCGCCTCGCGCTGGTCAACCAGGGCGTGTTCGCCAGCTACGAGGTCGACGGCAAGAAGCAGCGCTGGCGTGGCACGCCTGCCGAACTGAAGGCGGCGATCCCGGCTGGCGCGAAAAACGTGCAGGTCAGCGAGATGTCGTCGCGCGTGGAGACGTTCGTGACCCAGGGCTCGCCGAGCGACGGTGCGCTCAAGCCCACCAACAAGGGGCTGGAGCTCGTGCCGGTCACGAAGCCGAACGACCTCATGGCGGGCGAGAAGGCGACGTTCCAGCTGCTCATCGACGGCAAGCCGGCGGCGAACCTCAAGGTCGTCGCCATCGACGGCGGCACGCGCTACCGCAACAAGCAGGACGAACTGGACACCACGACGGACAAGGACGGCAGGTTCAGCTTCACGTGGCCGGAAGCCGGCATGTACTGGGTGAACGCGTCGACCGAGGACGCGAAGACGTCGGTGAAAGACGCCACGCAGCGCCGGCTCGCCTATACGGCGACGCTGGAAGTGCTGCCGCAGTAAACGACGATGAAACGGCTGATGCGGCTGTCCGGCCTCATTCTCGGGCTCGTCGTCTGCGCGGCGCACGGCACCGACGTGCGCCGGTTCGAAGGCGAGACCATGGGCACCACCTGGTCCGTCAATGCCGTATTGCCCGACGGTGCGGACGATCGTGCCATCGAACGCGGCATCCAGCTCGAGGTGGATCGCGTCGTCGCGCAGATGAGCACGTACGAGGCCGACTCCGACCTCAGCCGGTTCAATCGTGCACCGGCCGGCACGTGGCACACGCTTCCCCCGGAGTTCTTCGCCGTGCTGAGCTACGCGCTCGATCTCGCGAAGGCGTCCGGGGGTGCCTATGACCCGACGGTGGGCCCGCTCGTGAACCTCTGGGGCTTCGGCCCCGACCGGCGCGCGCACGAAGCGCCGGATGACGCCGAGATCGCGATGGCGCGCAAGCGCGTGGGCTGGTCGCGCATCCGGCTCGACGCGGCGACGCGTCGTGCGTTTCAGCCGGGCGGCGCGTACGTGGATCTGTCGTCGGTCGCGAAGGGTTTCGGCGTCGACCAGATCGCGCGATTCCTCGACCGCTCGCACGTGCGAGCATATCTCGTGGAAGTCGGCGGCGAGTTGCGCGCGCACGGTCGCAAACCCGACGGATCGCCGTGGCACGTCGGCATCGAGCGCCCGGGCGCGGCGTCGGGCGCGGTGGACGATCCCGACGAGGTCGGGCGCATCGTGTCGCTCCGCGATCGGGCGATCGCCACGTCGGGCGACTACCGCCACTTCTTTCGCAGCGGCGGCGCGTTCTATTCCCACCACATCGACCCGCGCACGGGTTATCCGGTCGCGCATCGCATGGCTTCGGTGAGCGTCGTCGCGGACGATTGCATGCACGCCGATTCGCTTGGCACCACGATGACGGTGCTCGGGCCCGAGGAGGGCATGGCCTATGCGAAGCGGCATGGTATCGCCGTGCTGTTCATCCTCTACGGCGCGGATGGCCGGTTCGAAGAGCGGGCGTCGCCGGCCTTCGTGGCGTCGCTGAAATCGTGAGGGCGATCGCCGGCCAGGTCGGTATCGGCGTGGTGCTGCTGATCGCGCTCGCGCTCTGCTGGCGCCTGCAGGATGCCTCGGCCGTCTCGCCGCCTTCCGGCACACATCTGGCGACGGCGGGCGGCCTTGTGCTCGCGTGGCTTGGCTTCGCGGTGTGGATGGGGCGGCGCGGCGCGCGTCACGTTACGCGCGATCCCGGCGGTGTCCTGATCGTCCACGCGTCGCAGACAGGATTCGCCACGGAGCTGGCGGCGAAGACCGCCGACGAGCTCCGCGCCGGTGGGCTCGCCGTCGACGTGCGGAACATCGATGCATTGACGCCCGCACGACTCGCCGAAGCGACGCGCGCGCTCTTCATCGCGAGCACCACCGGTGAAGGTGACGCGCCGGATGCCGCGACGCGCTTTCGTGGCGAAGCGATGCGGTCGCCCCTGTCGCTGGCGGGCCTCTCCTATGGCGTGCTCGCGCTCGGCGACGGCGACTACGACGACTTCTGTGCGTTCGGGCGCGAACTCGACGGCTGGTTGCGCACGAACGGCGCGATGCCGCTGTTCGATCGCGTCGAGGTGGATAACGGCGACGAGGGCAGCCTTCGCCACTGGCAACACCACGTGGCGCACCTGGCCGGTACGACGGGTCTCGCCGACTGGAGCCGGCCTGCGTACCAGCGATGGCGACTGGTCGAGCGCACCTTGCTCAATCCCGGCAGCGAAGGCGCGCCGTGCTACCACGTCGCGCTCGCGCCGCCCGACGCGGCGCCCCTCGACTGGCAGGCGGGCGACATCGCCGAGATCGGGCCGCGACGCCATCGCGGCGACGCGACGGTATGGCCGCACCGCGAGTACTCCATCGCGTCGCTACCAGCGGATGGGGCGTTGCACCTCGTGGTCCGGCAGATGCCAGGCAAGGACGGTGCGTTGGGCCTCGGCTCCGGCTGGCTGACCGGGCACGCCGTACCGGGCGACGCGATCGATCTGCGCGTACGCACCAACGCCGGATTCCACCCGCCTGCCGACGACCGGCCCGTCGTCCTGATCGGCAACGGTACCGGCATCGCGGGATTGCGCGCGTTGCTGAAGGCGCGCCTCGCATCGGGCCATCACCGCAACTGGCTCGTCTTCGGCGAACGCCATGCGGCCGTGGATCGGCTGCACGTGGACGAGCTGGAGCGCTGGCGCGCACAAGGCCGTATCGAGCGACTCGACCTGGTGTGGTCGCGCGACGGCGGCAGCGAGCGATACGTGCAGGATCGGCTGCGCGCGTCGGCGGATGCGCTGCGTCGCTACGTCGACGAGGGCGCCAGCGTCTATGTGTGCGGGAGCCTCGACGGCATGGCGCCGGGTGTCGATGCCGCGTTGCGAACCGTCCTCGGCGACGACAGGGTCAATGCACTCGCGGCGAGCGGGCGCTACCGCCGCGACGTCTACTGACGCCGCGCGTGTCGCCGGGGCCGCTACGGTGGCTCCCGCACGGCGGCCCGTCACCCCACGATCAGCCGTACCTTCCCCTCGTGCACGCCGTCGAAGCGCAGATGCGTCAGGTGGGTTATCCATTCGACGTCGGGCGGCACCTCGCCGGTGTGGTCGCCACCGATGGCGATGACGCGCGACCCCGCGGCAAGGCCCGCATCGATGCCCGCTTTCGCATCTTCGAACACCACGCAGTCCCGCGGGTCCGCGCCCATGCGTTCCGCGCCGAGCAGATAGCCTTCCGGGTCCGGCTTGCCGTGCGTGACGATCTCGCCGGTGACCATGCGCGGAGGCGGCACGATGCCGGCGGCGCCGAGGCGCGCGGTCGCGAGCACGGTGTCGGCCGACGTCACGATGGTCCAGCGGTCCGCCGGAAGCGACGCGAGGAGTTCGAGGGCGCCCGGAATGGGCACGATGCCGTCGACGTCTTCGACCTCTTCGCGATAGAGGCGTTCGTAGACCGCGTCGACATCCATGCCCGGCTTCACGAACATCTTCACGGAGTCGAGCATCCGCACGCCGTGCAGACGAGGCAGCACCTCGTGCCAGTCGATGCCGTTCTCGTCGCACCAGCGCTTCCAGATTTTCTCGACGACGACACGCGAATCGATCAGCGTGCCGTCCATGTCGAAGAGCAGGGCGCTGGCTTCGACGATCGTCCCGGGTTCGAGTCGCATGATGGCTCCGGCAAGGTGGGGAGGACGCGATGTCGCACGCGCTAATCCCTCACCATACCGGAGCATCGTGGCGACGTCAGCGTACCGCCGTCGCCGCGTGGTTGCGGATCGCTTCCGCCAGGATCCCGTTGACCTCGTCGGTCGCCTTGCGCGACGCCTCGGCCTGCTGGCGGCCCCATTCGGCCATGGTCTTTCCGTCGAGGGCGCGGGTCTGCCCGATCGCGGCCATCCGTTTCGCGAGCTCGGCCTGCTCCTTGCCGATCGCGGCATGACCGGCCGCATACGCCGCGCGATCGGTCGGGCGCATCGGCATCGTTTCCTTCACGGCGAGCTCGGCCTGGCGCTGGGCCAGCTTCGCCATCTGCTCGTTGAGGACGGCCTGTTGCTGATCGAGCTTCGCCATCTTCTCGGCGTTCACCCGCCCACTTTCCGCGGGGACCGAGGCGCGCTCGAACGCTTTCTGTATGCGCTTCACGTACGCGGGATCCTTCAGCACCCATGCCTGCTTGCCGTCGCGATACCACACGAAGTCGCCCTTGCCGTCGCGTGCCGCTTCGGCACGCTGGAAGTCGACGTTGCTTCCGTTCATCACGTGAATGTCGTCGCCGAAGAAGATGAAGGCATGGTCCGGCGTGCGGTTCGGTCCGGGGACGGCGACACCGGGCGGTGCCGCGGGCGCGGGAGGCGCGGGCGGTGCATCGGGTGCATCCGGCGGCGCGGGCGCGTCGGGCGCCGCCGGTACCTGGGCCGCCGCGCGAGGCGCTTGCACGGGAGCCGGCGGTGCGGGCGGCGCGGTGACGAACGCGACGGGCGTGGTGGAGGTGCCATCCGCGGCGACGACGCGCCATGGCGTCACGCCGACCAGGGCGACGACGGCGACGAGGGACCACGCGATCAACGGATGGGGTGCGGACGTTGCCTGACCGAGCATGTCGAGTCTCCTTTTCAGGGTGCGGAACGTGGGCGAGGCGCCTGCCAGCGCATGATGCGGATGCGGGGCAACGCCGAGGCGGAGAAGCAGGCGTCCATACGTCCGTGGCGCCTGGCGCCCGCGCGAGACGACGAGCGCGTCGCAGGCCGCCTCGCGGCACAGGGCGTATTCGCGCGTGGCGAGATGAACGAGGGGATGGAAGAAGAACAGCGTGCGCGCGAGCAGCGGCACCCAGCCCAGTACGAGGTCGCCGCGGCGGACGTGCGCGAGCTCGTGCATCAGCGCCATGTCGAGTTCATCGTCGTCGAGCCGGTCGTCGACGGGCAGCAGGATCGTGGGGCGCCAGAGGCCCATGACCTGCGGCGAATCGACCTCGGGCGACACGGCGAGGCGCGGCGAGCGCCGCAGGCCCAGCTCGCGTGCACGGCGGGCGCAGAGCGTTTCCACGCGGATGTCGTCGTGTGCCATGGCGCGGCGGACGACACCGGCGAGCCGGTGCCCGCGCACGGCCGCCACGACGAGTTGCGCGAGGACGGCGAGTGCCCAGACCGCGAGGACGATGGCCAGCCACGATGCCGCCCAGCCGCCATCCGTCGCCGTCGTCGCGTTGACGACAGCGGCCGGTGCCGCGTCGACGGTGACGATACCGACCGCCGCCGCGGGCGCCGCCGGGAGCAGCGGCAGCTGGAACGGGGCAGGGCAGACGACACCGACGACGAGCTGCGCGCCGAGCAACCACCACAGCGAGCTGCGCGCCGCCGCGGACAATGCCGGGAACAGGCGGCACACCGCGTAGACGAGGGCGCCGAGCAGCAGCGCCTGCACCGAGGCGATCGCGAGCCGTGAAAACAGGGTCTCGAGGAAGGCGTCCATGTCAGCGGTCCTTGCGCCGTTGCAGCGTGTCCACCAGCGCCTCCAGCTCCGCGAGCTCACTGTCGCTGACCTTGCCGCGTTCCGACATCCACGCCACGAACGGCGATACCGAACCCTGCAAGGTCTTCTCCACGAAGCGTGCGACGGCGCCGGTCATGACTTCGCCCGTGCCGTTCGTCGCGCTGTAGCGGTAGCTGCCGTCGATGCGCCGCCGGACGAGATAACCCTTCGTGCGTAGGCGTTCCATCATGGTGAGCACCGTGGAACGGGCCAGGCCGCGCGCTTCGCCGTATCCGGCGCACACCTCGGCTACCGAACTCTTCGGCGCCTCCTCGATGTATTGCAGCAGCGCCAGCTCCTGGTCGCCGATCGTCTTCTTGCTCATGCCGCCACTCCTGACTACAAGTGTAGGCAGCGTGCGCCTGACGACACCTGTAGTCAAGCATGACGTTCGGCACGGCCGTTTCGTCGCCCCTGCGCACGATGGGGGCTGCCCGGCAGGTTGCGGTGCGACGATGGCATCGCATAGCCCGCTCGTCGCCCTGGCGCAGGCCGGGGCCCACCGCCCCGGTTTCCGGTACGGCGATGGCATCGCATCGATGTGCGCAGCGGTCTGCGGGCGAAGAGCCGATATGGCCGCGACGCGACAACCGATCGCATCGCGGTGGATCCCGGTGTTCACCGGGATGACGGAGCCGGCTGCGACGCAGGGCGAAAAAAAACCCCCGCCATGGGCGGGGGTTTTTACGGTGCCGATGTATCGCGACGGGTAAACCGTCGCGAAGGATCAGGCAGCCGCGTCCTTCAGCTTCTTGAGCGGACGGACCTTGACCTTGACCGATGCCGGCTTGGCGGCGAACCAGCGCTCTTCACCGGTGAACGGATCCTTGCCCTTGCGCTTCGGCTTCGCGGCAACGGCGACCGAGGTGATCTTCAGCAGGCCCGGCAGCGTGAACGTGCCGACGCCCTTCTTGTGCACCGACGCGGAGATCGCGCCTTCGAGCGAGGCCAGAACGGCCTTCACGCTCTTGCTGTCGACGCCGCTCTGCTCGACGATGTGCGAGACGAGCGAGGACTTCGAAAGCGGATCCTTGATGGGCTTGAGGGCGGCCGGCGCCTTCGCAGCCTTGGCGGCAGCCTTTGCGGGAGCCTTGGCGGCAGCCTTCTTCGCCGCCGTTTTGGTGGTCTTGGCCATGGTTATCCTTGTCACTTTGTTCGAAAGAGGCGGCCGTTCCGGCCGGTGCCCAGCGGGCGACTCACTCTAGCGTTGCTTTCGTCCGCTGAAAATAGGGTCCGCGAATTTTTTTCGCATTTCGAACCCTTTTTTTCAGGCCCCTCGTGATGCGCTGCGGAAAAGGCGCCGTTCAGATGCCCGCGTACCACTCGTAACCGTTGTCTTCCCAGTACCCACCGTTACCGTCGCCGATGCCGTCGAACGTGGAGACGAGCTCGATCCGGCGCAGGTATTTCGCGTGCTTGTAACCGAGCTGGCGCTCCACGCGCAGGCGCAGGGGCGCGCCGTTGGCGACGGGCAGCACCGCGTCGTTGAGCATCCAGGCGAGCAGCGTTTGCGGATGTCGCGCCTCCGTGATGTCGATGCTCTCGTAGTAGGGCGTGTCTTCTTCCATGTCATCGAAGCAATGGAAGACCACGAAACGGGCGTCAGGCTTCGGCGCCACGTGGTCGAGCAGGGCCGCGAGCGGCGTGCCCGTCCACTTCCCGATCACGCTCCACCCTTCCACGCAATCGTGACGCGTGATCTGCGTGCGTGTGCCGAGGGCTTTCAGGGCGTCGAGCGAGAGTTGCGCCGGCCGCTCCACGAGCCCGTCGACGGCGAGGCGGTAATCGGCGAATCCCCCTTTCATAAGGGACTGATACAGCGCCGTGTCGGGCATCGTCGTGCCGTTCGGTTTGAAGACGGCGGAGATGTCGGCCTCCGTGAATTCCTTCGCGAGCGCGGTCGACGGGGAGAGCAGGCGCTGCATGCGACGCGTGACGCCTTCGGCGGACTCGAGCACCTTCGTGCCCGTTTCGCTCTGCGAGATGCTGTCGCAGCCGGCCAGCGCGGCGCCGCCCAGGGCGAGGAGGGAGGTACGCAGGAATGCGCGACGGTCAGTCATGGTCGACGTCCTTACGTGCGAGACGAATCCGGTACCAGCCCGTGATCATGCCGCGGAGCTGATTGAGGGGGCCGCTGACGATCACCTCGAACACGTGCACCAGCACGAACGCGACGAAGCCGGCCGCGATGACGAAATGGATCGTGCGTGCCGACTGGCGGCCACCGACGAGATCGACCAGCCAGTGCAGCACCGCATCCATCCGCGGCGACATGGCGAGGCCCATCAGCACGATGCCGCCGCCCAGCACGAAGATCGCGAACAGGTAGGCGAGTCGCTGCAGCACGTTGTAACGCAGCGCCTCATCGCCGTCGGCATGCCGGAAACGCAGGTGGTCCACGATCGAACGGCCGATACCGCGCCAGTCGCGGCGGTCGGGCACGAGATCGCGATCGAGGTGGCGGCTGGCGAGCGACCAGCCGACGTAGGCGATGCCGTTCGCGACGAACAGCCAGGCGAAGAAGAAATGCCAGCGGCGCCCCATCGCCAGCCAGCCCGGCCCGGGGATGGTCGCCCATGTCGGAAAGCCGCGCGCCGTCCATTGGCCGTCGACGCGCGACGCGCCCAGCACGCCGGTGGTGTCGAAAGTGTGCGCGCCGATGCGCGTGGTGCCGCGCGGCTTGCCGTCCGTGTCCTGGCTCGCTTCGAGCGACAGGACCGCCTTGCCCGGATCGGATCGCTGGCCCCAGTAAAGCGAGGGGTGCGCGTTGAATATCTGCAGGCCGCTGCCCAGCAGGACGCAGAGGCAGACCACGTTGATCCAGTGCATCACGCGCACGGGCCAGCGGTGGCGGTAGACGAGACGCGTGTCGGTCACGACGGCATCCTCGGATGATGGGTTGCCAGTATGGACCGGCGTCAGGCTTGCCGTGCGCGATCGCGCTGGCAGACCTGCGCCAGGATGGAGAGCGCGATACCGTGCGGCGTCTGCGCGCCGATCGGCAGGCCCGCCGGCAGGTGCAGGCGGGCGAAATCCTCGTCGTCGAGCCCGTGGTCGCGCAGACGCTGGAGCCGTGCGCCGATCTTGTTCCGGCTGCCCAGGATGCCGACGGCGAAAGCGGCCGAACCGAGAGCATGCGTCGCCACCGCGTCGTCCACGTCGGCGTCGTGACTCAACGAGTAAACGGCGGTGCGGTCGTCGAGCGACAGCGCCGAGAGCGACACGGCGAGGCTCCGTGGAT
>Ga0102591_1002338_pt1 | contig 21099 bp, 21 predicted proteins | sample AraplaCol_mCL_r2_2_FD_76860 | JGI IMG/M metagenome (GOLD analysis project Ga0102591, IMG submission 76860) | Arabidopsis root microbial communities from North Carolina, USA - plate scrape MF_Col_mCL_r2 (SPADES assembly) (version 2) | ecosystem: Host-associated > Plants > Roots > Endosphere... | reverse complement strand
ATCCAGATCAGCAGGCCCAGCACCAGCAGGGTGATGGCCGTGATGATCGGCATCAGGATGTGGTTGTGGAAGTCGGTCGCCTGGTACTTCAGCGGCGAGGCCGACATCTGCAGGTCGATCGCGCCCGGCGTCGGCTGCCCGAGCAGCTCGTTGCTCTTGGCGAGAGCTTCCCCCGCGAAGAAGCCCATAAGGGCCATCGTCGTGGCGGCGACGGCGGCTACGCCCGTCAACTTCCGCCGCATCCCCTGAATTTGCGCCTTCATATCCCTCACGGCCCGTTTCGGCGGCGATTTGGCGTCGCGATCAACCCACGCCGCGCCGTCATGCACAATACGACCAGCGACACGGGACTTAGGCAATCGACTTCGTCAGGCGACGGGGAATCGAAGGCTTGGCCCCGGCGTCTCTGGCCGGTCGCTGGCGTGCATACGCGCTCCAATCCCGGTTGCCAAGCGCCAGAGGCGTTCGCCCGAACGCCATGCGCGGGGTAGGGGCTTTCCACCTGAGAACCGCTCTCAAAAACCCGCCCTCCGGGGGCCACTTCCGGCTACGTACCATTACTAACTTGTAACGACAGCTACCTTGCAATGGACACTACCTTGCGTCACAAGGGTCCTCAGCAACGGGAACGAACGCCGTGACAGAAACCATTGAAGTTCAATTGAAGAAGGGCGTGCTGGGGCTGTGCGTGCTGGCCCTGCTGTCGAAAGCCGACAGCTACGCCTACGAAATCGCCAGCAAGCTCGCGAAGGGCATCGATATGGGGGAAGGGACGATCTATCCGCTCATGCGCCGCATGCAGTCGGACGGTCAGGTCGAAACGTATCTGGTGGAATCCCAGAGCGGGCCGCCACGCAAATATTACCGCCTGACCGACGCCGGTCGGGCCAGCTTCACGGCCCAGAAGGCCGAATGGGCGGCCTTCAGCTCGGCCGTCGAAGACATCCTGGGAGCCGCCGCATGACGCGCGCCGAATTCCTCACCCGCCTCAAGCGCGGACTGGCGGGCCTGCCCGCCGCCCAGATCGCCGACATCGTCGCCGACTACGAGGCCCACTTCAACGAGGCCCAGGAGGCCGGCCGCAGCGAGAGCGAAGTGGCCGCCGCCCTGGGCGATCCCGAGCGCCTGGCCCGCGAACAGCGCGCCGAGCAGGGGGTCAAGCGCTGGGAGGAGACCAAGAATCCGTCGGCCGCCGCCGGGGCGATCTTCGCCATCCTGGGCCTGGGCGCGCTGGACATCCTGGTCCTGGCCCCGCTGCTGATGGGGGTGCTGGGGACGCTGTTCGCCTTCTTCATGGCCGCCATCGCCATCTTCATCGCGGGGGGCGCGGTGACCACCATCGGCCCGTTCGCCGGGCAGCCCGGCGGTCCCGCCGTGGCCTTCCTGCTGGGCATCGGCTGCATGGCCATCGCCACGGCCCTGGCGGCCGTCACCGGCCTGCTGACCATCTGGCTGGTCAACGGCCTGGTCTGGTTCGGCCGTCTCCACTACCGGCTGCTGAAGCCGGCCATCGAAACCCAGGTCTGAGGGGACCGCCATGATCCGCAACCTGACCATCGTCGCCGTGGCGAGCTTCGTGCTCGCCGTCGGCAGCTTCGCCGGCGCCTTCGCCCTGGGCGGGCCCGAGCTGCTCAAGAACGGCTGGAACTTCCCGGCCGACTGGAACATCGAGATCCACGACGACCATGACGGCGTCCATGTGAACGGCCGGGGCGATCGCACCGACCGTGACGACACCGCCACCCGCGATCTGGCCTGGAGCGGCTCTAACAGCCTGCAGATCGACCTGCCGGCCGAGGTGATCTTCACCCAGGCCGCGCCGGGGGCCGGCGCCAGCGTCCGGGTGACGGGCCCCAAGGCCCTGGTCGACCGGGTGACCGTCGAGAACGGCCGCCTGGGCCTGCGCGACGAGAACGGCGGCGCCGTCCTCCACATCAGCCGCGACAGCGACCAGCTGTCGATCGAGGTGACCGCCCCCGATATCAGGGCCTTCACCGTCAACGGCAGCGGCGACCTGCACCTGAAGTCCTACGACCAGCCGGACCTTTCGCTGGAGGTCAACGGCAGCGGCAATGTCGAGGCCGAGGGCAAGACCAAGAAGGTCGATCTGCGGGTCGCCGGCTCGGGCGAGGTGGACCTGCGCAGCCTCGACACCGGCGACGCCAAGATCGCCCTGGCCGGCAGCGGCGAGGCCCACGTGGCCCCGCACGGCGCCACCGAGGTGGACGTGGCCGGCAGCGGCGACGTCTACCTGACCAGCAAGCCGACCGTGCTCAGCTCGAACGTCGCCGGTTCAGGCGAAGTGCACCAGGACTGGTAGTCGACGAACCTTCTCTCCTCCCCCGTGCAACGGGGGAGGTGGATCGGCGCGCAGCGACGAGACGGAGGGGGCGTCCAGCCGCCGCACAACGCCCCCTCCGTCACGATGCGTATCCGCATCGCGCCACCTCCCCCGCTGCGCGGGTGAAGGAGCAAGGAGAGGCGAATCGTCGCCCGGGTGATGACGCGGACGGACGAAACGCCTACCTGTAAGCCCATGAACGCTCCCATCACCGCCCCTTCCCTGCTCGCCTCGGCCGACGTCGATCCCGAGCGCGCCCGCGCCATACTGGGCGAGGCCCTGGCCGGGGCCGACGACGGGGAGCTGTTCGTCGAGCGCTCCGAGAGCGAGGCCTTCGTGTTCGACGACGGCCGGCTGAAGAGCGCCTCCTACGATTCCGGCGAGGGCTTCGGCCTGCGCGTGGTGGCCGGCGAGACGGCGGGCTACGCCCACTCGGCCGAGATTTCCGAGGCCGCCATCGGCCGCGCCGCCGATTCGGCCAAGCTGGCCCGCCGCGGCTACGCCGGCGTCAGCGCCGAGGCGCCGCGCGCCACCAACGAAAAGCTCTACGGCGAGGACGACCCGGTCTCGTCGCCCGCCTTCTCCGACAAGGTTTCGCTCCTCCAGGAGATCGACGCCTTCGCCCGGACCCGCGATCCGCGCGTCGTCCAGGTGATGGCCTCGATGGCCGGCGAGCGCCGCGTGGTCGAGATCCTGCGCGCCGACGGCAAGCTGCTGCGCGACGTGCGTCCGCTGGTGCGCGTCAACGTCCAGGTCACCGTCGAGAAGGACGGCCGCCGCGAGGCCGGCTCTTCAGGCGCGGGCGGCCGCGCCGGCTTCTCGGCCTGGATTTCCCCGGACAAGTGGCAGGCCCAGGTCGATGAAGCCCTGCGCATGGCGCTGGTGAACCTCGACGCCGTCGCCTGCCCGGCCGGCGAGATGGACGTGGTGCTGGGCCCGGGCTGGAATGGCGTGCTGCTGCACGAAGCCGTCGGCCACGGGCTGGAAGGCGACTTCAACCGCAAGGGCATCAGCGCCTTCTCCGGCCGCATCGGCGAGCGCGTGGCCGCCCCGGGCGTGACCGTGTTCGACGACGGCTCGATCCCCGGCCGCCGGGGTTCGCTGACCATCGACGACGAGGGCACCCCCACCGAGCGCACCGTGCTGATCGAGGACGGCATCCTGGTCGGCTACATGCACGACCGCATGTCGGCCCGGCTGATGGGCATGGCCGCCACCGGTAACGGCCGCCGCCAGTCCTACGCCCACATGCCCATGCCGCGCATGACCAACACCGGCATGCTGGCGGGCAAGGACGACCCGGCCGAGATGATCGCCTCGATGAAAAAGGGCCTCTACTGCGCCAATTTCGGCGGCGGCCAGGTCGACATCACCAACGGCAAGTTCGTCTTCCAGTGCACCGAGGCCTACCTCGTCGAGGACGGCAAGATCACCGCGCCCGTGAAGGGCGCAACCCTGATCGGCGACGGCCCCTCGGCCCTGACCCGCGTGACCATGATCGGCAACGACTTCGACTTCGACCCCGGCATCGGCGTCTGCGGCAAGCAGGGCCAGGGCGTGCCGGTGGGCGTGGGCCAGCCGTCGCTGAAGATCACCGGACTGACGGTTGGCGGGACGGCGGTTTAGGCGGCGCCCCTCAGCGACACCCTTGGTTCAGAATGGTCAGCTGCTTCGATCGCCTCTTGCTGTTTCCAGGTTGACCACGCACATTCTTCCTATGGCCACTCGAACCAACCAAGCTCCATCCAAACCGGGCAAGCCTAGCGGCATGGTGGCTGGTCGTAGCGCGGCGACCGGTCGCTTCGTCCTGAGCCCGGCGTCGAAAGGCAACTCGATCACGGTTCGGGAAGCCAGCCGGGCCGCACAGGGCATCCAAGGTAAGAAGAAGTAGCCTTTGGCTCCGCGCGCGGGGACATCGGCCGACGACGTCTTCATCAATTGTCCGTTTGATCGCGCGTATAACCCGACCTTCAGGGCGCTTATTTTCGCGATCTACGCCTGCGGCTTCCGTCCCCGATCAGCTATGGAGCTCGACGATGGCGGCCAGACCCGGATCGACAAGCTCTATGGCCTGATCGGTGAGTGCCGGTACGGCATCCACGATCTGTCGCGAACCGAACTTGACGAGATCAACCAGCTTCCGCGTTTCAACATGCCCCTGGAGTTGGGGCTGTTCCTGGGCGCCAAACGCTTCGGCGCCCAAGGCCAGAGCGCCAAACGTCTGCTGATCTTGGACGTCGAGCGCTACCGCTATCAGCGCTTCATCTCCGATCTCGCCGGGATGGACATCCACGGCCACAACGGCGACGCCGTCACAGGCCTGCGCAAGACGCGCGACTGGCTGGCCAATGTTTCGCGGCGGCAGCTACCGAGCGCTGATCGCGTGTCGCGGCTTTTTCAGTCGTTCAAGGCCGACTTGCCCACGCTCGCGGCCGATCTTGAATTCGACCCCGATACCGTGCCCTACGTGGACTTCGAACGGATGGTGGTCGGCTGGCTCCTTACAGCAGAGCCGCCTGCCTGAGCATCGATAGGCAAGCCATTCAAAGCTCGTGGCGGCATAATTGTCGCTCGGACTAATCTCCTGAATTAACAGGCGTAATTCTTCGGCTTACAGATGATCGCTGGAAACATTTCACAAATGTAACCTACCTTTCGGTTTTGTAACTAGGCCTGGAGCGGTCCCAAGCACAGGTTCGCGGCCAACAAAGCGGGGGCGCTTTGGGGGTAACGCATCATGGGTCTGGCTTCCGTCATTTTCGCCTTGGGTCTGGCCGCACCGGAGGCCCAGGCCACCGCGCCGGCCGCTCCGCCCGAGGCCCCTGTCCAGACCGCGACCCCGCTGCAGGCGGCCGCCGACGCGCCCGCCCAGGGCGTCATCAGCTATCCGCCCAGCTTCTTCGCCGCCCAGAACCCCAGCACCGCCCTGGACATGGTCGCCCGCCTACCCGGCTTCCGGCTGGACGGCGGCGACAACGCGCGCGGCTTCGCCGGCACGGCCGGCAACGTGCTGGTCAACGGCGAACGCCCCACCACCAAGAGCGAGAACCTCGAGGGCATCCTCAAGCGCATCTCGGCCACGGCTGTCGAGCGCATCGAGCTGATCCGCGGCGGCGCGCCCGGCATCGACATGCAGGGCCAGACGATCGTCGCCAACGTGGTGATCAAGTCGACGGTCCAGGTCGAGAAGGTCGCCAACATCCAGACCTATCTCTATCCGGACGGCTTCTTCGGCCCGCTGCTGGAGTTCCAGGCCTCGCGCCGCGAGGGCGTCAACGAGATCGAGGGCTCGCTGCTGGCCACGATCGACCGCACCGACAACACCTTCGACGGCGGCGCGCGGGTGACCAGCTTTCCGGACGGCCGGCCGACCATCAAGGAATCCCTCAAGGCCTACGACCAGATCCAGAACTACGTGGCGCGCGGCGCAATCCAGCGCGCGGCCCCAGGCGGCAAGATCCGGGTCAACGGCAAGATCGAGTACTTCTCGTTCGACCGCGACGTCGTCTACACCCAGTACCAGCCTGGCCCCGGCCGCCAGGACAGCGGCGAGACCGACGAGAACTGGACCGGCGAGTTCGGCGCCCGCTACGACAGCAAGCTGTCGTCCCGCACCGACCTTCAGCTGGTGTTCCTGCAGAACCTGGGGAACGAGCACTACGGCTCGACCTTCGTCGCGCCCGGCCGCAACGAGGTCTATCGCGAGCACGACAAGACAGGCGAGACCATCCTGCGCGGCGAGCTCAAGCAGCGGCGGTCCGAGACCCTGTCGCTGGAGGGCAGCCTGGAGGGCGCCTACAACTTCCTGGACGGCGATGTCGGCTACACCGCCAACGGCGCGCCGGTTGACATCGGCCCGCCCCAGGTGAAGGTCGAGGAGCTGCGCGGGGAGGCGGCCGGCAAGGTCATCTGGCGGGCGAACCCCAAGCTGAACGTCGAGGCTGGCGCCCGGCTGGAGGTCTCGCGCATCACCCAGAGCGGCGGCGTCGACCTGGAGCGCAGCTTCTTCTACCCCAAGCCGCGGGTGCTGGTGACGTGGAACCCCAACAAGTCCGACCAGCTGCGCTTTCGCGTCGAGCGCGAGGTAGGCCAGTTGGACTTCGGCGACTTCATCGCCTCGGCCGATCTCGCGGCCGGCAGCCAGGACGGCGCCGACGCCAATCTTGAGCCCCAGCGCTCATGGGTCGGCGAGGTGGCGTGGGAGCGCCGTTTCTGGGGCGCGGGCTCGATCTCGGCCACCCTGACCCACTCGGAAATCTCCGACGTGGTGGACTACAAGCCCCTGCCCGCCGGCGGCGACGCGCCCAGCAACATCGGCTCGGGCCGTTCGGACCAGTTCGTGATCGCCATGACCGTGCCGACCGAAAAGCTCGGCGTCTCGGGCGGCCAGATCAAGGGCCGGTTCAGCTGGTTCGAGAGCGAGGTCACCGACCCCGTCACCTTCGAGAAGCGCCGGATCACCGGCTCCACGCCGTTCGTCTGCGACCTGCGCTTCACGCGCGACATGCCGGGCGGCAAATGGACCTGGGGCGTGGTCACCTTCTGCCCGCAGGACAACACCCGCTTCCGCTTCAACGAACTGCGCATCCAGCGCTTCGAGCAATGGTTCGAGGGCTTCGTCGAATGGAAGCCCAAGCCGGACCTGACCATCCGCACGACCCTGGCGAACATGAGCTCGCGCAACATCAGCCGTGAACGGACGATCTACCAGGGCTCGCGCGCCGACGCGCCCGTCGACCGCATCGAACATCGCACCGTGCCGTTCGAGCCCTACCTGTTCATCCAGGTGCGCAAGCGGCTGGGCTAGGCGCGAGGGTGGCGCGCCCGTCGCCGAGCGCGCCAGGGATCGCCGCCTAGCCCTTCCAGTCGGGAAGCGCGGCCAGCTGCGCCTTGGTCAGCTTGGTGCGGACGATGTGATCATCCGGGTCGCCCGGCTCCGGCGCGACGGTCACGTCGGCCAGCGCGACCACGACCTTCTTGTCCGGGCCCATTCGGTCGATCTCGATGACGATCGCGGTCGGCTTGCCCGCGGCGTCGAGCAGGACATGCTCGACCTCGCCGGCCTTGCGATTGGCCGAGTCGACGACATCCGCGTCCTCGACGTGGCCGACCGTGAACGCGCCCTTCGCGGGCTGGGTCTCGTCGCGGGCGATGGTGGTCTGGGCCATGGCGCCCGTCGCCATGGCGGCGAGGGACAGTCCGAGAACGGCTATCTTCATGAGCTTGCTCCTTGTGACAGGGGCTCAACTAACGTGCGCGGAGCGGCAGGCGTTGCCTTCGCCGAGCCAGGCGGCCGCGGCTACCTGTTGACGATCTTGATGATCCGCTTGGACGACGGACGGCCCGACAAGCCCTTGCCCGGCGCGTAGGTCACCGTCAGGTCGCCGCCCTTCAGGCTGGCGCCGGACTTGTGGCCCTCGGCCAGCAGGACACGGTTGACCCGGGCCAGGAGATCGCGGTCGCCGTCGCGGGCCATGCGCTCGAAGGCCTCGGCCGTGACGGTGGCGGTGTCGGCGACCAGGACCGAGGTGGCGGGCGTGGCGTCGTCGACGGTCTCGAAGACCACCCGATGCTGGGCCGCGCGGCTGGCGCGGGCGCTGGCCTGGACCAGGCGCTGGAACAGGGCGTTGACCGAGATGGACGTCGGCGGCTGGATCGACCCGGCCTTGCCCATCAGGGCCGCGGCGTCGCCGCCTGGCCGTTCGCGGGTGAACAGGGTCATGCCGCCCAGCTTGCTGGCCCGCAGCACGGGCTCGCCAAGCTCGTTCTTGTAGATGGTGTCGCCGCGCGGCGCCGCCTGGGGGGACAACACCCAGATCTCGGAGCTGTTCTCGAACTTCAGCAGCGGCTGGGGCGCGGCGCGATCCAGGATGAAGGCGTCGCCGGTCTCGGCCACGTATCGGGCCACGGGCGGGGCCGGCGCCTTGCGCGTCTCGCCGCCCCGATGGCCCAGGAAGGCGTCGCGCAGACTGGACTGTGAATGGGCCGCGTCGGGAGCGAGGAAGCCGGCGGCGACCACAAGGGCGAACGCCGGCAGGATCGCCCAGCGTCCTGGCCCCCTCGTCACCGCCGATTGACTCTTCATGCCCAGGGTGATGCCCCGCGACTGGGGCGAATCTTGGACGTCGAAGACCTTGTTGCCGCCACGCGATTTCCCGAAGGACGCCCTAAACAACCACGAAATGCTTGGAAGAACTTCCCCGCTGGCAGGAATTTTCGAACCGGCGGGGAGTCTTCGTCAAGACGTCACGTTCTTTTGAGAGGACGTGTGGCGTTTCGGCGGCGCCCGATGACGCAAGGTCAAGGACACCCAGTGACGCTACGCCGCCATGTACTGGCCGCCGTTGAGCGTCAGGGTGGCGCCGGTCACGAAGCCGGCCCGCTCGCCCGCCAGGAACGAGACCATGTCGGCGATCTCCTCGCCCTTGCCCAGGCGCCCCACCGGAATGCCGGCGATGATGCCGGCCAGGACGTTTTCGGGCACGGCCGCGACCATCTCGGTGTCGATATAGCCCGGGCAGATCACGTTGACCGTCACGCCCTTCTTGGCGTTCTCCAGGGCCAGGGCCTTGGTGAAGCCGATCAGCCCGGCCTTGGCGGCCGAATAGTTGGTCTGGCCCATCTGGCCCTTCTGGCCGTTGATCGAGCTGATGTTGATGATCCGGCCCCAGCCGCGCTCGCGCATGCCCTCGATGACGGGGCGGGTCATGTTGAAGGCCGAGTCCATGTTGACCCGGATCACTTCCGACCACTGCTCGTAGGTCATCTTGTGCAGCATGCCGTCACGGGTGATGCCGGCGTTGTTGACCAGCACCTCGATTGGACCCAGCTCGGCCTCGACCTTCTTCACCGCGGCGGCGCAGTCGTCGAACGAGCCGACATTGCCCTTGACCACCATCACGCCCAGTTCCTTGGCGCAGGCGGCGGCGGCCTCCTCGTTGCCGGAGTAGCCGGCGGCGACCTTCAGGCCGTCGGCGACCAGCCGCTCGCAGATGGCCCGACCGATGCCCCGGGTGCCGCCGGTCACGAATGCAACTCTCGCCATGATGATCTCCGCTGTGGTCCCCGATGGTTGCACGCGGGGGACGCCGTGGGACAAGCCCCAACGGCGTCCGTCATGAAAAATTTGCCGAAACGCCCAATCAAAACAGATGTCTGATCGGGCGGGCCAGCGCCTCCTTCTTTCGTTCAGAAGGGGTCGTCAGACCGCCTCGACGCACATGGCCACGCCCATGCCCCCGCCGATGCACAACGTGGCCAGGCCCTTCTTGGCTCCCGAGCGCTTCATCTCGTGGACCAGGGTGGTCAGGATGCGCGCGCCCGAGGCGCCGATCGGGTGGCCGATGGCGATGGCGCCGCCGTTGACATTGACCTTGGCCGGGTCGAGGCCCAGCTCGCCCACCACGCACAGGGCCTGGGCGGCAAAGGCTTCGTTGCTCTCGATCAGGTCCAGGTCCGAGGCCTTCCAGCCGGCCTTCTCAAGGGCCTTCTTCGAGGCGGGGATGGGGCCCGTGCCCATGATCTCGGGCTCGACGCCGGCGTTGGCCCACGAGGCGATGCGGACCAGGGGCTTGAGGCCCCGCTTGGCGGCTTCGTCGGCGGTCATCAGCACCAGGGCGGCGGCGCCGTCATTGAGGCCCGAGGCGTTGGCGGCGGTCACCGTGCCGTCCTTGGTGAAGGCGGGCTTGAGGCCCGAAATGCCTTCCAGCACCACGCCGTGGCGGATGAACTCGTCCTTGTCGACGACCGTGTCGCCCTTGCGGCCCTTGATGGTGACGGGGACGATCTCGTCGTCGAACTTGCCGGCCTTCTGGGCGGCCTCGGCGCGGTTCTGGCTGGTTACGGCGAACTTGTCCTGGGCCTCGCGGGTGATCTGCCAGCGGGAGGCGATGTTCTCGGCGGTCTGGCCCATGTGGTAGCCGTGGAAGGCGTCCCACAGGCCGTCCTTGATCATGGTGTCGACGAACGCCAGGTCGCCCATCTTCTGGCCGTTGCGCAACGCCTGGGCGTGCGGGGCCTGGCTCATGCTCTCCTGGCCGCCCACCACCACGATGTCGGCGTCGCCGGCGGCGATCTGCTGGGCGCCCAGGGCCACCGCGCGCAGGCCCGAGCCGCACAGCTGGTTCAGGCTCCAGGCGGGGCTCTCCACCGGGATGCCGGCGTTGACCGAGGCCTGGCGGGCGGGGCCCTGGCCGGCGGCGGCCTGCAGCACCTGGCCCAGGATCACCTCGTCGACGTCGGCCGGCGCGATGCCGGCCCGCTCGACGGCCGCCTGGATCGCCAGCTTGCCCAGCTCATGGGCCGGCAGGCTGGACAGGGCGCCGAGGAACGATCCGACCGGCGTGCGGGCGGCGGAAACGATGACGATGTCGCTCATGGCGATGTAGCTCCCGTGACGTGTTTCCGGGCGGTTCTCGCATATGCGGCGCCCAGGATTTTGCAGTGCACCATCAACTTGCACAAACCCCAGGGGTTCGTCACGCGGACATTTTCACGGGATGTTGCGAACGCCAAGCGCGGCCGGGGCTGGCGCCATGCCTTTGCATTAGCGATAGTGCGATGCGAAAAGGCGGAGACAACGCTGTCCTAGGGAATGAAATGTCCGAGAACAACGAAAACGGCGAAGCCGGCGCGAACCGCGCTGCTGGTGACAAGGGTAACGGCCAGAAGGTCGTCATCAAGAAGTACGCCAATCGCCGGCTCTACAACACCGCGTCGTCGTCCTACGTCACCCTCGAGCACCTGTCGGACATGGTGAAGGAGGGGATCGACTTCGTGGTCTACGACGCCAAGACCAACGACGACATCACCCGCTCGGTCCTGACCCAGATCATCTTCGAGGAAGAGAACCGCGGCGGCGGCCAGAACCTGCTGCCGATCCAGTTTCTGCGCCAACTGATCGGCTTCTACGGCAATTCCATGCAGGCCTTCCTGCCCAGCTACCTGGAGATGTCGCTGGAGAGCTTCACCAAGCAGCAGGAGCGCATGCGCACCCAGTTCGCCGGCATGACGCCCGGCAAGGGCATGCCCGGCATGGGGGTCTACGAAGAGCAGATCCGCCAGAACATGGCGCTGTTCGACCGGGCCATGAAGATGTTCTCGCCGTTCGCCTACGCCCGGCCCGAGGACGCCCCGGCCCCGCCGCCGCCCGCCGAGCCCCCGCCCGCCGCCCCGGCCGCGCCCAGCGAGGACTCGCTGGCCGACCTCAAGCGTCAGCTGGAGGCCATGCAGCAGCAGATCGAGAAGCTGGCGACCAAGCCCTGAGGTTTTACTCCGGGCGTTCGCCGTCCTATCGAATACCGCCCCATCACGCCGTCATTCCCGCCCTTGTGGCGGGAACCCCTCCATCCGCCGCAGGTGCAGAAGGGTGGCGCGCTGGCGCGCCAAAGCACTTCACGTGCGAGCTGAACCAGGGGTTCCCGCCACAAGGGCGGGAAAGACGGTGAAGAGGTTGAAGGGGCGCCCTAACAGCCCTTAACCAAGCCCGCCCACCCGTCCTTAACCGTCATGGACCACAACTCTTCACCATGAACGGTCCGATCGACCCCATCCGGCGCGCCCAGTCCGCGCGTCGGGCGCTGCCCGCGCCCCGCGACTCCGACCGCCCCGAAGCGGCGGACGGCGAGGAGGACGTGACGTTCGTGCGTGACGAGCAGCCGGCTCCTCCGCCGCCCAACGCCCGTCGCGGCGCCTTCGCCACCTTCGCCGCGCACCTGATGGGCCAGACCGGCCAAAAGCGCGGCCTGCGCGGTGGGCAGGAAGTGCTCGACGCGGCCAGATCGACCTATCTCGGCACGGAATATTCCGGCCCGGCCGACCGCCGTCCCAAGGCGGGCCTGATCAAGAAGACCGAGATCTAGCCTCTCAGGCGGGCCAGTTCGGCCTCCAGCGCGGCCACCCGCGTCTCCAGCGTCGCCACCTTCTGTTCCAGCGACGGGGCCGCCTTCGGCGCCTCGCCCGGCAGGGCGGCCGCGTGCGCGCCCACGCCCGCCCGGCGCGCGGCCTCGGCCAGCGGCACGCCCAGGACCTCGGCGAAGGCGGCGATCTGGGCGGCGGTCAGCTCGCGCTGGTCCTTGTAGGCCAGGGCCAGCTCGTCCTGGCTCATGCCGGCCACGGCGGCCAGCACCACCCGCGTCAGGCCCCGTTCGGCCAGTCGCGCATCGTACCAGGACTGGTCGAAGAAGAGCGCCATGGCGCGAAGGCTAACGCAGGACGCGGTGTTGGCGCCAGTCTTGCTTGGTCCGAGGTGAACTCAGACCTCGAGACCCATCATGCTGCTGACCGCCGTCACCCGCTTCTTCGACATCGCCGTGGTCACCCTGATCTTCACGGCGCTGACCTGACGCGGCCGGGGACATGCCCTTGCGGCGTGTCCCAGCAGCATCACCGAGCCAAGTCTTGGGGACACGCCGCAAGGGCATGTCCCTGACGGGCTAGGCGCTTTCCAGCAGCATCATCGTGCCCTGCCCGCCGTCGGCGCAAATGCTGACGATGGCCTTTTCACCCTTGGGCCGCGTGGCCAGTTCCTTGACCGCCTGGCTGAGGATCCGCGCCCCGGTCGCGCCGAACGGGTGGCCAACCGCCAGGCTGCCGCCGGTGGGGTTCATGCGCTCGCGCGGGAACTTGCCCAGATCGACGTCGACGCCGGCCTTGGTCTTGCGGAAGGTCTCGTCCTCCCAGGCGGCGATGTGCGACAGCACCTGGGCGGCGAAGGCCTCGTGGATCTCCCACAGGCCGATGTCGGCGTACTTCAGGCCGTTGCGGGCCAGCAGGCGCGGCACGCCGTAGGCCGGGGCCATCAGCAGGCCCTCGTTCCGCAGGTCGATCGAGGTGACCTCGTAGTCGACCACCTTCACCCGCGGGGTCTTCTCCGGCAGTCGCGCCAGGCCCGCCTCGGACGCCACCCAGATCGCGGCGGCCCCGTCGGTCAGGGGCGAGGAATTGCCGGCCGTCAGCGTGCCCTGGCCGCTGGTCTTGTCGAAGGCGGGCGCCAGCCTGGCCAGCTTCTCCAGCGTCGAATCCTTGCGCGGGATGGTGTCGCGCTTCAGCTCGCCGATCGGGATCACCAGGTCATCGAAGAAGCCGGCCTCCCACGCCGCCACCGCATGCTGATGGCTCTCGAAGGCGATCTGGTCCTGGTCGGCGCGCGAGAGCTTCCACTCCTTGGCGGTGATCTCGGTGTGCTCGCCCATCGACAGGCCTGTGGTGCGGTTGGCGACCTTGGGGATCCAGAGCTTCAGGTCGCTGGCCTTCAGCTTGCCCAGGTGGGCCAGCTTTTGGCCGGGGGTCTTTGCGGCCTGGAAGCCCTTGAGCCAGTCGGAGAAGCCGATGGAGGCGCCGACCTGGACCTTGCTCATGCTCTCGACCCCGCCCACCAGGGCCAGGTCGCGACCGCGCCCGTCGATCATGCCGGCGGCCTCGATCACCCCGATCATGCTGGTCGAGCAGGCCATGATCGTCGAGAAGGCCGGGATGGTCGGGTCGGCCCCGGCGTCCAGCAGCACCTCGCGGGCGATGTTGCTCCAGGTGAGGTTGGGGATCACCGTGCCCCAGATGGCGAAGTCGGGGCGCGCGCCCTGCGCCAGCATGGCCTGCACGACGGGGACCGACAGGGCGATCGCGTCATGGTCCTTCAGCGGCCCGTCGACCTTGGCGAACGGCGTGCGCAGGCCGGCCGCCAGCCAGATGTCGGGTTTGGTGGTCGCCATGATCGTGATCCTTCGCGGAAAGCTACGATGTCAGCATCGACAGGCTTCACCGCAAGGTCTTGAAGGAATTCGCGGCTCAACGCCGTTGAGCGAATTCCTCGTCCTTCGACAAGCTCAGGATGAGGAATTCGAATGCGAGCAGCCTATCCGTAGCCCTCATCCTGAGCTTGTCGAAGGACGAGGGCGGGCCCTCAGTGCGCGTCGCCGAAGTCGACGTCGCGCCGCGCCGAGACGATGGTCACGATGAAGCCGGCCAGCACGTCCAGCAGCACCATCACCGTCAGCAGGAAGAACACCGAGGTCCCGAAGGCCGGGGCCAGCAGGAACTCGACCAGGCAGACGATGAACAGCACCATCGACAGCGAGTGGTTGATGATCGCGATCTTGCGGCTGGTCGTGGACTTCAGGAGCTCGACGAACAGCACCACCAGCGAGGCGGCCAGCAAGAGGTCGCCCAGGCTGACGGCCCACTCGGCCTTCGACGTCATGTGGATCGTGAACAGCTGCTCGCCGAGACGCGCCTGGGCGTTGGTGGCCTCGAAGCCCCCGGCCAGGGTCAGGACGATCAGGTTGTAGACCAGCACCGGCAGGGCCAGCAGCGGAAACGCGGCGAACATCTCTGGCTCTCCCCCGAAGGCCGATTGAAGGGTCAGGGTTAACCGGTTTCGGAGATTCCGGGAAGCGGGCGCCGCTTGGGAGGCGAGCGGGGAGGCCCGGGTGCGTGGTCCTCGTCCTTCGACAAGCTCAGGATGAGGACCATTGTTGGCGCGAGCAGAAGAAAAACCTCATCCTGAGCCTGTCGAAGGACGAGGTTTTCGCCGCGACGGTTCCTCAGACCTCGTCCACGCCCTGCGGGTTGCGGGCACGGGTCTGCAGCCACATCACGCCCAGCAGGTCCGACACCGAGGCCTTCAGGCGGCCGAAGTTGGTGTACTTCGACACGCCGCTCTCGCGGTGACGGTGGTTCACCGGCTGGAACGCCACCTCGTAACCCTCGCGCAGCATCAGGGCGGGGATGTAGCGGTGGATGTGGTCGAAGTACGGAAGCCGCAGGAACGCCTCGCGGCGGAAGGCCTTCAGGCCGCAGCCGGTGTCGTTGGCGGTGTCCTTCAGCATGCGCTTGCGCACGCCGTTGCCAAACTTGGAGGCGAAGCGCTTGGCGTTGCTGTCCTGGCGCTTGACCCGCTCGCCCCCCACCAGGGCCAGCTCGGGCGGGCCAGCCTTCAGGGCCTTGGCCAGGCGCGGCGCGTCGGCCGGGTCGTTCTGGCCGTCGCCGTCCAGGGTGACGATGATCGGCGCGCGGGCGGCCAGCACGCCGCTGCGCACGGCGCGGCTCTGGCCCGAGTTCTTGCGGTGGCCCAGCACCCGCAGCTGCGGGATCTCGGCCTTCAGCGCCGCCAGCAGGGCCTTGGTGTCGTCCCGGCTGGCGTCGTCGATGAAGATGATCTCGTGGTTCTCGCCCGCGAAGGCGGACGCGATCTCGCGCGCCAGGGCGGGCGCGGCTCCGCCCTCGTCGAAGACAGGGACGACGATCGAATAGTCGGGAGTCGCGGAAGCGTTGGCGGTCATCGGCCTCTAATACCTGAAAAATAGCCAGAAAGAAGGATCGTGCTATTCCAGCATGATGACGCTTGAATCTCGCCTGGATGACTGGAGCCGCGGCTGGCGCGGACCGCTGTTCGCCGCCCTGGTGGCGCTGATCGCCGGCCTGCCCGGCGTGTTCGCCATGCCCCCGCTGGACCGAGACGAATCGCGCTTCGCCCAGGCCACCGCCCAGATGCTGGAAACCGACGACCTGGTCGTCATCAAGTTCCAGGACCAGCCGCGCTTCAAGAAGCCGATCGGCATCCACTGGCTGCAGGCGGCCAGCGTGACAGCCTTCTCCGCCGCCGAGGACCGGGGCATTTGGGCCTATCGCATCCCCTCGCTGCTGGGGGCCATGCTGGCGGCGGCGGCCTGCGCCTGGGGCGCGGGCGCGCTGCTCAGCCCCAGGACCGGCCTGCTGGCGGGCGGCATCCTGGGCGCGACCCTGCTGCTGTCGACCGAGGCCTTCATCGCCAAGACCGACGCGGCCCTGTGCGGCTTCACCACGCTGGCCATGGCCGCCGTGGCGCGGATCTACGCGGCGCATCTGGCCGGCCAGACGATCTCGCGCTGGACCAAGCTGGCCTTCTGGATCGGCCTGGCCATGAGCGTGCTGATCAAGGGTCCCGTGGGGCTGATGGTCGTGGTCCTCAGCGTGCTGGCCCTTTGGGCCTGGGACCGCAAGGCGGCTTGGATCAAGGACCTGGGCTGGGGCTGGGGCGTGACCGTGCTGGCGGCCATCGTCCTGCCCTGGGCGATGATGATCACCGTGGCCACCGACGGCGCCTTCTGGTCCACGGCCGTCGGCGGCGACCTGGCGCCCAAGCTGGCAGGCGGCCAGGAAAGCCACGGCGCGCCGTTCGGCAGCTACGCCCTGGCGGCCTTCCTGCTGGTGTTCCCCGGGACCCTGCTGCTGCCCGCCGGACTGGTCCAGAGCTGGACCGCCCGCAAGGAGGCGGGGATCCGCTTCGCCGTCTGCTGGCTGGTCCCGACCTGGCTGGTGTTCGAGATCCTGCCGACCAAGCTGGTGCACTACACCCTGCCCGCCGTGCCGGCCCTGGCGATCCTGATGGCGGCGTCGCTACGCGCGCCGCTGGGACGCATTTCGCGCGTGATCGGGGCGGTGCTGTCGGCCCTGGCCGGGGTGCTGCTGGCCGGGCTGATCGCCTATCTGCACAAGGAGCACGGCGATCCCTCGGACCTGCCGGTGACGATCCTGACGGCCCTGCTCTTCCTGGCCGCTGGCGTGACGGGCGCGGTGCTGGTGATGCGCAAGACCGCCGCCACCGCCCTGGTCGCGGCCGGGGTGCTGGGCGTGCTGGCCCACGGCGCCCTGGTGGGCCTGTTCGTACCGCGGCTGGAGCCCCTGTTGCTGTCGCCCCGCCTGGAGACGGCGCTGGAGAAGGCCGGCCTGGCCCCGCGCGGCGGCGCGCCGGGCCCTGTGGCCGTCACCGGCTACGCCGAGCCCAGCATGATCTTCCTGCTGGGCACCACCACCCAGCTGACCGACCCGGTCGGCGCGGCCAAGGCCGTGGCCCAGGGCCGTCCCGCCGTGGTGGAGGGCCGCCAGGAGAAGGCCTTCCAGGCCGCCCTCGCCGCCCTGGGCCAGGCCGCACGGCCGGCCGGCGTGGTCGAGGGCTTCGACTATTCCGACGGCGACGAGGAGCGCCTGACGCTCTATCGCGGCGCGCCGATCCGGCCGGATGACGAAACGGGCGAGGAAACCATCGATCAGGAGACCCGCCCATGAGCCGCTTCATCCAGATCGTCGAGGTCGGGCCCCGCGACGGGCTGCAGAACGAAAAGCAGTCCCTGACCGTGGCCGAGAAGCTGGACATGATCCGCCGGCTGGAAGCGGCCGGCGCCAGGCGCATCGAGACGGTCTCGTTCGTCAATCCCAACCGCGTGCCCCAGATGGCCGGGGCGGAAGAGATCCAGGCCGCCCTGACGCCGGATCTGGAGCACTCTCGCATCGGCCTGGTGCTGAACATGCGCGGCTGGGAGCGCTGCGTGTCGGCCCAGTGCGACGAGGCCAATGTGGTGGTCTGCGCCACCGACGGCTTCGGCCTGGCCAACCAGGGCGCGACGGCGAAGCAGCAGCTGGACGCCCTGGGCGCGATCTGCGAACGCCGGGCCCTGGAAGGCGGCCCGCCGATCACCGCCACGATCTCGGTGGCCTTCGGCTGTCCGTTCGACGGCGAGGTCAGCGAAGACCAGGTCGTGACCATCGCCCGCGCCGCGGCCCTGTTCGGCGTGGCCGAGATCGCCATCGCCGACACCATCGGGGTCGCCGATCCATGGACCGTCCGCAAGCGCGTCGAGGCCGTGCGCGAGGCCGCGCCCGACACCCGCCTGCGCCTGCACTTCCACGACACCCGCAACACGGGCCTGGCCAACGCCTACGCCGGGGTCGAGGCCGGGGTCGACGTGCTGGACGCCTCGGTCGGCGGCCTGGGCGGCTGCCCCTTCGCGCCCAACGCCACCGGCAACATCGGCACCGAGGACCTGGTCTACATGCTGGAGCGCGGCGGCTACGAGACCGGCTACGACCTGTCGGCGCTGATCCAGATCGGCCGCGACGTCAGCGAACGCCTGGGCAAGGCGCCGGCCTCGTCCCTGGCGCGAGCCGGCAAGTTTCCCGCCTGACGTCACTACTTCTAGTGACAAGGGCTCATTGACTCATCCACAGGGCGATCCTTTAGTCCCCGCGACACGCCCGCCAGCCTGGCGGCGCTGATGAACGGGGACCGCCATGACCACCACGATCACCTTCCAGGGCAATTTCCCGCCCGGCTGCCCGTCGGCCGCCGGCCCCTATCGCGAGGCGGGCCTGGTGTTCACCAACTCGGTGGGCAACGCTTGGTGCAGCCCGTTCATCAACAACTTCGTCGGCACGTACGGCTCGCCCAGCCAGCTGTTCGTCAGCCGCGACGACGGCGGCGCCTTCGACTTTGGCTCGCTGCAGGTCTGCAACCCCAACACCGCGATCTCGCCGCAGGTTACCACCTTCGTCGGGACCCGCGCCGACGGCTCGACGGTCAGCGCCCAGTTCAGCACGCCGGGCTTCGACACCACGCCCCAGACCTTCGCGCCGACCGGCTTCGACGACCTCACCAGCCTGGTGGTCCATCTGGGCTTCGTGGCCTTCGACAACTTCGTCTTCCAGGGCGTCAGCGCCAAGACGATCCTGTTCGACGAGGACTTCCCGGCCGGCTGTCCGTCACCGGCCGGCGCCTACACGTCCCAGGGCCTGACCTTCACCAACTCGGCCGACAACACGTGGTGCAGCGGCTTCATCAACGGCTTCGTCGGCAGCTACAGCGCGCCGTGCACGATGACCGTCACGCCGGGGGCGGGCCAGACCTTCGACTTCCTGTCGCTGCAGGTGTGCAATCCCAATCCGGCCATCACCGCCCAGCCGGTCACCTTCACCGGCACGCGGCCGGACGGCTCGACGGTCAGCGCGACCTTCTCGACCCCGTCGAACAACACCGCGCCCCAGACCTTCGCCCCCGAAGGGTTCGGCGGCCTGGCCTCGCTGACGATCGCCCTGGGCTTCGTCGCCTTCGACAACTTCGTGTTCGCGGACTAGGGCTCGGCCCCTCTCCCCTTGCGGGAGAGGGCTTTGGACCTAGATCGGCCGGCCGGTGATCTTCCAGATCAGCGGGCGCGAGATGCTCATCAGCAGGATGGCCGGGGCCAGCAGGACGGCGATCACGTAGCGCTCGACGGTGTCAGCCCGCTTGATGAAATAGCGCGACAGGCCCACGCCCTTGTGGAACTCGACCTTCAGCGGGTGCTCCAGGCTGGTGTGGCCCAGGTGGATCACCTGGGCGGCCGGCTGGAACAGCACCTCGCCGCCCGCCTGGCGCGCGCGCCAGCACAGGTCGATGTCCTCGACGTGCAGGAAGTAGCTCTCGTCGAAGCCGCCCAGGGCCTCGAAGTCCTCGCGGCGCAGGGCGAAGCAGGCGCCGGAAATCGTCGGCATCTTGACCGGCGCGTCCGGGGTCGGCTCGCGCTCGCGGTGGATCTCGAACTTCGACAGGCCTTTGAACTTGCTGGTCAGGTGGCCAAAGCTGAGCAGGGTGGTGACCGGGGTGACCTCGCCGCGCCGGCCGCCGCGCTGTTCGGTGCCGTCGGTGTTCAGCACGCGCGCGCCGACCACGGCGGGCACCGGCTGGCCTTCGAAGGCGGCGACAAGGGCGTCGACGCAGCCCGGCTGCAGATTGGCGTCCGGATTGAGGAAGACGATGTATTCGCCCCGCGCGGTCTCGGCGCCCATGTTGGCGCCGCGCGCGAAGCCGATGTTGCCGTGGCCCTGGCGCAGCACGACACGCGGCTCGGTCAGGGCCAGCCGCCGCAGCCGCTCGGCCTCGTCGGCCGGCGAGCCGTTGTCGACGATGACGAACTCGTCGACCAGCGGCTCGGCCAGGACGTGCTGGATGCTGTCGACCAGCGCTTCCCCGGTTTTGTACACGACCATGACGACCGAGATGCGCGGCCGGACCGGCCGCGCGCCCGAAACCAAGGCCGAATGAGAGGGAAGCATACTGTTCATCAGGCCCGCGCCACGTCCACGGGCGCCGACGGGGCGCGATCACCGGCGAGGTCCGGCGGCGTCGCTTCCTGGGTCAGCACGCGAACGGCCTCCTCCAGCGACAGCACCTTCTGCCCTTCGCCGCCCAGGCGACGCAGGGCGACTTCTCCGTTCTCGGCTTCCTTGCGCCCAACCACTGCAATCACCGGCACCTTCGCGAGACTATGCTCGCGAATCTTGTAGTTGATCTTCTCGTTTCTAAAATCGACCTCTGCGCGAATACCGGCCGAAGTCAACTGCTCGACGACGCGTTGAGCATAGTCGTCGGCGTCGGACGTAATCGTGGCGACCACGACCTGCGTCGGCGCCAGCCACAACGGCAAGGCCCCGGCGTAGTTCTCAAGCAGGATGCCGATGAAGCGCTCGAACGAGCCCAGGATCGCCCGGTGCAGCATGACCGGACGATGCTTGGCGCCGTCCTCGCCGATATATTCCGCGCCCAGCCGTTCGGGCAGGACGTAGTCCAGCTGCAGCGTGCCGCAGGTCCATTCCCGGCCAATGGCGTCCTGGACGATGAAGTCCAGCTTGGGCGCGTAGAAGGCGCCGTCGCCTTCGGCGATCACCGGCTCGACGCCCGCCAGACGCGCGGCCTCGGCCAGCATGCCCTCGGCCTTGTCCCAGAACTCGTCGGTGCCGGCGCGCAGTTCGGGGCGCGTGGCCAGGGCGATATACTTGGTCGTCATGCCGAGGTCGGCGTGGATCATCCGCGTCAGGCGGATGAAGCGCTCGGTCTCCTCGACGATCTGGTCCTCGCGGCAGAAGATGTGAGCGTCGTCCTGGGTGAAGGCGCGCACGCGCATCAGGCCGTGCAGGGCGCCCGACGGCTCGTAGCAGTGGCAGGCCCCGAACTCGGCCATGCGCATCGGCAG
>Ga0102591_1002337_pt1 | contig 21104 bp, 19 predicted proteins | sample AraplaCol_mCL_r2_2_FD_76860 | JGI IMG/M metagenome (GOLD analysis project Ga0102591, IMG submission 76860) | Arabidopsis root microbial communities from North Carolina, USA - plate scrape MF_Col_mCL_r2 (SPADES assembly) (version 2) | ecosystem: Host-associated > Plants > Roots > Endosphere... | reverse complement strand
CTTAAGGAGGCCGCCGCTGCCTATCGTCGAGCCTTAGAGGAGTATACTCGCGAGCGCGCGCCTCTCGACTGGGCCATGACCCAGAACAATCTCGGCACCGCGCTTTTAACACTCAGCAGATACGAAAATGGAAATGCGCTTTTGGAAGAGGCCATAGCTGCCTTCCGCCAAGCCCTAGAGGAATACACTCGAGAACGCGTTCCTCTAAGTTGGGCGGCTATCCAGAACAATCTCGGCAACGCGCTTTTAGAGCTTGATAGGAAAGGAAGCCAGCCCTCGCGCCTTGAGGAGGCCATCACAGCCTATTGCCAGGCTCTAGGAGAAACTACGCGCGAACGCGCGCGCCTCGATTGGGCCATGACCCAGAACAATCTCGGCAACGCCCTTCAAACGCTCGGCAAACGCGAGACCGGAACTAAGCGCTTAAAGGAAGCCACCTTTGCCTATCGGAAAGCGCTAGAAGAGCGCACCCGGGAGCGCACCCCTCTTTCTTGGGCCGAAACTAAAATTAATCTCGCTGGTGCCCTTCTCGCACTCGGTAGACGCGAAAGCGGGACGGTGAACCTGGAAGCAGCCTTAGGGGCCTATCGGCAGGCCTCTCAGGAATATAGCTATGAGCGCTTCCCACTCGATTGGGCCTCAATCCAGAGAGGCTTTGCCTTCACCTGCGACGCCCTCTTCGACAAAACACACACTTTGGATTGGTTGGATCAGGCTCTGGCGGCTGCACGATCGGCGTTGGAAGGCTATGAGAAGGCCGATGCAAGCCACGACATCGAAATGTGTTGCCACTTCATCGCGTACCTCGAAGCCAAGCGAAATTTCTAGCGCCCGCTACCCCCGCTCCTTCGTCCGCTCGAACCGCACCTTCGGGAAGCGCTCGGCCACATAGCCTATCTCCCAGGACGACTTGCCCAGGAACACCGGCTGTTCGTCGATGTCGTGGGCCATGGCCGAGCGGTGCTTGTTGGTGAAGTCCTCGACGTCGGCGCGGTCGCCGCTGATCCAGCGGGCCTCGGCGTAGGGGGCGGCTTCGAAGATCACGTCCAGGGCGTATTCGTTGCCCAGGCGGTCGGCCATGACCTCGAACTGCAGCTGGCCCACGGCGCCGACGATGAAGTCGGAGCTGCCGATCATCGGGCGGAACAGCTGGGTCACCCCCTCCTCGGCCAGGCCTTCCAGCGCCTTCTTCAGGTGCTTGGCCTTCAGCGGGTCCTTCACGCGCACGCGGCGCAGGATTTCCGGGGCGAAGTTGGGCAGGCCGGCGAAGCGCAGGGTGCCGGTCTCGGACAGGCTGTCGCCCACGCGCAGCACGCCATGGTTGGGGATGCCGATCACGTCGCCGGCGAAGGCGTCCTCGGCCAGTTCGCGGTCGCTGGCGAAGAACATGATCGGCGCGTTGACGCTCATGGCCTTGCCGGTGTTCTGGGCCTTCAGCTTCATGCCGCGCGTGAAGCGGCCGCTGGTCAGGCGCAGGAAGGCGATCCGGTCGCGGTGATTGGGGTCCATGTTGGCCTGGACCTTGAACACGAAGCCCGAGACCTCGCTGTCGCCGGGGGCCACGTGGGTGTCGACGCCGGCCTTGCTGACCTTGGCCGGATGCGGCGCGGGAGCGTAGCTGCCGATGCCGGCCAGCAGCTCGTTGACGCCGAAGTGGCGCAGGGCCGAGCCGAAGAACACCGGCGTCATGTGGCCTTCCAGGAACGACTGCACGTCGAACGGCTTGGCGGCCTCGGACACCAGCATGGCGCCCTCCTCCACCTCGGCCAGCTCCTCGGGGTCGAGATACTGGATCACCGCGTTGGACTTCAGCGAGACCGGGTCGGGGTGGCCCTCCTCGTCGGTCGAGCTCTTCTTGGCGTAGGGGATGAACTTCTGGCCGCGCAGGTCCAGCATGCCCTTGAATCGCCCGCCCGAGCCGGCCGGCCAGTAGAGCGGCGCGGGGTCCAGGGCCAGCTTGGACGAGACCTCGTCCAGCAGCTCGAACGGGTCCTGGGCCTCGCGGTCCATCTTGTTGATGAAGGTGATGATCGGGATGTCGCGCAGGCGGCACACCTCGAACAGCTTCAGGGTCTGGGGCTCGATGCCCTTGGCGGCGTCCAGCACCATGATCGCCGCGTCGGCGGCCGTCAGGGTGCGGTAGGTGTCTTCCGAGAAGTCCTCGTGGCCCGGCGTGTCCAGCAGGTTGAACATCAGGCCGTCGTGGTCGAACGTCATCACCGAGGCCGAGACCGAGATGCCGCGCTCGCGCTCGATCTTCATCCAGTCCGACTGGGTGCGCCGCGTCTGGCCGCGGGCCCGCACCGCGCCGGCCGCCCGGATCGCCCCGCCGGCCAGCAGCAGGTTCTCGGTCAGGGTCGTCTTGCCGGCGTCGGGGTGGCTGATGATGGCGAAGGTGCGCCGACGGGCGGCTTCAGCGGCGGGGGAAGTGCTCATGGGCGGGGACTAGCCCCATCAGCTCTTTTTGTCACCCTCGGCGGGCGACTTCTCCGTCGGTCCGCTGGCCGTCTTGGCGGCGGATTTCTCCTCGGGCATCGCCTTGAGCATGGCCTGGGCCGCATCCGCCTCGGGACCGCCGTGCGGACTGCCGGCCAAGGGGCGCAGGACGATGCGGGCCGTCTCGTAGTCCTTGGTCGCGACCAGCGCCCTGCCGGCGTCCAGCCGCAGGTGGCCGACCTGGGGCGCCAGCAACATGGCCCGCAGCCGGATGTTGACCATGTTCTCGTTCAAAGGCTCCAACGCCTTGGCCTCCGCGTAGCCGTGCAGCACCCGGGGGTCGGCGGGATCGATCTTGAAGGCTCGGGCCAGCAGCTTGCCGGCTTCGGCGAGGATCTCCTTGCGATGCGCCTCGTCGGCCTCGGCCGCCATCAGGCGGCTTTCCCCCAAGACAACCAGGGCGTCCTTGTCCTTGGGATCGGCCGCCAGCAGCGCGTTCAGGATCGCCTCTCCCGCCGCGCGGTCGCCGAACTGGGTCTCGGCCTGGGCGTGGACCAGCCTGGCGAAGCGGTCGTCGGGATATTTGGCGGCGGCCGCCCGGATCGTCTCCAATGTCCTGGGACGGTCGTCCTTCGGCACGCCCAGCTTCAAGCGCTGGCCGTCCAGCAGCAGGGCGTCGGCCGACGGCGGCAGGGAGGTCACCACCATCGCCGCTTCCAGCGGCGTCGTCCGCGGCAGCGCCCCACCGGGCAGCGGGTGGTCCATATAGGCCTGTAGGTTCTTGCGCAGCCCGTCCATGTCGTCGCCATAGACCGCCCGCCAGGCTTCGGCCGGGTTTTGGCCGCCGCGCACAGCGTCGAGATAGGGGCCCAGTTTCTTGCGCCGCTCGGGATCGGACAGGATGTAGTGGGTCAGCAGCCACGCCTGGGCGTAGTAGCTGTATGTGCCCCACTTGCCGAGGTCGCTGGGCCGCTTGCTCAGCAGGTCGCCCATCGGGACCCAAGTCATGCCCGGCGCGGTAAGGCTGTAGGCCCGGCCCTTGTTGTATCCGCCGACCACCAACCGTTGGGGCCCGAGGTCGACGGTCATGTAGTATTCGGCGTACCCCTCGACGAGCCAGGCCGGATAGGCGCTGGGATAGTAGCGGAGCATGAAGTGGTGCACGTACTCGTGCAGCACGGTGTCGTCTCCGCGATTGGGGTCGTTCTCGTAGCCGCCGCCGTCGCGGATCGCCAAGGCGAACACCTCGGTCGGCGCCGCGATGTAGAGTCCGGCTGTGTTGTCGCGGACCTGGGGAACCGCCCGGCGCAGCTGGCCGATGTCCGCCACCAGATAGACCGGCAATTTGATCAGGATCGTCTCGTCCTTGGGCCGGCCGTGCAGCCGGCGCAGCAGGGCGTCGAAATCCTCGAGCATCGAGGCGTATTCGCGCACCGACCGTTCGCTGCGGCCGTAGACGATGAAGTGGTCGCTCTCGGCGCGTCGCCATTCGGCCCAGGCCGGCGCGGCCGTCGTCATGAGGGCGGCCGCCGCCGCGACCGCTACCCGCCAAACCCTCACGACGCTCTCCCCGCACGCGCAATCTTGAATTGAGACTAGGCGGGGAAGATGGCCGCTGGCAAGGCGGCGCGCGGCGAAAGCCCGCGCCGCCGCCGCGTCAGAACTTCGCCGACACGCGGGCGTACCAGAGGCCGCCGTCGGTGTCGTAGGGGGCGTTGCGCGAATAGATCAGGCCGCGCGAAGCCTGGAACGTCGCCTCGGCCGGATAGGTGTCGAACAGGTTCTCGGCCCCGATCGTCAGCTTGATCGCCGAGGTCAGCTCGGCGCTGACCGACAGGTCGACCAGGGTGCGGCCGCCGAAGGTCTGGATCAGGTCGGCGGTCCCGTTGGCCTGGGCGTCCGTCCATTCGCCCGACCAGCGGGCGCGCAGCAGGCCGCTGAAACGGCCCTTGGCGTAGTCGAAGGTCACGTTGGCGGCGTTCTGCGGCAGGCCGTCTTCCAGGTTGATGCGCGCCAGCTTCGAGACCTCGGTCAGCTTCGAGCGGGTGACCTTGGTGTCGTTCCAGTTCCAGGCCGCCGTCACCCCGGCCTTGCCGCCCCAGACCTGGCCGCGCCAAGAGCCGACCACGTCGACGCCCTGGGTGCGGGTGTCGAACGAGTTGGTGAAGTAGCTGACCGTCGTCAGGCTGTCGGCGCCGGGCACGCCGGCCGCGACCAGCTGGGCGCGCAGGGCCGGGGTCACCGTGAAGTTCGGCGACACGGCGAAGCGGTTGTCGACGTCGATGCGGTAGTAGTCGACCGAGGCGGTGAAGCCGCCCTGGCGGAACACCGCGCCGAACGACAGGTTCTTGGACTCCTCGGGTTCCAGCGGCTTGCCGCCCAGCGCCACCGAGATCGGGTTGATCGGCGACAGCCGGCCCGAGGTGAACAGCAGCAGGGTCGTGGTGTTCAGGCCCTGCGAGGTGCGGGTGTTGTTGATCTGGCCGGCGGTCGGGGCGCGGAAGCCGGTCGAGACCGCGCCGCGCAGGGCGAAGTTCGGCGTGATCGCATAGCGCGCGGCGATCTTGCCGTCGGTGGTCTGGCCGAATTCCGAGAAGTCCTCGTGGCGCACGGCGATGTCGGCGTTGAACTTGTCGGTGATCGGCAGGTCGAGGTCGGCATAGGCCGCGTAGCTGGTCTGGTCCCACGACCCGGCTTGGCTGGGCGCATAGCCGGGGAAGCCGTTCGAGCCGCTGGGCAGGCCGGCCGGCGCGCCGGGGCCGACATCCCACGAATAGCGGTCGCCCGCCTCGATCTCGTAGGTCTCCTTGCGGGCTTCCAGGCCCAGGGCCAGGTTCGCCGGCTTGGCCAGGAACGACCAGGCCAGCGGGCGCGAGGCGTCCAGGTTCAGGGTCTTCTCTTCCTGGATCAGGGCGCCGGCGTCGAAGCGGGTCGGCGATTGCGGGCCGAACGAGGCGTTGATGCTGTTGCTCAGGACGTAGTCGACCTTGTCGCGGCCCCAGCCGGCCGAGGCGTCCCACGACCAGCCGAAGGCGTCGCCGCGCAGGCCGCCATTGGCCGAGGCGTTGGTCTCGTCCTGGCCGAACTTCGGCGAGAAGCCGGCCGGGTACAGCTGGCTCAGCGACCAGCCGGGGAACGCCGGACTGGTCCGGTACGAGGTGTCGGTCGACGGGTTGCGCCAGTTGAAGTCGGTGACGCCGGTCATGTCGCTATAGGTGGCGAAGGCGTAGGCCTCGACGGTGTCGCCGACCGGCATGACCAGGTTCAACGAGCCGCGCCAGACGGTGCGGTCGGGCTGGCCCCAGCGCTGCACGGGGTTCGGGACTTTGATGCTGGGATTGGCGGCCTGGAAGGCGATGGCGTCAGGGCGCTGGCGGGTGCGCGAGGTGGCCTCGGCGTCGGTGTAGTCGATCGCGCCGACCAGGGAGCCGCCCTTGCCGAAGGCGACGCCATAACGTCCGCCGATCTCGGTCTTCTGGCCGTCGCCGGCGAAGTAGCGGCCGGTCTGGGCGTAGCCGTCGAAGCCGGTCTTGTCGGACAGGATGATGTTGATCACCCCGGCGATGGCGTCCGAGCCGTACTGGGCCGAGGCGCCGTCGCGCAGCACCTCGATCCGCTCGATGCCGCTGGTTCCCAGGGAAGCCAGGTCCACGCCCTGCTGGCCGCGGCCGCCCAAGACCGCCGAGCGGTGGCGGCGCTTGCCGTTGACCAAAACGAGGGTCTGGTCGGGCGACAGGCCGCGCAGGGTGGCCGGGCGCACGAACGCTTGCCCGTCCGCGGCCGGCAGGCGCTGGACGTTGAACGACGGCGTCGTAGCCGCCAGCTTGTCCATGATCTCGTCCGAGACCGTGTTCTTCAGCGCCTCCTGGCTGACGACGTCCACCGGGGCGGTCGACTCGAAGGCCGTGCGGTCGACACGGCGAGTGCCGGTGACCACGACGGCGTCGACCTCCGTCACGCCGTCGGCGGCGACCTGCTGGGCCTGGGCTTGGCTGGAAAGGGCCAGGGCGAGCGCGCCCCAGGCGACCGTGGACAAAAGCTTCATCGTCAACCTGCACTGTTCAGTTCAGGGCGGGTTAGCGACGGGTCTTGTCAGGTCGGCGACAGGGACGCGTCGGTTCGATGAAGGCTCCGAACGGCGTTCCACGAAACAGCGCCAGGGTCAGCCGGCCTTGCCCCTCTCACGGATCGCCCTGAGCAAGGTCGCCGCCGCCTCGGCCGCCTTACCGCCGTGCGGGTCGTTGGCCACCGGCTCCAGCATCCGGATCGCGTCGTCGACGCGGCCCCGCGCGGCCAAGGCTTGGCCGACGTTCAGGGTGATCTCCCGCACCTGAGGCGCCAGTTGCGCGGTCAGCTCCAGCACGTTCAGGGTGTTGTCGCTGGGATAGCCGGGCTCGCCCATCCGGGTTTTCGCGAAGTCGTAGAGCGTCTGGTAGGTGTCCGGCGCGGCCTTGTTGGCCCGACCGAACAGCTTGGCGGCCTCCGCGATCAAGGCCTTGTCGTTCCCCATTTTGGCCGCGGCCAAGCGGTTCTCCCCAGCCAGGCGCAGGGCTTCGGCGTCCTCTGCGTGGCTCGCCAGCCAGTCGTCCAGAAGCCGGTTCGAGACCGCCATGTCGCCGTAGCCCGCCTCGACCCGTGCGAGCGCCAGGGTCGCCAGCCGATCTCCGGGATACTTGGCCACCTCGTCCCGCACCGTCTTCAGCAGCTTCTCGCCCAGCGGCCTGGGCGGGCCGCGCTTGGCCAGCTGGTTCTCAAGCAGTAGGTCCCCCGCCGAGGTCGGCAGGTCGGTGACCGTCATCGGAAAATCGGGCCGGGTTTCCCGCACCAGGGTCTTGGTCGGGATCGCGCTGCGCAGATAGACCAGCATCACCCGGTCCAGGTCGTCGACCGCGATCCCGGTGGTCCGGGGCCAGGCCGACAATGGATCCTCGCCCTTCGCGGTGGCGGCGACATAGGCCGACAGCTTTTTCTTCCGCTCGGGATCCGACAGCATGTAGTGCGTCAGCAGCCAGGCTTGACCGTAGTAGGCGCCGGCCTGCTGACGGGTCAGCTGACCGAGCCGCTTGGTCAGCAGGTCGCGCGCCGGAATCCAGGCGCCGTGCAGCAGGATCGACACCCGGCTGCCGTTGGGCGCGCCGACCAGAGTCTTCCGATCCTCGAAATCGGCGGTCATGAAGTACTCGGCGTAGCCCTCGATCAGCCAGGCCGGATAGGCGCCCGGATAATGCTGCAGCATGAAGTGGTGCACGTACTCGTGCAGGACCGTATCGTCGGCCAAACCATTCTGCTTGCGGACCGCCACGGCGAAGATGTCGTTGACGTCGGCGGCATAGACGCCCGCCACGTTGGGGCCGGCGTCCGGAAAGGCTCGACGCAACTGGTCGGGACTGCGCACCAGATAGACGTCCAGCTTGCGCGCGGCGTCGTCCCGGTCGGCGGCGCGGCCGTGGAACAGGCGCAGCAGCGCGTCGAAATCCTCGAGCTTGCCGGTGAAGACGCGCAGGCTGGCCTCGCCTCCGTCGCTGTAGACCACGAAATGGGCGCTCTCGGCCTTCTGCCACCCGGCCTGCGCCCGGCCGCCGCCCAGCACCGCCAATCCCAGCGCCGCGCTCAGGATCACGCGGCCGAATCCGAAACCCATGACGCCCCCAGATCACAACTCGAGATTGAAGCTAGAGGATGGCCCGCGCCGTTAGCAAGTCGATGGCCGCCAAAACGGGCGCCGCACCGCCCGCGAATGCGTCAAAAAGCCCCTATTCGAAGAATGGGTTTGGAGTCATGCTTCCCTTATCCCGCACCGGTGACGTCAGATCATCGGACGGATGGAGGAAATCGAACGATGGCCCTGCTCGACCATCATCGCGGCCACGACCGGCAGCATCCCGCCGGCAGCGCGCTGTGCATCGGCCTCACCCTCGCCGGCCTGACGGTCCTGGCGGTGGTGCTGAGTTGGATGATGACCCTGGTCTAAGCCGTTAGACAGGCTCTTAGGCGGCCAAGCGCCGCCAGACCTGACGATCGGCTTCGATATTGGTCAGGGCGCCAGCCTTCTGGCGCTCCAGTAGCGCGCCCATGATCTCCACGCTCAGCTGCGCATAGCGCACCTGGACGTCGTCCTTGCGGCAGCCACGGCCCGGCGCGATGAACAGGGCCGCGTTGATCTCCGGGGCCTTGGCCACGATCAGGGCGGCCAGGCGCTGGATCCGCTCCAGATCCTTGCGATGCAGCAGCGGCTCTTCGGCGAACAGCTCCTTGCCCAGTTCCGCGACAGAGTTGATCGACAGCGCGGCGAAGCGGTCGCGCGTCATCGGCGGCGTCAGCTCGGCCGCGTCGAAACTCAGGACGACGTCGTTCATCAGGAAAAGCATGGCGGATGCCGAACTCTGGGGAGGGGTCGAAAGCCCGCGCACCCTGCCCCGAACACGCTTTAGGTCACGTTTAGGAGCAGGGTTAACGGCCCTCTAGAGTCGCGTTGCCCCCAGGGATCGCCCTATGCGGTTCAAGCCTCCACCGGCTCCGTCAGGAAGTGGCGCCCGTCGCGATCCTCGATCTCGACCACCCAGACGTCGGGGTCGATGCGGGCGGCGCGCTCGGCATAGGCGTCCAGGTCGGGCTCGAATTCGGACCGCACCGGCTGCATCCAGAAGCGCTCGCCGTCGCCGCGCGTGGCCTCGCTGAACAGCCGCGCGGTCCCAGCCCGACGGTCGACCACCTTGACCAACACCGCCCCGGCCCGCGTGTCGCCCTTGCGGGCCACCATGGCGAAGGCCCCGCCCAGCTCGGCGCGGCGGATCAGCGCGCCGACCCAGATATCCGTCGAAAGAAGCATGCGCTAACCGAACCGCAACCACACGGGACGTAAAGCTCGCCCCTGAAGTCTCGAAGCATACGAGAAAAGACCGCCCATGACGCACCAGAAAGGTTGCGTGGCGCGATGGATCGGGGTGTCGATTGGGATGGCCGCCTTGGCCATGCCTAGCGCGCTGCTTGCCGCCAACGCCGCCGACCAGCTCTACGAACGCACGCTGATGACAGCGGCCGACGGCCGCTGCCGCCTGTTCGCGCCTTCCGTCTCCGCGGCGCTGGACGCCTCGCGGGCCCAGGCGCGCGGCGCGACCCTGCGCTCCGGGGCCAGCGAGATCCAGGTCTCGGCCCTGGAGCAGCGCGCCCGCATGAAGGCCGCCGGCGCGGCCTGCAATTCCAAGGACCTGACCCTGGCCGCCTCGCGGGTGAAGACCGCGTTCGACGGCTATTCGCATCTGCTGAGCATGACCTATCCGGGCGACGTGGCGTCCTGGAAGGCCGAGCGCTCGGTCTCGGCGACCATTCCGGTCTGGCGGCTGTCGCAGCCGGCGACCTTCGGCGGCGACCGCCAGGTGTTCGGCCTGGCCGGCCACGCCAAGGCGCTGACCGTGGTGGCGACCTTCGACAACGGCCAGCGTCCTTATGCGGCGCGGATCATCGTCCGTGACACCGGCCGTACGCTCGGCCCCTATATCGACACCCGCGCCGGCCGAAACCTGTCCGGCAAGGTCGCGCCGCGCAACGCCAGCCTGGTGTTCGCCGCCGAGACCCGCGGGGAAGCCCCGCTCACCCTGCTGCCGACCGGGGCCAAGACGGGCCTGGCCTTCCGCTTCCCGGCGGCCGCGGCCGACGCGATCGCCCAACTGGATCCGCGCGAGGCGGTGACGGTCGAATTCGCCTTCACCGGCCGAGGCGACGAAGTGACCCGCAAGGCCTATGTCGAGGTCGGGGATTTCGCGGCAGGACGGGCGTTCTTGCGGTGAAAGAGCCTGTCATCCCGGGCGCAGCGTAGCGGAGACCCGGGACCGCGGCAGGCTCAGCGCTTCCGGCGGTCCCGGATCTCCGCGCTACGCGCTTGTCCGGGATGACAGCTTCTCAGGACCCTAACGCGGCGCGAAGGCGATGATGTTGTCGCCCAGGATCGGCGGCGGCGGCGGCGGCTCCTCGGCCGCCGGGGCGTCCGCCACGGGCTCGGGCTTGGCCTCGAGGGTCACCGACCGCAGCGGGGCCAGCAGCACCGGCAGGCGCACCGAGACGCTGGTGCCCGCGCCCAGACGGCTTTCGATGGTCATCTCGCCGCCGTGCAGCTTGGCGAAGGCCCGCACCAGCGAAAGGCCCAGGCCCGTGCCCCGGGCGCGCTGCTCGGCGCCGCCGGCCTGCTCGTAGGGCCGGCCCAGGCGTTCCAGGTCCTCGGGACTGATGCCGACGCCGGTGTCGGCGACGATCAGCTCCAGCACCCCGTCATAGCCGTGGGCCGTGACCGTGACCTGGCCGCCGCGCGGGGTGAACTTCAGGGCGTTGGAGACCAGGTTCAGCACGATCTGCTTCAGGGCCCGGCGGTCGGCGTCGACCTCCAGCTCGGCCGGCGGCAACACGCCGCGCAGCTGGACGCCGGCCCCGTCGGCCTGGACGCGCAGCAGCCGCATGGCCGCCTGCACCGCCTCGCGGGCGTCGAAGATCCCACGCTGCAGCTCGAAGCGCTCGGCCTCGATCTTCGACATGTCCAGCACGTCGTTGATCAGGTCCAGCAGGTGGCCGCCGCTCTCGTGGATCAGTTCGGCGTATTCGGCGTAGCGGTCGCTGAGCGGGCCGAACATCCGGGCGCGCATGATGTCCGAGAAGCCCATGATGGCGTTCAGCGGCGTGCGCAGCTCGTGGCTCATATTGGCCAGGAAACGGGCGCGGCCGGAGGCCAGGGCCTCGGCGTCGGCGCGGGCCTGGTCGAGGGCGGTCTCGCGATTGCGGTCGACGGTGACGTCGCGCAACACCCCGACCAGCTGGTTCGGGGCCACCCGGACCAGGTCCAGGGCGACGATGCGCTCGACGCCGAGCGCCGGATTGAAGGTCAGGCTGGCCGAGCCCTCGCGGTGGGCTTGCGCCACGGCGGCGGTCAGGCGCTGGCGGTCGCCCGGCGCGGCCGCGCCGGTCAGGCCGCGATTGACCAGGTCGACGGTGGTGACGCCTGGCGGCGGCGCGCCGCGCACGGCGGTCACCTGGCCCTGCCCCTTGATGGCGATCGCCAGGTGCGGCAAGCCATCCAGCAGGGTTTCCAGGCCGATGATCTCGGAGGCGTGGCGGTCGTCGCGCGCGCCCTGGCGGCGGCGACCGATCAGCAGGCCGGCGGCCAGGCCCAGGCCCGTGGTGACCAGGGCCAGAAAGCCCAGGACGAAGCCCAGCGGGCCGGTCGGCTCCGGCGGGGCCAGGCCGGACAGCTGGGTCAGGGCCGCGACGCAGCCGCCGATCAGGGCCAGCGCCGCGCCTTCGGCCAGGCGCCGGGGCTGGTTCAGGATCGACGCCGCGGCGACCGGGGCCAGGCACCAGGCGGCCATGGCGCCGGAGACGCCGCCGGTCAGCACCGCCGCCAGCGCGCCGCCCACCGCCCACAGGACCAGCAATATGGATTGGGTGCGTTCGTCCTCGCGGGTCATGAACAAGGCCACCAGCGCCGGGACGGCGCCCGCGCCTAGAGCCGCCCAGACCGGCCAGCCGCCCGCGTCGGTGAACAGGGTCGCGGCCGCCGCCAGACAGACGGCCGCCAGCCAGCCCAGGCGCCACGCGTGCGCGGGATCAAACCCCGCCGGGCGAGCGGCGGGGCGTTTGATCGGGTCTGGAAGCGTCTCGAATTCCAAAGGCCGGCCGAGTTCAAGCACGGTGGGGAGGATCACCGTCTTCAAAGCTTAACGCGGAGCGGCCGTTCCCCCAAGGCCGCACAATCGTCGCGCGACCTTTCCTGGTGGACGCGTTGTGGACGGAAACGGAATCGTAAGCGCCTTTCGGCATATTCCTGGGCTCAAGCCATCACGGACAGAACGTCCGGGAGCCTATAATGCCAGAAACGGCGTCCTTCGACGCTTCGATCGTCTCCGCCTTCGCGGATCCCGACCCGGCCGACCGCCGGGCGGTCGCGCAGGAGCGTCGACGCCTGGCCCTGGACGACCGCAAGCGCTCGTTCCTGCGCATGGTCAGCCACGAGTTGCGCACCCCGCTGAACGCCGTGATCGGCTTCTCCGAGATCCTGTCTCAAGAACTGTACGGGCCGCTGGGCAATCCGCAGTACCAGGAATACGCCAAGATCGTGCACGACAGCGGCATGAAGCTGCTGAAGCTGGTCAACCAGATCGTCGAGCTGGCCCGGCTCGAGGGTCATGTCACCGACATCGAGATGACCGCCGAGCCCCTGGACGAGGCGGTCGAGGACGTGCTGGACGGCCTGCGAGGCGAGATCACCCGCCGCGACGTCGTCGTCAACGTGATCGGCGAAGGCGCCCTGCCGTCGGTGATCGCCGACAGCCGGGGCCTGCGGACCATGTTGTCGAACCTGCTGCAGAACGCCGTCACCCACTCGCCCGCCGGCGGAGTCGTGCATATCGGCGCCGCCAGGATCGGCCGCGAGATCGAGATCACCATCCGCGACCAGGGCCCCGGCGTGGAGAGCGCCGAGCTGCCGCGCCTGCTGCAGCCGTTCGAACAGGGCGGTTCGACCCTGACCCGGGCCCACGAGGGCGCCGGTCTTGGCCTGCCGATCGTCGACCTGCTGTCACGCGCCATGGGCGGTCAGCTGAAGCTGTCCTCCAGCCTGGGCGCGGGCTTCCTGGCGCGGCTGATACTTCCCGCCGCATAGGCCTAAGCTTGCCTTGCGGGGGCGCTCCCCCTAATTGGCCCGCCATGACTAGTCCTATCGACGCCGCCCTGACCGACCTCGCCGACGAGTTCGAGCTCCTCGGTGACTGGGAGGAGCGCTATCGCTACGTGATCGAGCTGGGCAAGGAATTGGCCCCGCTGACCGACGCCGAGCGTTCGGAAGACAACAAGGTGCGCGGCTGCGCCAGCCAGGTGTGGCTGGTCACCCAGCCCCAGGCCGACGGAACCCTGGTGTTCAAGGGCGACAGCGACGCCCACATCGTCAGCGGCCTGGTGGCCATCATGCTGCGGCTCTATTCGGGCCGCGCGCCCGCCGACATCGTCGCCTTCGACGCCAAGGCCGCGCTGGACAGGCTGGGCCTGTCCGAAGCGCTGTCGTCGCAGCGCTCCAACGGGCTGAAGTCGATGGTCGCCCGCATTCAGCACGACGCGCGGGCCGCCCTTGCCTAGGTATCGCGTCGCCGCGCTTTACCGTTTCACGCGGTTCGAGGACCCGGCGGCGATCCAGGGCCCGCTGGCGGCCCTGTGCTGCGGGCTCGGCGTCAAGGGCACCCTGCTGCTGGCCCGCGAGGGGATCAACGGCACCATCGCCGGCGAGGACGCCGCCATCGAGGCGGTGCTGGACCACATCCGCGCCCTGCCCGGCTGCGAAAGCCTGCGGCCCAAGACCGCCTGGGCCGGGCGCATGCCGTTCTACCGGATGAAGGTGCGGCTGAAGAAAGAGATCGTCACCCTGGGCGAGCCGGACCTCGACCCGGCGTCCAACGCCGGGACCTATGTCGAGCCGCGCGACTGGAACGCCCTGATCGCCGATCCCGACGTGGTGGTGATCGACACCCGCAACGACTACGAGGTCGCCGTCGGGTCTTTCGCGCGCGCGGTCGATCCCCGGACGCCCAGCTTCTCGGCCTTCCCGGCCTGGTTCCGCGACTATCGCCAAGCGCTGGAGGCCGAGCGCGGCCCCGACGCCCCGCCGCTGAAGGTCGCCATGTACTGCACCGGCGGCATCCGCTGCGAGAAGTCGACCGCCTTCCTGAAGTCCGAAGGGATCGAGGACGTCTTTCACCTGAAGGGCGGCATCCTCGACTATCTGGAGCAGGTCCCGGAGCCGGAAAGCCTGTGGCGCGGCGAGTGCTTCGTGTTCGACGAGCGCGTGGCGGTCGGCCATGGCCTCACGCCCGGAACCCACGTCCTGTGCCGAGGTTGCCGGATGCCGGTCAGCGTCGAGGACCGCGCCTCGCCGCTCTATGTCGAGGGTGTGTCCTGCCCCGCCTGCCACGACCGGCGCGACGAGGACCAGAAGGCCCGGGCCGCCGAACGCCACCGCCAGGCGCGGCACTGCGAGGCTCTCGGAATCGACCATGTCGGCGCGAGCGCGCCGGCCAAGACCGGCTGAACCCTTCACGGTCGCCCCGCGTTACCCGGCTCCCCCTCCCGCAACACGGAGCCTCGCGATGCACACCAACGAAGATCACATCAAGCTGGTCAACGGCCTGCTCAAGACCACCATCGACAGCGCCGACGGCTACGCCGAAGCCGCCAAGGACGCCGACAGCGCCCGCTACAAGGACCTGTTCGAACGCCGCGCCCAGGAGCGCCGCTCGGTGGCCTCCGAGCTGGAGGAAGAGGTCCGTCGCCTGGGCGGCGATCCCAAGGACGAAGGCACCGCCCTGGCCGCCGCTCACCGCGCCTTCCTGAACCTGAAGGACGCCCTCACCAAGGGCGACGAGGCGGTGATCAGCGAGGTCGAGGCCGGCGAGGACTTCATCAAGGCGAAGTACGAGAAGGCCCTGAAGGACACCGACGTCGATCCCCAGACCCGCGCGACGATCGAGCGGGCCTGGACCTCGGTCAAGTCCGGCCACGACCAGATGCGCGACATCAAGCACATGCTGAAGCACTAGGTCGTTAGAGCTTCAACGCTGTCATCCGCCCCCCCCGGGCTTGACCCGGGGGGAAGCGCGCCGAGCCGGGACCGCCGGAAGCGCCGAGCTGGCCGTGGTCCCGGATCTTCGCCGCGCTCGTCCGGAATGACGGCTTTGACGCGGTTTTCGTGAATTTGCCTCCGCGCCTTCCCCATCGCATATGAAGCGCATGAAAGACGCGCCGCGCCAGGTTCTTGACGAACGCCAGATCAATCTGATCGCCAAGGCCCTGGCCGAGCCGCGTCGGCGCCAGATCCTCAAGGAGATCGGCGCGAACAGCGAGCCGACGCCCTGCGGCGACGTCGCCCAGCACGTGACGGTCAGCGCCGCCACCTTCTCGCACCACATGAAGGAACTCGAGACCGCCGGCCTGATCCGCATCTGCCGGCAGGGCAAGTTCGCGTTTCTGGTCCTGCAGCGCGACGTCCTCAACGCCTACCTGGCCCAGCTGGCGGAGATCTGAGTCCGGCGTTGTTGGCGCGGGTTTGAGCTGGCCGGCGAAGCGATGCACGCGTCCGCCCGTGGCGCGCACAGGCCGTTGCCCAAAGACTTAATGCGACCGCGTCGCATTGGTGACAGCCCAACCTGTTTCCGGGACACTTCTAGCCTGTACCGACAGGCTCATAGAAAAACTCCACCCTCCCGCTCATTGAATCACTTCGATGATTATCTAAATGTCGAAGCGTGCGCCATTCAAGGCGAGCGGCCCTCAGCGGCCGAACGGAGAGAGATCATGAGCAAGCTTACCGGCAAGACCGCCATCGTCACGGGCGCGTCGAAGGGTATCGGGGCCGCCATCGCCAAGGCCCTGGCCGCCGAGGGCGCGGCCGTGGCGGTCAACTACGCCTCCAGCCGCGAGGGCGCCGACAAGGTGGTGGCCGAGATCGTCGCCGCCGGCGGCCAGGCCATCGCCGTCCAGGGCTCGGTGGCCAAGGGCGACGACGTCACGCGGCTGTTCGACGAAACCCAGACGGCGTTCGGCGGGGTCGACATCCTGGTCAACAACGCCGGCGTCTACGCGTTCTCGCCGATCGAGGAGTTCAGCGAGAGCGAGTACCGCCGCCACTTCGACACCAACGTGCTGGGCGTGCTGCTGGCCACCAGCGAAGCTGCCAAGCGCTTCGGCCCCGACGGCGGCAGCGTCATCAACATCAGCTCGGCGGCGACCACCGTCGATATCCCCACCGCCTCGGTCTACACGGCCACCAAGGCGGCGGTGGACTCGCTGACCCGCGTGCTGGCCAAGGAACTGGGTCCGCGCAAGATCCGCGTCAACGCCATCTCGCCCGGCGCGGTCGAGACCGAAGGCACCCACACCATGGGCATCATCGGCAGCGAGCTCGAGGCCCAGATGATCGCCCAGACGCCGCTGGGCCGCATGGGCCAACCGTCGGACATCGCGCCTGTGGCGGCCTTCCTGGCCTCGCCGGAGAGCTACTGGATCACCGGCGAAATCATCGCCGTGGCCGGCGGCAACCGCTAAGCCATCCGATAGTGCTGCGCCAGGCGCTGCAAGGCCAACTTCAGCACGGTCTTGCCCGCCCGGCGCGGCAGCTTCAGCGAACGCTCGGCCGCCTCCAGGGCCGAGCCCATCAGGCACACCCGCTCCAGCATCTCGCGAAGACCGGGTCCGACGGCCGCGAGGGCCTTGGCGATCCGCTCGCGCGTGACGTGGTCGCGCTCGGCGGGGGCCAGGCCTGGACGACCGCGAGGGGCCCTCGGCGTCTGCTCCCAGCGCATGGTGACCCGGCCCAGGCTGCCCAGGCTTTCGAACTCCTCGCGCAGCCGTTCGGCGGCGGCGGCCTCGACCGGGGTCAGCCAGGGCAGTCCAGCCGCGTCGCGGCGGCGGGCCAGCCAGGCGATCGGCGACTCTCCGAGATTTCGCCGCACGATGCCGCCGCCCGCCTCCAGCCTGACCTCGGCTTCGATGACGCCCGGGCGGCCGGGCGGCGGAACGGCCGGCTCGGGTCGCGCCGTCATGGTCCAGCCGCCCTGCGGCCGCGGCTTCAGGGTCGCCTCGCGCGCCAGCATTCGGAACGCCGCCTCGTCCAGGGTCAACATCACGCTGCGCAGGCGGCTGGGGCCCAGGCGCACGCCGTAGCCGAGTCCGTCAGCCGCGATCACCGCGCCGGGCCGCGACAGCAGCCGCATGGCGCGTTCGGCCAGGCGACGGGCCTCCAGCTCTTCGTCGAAGATACTGCTCGGGACCGTCCCGCTCATTGCGGGATCTCCTCGGCGTGGGCCGGAGCCTGGCGAAGGCAGGCCTCCAGCTCGGCCAGGCGGCGGTCGAAGGCGGCGTCCTCGCGCATGTCCTCGATCTTGCGGCAGGCATGGCCACAGGTAGTGCGGTCGCGGCCGAAGGCGAAGGCCACGCGGTGCAGCGGCCAATGGAAGGTGATGTGGGTCAGGTAGATGGCCAACTGCCGCGCACGCACGGCGGCGTGCGAAGCGCGTCTGGGCGTCGAGATCTCGAGCGCCGGCACGCCGGTGGCCAGGGAAACGAGATGGGTGACAAAGCCGACCGTCAGGCGGTCACGGCGGGGATCGGGCGTGATCGCCCAGATGTCCTCAAGGGCTTGAACCAACATGGCGTCCTCCTCCCCGGTCGCGAGAACGACCGGTGAACACCACTATAGGTTTATTTTCCCAAACAGAGGAAGATATTCCTATTACACTCAAGCCTCATCGAGCTAAGCCATTGAAAAATCTGGAACGTAGTCTCCGCTATTCCCGCACCCAGACGGGCATTGAAGCGGGCGGAACAATCGCGCCCTTGCACGTCACCACCGCCGCGGCGAGGTCGTGCGCCCGCCGCACCGAATCACCGATCGGCAAGCCCGCCAGACGCGACGACAGATAGGCCGCGTTGAAGCTGTCGCCAGCGCCCGTGGTGTCGACGGCCTTGACCCGCCCCGGCGCGGGGGTCTCCGTACGGCCGTCGGGGCGATGGACGTTGACCGCGTGGCTCTCGTCGCGCGCCACCACCTCGGCCCCGGCCGCGGCCCACTCGCCGGCCAGGTCCTCGGCTTCACGGCCGTAGAGCGGGCGGCTGTCCTCGCTGCTCAGCGAGACGTAGCGGCACGCGGGCACGACCCCGTCCAGGGCCGCGCGGGCAGCCTCGGCGTTCGGCCACAGGGCCGGGCGGTAGTTGAAGTCCAGGGCCACGGCCACGCCCAGCGAGTGGACATAGGCGAGAATGTCCTTCAGGCGGGCCCGGCCGATGTCGCCGATCACCGCCAGGGTCACGCCCGACAAATAGATGAGGTCGCAGGCCTTGGCCGCCTCGATCAGCTGGTCGGCGGTGTGGGCCGAGAACAGGTCGCGGATCGGAGCCCGCTCGCGCCAATAGTGGAACTTCCGCTCGCCGTGCTCGTCGAGCACGATGGCGTAGAGGCCTGGCAGGCGGTTCTCGACCTGGCGGACCAGGCGGGTGTCCATGGCCTCGCGGCGCATGGTGGCCAGAACGCCCTCGCTGAACGGGTCGCCCTGCCCCAACGCCGTGCAGTAGGCGACCGCGTCGCCCAGGCGGGCCATGTAGATCGCCGTGTTGAACGTGTCGCCGGCGAAGCCCATCCGGTACAGCGGCGCGCCGCCATCCGACGCCTCCGGCGACAGCTCGACCATGCATTCGCCGAGGACGGTGATCTTGGCCATGTCAGCCCTTCTTCTTGTTCTGTTGGGCCTGCTGGACGATCCAGGCGTCGATCCGGGTCTCCAGCACCGACAGCGGCAGCGAGCCGTGCAGCAGCACCGCGTCGTGAAAGCCGCGCTCGTCGAACTTGTCGCCCAGCGTCTTCTCGGCCCGCTGGCGCAGTTCCAGCAGCTTCAGCTCGCCGACCTTGTAGGCCAGGGCCTGGCCAGGCCAGGAAACGTAGCGCTTCAGCTCGACCTCGATATTGACCGGCGACAGGGCGGTGTTGTCGGTGAAGCAGGCCCGGGCCTGGTCGAGGCTCCAGCCCTTCCAGTGCATGCCGGTGTCGGCCACCAGGCGGCACGCGCGCCACATCTCGTACGACAGCCGGCCGAACAGCTCGTAGGGGTCGCGATAGATCCCCATCTCCTCGCCCAGCCACTCCGAATAGAGCCCCCAGCCCTCGCCATAGGCATTGAAATAGAGACCGCGACGGAACTCGGGGACGCCGACCTGCTCCTGGGCCAGCGAGGTCTGGATGTGGTGGCCGGGTGCGCCCTCGTGCAGCACCAGGGCCGGCAGTTCGTACAGCGGACGCTGGTCCAGCTCCGAGGTGTTGATCATCAGCCCGCCGGCCCGGCCGACCTTCGGATCACCGCCGAAGTAGCGACCGGTGGTGTAGCCCTTCTCGATGCTGGCCGGCACCGGCCGCACCCCATAGGTCAGGCGCGGCAGGACGCCGAAGTGGGCCGGCAGCTGGTCGTCGGCGCGCTTGGCGATCTCGCTGGATTTCTCCAGCAGCTGCTGGCGGCTGGTGGCGTAGAAGCGCGGATCCTTGCGCAGCATGGCGATGAAGGCCGGCAGGTCGCCCTGGAAGCCGGCGGCCTTCATGGTCTCCTGCATTCGCCCCCGGATGCGGGCCACCTCGGCCTGGCCCAGGTCGTGGATCTGGTCGGGCGTCAGGGGGGTGGTCGTGTGCCGGCGGGTCAGGAACGCGTAGTAGCGCTTGCCGTCCGGCAGGTCGGAGGCCGCCAGGCTCCTGGCCGCGTGCGGCGCGTAGTCCTCGGCCATGAACCTGACGAAGCTGGCGCGGGCCGGGGCGACCTTGTCCCTCAGCGCCGCCTCGCCCTCGGCGATCAGGGCCGCGCGGTTGGGGATGCCGCCGGGCAAGCCGCGCAGCGGGGCCAGCAGAGGATCCTCGGCCAGAGGCGTGGCCGCCGCCCGCTGGGCCCGTTCCAGCACGGCCTGGGCGGTCGGGACGGCCTGGACGAAGCCGCTGGCGACGCCGCGGCGAGCGTTGTCGATATTGGCGGCGTACCAGCCGGGCATGCCGTTCAAGAGGGCGATCCAGCGCTTGGCCTCGTCGGCGTTGCGCAGGGTCATGCCGCTGGCGCGGTACAACATCATCACGTCGAAGCCGCCGTCGCTGCTGAACGGCATGCGGGCTTCGTCGAAGGTGGCGGCCTCGATCCGTTCGGCCAGGCTGAACAGCAGCAGGTCGCGGGTCAGCCGCTCCTCGTCCGAAAGCCGCTTGGGGCTCACGGCCGTCAGCTCGGCCTGGATCGTCTTCAGCTTGGCCGTCCGGTCGGCGTCCGCGGCCGGCGAGACGTCGGGCAGGCGCCAGCGGGCGTCGGAGGAACCGCCGGAATCGGGATCCTCGCCCGGATCGCCCAGCGCCTCGTAGCGCACGACCAGGTTGGTCAGGGTGGCGGAGGGTCCGGCCCACGCGGCGGACACCGTCAACGCGGCAAGACAGATGCCGGCCAGCCCGGCGCGCCAAGTGCGGATGCGAGTCATGCGGCCGAGCTTAGGCGAACGGCGACCAGCCCGCGACACGCGAATCGCCAGCCGGTGTGACCGGCCTGAGGTGTCAAATGTTCGGAAGAAAACCGGGAATGGAGCGGGCGAAGAGATTCGAACTCTCGACCCCAACCTTGGCAAGGTTGTGCTCTACCACTGAGCTACGCCCGCCCATTCGCGAGATAAATAGTCGCTCCATTCTCCCAGGAATTCCGGAAGAATGGAGCGGGCGAAGAGATTCGAACTCTCGACCCCAACCTTGGCAAGGTTGTGCTCTACCACTGAGCTACGCCCGCATCGGCGAGGCCCAAAGGAGCGCCCCGCGACGAGGAGGCGGCTTATGGCAGAGCGCTTCGTGGTTTGCAAGAGCCCTTTGAGGGGTTGCGAACCGGCTTTTTTCAGAGGCTTGATCCGCACGGGTTTTGGTCGAGTTTTTCTGGGGGCGGAGTTCTGGCGTTGCGCCTGTTCGTGTTCGGTCTGGGCTATGTCGGCGAAGCTTTCGCCAGCGCCTTGCGGGCTCGCGGCTGGGAGATATCGGCCACGGCGCGCGGCGCCGAGCAGGCCGAGACTATGCGCGCTCGGGGGATCCTTCCCGCCGATCCGGATGACCGTGACACCATGGCCGAAGCCCTCACCGGCGTGAACGC
>Ga0102591_1002336_pt1 | contig 21116 bp, 18 predicted proteins | sample AraplaCol_mCL_r2_2_FD_76860 | JGI IMG/M metagenome (GOLD analysis project Ga0102591, IMG submission 76860) | Arabidopsis root microbial communities from North Carolina, USA - plate scrape MF_Col_mCL_r2 (SPADES assembly) (version 2) | ecosystem: Host-associated > Plants > Roots > Endosphere... | reverse complement strand
GGACGACCATGGCAAAAGCCACCACCATCAAGATCAAGCTGCTTTCGACAGCCGACACGGGTTTCTTCTACGTCACGACCAAGAACAGCCGTACGATGACGGAAAAGATGACCAAGACCAAGTACGACCCGGTCGTCAAGAAGCACGTTGAGTTCAAGGAAACCAAGATCAAGTAAGATCGACCGTTTCTCGGGAATTTAGGGCGCCGACCGCAAGGTCAGGCGCCCTTTCCTTTTGGACGTCCGGGAAACGGCGCGCAAGGCACCGCTGGCTTCGGTGACAGGTCAAAGGATGCTTGAAAGACATGCCGACACGGCGCCCCCTCGCCCGGTGCCGAGAAAGCAAAAACGCCGCCCCAAGATGGGACGGCGCTTCGGAAAAGGGGGTCGGCTGGCGTCTGACTGCGGCACGAGGATTCCGCAGAAGTCAAAAGCCAACCGACCGACCCCACGACCCAGGAGATGCGGCGGACCTGAGCATCATGGGGTAAGTAAAATGTTGGTAGGCGATGCCTACTTGTTCATCAGCATCACCTGAAAATGGAAAAAAATCAACGAATTCTTAATGCGCGAAGCGGTGCCGCTAAGCGCATGGTTAATTTTGTATCAGACTGAGACAGGCACACGCATGGGCGCCGCGGCTACCCAATCTCCCCGGTAGCATCGGCTGTGGCGAGAATACAACTTTAAATGCAACCCGCAAGAGGTGACCCAAGAAAATCACTGGGTCGCGGAGCGCCCGGATTGGACGGACAAACGCTCAGGCGGCCGCCGCCACCACGCGGTTGCGGCCCTCGTGCTTGGCCTGGTAGAGCGCCGTATCCGCGCGCTTCAGCAGAGCCTCGGCCGTGTCAGCACCCGGCCTGAGCGTCGCTATTCCCATCGACGCCGTTACCTTCAAAACGCCATCCGCCTGCGGAACCGGGAACGGCAGGCTTTCGATAATCATGCGCAAGCGCTCGGCGACGCCCGCCGCCATTTCAGCCGACGTATCCGGCATCACGACGACGAATTCCTCTCCGCCGAAGCGGCAGGCAAGATCGGCCCCGCGCACGGTGGTGCGAATGCGGTTGGCGAACTCCCGCAGCACTTCGTCGCCGGCATCATGGCCGTAGGTATCGTTGACCTGTTTGAAACGGTCGATGTCGGTCATGCAGATGGAGAGCGGCCGGCCGCGCGCCGCAGCCCGGTCCATCAACAGTTTCAGGTGGGTGTCGAAATAGCGGCGGTTGTGCAAGCCTGTCAGGCCATCGGTGACGGCAAGTTCGATGGTCTGCTGCACGCTCGAGCGCAGCCTGTCATTGCAATGCTTGCGCCGGATCTGGGTCATGGAGCGGGCAATCAGTTCATTGGGATCAACCGGCCGCATCAGATAATCGGTCACGCCGAGATCGAGCGCACGCACCACCATCTCGTCGCTGCCCTGCTCCGCGATCAAGAGGATCGGGATGAAGCGCGTCCGCTCCAGCGAGCGCAACTGCGAACACAGCCGCAGGGGATCGTAGTCGTCGAAATTCGCATTGACGATGACCAGGTCGAAGTTGTTCTCGGCCGCTTCGAAGAGCGCTGCCTGCGGATCGGAAATCACCGAAACATCGGCGATCGGCTTGAGGGCGCGTTGCAGCCGCTCCTGTGACGAGCCACGGCCATCGACGAGCAGAACATTGCCCGGCTCGTCCGGACGATCCGCACCGCCGACGTCTTCGAGGCCGATGGTCTGCGCCGTCTGGGCGCGCAGGCGCAATTCATCGCTGACATTCTTCAACCGCACCAGGCTCTTCACGCGCGACATTAGCTGGAGATCGTTGACGGGCTTGGTCAGGAAGTCGTCGGCGCCGGCCTTCAGGCCGCGCACGCGATCCGACGGCTGGTCGAGCGCCGTCACCATGACGACGGGAATATGCGCCGTGCGCGGATTGGCCTTCAGACGTTCGCAGACCTCGAAGCCATCGAGGCCGGGCATCATAACGTCGAGAAGCACGAGATCGATGGGCGTCTTCTCGCAAAGCGCCAGCGCCGAATAGCCGTCATTGGCCGTCAGTACATCGAAATACTCGGCGAGCAGCCGGGCTTCGAGCAACTTCACATTGGCCGGAACATCATCAACGACAAGAATACGCGCAGTCATATCAATTTTCCCGCCGCTCAGGCATCGCCCAGGTAGGTTTTGATCGTTTCTATGAACTTCGGTACGGAAATCGGCTTGGAAACATAGGCTTCGCATCCACCCTGGCGGATCCGTTCCTCGTCGCCCTTCATCGCAAATGCGGTGACCGCAATGACCGGAATGACGTGAAGCTCGTCATCTTCCTTCAGCCATTTCGTCACTTCCAGACCGGATACTTCCGGCAACTGGATGTCCATGAGAATGAGATCGGGCCGGTGCTTGCGCGCGAGCTCGAGCGCCTCCATGCCGTTGCGCGTCTGGATCGTCGCGTAGCCGGAAGCCTCAATCAGGTCGCGGAACAGTTTCATGTTCAGCTCGTTGTCTTCAACAATCATTACCTGTTTGGGCATGTCGATCCCTTGCTGTCCATCATCGTCTTGCAAGTCTCCTCAGGACATTTAACTTGCAGAGCCGACGACTCGACCCATTTCCTCAACTTCAGAGATAGGCCTATTTGGTTGAAAAATAGGTAACTCCGCACGTAAAAACCATACGGGGACGAAGCATTGAAGAGCGCTGACGAAATCGCCATCGACATCCTTGCCTGGCTCGCGGGCGAGCCTGAGCTTCTGTCCCGTTTCCTGGCACTGACGGGCACCGATCCAACGGCGTTGCGCAATGCCATTGCCGAACCCGGCTTCATGGGCGGTCTCATCGCCTTTCTCATGGACCACGAGCCGACGCTGATGGCATTCTGCCAGGCAACCGGCACGGCACCGGAAGATGTCGTGAGCGCCCATGCGGCGCTTTCGGGCCATTCGGGTTTTGAGGATTGAGCGTGCCAGGCAGGTCTATAGACGACCGCATACAGCTTCGAGAGCGCCCGCTGATCGTCAGCGACGTCGATGAGGTCGTGCTCGAATTCATCAATCCCTTCAAAGCCTTTCTCGATAGCTGCGGCCACGTGCTGCTGCCCCGATCGTTCCGCCTGACCGGCAACATCATCGATCGCGCGAACGAACAACCGCTGGCGGAGGCGGAGGTCAAAGCCCTGCTTGATTCCTTCTACGGGACGCAGGATCGCTGGCAGACGCCGGCTGCACAGGTCGTCGAGACTTTGGCTGCTCTGTCGAAGGAAGCGGACATCGTTTTCCTGACGGCGATGCCGCCGCATCACGCGGCGGTCCGCCGTGCCTTGCTCGACCGGCTTGGCCTTCCCTATCCGCTGCTTGCCTCCGAGGAACCGAAGGGACCGATCGTCCAAAATTTGCACGGCGGACGCCCGGTTCCGCTGGTCTTCGTGGATGATATTCTTCGCAACCTGCAGTCGGTCCAGCATCACACGCCGTCCTGCCTGCTGATCAACCTGATGGTTAACGCGGAGTTTCGCGCGCTTGCACCAAAACCGGACGCCGGCATCCGCGCTGTGGCCGACTGGCCGGAAGCGGCGGCCACCATCCGCGCGCATTTCGAGGGCCAGTTCAGCGCCGGTTCCCATCAGTTCAAATCCAATCGCATCAGCGGTCTACCATCCTTGCGGCGCGCCACGATGTCGAATCCTGCAGCCTCGAAGACCGTCGTCGCGCCGACCCAAAGGGCGACTGACTTGGACTGTTTGGCACGATCGATCGGACAAGCATCGAGATAGCGCGCGCCGCCCGCCCTGGCGTGGTCGATCGCGGCGCGCACGATTTGATGGCTCAACCCCCTGCCCCGCAGCTTCGACTGCATGAACAGACAGCTCAGCGCCCAGATCGTCGGATCGGTCGCTTCACGGTCCTCCAGCGGTCGCGCGACCGTGCGCGGCGAATTGAACTGCGGAACATCCTGGCGCGGACCAACCTGAACCCAGGCCACCGGCGTTCCCTCGAAATAGCCGAGGATACCGGGCGACGGCGCGGTATCGATACGAGCCTTGATAAAGGCCTTGCGCTCCCTTGCCGGCATCGCCGTTCGAACGGAATGCGGCAGGCGCAACGCGGTGCACCAGCAACCGCCATAGGCACCGTTCGGCCCAAAAAGCTGCTCGAAATCCGCCCAACTATCTGCCGTGACAGGTGAGAACTGGAGTGTGATTTCCAACAGAGCCTCCCTTGAGACTCACTAGCGTAGAGCGTAAGGTCGCGATGTTCAATATTTGTTCCTGATATGCCCGACAGCGCTGCTCAATCTCCAGGCTTCTGCCGCGACTGCCTCAAGGAACAGGCCGCTAGCGCGCGGCGCTGCACGGCCTGCGGCAGTCCGCGCCTGCTGCGCCATAGCGAGCTCTACGATCTCACCTTGGCGCATATCGATTGTGACGCCTTCTATGCGTCGATCGAGAAACGCGATGATCCGGAGCTTGCCGACAAGCCGGTGATCATCGGCGGCGGCAAGCGTGGCGTGGTGTCCACAGCCTGCTACATCGCCCGCATTCACGGCGTGCGCTCGGCAATGCCGATGTTCAAGGCGCTGGAGGCCTGCCCGCAGGCCGTGGTCATCAAACCCAACATGGAGAAATATGCGCGCGTCGGCCGCGAGGTCCGCACGCTGATGCAGGAGTTGACGCCGCTGGTGCAGCCACTGTCGATCGACGAAGCATTTCTTGAGCTCAGAGGCACCGAGCGACTGCATCACGATCCGCCGGCCCGCACCCTCGCGCGCTTCGCCCGCCGTGTCGAGCAGGAGATCGGCATCACCGTTTCGGTTGGCCTCTCCTACTGCAAGTTCCTCGCCAAGGTGGCTTCCGATCTGCAAAAGCCGCGCGGCTTTTCCGTCATCGGTCAGGCCGAGGCGCTGGAGTTCCTGAGGGAAAAACCGGTCACTCTGATCTGGGGCGTCGGCAAGGCCTTCGCCGCCACCCTGGAACGCTATGGCGTGCGCACGATCGGGCAATTGCAGACCATGGAGGAAGCCGACCTGATGCGCCGCTATGGCACCATGGGGCAGCGGCTCTATCGCCTGTCGCGCGGGCTCGACGAGAGGGCGGTCGAAATCGACGGCGAGGCGAAGAGCGTTTCCGCGGAGACGACGTTCAATGACGACATCGCACGCTACGACGACCTGGTCACGCACCTTAGGCGCCTGAGCGAGCAGGTGGCCCACCGGCTGCGAAAGTCCGAACTCGCGGGCCAGACCGTCGTTCTGAAGCTCAAAACCACCGACTTCAAGCTTCGCACCCGCAACCGGCGGCTCGACAGCCCCACCCGGCTTGCCGACCGCATTTTCCGCACCGGGCTTCAGCTTTTGGAGAAAGAGGCGGATGGCACGAAGTATCGCCTGATCGGGATTGGCGTCAGCGATCTATCCGCCCCGGATCTGGCCGACCCTCCGGACCTTGTCGATCCGGCGGCAACCCGCCGGGCAGCGGCCGAAGACGCCATGAACAAGCTGCGCGACAAGTTCGGTAAGGAGAGCGTCGAGACCGGCTATACCTTCGGTACCCGCAAACGCGATCACTGAACGTAGATACACGGCGATCACGCAACCTTGATGTGGCCCACACACGGACTGGATGAATTCCTTAAAGATTGCCGGCTAGGCTCGTTCGCCAAGTCACGTGTTGGGTTGAGTGTATGGTATCGCGTTTCGCTCTCACCGCCAGCTTCGTCGCTCTGCTTTTGTCGCCGGCCACCGGCTTTGCAGGCAGTCGCGGGCCGCTGCAAATCATTGTCTCGAAAGACCAGCAATCGCTCGTCGTCTATGACGGCGATGCCGTGATTGCGACGTCACCGGTGTCGACCGGCAAGGCCGGCCATGCGACGCCGACCGGTATCTTCTCTATCCTGGAAAAGCGACGCCATCATAAGTCGAACATCTATTCGAACGCGCCGATGCCGTTCATGCAGCGGCTCACCTGGTCGGGTATTGCGCTGCACGGCTCCAACCACGTGCCCGACTACCCCGCCTCGCATGGCTGCGTGCGCCTGCCGAGCGCTTTCGCCGCCTCGCTCTACAAGATGACCGAGCGCGGCGTGCATGTGCTGATCTCGGACCGGCAGATATCGCCCGCAGAGGTTAAAAGCGCGCTGCTCTTCCGTCCGGTTCCGGTAGATATCCAGCCGCCGCTTTCCGATGTTCCGCTCAGACCGGCGATCAGCCAGGCCGGAGATACGCCGGTGGAAGTGGCGATGAGGGAGCCGACCGGCGGTGCCGGCACCTCCAGATCGATGGAAGAGCCGATCCGCATCCTGATCACGCGCAGCGACGCGCGCGACACCATGCGCGAGGTTCAAACCTCGTTGGAATTCCTCGGATACGCGCCCGGCTCGATCGACGGCCATGCAGGCACGGCAACCATTGCGGCGCTCCGCGCCTTCCAGACGGGCGAAGGTCTCGAGAGTGATGGCAAGCTGACGCCGGAACTGACCGACAAGCTCCTGCGTAAGGCCGGCCGAACGCCGCCGCAGAACGGCAAGATCCTCGTACGGCAAGGTTTCAAGCCGCTTTTCGAAGCCGGCCTCACCATCGACAAACCGGAAGAGGCCCTTGGGACGCATTTCCTCCAGTTCCGGCACAATGAAGAAGAAGGCGCCGAAGGCAAATGGTTCGGCGTCTCGCTTGAAAACCACCTGCCCGCCTCGATGAAGAAGCGGCTCGGCATTTCCATTGAGGCCGACCCCTTCGCTTATAACGGCATACAGCGCACGCTGGCGCGAATGACGATATCCGACGACGTTCGCAAGCGGGTTGAAGGACTGCTGGCTGAGGGCTCGTCGCTCTCGATCGCCGACACGGAAAGCGGGCTGGAGACTGGCCAGGGCACCGATTTCATCACCGTCACCCGATCGCGTCCCGGTGACTGATCCCCAGCAACCGCAGGAAAGCACAATGTGCGCTTTCTGTCCCAGCTGCCCACCCTCAAGGTGATCGGTGTGATTTCTTCGCTTCGAACGAAACGGAGAAGTCCGCCGATCAAACCAACTCGACGTCGACCACGCCCGGCGCGGAGCGCAGCGCCGCAGCGATCTCCGGCGAGATCCGGAACTTTTCGCTCAGTTCCACCTCGATCTCGCGCTGACCGTTGTCCTTGATGACGACGAAGGAGACGAGACCGTCGCCCCTGGTGTTGAGGTGCGAGGCGACCGATTTCAGCGGGCCGGAATCGCGCACATAGACGCGCAGCGCCTTCTGCAGTTGCAGCGATTCTTCCTCGAGCGAGCGCAGGGTCTGGATGCGCAGCCCGATGCCTTCCGGCCGCTCCTCGGCGGCAACGGTCATGACCAGCGATTTGCCCGGCTCCAAGAGGTCGCGATACTGGTGCAGCATTTCGGAGAACAGCACGGCCTCGAATTGGCCCGAAGAGTCCGAGAAGGCGACGATTCCCATCTTGTTGCCGGTGCGCGTCTTGCGCTCCTGCTTCGAGGTCACTGTGCCGGCAAGCCGGCCGGCGGTTGCCCCCTTCTTCACCGCGCCGGCGAAATCGCCGAAGGTCTGCACGCGCATCTTGGCGAGCAGCGCATTGTAGGTGTCGAGCGGGTGGGCGGAGAGGTAGAAACCCAGCACTTGGAATTCGCGATGCAGCTTCTCCGAAGCGAGCCAGGGCGTGTAGGTCGGGAGCGCGATACGCTCCGGCCCGGTTGCCGCCCCTGCCCCGAACATATCGCTCTGGCCGCTCGTCTTGTTCTCCTGCGCACGCTGGGCGAAGCCGAGGATGCGGTCGAGCCCGCCGACCAGTTCCGCACGGTCATAGCCGAAGCATTCGAACGCACCGGCAGCGATCAGGCTTTCGAAGACGCGACGGTTGAGAAGCTTGGGGTCGATCCTGAGGCAGAAATCCTCAAGGCTCACGAAGGTCCGGTCGCCGCGCACTTCGACGATATGCTCAACCGCGGATTCGCCCACGCCCTTGATTGCGGCAAGCGAATAATAGATGCGGTTTTCGCCCGTCTGGAAATGTCGGAATGAGGACTGCACCGACGGTGCAATCACCTCGATGCCCAGGCGCTTTGCGTCCTGACGGAAGTCGTTGACCTTTTCCGTGTTGGACATGTCGAGCGTCATCGACGCCGCCAGGAACTCCACCGGATAGTGCGCCTTCATATAGGCGGTCTGGTAGGAGACGATGGCGTAGGCCGCTGCGTGCGACTTGTTGAAGCCGTAGTTGGCGAACTTGGCGAGCAGGTCGAAGATCAGGTCCGCCTGCGGCTTCGACACCTCGTTCTTCACCGCGCCGTCGACGAAGCGGGCGCGCTGCTTGTCCATCTCCTCCTTGATCTTCTTACCCATGGCGCGGCGCAGAAGATCGGCCTCGCCGAGCGAGTAGCCCGAGAGCACCTGGGCGATCTGCATCACCTGCTCCTGGTAGACGATAACGCCCTGCGTTTCCTTGAGCAGATGATCGATCTTCGGATGGATCGACTCGACTTCTTCCTCGCCATGCTTGCGGGCATTGTAGACCGGAATGTTCTCCATCGGGCCCGGGCGATAGAGCGCCACCAGCGCGATGATATCCTCGATGCAGTCGGGCCGCATGCCGATCAGCGCCTTGCGCATGCCGGCGCTTTCCACCTGGAACACGCCAACCGTTTCGCCGCGCGACAGCATCTCATAGGTCTTCGGGTCGTCGAGCGGGATGCTCGCCAGATCAACCTCGATGCCGCGCTGCTTCACGAAATCGACCGCGACCTTCAATACGGTCAGGGTCTTCAGGCCGAGGAAGTCGAACTTGACGAGGCCCGCCTGCTCCACCCATTTCATGTTGAACTGGGTGACCGGCATGTCGGAGCGCGGATCGCGATACATCGGCACGAGCTGAGACAGCGGACGGTCGCCGATCACGATACCGGCGGCGTGGGTCGAGGCGTGGCGATAGAGGCCTTCGATCTTCTGGGCGATGTCGAGAAGCCGCGCGACGACTGGCTCCTTCTCGGCTTCCTCCTGCAGGCGTGGCTCTTCCTCGATCGCCTTGGAGAGCGGCGTCGGATTGGCCGGGTTGTTCGGCACCAGCTTGCAGATCTTGTCGACCTGGCCATAGGGCATTTCGAGCACGCGGCCGACGTCGCGCAGTGCGGCACGCGCCTGCAGCGAACCGAAGGTGATGATCTGCGCCACCTGCTCGCGACCATACTTGCGCTGCACGTAGCGGATCACCTCTTCGCGCCGGTCCTGGCAGAAGTCGATGTCGAAGTCGGGCATCGAGACGCGCTCGGGATTGAGGAAGCGCTCGAACAGCAGCGAGAAGCGCATCGGATCGACGTCGGTGATCGTCAGCGCATAGGCAACGAGCGACCCTGCACCCGAACCACGGCCCGGCCCAACGGGAATATCGTGCTGCTTCGCCCATTTGATGAAGTCGGCAACGATCAGGAAGTAGCCGGGGAACTTCATGCGCTCGATAACGCCGAGTTCGAAGGCCAGGCGCTCGCGATACTCCTCTTCGCTATAGCCGGGCGCCATGCCGAGCCTGGCGAGACGCTCTTCGAGCCCCTCCTCCGCCTGGCGGCGCAGTTCGTCCGCCTCGGCGCGCTCCGCCTCTTCCGGATCTGCGGTGGCGCCGGTAAAGCGCGGCAGGATCGGTCCGCGGGTCTTCAGCATGAAAGAGCAGCGCCGTGCGATCTCGACAGTGTTTTCCAGCGCCTCCGGCAGATCGGCAAAAAGCGCAGCCATCTCCTTGCGGCTCTTGAGGTAGTGGTCCGGCGTCAGGCGGAAGCGGCTGTCGTCCGAAACCATCGCGTTGTGCGCGACCGCCATCAGGGCGTCATGGGCGTCATAGTCGGACGGTGACGGAAAGAAGGCTTCGTTGGTGGCAACCAGCGGAATGTCGAACTTGTATGCAAGGTCGATAATCCGGCTCTCATGGCGGCGGTCAAATCCGCCGTGCCGCTGCAGCTCGATATAGAGCCGGTCGCCGAAGAGATCATGCAGCGCCTCGAGACGCGCTTCGGCCAGTGCCGTCGAGCCCGCCTTCAGGGCCAGGTCCACCGGGCCGCCCGACGCACCGGTCAGCGCGATCAATCCGTCCGTACCGTTTTCGGCAAGCCAGGAGCGCGTGATCCGAGTCGCCTGGCTGCCCTCGCCGCTGAGATAGGCACGGCTCACCAGATCCACGAGCCGGGTGTAACCATCATCGGTCGCGGCGATCAGGACGATCGCGGGCAGCTTCGCGAGATGTTGCGCGTGGCCGCGCCGTTCGCCATCCGCCTCGTCTTCCATGTCGATGGAAAGCTGGCAGCCGGTAATCGGTTGCAGTCCGTCGTCGGCTGCTTTCTGCGAAAACTCGAGCGCGGCAAAGAGGTTGTTGGTGTCGGCGATCCCGATCGCCGGCTGATTATCGGCAACCGCCTTGCCGATGACCTTCTTCAGCGGCAGCGCACCTTCGAGCAGGGAGAAGGCCGAGTGGACGCGCAGATGCACAAACTGCGGGTCCGAACCAAGCGCCTCGCTCGATGCTGCTTTGCCGTCGTCTGCCATTATTCGCACCCTGATTCCTGTCTGGTCGGCAGGATATCCCGTTTATCACCCGACATGTCCAGTTTCACCTGACACGTCGTCCCCCTTATTCAATCCAGGGGGCGCATTTCGGGAGGTGCTTGAGAGGAAATATCGACGCTCCTCAGAGGCCGAGCGCGATGAAAGAGATGCTTGCGATGAACAGGCTCATCGAAGCGAAGGCGGCGAGGTCACGAACAAAATCAGTCATAACATGGCTCCTTTTCCGTTATGTTTTTACTTTGTTCTATTTTTGTTCACGCGTCAAGCCAAGCACAGACGTTCTGTTGACGATGGTTAACACGGCAGTCGAATGCAGGTTAACTGCCAGGAAGCCGCTTGAGGAAAGCGCCGCGCCCGCATATCAAGAGGAACAACCAAGCGGAGCGTTCCGACATGCATGCACGCCTGATTCTGCCATTGCTGTTTCTGGTTCCGGCCGTCGCCTCCGCGGCCGAAACGATCGACCCTGCCCGCATCGTCTCCGCGGCGACCGGCGACTGGAACAAGGACGGTGACGCGGACCTCGCCCTGATCGTGCGCCCCGCAGATGGAAGCGACGATGACAACGGTGTCTATCTCTATCTGACCGGTGAGAATGGCGCTCTTGAGCTGAAGGCGGCGATCCCGAACAAGATTTGGGGCGACTTTGACTTTGCCGGACAGGCGCCGTGGGTCGAGGCGCTGCCGAGCGGTTCTTTGCTCATCTCCAGCCACAACGATTCCATCGGACGTGACCGCTGGGAACAGAAACTGACGGTCGCCTACCGCAATTTCGAGTTCGTGGTCGCCGGCTATACCTACTCATCCTACGATACACTCGATCTAGACAACACGTTGAAGTGCGACCTCAACGTTCTGACAGGCAAGGGCAAATCCAACGACAAGGCCATAGCCACCAAGGGCGAACTCGTCCTGCTCAAGGACTGGAACGACGATCGCGGCCAGAAGGCTTGCGGCGTTCAGTAATCAGGTGATTGTTCTCTATTTGTTCTTTACAACCAACACGGACCACGGCATCCTCGGCCAGAACATATGAGGAACCCACATGGCCGCGCTCGAACAACTGAAGGACTTTATCGTCGAAGCCAAATCGAAAACCTATGTCGGCGGCGGCGTGCCGCGGCCTTCCTCTCGCCAAGGCTCCCATGACATCGGCTACGAAACGGGCAGTTGGCGCTATCTCGACAGCTATTACGGCGGAACCGATTTTGCAGGACAGGAAACGGTCTGGCAGGATGGCGAACCGCGCTGGGCGATGAACTACTTCGGCCGGATTATGCGCCCCGAGCTCATAACTGGAGAGAAGGCAGGTCTGGTCATCAAGGCTGCGCTACAGGCGATGTATCGTGAGAAGCGGCACTTCCTCGGCGGTATGGAGTTTCGGCATGCACATGGCTACTACATCGATAGCAGCCGCGGCGACACCGAACATTTTTCCGGCCGCGAGGTCATCTTCGTCGATGGCGAGGAAGCTTACGAACTCGACTATCGTGGCGGGCTGATCCGGCGTTAAAAGCGGCGCCAGAAGACGCGTACGCCGCGCCCAGGGCGGCGTGGGACGTGAACTGTGAGACGTTTCTTCCGCGCTGGCCAAAGACAGTGAGCGGCAACGGCGCTGGGCGATCAATGCGCCCGCTCGGCCGGTGCCATCAGTTCATCTCGACGACTTTGCCGTCCTCGATCGTCACGCGCCGATCCATCAGCCCGGCGAGTTCATGATTGTGCGTGGCGATCAGGGCCGCGAGACCCGACTGGCGCGCGAGCGCCTCAAGCGCTTCAAAGACATAGCCGGCGGTTTCCGGATCGAGATTGCCTGTCGGCTCGTCCGCAAGAAGCACGAGCGGCGCGTTGGCGACGGCGCGCGCGATCGCGACGCGCTGCTGCTCGCCGCCGGAGAGCTCCGTCGGGCGATGATCGGCACGGTGACCGATGCGCATGTAGTCGAGCAGCGCCCTTGCCCTATCGGCGGCCTCAGCCTTGGGCAAGCCGGCGATCAGCTGTGGCATCATGATGTTCTCAAGTGCCGAGAACTCGGGAAGCAGATGGTGAAACTGGTAGACGAAGCCGATCTCGTTGCGGCGGATCGCCGTGCGCCGATCGTCGTTGAGGCCACCACAGGAGACGCCGTTGACCAGCACTTCGCCGCCATCCGGGCGCTCCAGCAGGCCGGCGACATGCAGGAGCGTCGACTTGCCGGTTCCCGAAGGCGCGACCAGCGCAACCGTCTCGCCACTTCTCAGGGTAAAATCCGCACCCTTGAGGATGGACAGGAACGTTTCGCCTTCCCCGTAGTGTCGCTCGACGCCGGAAAGCTGCAGTGCCACGCGCGCATTCATTCAGTTGATGTCCTTGTCATTCGTAACGCAGGGCCTGCACCGGATCGAGGCGCGAAGCACGCCAGGCCGGGAAGATTGTGGCGAGGAAGGAAAGGGTGAGTGCCATGACGATGACGAGCGCGGTCTCATCGGCATTCATGTCGGCCGGAAGCTGGCTCAGGAAATAGAGCTCTGGGCTGAAAAGTGTGGTTCCAGAGATCCAGGAGAAGAACTGCCGAATGGATTCGATGTTGAGGCAGACGACGACGCCGAGCGCCACGCCCGCGACCGTTCCCGCCGCGCCGATCGCGGCACCCGTCATGAAGAAGATGCGCATCACCGAGCCGGAGGTCGCGCCCATCGTTCTGAGAATCGCGATGTCGCTGCCCTTGTCCTTCACCAGCATGATCAGGCCGGAAATGATGTTCAGCGCGGCGACCAGCACGATCAGCGTCAGGATCATGAACATGACGTTGCGCTCGACTTCGAGCGCCGAGAAGAAGGTCTTGTTGCGGTCGCGCCAGTCGGTAATGAAGATCTGTCGTCCCGCGGCATCCTCGATCGGCTGGCGCAGTTCGTCGACGACATCAGGATGCTCGACGAAGATCTCGATCGACTGCGCAAGCCCCTCCGCGTTGAAGAAAAGCTGCGCCTCTTCAAGCGGCATGAAGATGATCGTCGAGTCGTATTCCGACATGCCGATCTCGTAGATCGCCGAGACGGTGTAAGCCTTGACGCGCGGATTCATGCCAAGCGGCGTCACGTCGCCATTGGGCGAGGTCAGCGTGATTGTTCCGCCGACGCGAATGCCGAGTTGCTCGGCCATGCGGGAGCCGATCGCGACACCGGAGCCGGAGGCAAAGCCGACCATGTCGCCGGACTGGATATGGTCGGAGACCGACTTCATCTTGCCGAGATCGTCGGCGCGGATGCCGCGCACCAGAGCACCAGTAGAACTGTCGCCGATGCCTTGCGCCAGAACCTGGCCCTCGACCAACGGGATTGCCATGGTGACGCCCTTGACGCCCGAGAACTTGGTCGCCAGCTCCGCATAGTTGTTGAGTGGCCCGTCGATCGGCTGCACGATCATGTGACCGTTGATGCCGAGAATGCGGGAAATGAGCTCGGTGCGGAACCCGTTCATCACGGCCATGACGATGATTAGCGTCGCAACGCCGAGCATGATGCCGATGAAGGAGAAGCCGGCGATAACCGAAATGAAGGCTTCCTTGCGCCTGGAACGCAGGTAGCGCCACGCCACCATGCGCTCAAAGGCGGAAAAGGGACGGCTGGAGGACTTTTCAGGCTGCGTTGCGGCCTGCACCTGATCTTCAGTCACGGCGGTCATCCTGCCTTCCCTCGCCTCTTCACTTCGTTGCGATCAGCTTGTTGATCGCAGCTTCGACGGTCATGGTCTCGCGCTCGCCGGTCTTGCGATCCTTGACCTCGACTTCGCCGTTGGCGATCGAACGCGGGCCGACGATGATCTGGACCGGGACACCGATCAGGTCCGCAGTCGCGAACTTTGCACCGGCGCGGTCGTCCGTGTCGTCGAGCAGTGTGTCGAATCCCGCCTTGCCGAGTTCGGAGTAGAGCGTCTCGCAGGCGCCGTCGCAAGCGGCATCGCCCGCTTTCATGTTGATGATGACGCCATCGAACGGCGAGATCGACTTCGGCCAGATGACGCCGTTGTCGTCATGCGACGCTTCGATGATCGCCGGCACGAGGCGGGTCGGGCCGATGCCGTAGGAGCCCATGTGCACGGCATGCTCCTTGCCGTCGGGGCCGAGAACCTTGGCGCCCATGGCTTCGGAATACTTGGTGCCAAAGTAGAAGATGTGGCCGACCTCAATGCCGCGGGCCGACAGGCGGTCGCCTTCGGCAACCGCATTGAAGGCGGCCTCGTCGTGCATTTCCGATGTTGCGGCGTAACGCGAGGTCCACTTGTCGAAGATCGCCTTCAGGCCGGCGACGTCCTCGAAGTTGGTTTCTTCGCCCGGAATATCGAAGCCGAGGAAGTCCTTGTGGCAGTAGACTTCAGATTCGCCGGTGTCGGCGAGGATGATGAATTCGTGGCTGAGGTTACCGCCGATCGGGCCGGTGTCGGCACGCATCGGAATGGCGCGAAGACCCATGCGCGCAAACGTGCGCAAGTAGGCCGCGAACATGCGGTTATAGGCGTGTTCTGCCCCCTCGCGATCGAGATCGAAGGAATAGGCGTCCTTCATCAGGAACTCGCGCGAACGCATGGTGCCGAAGCGCGGACGGATCTCGTCGCGGAACTTCAGCTGGATATGGTAGAGGTTGAGCGGCAGGTCACGATAGGACTTCACGTAGGACCGGAAGACGTCCGTGATCATTTCCTCGTTCGTCGGGCCGTAAAGCATCGGCCGGTCCTGGCGATCCTTGATGCGCAGCATCTCCTTGCCATAGGCGTCGTAGCGGCCGCTTTCCTGCCAGAGCTCTGCGGACTGCAGCGTCGGCATCAAGAGTTCGATTGCGCCTGAGCGGTTCTGCTCTTCGCGGATGATCGCATTGACCTTGTCGAGAACCCGCTTGCCCAGTGGCAGCCAGGTATAGATGCCCGAGGACTGCTGCCGGATCATGCCGGTACGGAGCATGAGGCGGTGGGAAACGATTTCCGCTTCCTTAGGATTTTCCTTCAGGATGGGCATGAAAAAGCGGGACAGGCGCATGACGGGTTCCAGAACTTGATGAACGTCGCACTATCGGCGGATTCGGGCGAAATGACGTTGAGCTCGGGTGCCTTCTTCGCCGGTAGACTGGCAAGGGCGACCGTTGCTTCTCGGGGTCGAGCTCTCCATTATCCATCGCCGGCAAAGCCAACGTGAACCTTTATGAGCCTTGCGTTCATAGCTGCTTCGCAGGCGGAAGAAAACCCTACTCTCAGGCCATCGCCGGAAAGATCGGAGCCACTGATTTTGAGGGGACCGGAAAAGCCTGCGTCAAAGAGCACGCTAGTAACAAGATTACGACAGGAGTTGTCAACGGGAATATTTTACCCAACTGTAGCAAAAATGCAAAAAAACAGGATGACACAGCTTAATGTTTGGGCTAATTTCGGCTCACAAAACAGGCATGAAGACTAAATTCTTGCCGACTTTCGCGGTCAAGTCTTGGGAGGATAAGATCTTAGGCGCGCCTCGTCGCTGCCGCCGGAAACGGATTAGGATCACGCGAAACTTGAAAAACAAGGCTTTTAGCCTTGTTTTTTTTTGCTTTTCTCGACTCCGTCGCGAGCACGAAGCAGGTGTAGAAATTGAACTATGTCAATTCGGCGGCGGTCAATCCTGCAATTGCGCTGGTTCCACCCACAGCATCGCGCGCGGCGTCATCATGACGCAGAAATCCAGCACTCGGCATCCTGAAAACTCTCCGATTGCCTTGCGGTTCGGCTCAGCCCATCCGCCTTGCCGAAATTCTCAATAGAATTTCGGGTAAAACCGCGGAATAGAATCGATCCCGTAGCCAAGTTTGACGGAGACGATATACCAGGCGAGTTGGATGACAGCCGCGATGGCCGTGGTCAAAAGCACGACCCGTTTCGCATTGAACTTGGCCGGCGCGCTTTCGACGCTTCCCGGGACGACGCTGTTTTCTTCCGCTTGCGTGCGCACTCCCAAGGGAAGAACGGCAAACAGCGTGATCCACCAAATGATGAAGTAAATAGCAAAAGTTGAAAACAGTGGCATTTCCGGCTCCCGGTGAAGGCGATCGACGCAACGACCGCAGGCCGTTTCGCCGCGACTTCCGCGACATTCTGTCCGCCTTATAGCGCCGCCTGCCCGATCAGACAAATGCGCATCGCGCGGTCAACTGTCACACCTCTTCGAGTTCGATCAGCGTACCCTGGAAATCCTTGGGGTGCAGGAAAAGCACCGGCTTGCCATGCGCACCGATTTTCGGCTCGCCGTCCCCCAGAACGCGAGCGCCGGCCGCACGCAGCGCGTCGCGCGCGGCGAGGATATTGTCCACCTCGTAGCAGATGTGATGCATCCCGCCCGAAGGGTTCTTCGCCAGGAAAGCGGCGATCGGCGAGGTCTCGCCGATCGGCTCCAACAGCTCGACCTTGGTGTTGGCCAGCGTGACGAACACCACGGTTACGCCGTGTTCCGGCAACGTCTGCGGCTCGGTGACGCATGCACCAAGCGTCGAGCGGTAGCTTTCGGCGGCGGAGGCAAGATCCGGCACGGCGATGGCGATATGGTTCACTCTTCCCAGCATTGCGATCCTCCCGCGTCCTGTACCGGCCCCGCTTACACTGCCGCGAGGCGACCGCCAATCAGACTTTGGTGACGAACACCGTCACAATCGGCTTCTTGCCCCACGTCTGGTTGGCTGTGCTGCGAACGGCGCGGCGCACCGCCTCCTGCAGCATGGCCAGATCCTTGCGCTTTGCCCGCGGAATGCTCTCGACCGCACCGAGGATCGCGTCATAGAGCGTATCCTCCATGTCTTCGCCCTCGTCATCGAATTCCGGCAGACCGATCGCAACGATGTCCGGGTCGCCAAGGAAATCGTAGCGGCCATCAAGAACGACGTTGACGGCGACGTGCCCTGCGAAGGAGAGCTTGCGGCGTTCGCCGATGCCCATCTCTTCGAAATCGCCGATGAGGTTGCCGTCCTTGTAGATGCGGCCATGCGGCGCTTCGTCGATGACCTCGGCCGGGCCTGGTGCAAGACGCAGCATTTGACCGTTCCGAAGGCGCGGAACGCTGGCGATGCCCGACTGCTGACCAAGTTCGGCATGGGCCGTCAGATGCGCGGCTTCGCCATGAACCGGAACGAGAATCTGCGGGCGCAGCCATTGATACATCTGCTGCAGCTCGGTGCGGCGCGGGTGACCGGACACATGCACCAGCGCCTCACTGTCGGTGATGATGTGTATGCCTTGCTCGACCAGGCCATTCTTGATGTCGTTGATCGCCTTCTCGTTGCCGGGGATGGTGCGCGAGGAGAAAACGACCGTATCGCCAGCGGAAAAAGCCACGTTGCGCATCTCGTCGCGGGCAATCTTGGCGAGTGCTGCCCGAGGCTCACCCTGGCTACCGGTCAGGATGACCACGACCTTGTCGCGCGGCACGTAGCCGAACTCGTCTTCGGCAAGGAAAGGCTTGATCCCTTCCATCAGGCCGAGATCCGCAGCCACGGCGACGACCCGCTTCATCGAACTGCCGAGCAGCAGCACATCCCTGCCCGCCTCTTCCGCCGCCTCGGCGATCGAGCGGATGCGCCCGACATTCGAGGAAAAAGTCGTTATCGCGACCCGGCCCTCGGCGTTGGCGATGATCTTCGTCAGGCTCTCGGAGACTTCCTGTTCCGACGGCGAAACACCATCACGCATCGCATTGGTGGAATCGCAGATAAGCGCCAAGACGCCTTCGTCGCCAATCTGGCGGAAACGCGTCTCGTCGGTCAGGGGCCCGAGCGACGGATGCAGGTCGATTTTCCAGTCGCCGGTGTGGACGACAGTGCCGACCGGGGTGCGGATGATCAGCGACATCGGCTCGGGGATCGAATGGTTGACACCGACCGCCTCGATCTCGAACGGGCCGACATTGATGCGGTCGCCCTGTTTGAAGATCGTCACCGGGATCTCACTGCGGCTTCTCTCGAAATCGCGCTTGGCTTCCAGCATGCCCGCCGTGAACGGCGAGGCATAGACCGGAACGTTGAGGCCCGGCCAAAGATCGTTCAGGCCGCCATAATGGTCCTCGTGGGCGTGGGTAATGATGATGCCCTTGAGATTGCGGCGCTCTTCCGCCAGGAAGCTGATATCTGCGAGAACCAGATCCACGCCTGGAAGGTCCGGCCCCGGAAAGGTGACGCCGCAATCGACCATGATCCACTGGCGGCTTCCGGGCCGCCCGTAGCCGTATAGGCCAAGATTCATGCCGATTTCGCCGACGCCGCCAAGCGGCAAGAACACCAGTTCTTCGTCTTGCGCCATATTGTAACGCGCCCTTGTTCTAGGAATTATCCGAAAAATACGTCGCCGGCGGCAATCGCGTGCATCGTGCCTGACCCGGTATCGAGCATCAACCGCCCGGTCTCATCAATACCGGCAAAGCGGCCCGAAAGCGACCGGTCCGGCAGATTCACAGTTATCGTCTCACCGATGCCGCGGGCGGCCGACCGCCACTGCTCGATGGTCTTTGCAATACCCGCGCCGCGCTCCCACAGCGACAACGTCTCCGCCATCGTCATGAACAGCCGCGCGAAAAGTTCGTCCGGAGAAACCGAAGCGCCTTCCTTCCTCAACGAGGTCACGGGATAGAGGGCTTCATCCGGCTGCACGGCAATGTTGATGCCACAGCCAATGACCAGTGCCTGGCGCCCATCTGCAAGCGCCTCACCCTCGAGCAGGATGCCGCAGGTCTTTTTGCCGTCGATGAGAATATCGTTCGGCCATTTGATCTCGACCGGTGCAGCGCCCGGCGGCATCACCTGGCGGATTGCCCGGTGCACGGCAACGGCAACCGCGAGCGGCAGGGAATGCAAATGCTCGATCGGCGCCGGATCAATCAGGAGAAGCGATGCGTAGAGATTGCCGGGCTCAGAGAACCAGGCGCGACCGCGGCGTCCCCGGCCACCGGTCTGCCTGACAGCGGTGACCCAGAGATTGCCCGGGTCGCCCTGGCGCGCACGCGCCAGGCATTCGCTGTTTGTTGATCCAACCGCATCGAGAGCGACGTGCCGGAAATCGTCGGGCGATATCCGGCCGCCGCTTTCAAGGGCGATCAAAAGAAGGTCCGCGCCGCGGCCTCGGCAGCGCTTCCAAGCGGACCGCCGATCAGGACGTATCCAAGGACGAACAGACCCGAGAGACCGAACACCAGTTTCAGTTCGCCAGCCGTACGGGCGAACTCGCCCTTGGCGTCATCGAACCACATCACCTTGATGACGCGCAGGTAGTAATAGGCGCCGACAACGGATGCGAGGACGCCGATGATGGCGAGTGCATAGAGCTGCGCTTCGATTGCGGCCATGAACACGAAGTACTTCCCGAAGAAGCCTGCCATCGGCGGAATGCCGGCGAGCGAGAACATCAGGACGGTCAGGACGGTCGCCATGAAGGGGTTTGTCTGCGAGAGACCAGCGAGGTCGTCGACGTTTTCGACGTTTTCGCCTTCCTTGCGCCGCATCGCCAGGATGCAGGCGAAGGTGCCGAGCGTCATGACCATGTAGATGAGCATGTAGAGTAGCACGCCGCGAACACCCGCCATCGAGCCGGCAGCAAGGCCGACCAGCGCGTAGCCCATGTGGCCGATCGAGGAATAAGCCATCAGACGCTTGATGTTCTTCTGGCCGATCGCCGCGAAGGAACCGAGCAGCATCGAAGCGATCGAGATGAAGACGATGATCTGCTGCCAGTCGGCAACGACGGGATCAAAGGCATTGATGACGATACGCACAAGGATCGCCATGGCCGCAACCTTCGGCGCTGCCGCGAAGAAGGCGGTGACCGGCGTCGGCGCACCTTCGTAAACATCAGGCGTCCACATGTGGAACGGCACGGCCGAGATTTTGAAGGCGAGACCGGCGAGCACGAAGACGAGACCGAAGATCAGGCCGAGCGAACGTCCCTCCGCCGTCAGTGCAGCGGCGATCTGGGTAAAGCCGGTGTGGCCAGTGAAGCCGTAGATCAGCGACATGCCATAGAGCAGCATGCCCGAGGAAAGCGCACCGAGCACAAAGTACTTGAGGCCGGCCTCGGTCGAGCGAATGCTGTCGCGGTTGATCGCAGCGACGACGTAGAGCGCCAGCGACTGCAGTTCCAGCGAGAGGTACAGCGACATCAGGTCGTTGGCCGAGATCATCAACAGCATGCCGAGCGTTGCCAGCACCAGAAGCACCGGGAACTCGAAGCGATCAATCTGGGCGGAACGCGCGTGACCGACTGTCATCACCAGTGCCGTGATCGAACCGATCAACGCCAGCACCTTCATGAACTTGGCGAAGGGATCCGACAGGAAGGCGCCGCCATAGGCCGAGCCTTCGCCGGTCTTTAGCACGAGCCAGAGACCGGCGATGATCAGAACGGCAACCGCAAGGCCGGTGACCGTCGACGCCGATTTTTCGCCGGCAAACACGCCGATCATCAGCAATGCCATCGCGCCGACCGCGAGGATCAACTCGGGGATCGAGAGTTGCAGGCTTGCAAGGAGGGTTTCAGCAGTCATGTCCAATCACGTCCTGTGGTCATTGCACCGAAAGCGCAACGTTTTGCGCTGCCTGCAGGGCTGCGGAGTAGTTGTTGAC
>Ga0102591_1002335_pt1 | contig 21118 bp, 24 predicted proteins | sample AraplaCol_mCL_r2_2_FD_76860 | JGI IMG/M metagenome (GOLD analysis project Ga0102591, IMG submission 76860) | Arabidopsis root microbial communities from North Carolina, USA - plate scrape MF_Col_mCL_r2 (SPADES assembly) (version 2) | ecosystem: Host-associated > Plants > Roots > Endosphere... | reverse complement strand
CTCCATTCGACGGCCCGACCATCTTCCCGAGTCCCTCTCAGGGGCCGGGCGGGCGAACAAAACCTGATAAGCCCGGAAAGGGATCTCCCGGGCGACGAGGGGCGGCTGATAGCAGAGCGGAGGCCCGCTGTCCATGGCGACGCGGCCTAAACTCCCGTGTAGACTCGGATTCATGAGCGACAAAACCGCCGAGACACACCAGGACCCTGCCGATTGGGCCGACACGACCGAGCAGCGGGTGCTGGACGAGGCCCTGCGCCTGGCGCCGCGCCTGGGGTGGAACCCGGGCCTGGCCCGCGCCGCCGCCGTGGCCGCCGGCCTCAACGCCGGCGAGGCCCAACTCCTGCTGCCGCAAGGGCCGCGCGACCTGGCCGCCCTGCTGTCGCGCCGCCACGACAAGGCCGCCCTGGCGGCGTTGCGGGCCCTGAATCCTGCGTCCGCCAAGATCCGCGAGAAGATCCGAGCCGGCGTGGTCGCCCGCCTGGACGCCGCCCAGCATGACGCCGAGGCCCTTCGCAAGCTTTCCGCTTTTCTGGCCTTCCCGACCAATATCCCGCTGGCCCTGACCCTGCTGTGGGAAAGCGCCGACGTCCTGTGGCGCTGGGCGGGCGACACGGCCACCGATGAGAATCACTATTCCAAGCGGGCGATCCTGTCGGGGATCCTGGTCTCGACCCTCGCGGTCGACATGGCCTCGGGCCGCGAGTCGGCGCTCAAGCATCTGGACGGCCGCATCGACAACGTCATGGCCTTCGAGAAGTGGAAGGCGGGGATCAAGCCGATGAACCTGGCCGCCGAGGTCGCCGCGGCCCTGGGGCGGATGCGGTACGGGGCGCGGTAGCTACCGCCCCAGCGCCCGCACGACGGCGGCCTGTGCGTGCAGCGTCGTGGTGTCGAACACCGGCACGGGGCTGTCGGCTTCGCCGATCAGCAGCATGATCTCGGTGCAGCCCAGGATGACCGCCTGGGCCCCGCGCGCCACCAGCCGGTCGATCACATCGCGATAGGCCTGGCGCGAGCTTTCCAGCACCTGGCCCGCGACCAACTCGCGATAGATGATGCCGTGCACGGTCGCGCGGTCGTCGGCGTCGGGGATCAGCACGTCCAGGCCGAACTTGTCCGTCAGCCGGCCGCGATAGAAGTCCTGCTCCATGGTGAAGGCCGTGCCCAGCAGCCCCACCTTGGTCAGGCCCGCCGCCTGGATCGCCGCCGCCGTCGGGTCGGCGATGTGCAGCAGGGGGATCTTCACCGCCGCGTCGATGGCCCAGGCGCAGCGGTGCATGGTGTTGGTGCACAGCACCAGGAAGTCGGCCCCGCCCTTCTCCAACGCCTTGGCGGCCACGACCAGCTCGCCGGCCAGGGCGTCCCAGTCTCCGGCATGCTGCAGGGCCTCGATCTCCGCGAAGTCGAACGACCACATCAGGGTGCGCGCCGAGGCGACCCCGCCCACCCGGTCGCGGACGCCTTCGTTGATCAGCCGGTAGTATTGGGCCGAGCTCTCCCAGCTCATGCCGCCGATCAGACCGATGAGGGCGGGGCGGTCGGTCGGGCGTGGGGCGGCGTGCGGCATCGGATGAACTTGGCCTTGCGTGGCGATGTAGGCAATGGGCGTCGCGTCGAGCGCTGCGGGGTGGAGGGCGCGGCTTTGTCTGCTAGCGTCGCCGGAAACGAAGAAGGAAGCCCCGTGAACGATCTGCCCGAACTTCACCCGGCCGCCGCGACCGCGCTGGCGACCTGGCATGAGATGGTCGCTCGCGGAGACCTGACGAACCTGCGCGCCATCGTTCACCCGGACGCGACCTTCCGCTCGCCGGTGGCCTTCAAGCCTTACAGAAGCGCGGACGCCCTGGTGATCGCGCTGAGCACGGTGGTGACGGTGTTCGAGAACTTCGCCTACCACCGGCAGGCCGCGTCGGCTGATGGCCTGAACGTCGTGCTCGAGTTCAGCGCCGACGTTGGCGGCAAGGCCGTCAAGGGAATCGACTTCATCGCCTTCAACGAAGACGGCCAGATCGTCGACTTCGAGGTGATGATGCGCCCGATGAACGGCGTGCAGGCCCTGGCCGAGGAGATGGGTCGGCGCCTGGGCGGGGTCCTGCCGGCCTACAAGGCGGGCGGATGACCAGGGCTCCGCGCGTACTGGTCAGTCCAGAGGGCGCAGCCGGTTCACGTGCCCCATCTTCCGACCCGGCCGGGCCTCGCCCTTGCCATAGAGGTGGATGCGGGTCTCGGGCTCGGCCGCCAGCTTGGCCCAGGCTTCGACTTCAGGACCGAGCAGGTTGGTCATCTCGACATGGGCGCGCGGAGCCGTGGGGCCCAGGGGCCAGCCGGCGACGGCGCGGATGTGCTGCTCGAACTGGTCGACCTCGCAGCCGTCCTGGGTCCAGTGGCCGGTGTTGTGGACGCGCGGGGCGAACTCGTTGACCAGCAGCTTGCCGCCGGCCAGTTCGAACAGCTCCACGCCGATGACGCCCACATAGTCGAGGGCCGTCAGGATCTTGGCGACGATGGCTTCGGCCTGGTCGCGGGTGGCGGCGCTGACCTTGGCCGGCGCGCTGGTGCGGCGTAGGACGCCGTTCTCGTGATGGTTCTCCGACAGCGGATAGCAGGCGATCTCGCCGTCGCGGCCGCGGGCGGCGATCACAGACAGCTCGCGCACGAAGTCGGCCGGGGCCTCAAGGATGGCCGGCTGGCGGCCGATCTTGTCGAAGGCCGCGGCGGCCTCGGCGGAGCGCTGGATCCAGGCCTGGCCCTTGCCGTCATAGCCTTCGCGGCGGGTCTTCAGCAGGGACGGGGCGCCGATCTTGGCGACAGCGGCGGCCAGGCTTTCGGCGCTGTCGACGGCGGCGAAGGCCACGGTGGGCACGCCGATCTCGGCCAGGAAGCTCTTTTCCACCACCCGGTCCTGGGCGGCGGCCAGGGCCTTGGCGCCGGGCGCGACCAGGGCGCCTTGGGCGGTCAGCTCGGCCACGGTGGCGGCCGGGACGTTCTCGAACTCGTAGGTGACGACGTCGCAGGCCTCGGCCAGGCGCTTCAGCGCCCAGCGGTCGTCATAAGGGCCGACGATCTGGCGGCTGGAGACGCGGCCGGCCGGGCTGTTGTCTTCCGGATCCAGGATCACGACGTCAAAGCCCAGGCGCGCGGCGGCCAGGGCCAGCATGCGGCCCAGCTGTCCCCCGCCGAGAATGCCGATCGTGGAACCAGGAGGCAGGGGAGTGTTCATCAGTCTTCGACGCTTTCGACGACGCTGTCGGTCTGTTCGGCCCGGAAGGCGGCAAGGCGCTGGGCCAGGGCGGGGTCCGAAACGGCAAGGATCTGGGCGGCCAGCAGCCCGGCGTTCTTGGCGCCCGCCTCGCCGATGGCCAGGGTGGCGACGGGCACGCCGCCCGGCATCTGGACGATGGACAGCAGGGAATCCAGGCCGTTCAGAGCCTTGGACTGCACCGGCACGCCCAGTACCGGCAGGATGGTCATCGAGGCCACCATGCCCGGCAGGTGCGCGGCGCCGCCGGCCCCGGCGATGATCACCTTGTAGCCGGCGGCCTGGGCTCCGGTGGAGAACTCCACGAGGCGCTGGGGCGTGCGGTGGGCCGAAACCACCTTGGCCTCGTAGGTCACGCCCAGGGCGTCCAGCGCGTCGGCGGCCTTCTTCATGGTCGGCCAGTCGGAGCGACTGCCCATGATGATAGCGACGGGTGGCGTGGCGGTGGGCATCGGCGACGATTTCCCCAGAAGGCGATGGAGCGCCGCTGGAGGCGCTCAGTGACCTGACGGCCGTGAATCGCGGGCCTTATAGCCGCTGGCGCCCGGGCCCCAAAGCCCGTTCTCGCCTGGAAGCTCCGTGGGGGTTCCGCAAGGATGGTGCGGCGCCGCGACGCTGCGACACATGGGCGTCGCCATTGTCATGGTTAATGAAAGAACGCAGAAATACGCGAAGCTTCACCACAAGTGATTCCTCCAGTGGTTCTCGACGTCCGATGAAGATCACCAGCGTTCGTACCGAATCCTTCTCGGCCATCCGCCGTCGGGCGCTGACCGAGGCCGCGGGACCCGTGGTGGCGCGGGCCGTGGTCGCCGCCGACACGGCGGGATTCCTGGGCCTTTCGGAGACTGACCTGACCCCGCAGGTGCAGTCGGCGCTGAAGACCCTGATGGTCGAGATCAACGATTTGCGCAACGAGGTCGCCCGCCTGAAGTTCAAGCTGGGCGAGGCGCAGGGCCTGGCCGACCTGGACGTCCTGGCCCCCGTGCTGAACCGCCGGGCCTTCCTGCGCGAGATCAAGCGGGTCTCCGCCTTCGCCCAGCGCTACGGCTCGCCGGCCAGCCTGGTGTTCTTCGACCTGGACGGCTTCAAGGCCGTCAACGACCGCTTCGGCCACGGGGCCGGCGACGAGGCGCTGAAGACCGTCGCCCAGCGCCTGCGGGACAATGTCCGCGAGAGCGACGTGGTGGGTCGGATCGGCGGCGACGAGTTCGCCGTGCTCCTGGTCCAGGCCGACCAGCAGACCGCCGTTTCCAAGGCCGAGACCCTGGCCGCCGCCGTCTGCGACATGCCGGTCCAACTGGGCGAATGGTCCGCGCCGGTGCGCCTGTCCTGGGGCGTGCGCGAGATCGAGGCCGGCGCCGACCCCGAAATCGCCCTGGCCGAGGCCGACGCGGCGATGTTCGCGAAGAAGCGCGCCCGCAAGGAAGCCTAGACGCTACACGCTAAGCGATGATGTCCGGCGTCAGCATGTCCTCCAGCCGGACGATCTCATCCTTCAGCGATAGCTTGCGGCGCTTGAGGCGGGCGATCTGCAGCATGTCGGGCTGGGGGCGTTCCTCCAGCGCTTCGATCGAGTCCGAGAGATCCTGGTGCTCTTCGCGCAGGGCGGCCAAGCGTCGCTCGATGGCGACGTCGGAGTCGTCGGAAGGATCGTCGTCGTTCATGGACGCTCCTCCATGCCAAGGTTCAGGGCGGTGATAGATAGCAAAGCCTGACAGCCGGTAAAGGCCATTGAAGAGGCCTTACGAAAGCGCATCGGACAGGGCGCGAAGGGCCGTCTCGCGCGGCGGGGCGCCGGCCGCCTGGGCGGCCTCCAGAAGGGCCTCGAACAGGTCCTGTTTCGCGCCGGGTTCGCCGCTGAGGGCCTCCAGGCTCTCCATCAGCACTTTCTCGCCCTGGAGCTCGATCTTCTTGACCGCGGCCCGGAAATCCTCGCGCGCGTCGTCGTCGACGCCGGGCCAGACGGGTTTGATGGCGCGGCGGACGGCGCGCAAGGGCGAGCCGACCTCGGCCTCCCAGCGCTTGATCAGGTCGGCGACCGCCTCGACGTCGGCCGGACGGCCCTCATGCGCCCGCCAGGCCGCCCACAGCAGGTAGGGCACGTTCTGGCCATGGGCGTCCTGCAACGTCAGGCACGCCTCTGCGACAGACGGTCGCGCATAGACCTCCAGGGCCCACTGCCAAAGCCGCATCTTCGTTAACCCCCGAGCCCTTTTCAGGCGTCGCCAGTAATGGTCGCGATGTCCTCGCCCCAGCGTTTGACCGGCCGCCAGGACAGGCCGAACAGGTCCAACGCGCGGCCCACCGATTGGTCCACCATCTCAGAGATCGATTGCGGTTTTGCGTAGAAGGCGGGCAGGGGCGGGGCGATCACGGCGCCCATCTCGGCCAGCTTGGTCAGGGTGCGCAGGTGGCCCAGGTGCAGCGGCGTCTCGCGCACCATCAGCACCAGGGGGCGGCGCTCCTTCAGCGTCACGTCGGCCGCGCGGGTCAGAAGCGAAGCCGTTACGCCCGTTGCGATTTCGCTCATGGTCCGCACCGAGCACGGGGCGATGATCATGCCCAGCGTGCGATACGACCCAGACGCGATCGCCGCGCCGACATCGCCCACGCGATGTACAACGTCCGCCTTGTCATTGACCTGCGCGACAGAAAATCCGGTCTCCTGCGACAGGGTCAGGGCGGCCGATTTCGACAGGACCAAGTGGCTCTCGACGCCGAGTTCGCGGCAGGCGTCCAGCGCGCGCAGGCCGTAGACAACCCCTGACGCGCCCGAGATTCCAACGACCAGGCGAGGCTTTTCGGGCGAAGACAGCGGGTCCGACATGGTGAATTTTCGTCCGTCCTGGGAGCAAGCTGCGCCAGGTCAAGCGCGGCCGAGTGCAATCATATGTGATCTGACAGCTTCGAACAGCGGGTGTTGACTTCAACGTCCACCAGCAAGGAGCCGACAGCCATGGCCATCGAATCCCGTATCCGCGAGCTTGGATCCCGTCATGAGAGCCTCGACCGCACGATTCAGGAGGAGACCCGTCGTCCCGTCAGTGACACCACCCTGCTTAGGGAGTTGAAGCGGCAGAAGCTCAGGCTCAAGGAGGAAATCGAAGGCCTAAGGGCCCGACTTCACTAGCCCCCTCCAGGTCCCCGCGTCGTGAGGCGTCGGTGACCGCCGAGGAGGCCGAAAACGAAAAAGGCCCGCTCCGTTCCGACGGGGCGGGCCTTTTGTTGGCCGGTCTTCCGTTCGAGGACCCTAGGCCGTCTGGACGGGCGCGTCTTCGTCGAGGCTTTTCTGGCGAAGCAGCATGTTGCCGGTGACGTACTGGCCCTGGTTGAGCAGGACCCAACTGAGGTCGTGGTAGCTGTTGAAGAACAGATAGATCTGCACCGACGACCACTGGAGGTTGGCCGGCAGCGTCAGGGTGGTCATCCACGGCTCGGCCGCTCCCGTCGGCGTCAGGATCAGACTGTTCTGGCCGGGCGCCAGCACGTTCGGCGCGGCCGTCGTGTTGCTCCAGCTCGGGCCGCCGTACGCCGGAACCTGGGGCGCGCCGGAGGGCGGAGCGCCGGCGATCTGGAATTGTGGACCGTTGTTCACCTGCACGGAGACGCCGAGCGTGTTGGTGTTGAAGATCGTGACCTGGACCATGGTGCTCCCCCGACCGTTGATGGCGCTGGTGGAGTTGGTCACGGCATGCGTGAGGTTGCAATCCCCGTCGGCGCCCGCGGACCGGGCACGAAAAAGCCCACCGCGCCGGAGCGGGGTGGGCCCTTGTCGTCTTCGTTGGAAGCGAGAGGCGCTTAGTCCTCGTCGTCTTCCTCATCGTCGGCCACGTAGGTCGACTTGCCGAACACGTCTTCCGCCTTGGGCTCGACGCGCGAGGCGCGGATGGCGGCCTCTTCGTCCTCGTGGTCCTCGGGCAGGGCGCTGGTTTCCGAAGCCGGGCGCAGGGTCGGGTCTTCCGGCACGATGCCGCGCTTGGCGTCGTCCTTGGCCTTCTTCTCGGCGGCCTTCTTGACCAGGGCGTCCAGCTCCAGCTGGCCGACCAGGCCCAGGGTCACGGGATCGACCGGCTTGATGTTGGCGGCGTTCCAGTGCGTGCGGGCGCGGACCTGCTCGATGGTCGACTTGGTGGTGCCCAGCAGCTTGGAGATCTGCGCATCGGTCACCTCGGGGTGATGGCGCAGGAACCAGGCGATGGCGTCCGGGCGGTCCTGGCGACGCGACACCGGGGTGTAGCGCGGAGCCTTCTTGGCCGGCTTCAGCAGCTCGGCGTGACGGCTCACCTGGGCCTTCATGCGATAGGCGTCGTTGGCCTGGGCCTTGTCCAGCTCCTCACGGGTCAGCTGGCCATTACCCATCGGGTCGGCGCCGCGGATGTCGCGGGCGACCTCACCGTCGGCGATGCCGCTGACTTCCAGCGGGTGCAGGCCGCAGAAATCGGCGATCTGCTCAAAGGTCAGCGACGTGTTTTCCACGAGCCAGACGGCCGTCGCCTTGGGCATCAGGATGTCGGACATGCGGTCCTCCAGAAATGACGGCGCCCGACCTTGCGGCCGGGCGGGATGTTCAGCCTGGAGCTATAATGCGGTTTCTCGCGAAAGAAAACGGGGATCAACCATTCCCGAGATTTAGTGGTGCACGACCCGTCGGGGCGGCTCCTCGCGATCAGGCCAAAAGCACCACCTTGCCCACGTGCTCGCCAGCCTCGAGGTGGGCGTGGGCGGCGGCGGCGTCCTCCAGCGGGAAGGTGGCGTCGATCACCGGCTTCAGCTTGCCGGTGGCGATCCACGGCCAGACCACGCGTTCGATCTCGGCGGCCAGGCGGGCCTTCTCGTCGGTGGAACGCGGGCGCAGGGTCGAGCCGGTGATCACCGCGCGCTTCTGCATGATCCGCATGACCGGGACCTCCAGCACGGGTCCGGCCAGGGCGGCGATGTAGACGATGCGGCCGCCGGTGTTCAGGGCGTCCAGGTTCTTCTCGAAATAGCTGGCCCCGACCATGTCCAGCACCACGTCGGCCCCGCCGGCCGCCTTGACGACCTCGGCGAAGTCCTCGGTCCTGGCGTCGATCGCGATGTCGGCGCCCAGGGCCAGGGCCTGGGCCTTCTTGTCGACGCCGCGGCCGGTGGCGATCACCTTCGCGCCGTGCGCCTTGGCCATGGCGATCGCGGTTGTCCCGATACCGGACGTCCCACCATGAATCAGTATGGTCTCGCCAGGCTTGAGCATCCCATGTTCGAACACATTGGCGAAAACCGTGAACACCGTCTCAGGCAGGGCGGCCGCGTGGACGAAGTCGAAACCCTCGGGTATCGGCAGGGCGTGGCGGGCGTCGACCACGGCGTACTGGGCGTAGCCGCCGCCGCCCAACAGGGCGCAGACCTTGTCGCCGGCCTTCCAGCGCCCCGCGCCGACCACCACCTCGCCAGCGACCTCCAGGCCCAGGGTGGCCGGCGCGCCGGGCGGCGGCGGGTAGAAACCCAGGCGCTGCAACAGGTCCGGACGGTTCACCCCGGCGGCGCGCACGCGGATCAGGACCTGGCCGGGGCCAGGTTCGGGACGGTCCACGCTCACCGGATGCAGGGCGTCGGCCGCGCCCTTGCCGCCTTCGATGGCGATTGCGGTCATGGTCTCGGACATGGGCTGAACATCCCGTGAGGCTTGCGTCGGGCCCTTGGTAGGCGTCAGATGCCGGATCGAAAAGGGGTCGAGCAAGGGAACGATCCGATGATGGAAGAACCCGTCGAGCCGCGCGCCTTCCGTGGCGATGCGCTCAACGCCACCACGCACGAAGACCTTGAAACCTACGGCGTGGCCGAACTGGAAGAACGGATCGAGGCGCTGGAAGCGGAAATCGCCCGCACCCGCGCCCAGCTCAGCAAGAAAAAGGCGGGACGCGACGCGGCCAATGCGCTGTTTGGTCGCCTAGACTAACGATCGGTTTACGCTACAGGCGGACTCTCGGCCCGCCTGACTCGGACAAAGACCTAGCGTCGAACTTGGGGGAGGGGCGGTCGCGAAACGGGACGATCACGTCTGGCACGGGGGTTGCAGTCCCCCTGTCTGGCGAGACGGTCTCGCGGCCTTTCGAAGGGGCAATGAGTAGCTATGACCGAGTTGAACGTGGCCCAGGCCCCCTGGCGTGCTGGTGTGATCCAGGACTTCGCCCGCTCCGAGCTGTTTGACCGCACGTTCGAGGAAGGCATGACGCTGGTCGAGGAGACCGCCGCCTATCTCGACGGGGCCGGCCGCCACGACAGCAAGATCCTCTCGCGCAACGCCGCCCTGGCCTACGCCAGCGAAAGCATGCGCCTGACCACCCGCCTGATGCAGGTGGCGTCGTGGCTGCTGGTGCAGCGCGCGGTCAAGGAAGGCGAGATGGCCGCCGAAGCCGCCTGCGCCGAGAACTACCGCCTGGGCCTGGAAGGCGGCGAAGCCGCCCCGGTCGAGGACCTGCCTTTCGGCCTGGTCAACCTGCTGCAGCGCTCCGAGCGCCTCTACGAGCGCGTCCGCCACCTGGACAAGCGCATGTACGTCGAGGCCGCCGCCGAGGAAGAAGCTCCCCGCCCCGTGCAGGCCCACTTCGACCGTTTGAGCGCGGCCTTCGGGGCTGCTTAAGGTTTTTTCCTCTTCCCCCTCTGGGGGAAGACGACCGCGAAGCGGTCCGTAGGGGGCAAGTTTTCGCCTCCGCTAAGCTAACCGGTTGGCGCCTTGCCGCTCCCCCACTTGCCCCCACCTGGCGGCTGCGCCGCCTGTCCGCCCCCATAGGGGGCGGAGGCTTATCCCAGAAACAGAAAAGGCCGGCCCGCTGACGCGGTACCGGCCTTTCGTCGCCCTTACGGCGAGAAGCGTGGAACGCTTACTTCTTGGCGGTGAAGCCGGCGAACTTCGCGTTGAAGCGCGAGACGCGGCCGCCGCGGTCCATCATCTGGGCGTTGCCGCCGGTCCAGGCCGGGTGCACGCGCGGATCGATGTCCAGCGCCAGGGTGGCGCCTTCCTTACCGTAGGTCGAACGCGTCTGGTACGACGAGCCGTCGGTCAGGGTGACGGTGATGAAGTGATAGTCGGGGTGAATGTCTTGTTTCATCGGGCGATCCAACCGACTTGAGGCGGCATGTAAGAATGTGTGGGCGGGAGCCGAACCTTGCGGGTGGCTCTCGGAGACGCGCGGCTATAAAGAAAGCGCGCGAATTTGGCAAGGGACAGTTGATGAGCGACGTGAACGCGGGCGAGATTTCGGCCGAAGGCAGGCCGAGCGCGGGCGCGGAGTTGGTGCAGAACCTGGCGGAAGCCGCCAACCGTCGCCCGCGCCGCAAGGACATCCGTCCGCTGGCCCATCTGCTGCCGTTCGTCCGCCGCCACGTGGGCGACGCTCTGGCCGCGGGCTTCTTCCTGCTGTTCTCGACCGGCGCGACCCTGGGCCTGACGGGCGCCTTCAAGGGCGTGATCGACAAGGGTTTCAGCAAAGGCTCGGGCGACGCGGTCAACAGCGCCTTCATCGGCCTGGCGGCGGTGGCCCTGCTGCTGGCCGTGGCCACCGCCCTGCGATTCTTCTTCGTCACGCGCCTGGGAGAGCGGGTCGTGGCCGACCTGCGCCGTGCGCTGTACGGCCACACGCTCAAGCTGGACCCGGCCTTCTTCCTCAAGACCCGCACCGGCGAGGTGCTGTCGCGGATGACGACCGACATCACCATCATCGAGCAACTGGTGGGAACCAGCGTCTCGGTGGCCCTGCGCAACACGCTCAGCCTGATCGGCGGCCTGGGCTACATGGCGTTCGTTAGTCCGAAACTGGCCGGCTTCATCGTGCTGATGGTGCCGGTGATCCTGGCCCCGATCTTCCTGATGGGCCGCAGCGTGCGGAAGCTGTCGGTGACGGCCCAGGACAAGTTCGCTGATGCGGTCGGCTACGCCGGCGAGAGCCTGGACGCCCTGGACACTGTCCAGGCCTTCGGGCGCGAGGGCGCGGCTGACACCCGCTTCGGCGGCGCGGTCGAGACGGCCTACAAGGCCTCGATCCGTCGGGTCAGCGCCCGGGCGCGCATGACCGTCGTGGTCATGGCCCTGGCGTTCGGCGGCGTGACCCTTCTGCTATGGGTCGGCGCGCACCTGGTGCTGACGGGCGAGATGACGCCGGGCACCCTGGCCCAGTTCGCCATGCTGGCGGTGTTCAGCGCCGGTTCGGTCGGCGCCCTGGGCGAGGTCTGGGGCGACGTCCAGAAGGCCGCCGGGGCCATGGAGCGGATTTCCGACCTGCTCAATGCCGAGCCTGGCATCGCCGCGCCCGAGAAACCCCAGACCCTGCCGGTCCCACCCCGGGGCGCCATCGCCTTCGAGGGCGTGACCTTCGCCTATCCTGGGCGGCCGGACCTGCCGGCCCTGAAGGGCTTCGACCTGGTTGTTAAGCCCGGCGAGACGGTCGCCCTGGTCGGTCCCTCGGGCGCGGGCAAGAGCACGGTGCTGCGGCTGCTCCTGCGCTTCTACGACCCGCAGGCCGGTGTCGTGCGCCTGGACGGCGTCGACCTGCGCGACGCCGATCCGGCCCAGGTGCGCGACCGCATGGCCCTGGTGGCTCAGGACAGCCCGCTGTTCTCCGGCTCGGCCCTGGACAACATCCGCTTCGGCCGCGCGGACGCCACCGAGGAGGAGGCCCGCGCCGCCGCCGAGGCGGCCCAGGCGACGGCCTTCATCAACGCCCTGCCGGAGGGTTTCGACACCCCGGTGGGCGAGCGGGCCAAGACCTTGTCGGGCGGCCAGCGCCAGCGGCTGGCGATCGCCCGCGCCCTGGTGCGCGACGCCCCGGTCCTGCTGCTGGACGAGGCCACCAGCGCCCTGGACGCCGAGAACGAGCGCTTGGTCCAGAAGGCCCTGCACGACGCCATGAGCGAGCGCACCACCCTGGTCATCGCCCACCGCCTGGCCACCGTGCTGAAGGCCGACCGCATCGTGGTCATGGAGGACGGCCGGGTGGTGGAGCAGGGGACCCACGCCGAACTGTCGGCCCAGGGCGGCCTCTACGCCAAGCTGGCGCGGCTGCAGTTCGGGGTGGAGGCGGCTTAGGCCGCCGCTCGTCCCTCGACCGTTTCCAGATCCACACCCAGCCGCGCTCGCAACTCTTCGCGCCCCAACGCCGTCAGCCTTGCCGCCCGAATGCCGGTGACCGTCTCGATCCAGCCCAGGGCGACCATGCGGGAGAGCAGGGTCACGCCCAGCGGCCCCGCCAGGTGATGGCGGCGTTCGGTCCAGTCCAGGCACTGGCGGGCCGCGCCGCGCTTGGAGCGCATGGCGTCGAGGTCCAGGCCCAGATCCTCGAACCAGGAGCGGCCTTCCGGTGTAACCGCGTAGAGCTTGTCGTCGGCCGGGACGATCAGGTCGTGGGCGACCAGGGCGTCGGTCACGGCTATGCCCAGCCGTCCCGCCAGATGGCCGTAGCAGCAGCGGCCCTCGCGCAGGGCGCGGGCCTGGGGCGAGCGGGGCTGTTCCAGCGAGCGGACGGGCGCGGCCAGCACGGCCAGGGCCTCCAGCGCGTGGGCGACCTCGGCGTTGGCCAGGCGGTAATAGCGGTGGCGGCCTTCGCGCTCGACGCTGACCAGCCCGCCGTCGACCAACTTGGCCAGGTGATTGCTGGCCGCCTGGGCGGTCAGGCCGGCGGCCCAGGCCAGGGCGCCGGCGGGTTGGGCCCGGCCGTCCATCAGCGCTTGCAGCATCGCGGCCCGGCTGGGGTCGCCGATCAGGGCGGCGGGGGAGGCGATATTGGCTTCCATGACCCGAGTATAGGGCAGCCGGTCCGGGGATGCTTCAGCCATCGCTGTAACATCGCGGACCGAACCGGGCGAAGATCGCGGCCATGAACCGAGTCGCCCTTCCGCCCCGCCTGCCGCTGATCCTGGCGGCCGCTAGCTTCGGCTTCACGATCGTCCAGCTGGACGTGACCATCGTCAATGTGGCGCTCGACGCCATCGGCCGCGAGTTCGGGGCGCCGACCGCCAGCCTGCAATGGGTGGTGGACGCCTACACCCTGCTGCTGGCGGCGCTGCTGCTGTCGGCCGGGGCGCTGGGCGACCGGTTCGGCCCCCGGCGGGCGTTCCTGGCGGGCCTTGTGCTGTTCGCCCTTTCCTCCGCCGCCTGCGGCTTGGCCCACGACGCCGTGCAGTTGATCCTGTCGCGCGCCGTCCAGGGCGCGGCCGCCGCCCTGCTGGTGCCGCCGTCCCTGGCCCTGATCACCCATGCCGCCGCTGGACATGACCGGGCGCGCGCCTGGGCTGTGGGATGGTGGACCGCCGCCGGCGGGGTGTCGATCGCCGCCGGCCCCGTGATCGGCGGCCTGCTGATCGGCGCCCTGGGCTGGCGCTGGGTGTTCCTGGTCAACCTGCCGCTCTGCCTGCTGGGCGTGACCCTGACCCTGGCCTACGTGCCCGAGGTCCCGCCGCGCGAGAAGCGGCCGCTGGACTTGCCGGGACAGGTCCTGGGCTTCCTGGCCCTGACCGGCCTCGTCGGGGCGGTGATCGAAGGCGGCCATCGCGGGTGGAGCGATCCGCTGGTGCTGGGCGCCCTGGCCGGGGGCGTCGCGGCGGCGGCGGCCTTCCTGGCGGTCGAGACGCGCAGCGCGCATCCGGCGGTTCCCTTGGACCTGTTCAGGACGCGCATGGTCTGGTCGGCGGTGGTGATCGGGGTCGGCGTCAACTTCACCTATTACGGCGTGATCTTCGTGCTGGGCCTCTTCCTGCAGCGTTCGGCCGGCTACGACGCGGTCCGGGCGGGCCTGGCCTTCCTGCCGCTGACGGCGACCTTCATAGTCTCCAACCTGCTAAGCGGGCGGATCGCCCATCGCTTCGGCCCGGCCCGGACCATGGCCGGCGGGGTGCTTGTGGCGGCGCTGGGCTACGCCCTGACCAGCCGGCTGACCCCGTCCACGCCGTTCTGGCTGATGATTCCCGGCTTCCTGCTGATCCCCGGCGGCATGGGCACGGCGGTGCCGGCCATGACCAGCGCCCTCCTGGCCAACGTGGACAGGCATTTCTCCGGCACGGCCTCGGGGGTGCTGAACGCGTTCCGGCAGGCGGCCGGCGCGGCGGGCGTGGCGGTGATGGGCGCCCTGGCGGCCGGCGGTCCTGACCAGATCGCCGCCGGCCTTCGGCTCTCGGGCTTGATCGCGGCCGGTGTGTTGCTGTGCGGCGCCTGGGTGGCGTGGCGCAGCGAGGGGCGCACTGTCGCCAATGTCGGATAGTCGACCGCAACTGGATGAAATGTCAGCCGTTTTCGCTCTCGCAGACGGAAACGGGCGGTATTTCGTTGGGTGAGAGTCCCAGGTTTCGGCGCCGCGGCTTGAAACCCCGCGCGCCATGAGGTCTGCTGCATCTTGGCCGTAGCCACGGCCGGGAAGGGACACGGGCATGGTGGATACCCGTGAGCAGGGGTTAGTCCCAGACGCGCCTTCGTCAGGCGGAACGTTCGCGCCCGGCGACATGCGCGAGCGTATTCTGGCGTTCGATTGGGCGGCGACGCCGCTGGGACCGCGCGCGACCTGGTCGCCCAGCCTGGTCTTCGCCGTCGACCTGATCGTCGCCAGCCGGTTTCCCAGCGCTGTGCGCTGGGGGCCGGAGCTTGTGCTCATCTACAATGACGCCTACGCGCCGATGCTGGGCGAGCGCCATCCCCATGTCCTGGGCAAGACCTTCGCCGAGGCGCCGCCGAGTTCCGCGGCTGATTCCGAGGGACCCGAGCGAGCGGTCCTGGCGGGCGCCAGCGGCGGGGCGGCGCTCGAGGACCTGCCGCTGGATACGGTCCAGGCGGACGGCTCGGTCACCAGCGGCTATTTCACCGTCCGTCTCAGTCCTCTGCCCGATGCCGCCGCGCCGTCCGGCGTGGGCGGCGTGCTGATCGCCCTGACCGAAGTCACCCGCCGCGTGAAAGCCGAGCAGGCCCTGCGCGCCAGCGAGGAGCGCTACCAGCTGGCCCTGCGCGCGGCCAGCGGCGTGGGCACCTGGGACTGGGACATCGTCGCCGACAAGGTCTATGCCGACGCCCGGTACGCGACCTTTCACAATGTCGATCCACAGCGGGCCGCCGAAGGCGCGCCGCTGGCCGAGTACAGCAAGTCGCTGCACCCCGACGACTATGCGCGGCTGCTCAATTCCGGCCGCACCCATCTGAGCACCACCAGCGATTTCGAGGAGGAATATCGGCTGATCCAGGCCGACGGTTCGATCCGCTGGGTGCAGACCCGGGGCCGGGTCGAGCGCGACGCCAAGGGCTGGGCCGTCCGCCACCGCGGGGTGATGGTCGACATCACCGACCGCAAGCGCATCGAGCACGCGCTGGAGGCGGCCGAGGCGGACATCCGCATCGCGGTCGACGCCGCGCGCCTGGGCCGCTGGGACCACTACCCGCAGCGGAACGAGCGTTACTGGGACAAGCGCTGCCGCGAGATCTACGGCCTGTCGGACGACTCGACCGAGAACCCCAAGGACGCCTTCCTGCGGCTGGTCCATCCCGACGACCTGCCGTCGCTGCTGGAAGCCCTGCGGGTGGCGATGACGCCGGGCAGCGACAACACCATCAACCGCGAGTACCGGATCCTGCGGGACAGCGACAAGGCCGTGCGCTGGATCGAGACCTTCGGCAAGGCCTTCATCGAGAACGACGTGTGCGTTCGCTTCGTCGGGGTGATGTCCGACGTCACCGAGCGCAAGGAGGCCGAGGCGGATCAGGTGCTGCGCGAGGCCACCATGGCCCTGGCGCTGGACGCCGGCGATGTGGGCACCTGGGACTACGACGTCCGCAAGCGCCAGCTGCGCTGGTCCGAGCGCGGCTACGGCATGTTCGGCATGACCCCGGGGGCCGATGTCGGGCTGGACGATTTCTACGCCGCCATGCATCCGGACGATCGCGAGGGCGTGCGGGCGGCGTTGCTGGCCTCGATGGATCCGGTCCTCCGCGCCGACATCGACGTCGAGTACCGCACGGTCGGTCGCGACGACGGCAAGGAGCGCTGGATCTCGGCCAAGGGGCGGGGCTTCTTCGACGACGCCGGCAAGCCCGCGCGGGTGGTGGGCGCCACGGTCGACATCACCGACCGAAAGCGCGCCGAACTGCATCTGCGGCTGCTGGTCAACGAGCTGAACCATCGGGTGAAGAATTCGCTGGCCACCATCCAGGCCATCGCCGCCCAGACCTTCCACGCCGCCCGCTCGCTGCCGCAGGCCCAGGAGGCCTTCTCGGCCCGCATCGTCGCCCTGGCCGAGGCGCACGACCTGCTGACCCGCGAGAACTGGGAGGGGGCCGACCTGCTGGACCTGCTGGGCCGGCTGGAGGCCCTGCACGGCGGTCCCGAGCGGTTCCTGACCGAGGGCGGATCGGTCCGACTGTCGCCGCGCATGGCCTTGTCGCTGTCGATGGCCCTTCACGAGCTGGCGACCAACGCGGTCAAGTACGGGGCGCTGTCCACCCGGGAGGGCCAGGTGCGCATCGCCTGGACGGTGGTTGCCGGCGGCGCCCATCCGAGGCTGGTGCTGACCTGGACCGAGCTGGGCGGTCCAGCGGTTTCACCGCCCAGCCGGCGCGGTTTCGGCTCGCGGCTGATCGAGCGTGGGCTGGCGGCCGAGCTGTCGGGCGAGGCGCGGATCGATTTCCAACCGGACGGGGTGGTGTGTCGGATCGAGGCGGCGCTGGACGGGTAGCGGCGTCGACGCCTCAGGAATCGGCGGTCGCCGGGCGCTTCGCGGTCGCCGATTTCAGCGCTTGAAACACCGTCGCGCCCAGGGCCATCAGCGCCATCGGCACCAGGGCCAGCAGCCAGACGAAGACCAGCAGCGCCAGTTGCAGCACGCTGATCGCGACGACCAGGGGCTTGGACTCCGGGCGGAGGGCTCCCCGGTGATTCTGCGATCGGAACGTGGTGTGCACGGCGGGCATGGGTACTCCGACTCAACTCTACGTCCCCCGACGTGGATTCGAGCCTAGAGGCGCATCTATGCCGCGCAATCGGGTAAAACCCTAATCGAAGCTTTACCGTGTTCGAAGATTGCGCGCGATCTGGGCGTCGCCGCGCCTCAGGCTCAGCAACGTCGCGCCGGCCAGGCCCAGCGGGACAAGGGCCCAGGGCCACAGACCCGCCACCGCCAGGCCCGTGGCGCCGGCCAGCAGGGCCGAGACCAGCATCTCGGCGATGGTCGCCATCCACGAGGCCCCGCCGCGCCGCTTGAAGTCCGCCCGCTTGCCCGGCCGTTGGTGCCAGATGTTGATCAGGCCGCTGCTCCAGGCCGCCAGGGCCGCGCCCAGGGCCGTCCAGGCGCCGGCGGAGGGCAGGAACCAGGTCAGCACGGCGATCGGCGCGACCAGAAACAGGGCGACGGGGATCAGGGCCGCCGCCAGCTTGGCGCGGCGCAGGGTGCGGATCCTGGCCGGCGACACGGCCAGCAGGTCTGGGGCGTCCTCGGCCGACAGGGTGATCCAGGCCAGGCTCCCCGCCACCTGGCCGGCCAGGAAGGCCACCACACCGGCTCCGCCCGCCAGGGCCGGCCCCGCTCCCTCGGCGGCGTTGCGGCTGAGCAGCAGGGCGGTGGGGATCAGGTACAGCACGCGCAGCAGCACCTGCGACAGCAGGGCGGCGTCGCGGCGGATCAGCAGCAGCTCCTTGCGCACCGTGGCCAGGAAGGGGCCGGCGGAAAAGGCGCGGCGGGCCTCGCTCCGGGTCGCCTTGGCGGGGCGGGCGGCGGTCTTGCCCTGGGTGGCGGCCGCCGCGTCGGAGAAGCGCCGGCCCAGCGCCAGGGCGGCCAGGGCGAACAGGCCCGCCGATCCGGCCAGCAGGGTCAGCAATGGCAGGGGCTCGCCCAGCATGGCCCGCAGCGGCAGGCTCATGATCGGCGACGGGTGCAGCCGTCCCTCCTGGGCCTGGCGGGTGATCTCGGCGAACAGGCTGCTGCTCTTCTGCTCGCCCAGGATGGTGCGGGTCTGGCTGACCAGGAAGAAGGCCGCGCCCACCAGGGCCGCCATCACCTGGGCCACGGTGCGCGTGCGGCGCGGACCGATCAGGGCGAAAAGGGCCATGGCCAGCAGCAGGCCGACGGCGGTCGAGCTCAGGGCCAGGCCGCCCAGCACCCCGAACACGCCGGCCCAGCCCGGATGACCCCAGATCACCGACGGCAGCAGCAGCGGCGTGACGATCAGGGCGAAGATGGTGACAACCCCGCCGGCCACGCCCAGCGAGCGCACGAACAGCACCTTGGCCGGCCCGATGGGCGAGGCGAACAGCAGGTCCAGGTCGCCCCGTTCGTACAACGCCTCGCTGGACGCGCTGAGGGTCTGGGACAGCATCAGGGTGAAGACCACCGCGGCCGCCAGGGCCGCCACGCTGATCGAGATCGGATGGATCGGGACCTCGACCTCGTGCAGGCCCAACGCCGCAAGCACCCCGCCCCCGAACAGCATCACGCCCACGACGATCAGGCTGATCAGGCCGCGCGCGCCGCGACCGGCCCGGCCAGCGCGAAAGTTGCGCCAGTACAGCCGCATCTCGTGACCCAGCAGCCACAGGATCGAGCCCGGCGCGATCAGGGTCACGCGGTGGTTCCGTTAGCGTCGCCGGCGGTGAGTTGCAGGAAGACGTCCTCCAGGGTGGAGCCGCCCTTGCCTTCGCCGGCCTGGCTTCGCAGGGCGTCCAGGGTGCCTTCGGCCAGCAGGCGGCCGCCGGCGATGATGCCGATGCGGTCGGCCATGCGTTCGGCGACCTCGAGGATGTGGGTGGTCAGGATCACCGTGCCGCCGGCGTCGACGCGCTCCTGCAGCATGTCCTTGACCAGGCGGGCGGCGGCGGCGTCCAGGCCCGTCAGCGGCTCGTCCAGGATCAGCAGGCGGGGATCGTGGATCAGGGCCCCGGCCAGGGCCACCTTCTGCTTCATGCCGCGCGAGAAGTCCTCGCACCGCGTGCGCGCCTCGGCGGCCAGGCTCAGCTTGGAGAGCAGGTCCTCGGCCCGGGCCTTGGCGGTCTTGGGCTCGACGTTCCAGAGGCCGGCGACGAACTCCAGATATTCAAGGGGCGTCAGCCGGTCATAGACCATGGCTTCGTCCGGGGCCCAGGCGGTGATCGCCTTGGCGGCGGCCGGTTCGGCCCGGGCGTCGATGCCGAAGATGCTGATCTCGCCCTTATCGGGCTTGGTCAGGCCCGCGACCATCCGCAAGGTGGTGGTCTTGCCCGCGCCGTTGGGGCCGAGCAGGGCGTACAGCTCGCCGGCGTGGACGGTGAGGTCCAGGTCCATGACCGCCGGCTTGGTGAAAGTCTTGTCGAGGCCGCGAACGATCAGAGCTTCGGTCAAACGCGGCGTCTCCCTGGGTACAGGCGATGATGTGAACGCGATTGAGGGAAGCGTTCAAGGGGCAAGCAGGAGCGCTCTCACGCGATCTCTCGCTGAGCTGTTGGAAAGGGATGCGGAGCGCCGGACATCGTCCGGAGTTCTGAATGTTGTTACCGTTTCGACGAAGCCCGTTCGCTCCGCGCCATCGTTATCCGCCAGCGACCCGGTAGGCGGCCCTGTTCAGGCCTAGCCGGGAAACCCAAGCCGCCGTTTCCGGCGAGCTCCGGCGATGGAGGACGCGGATCATCAAGACACGCGCGCCGATCCCCACCGACGCCGACGGCGGGCGGGGCCTGCAACGCCAGGCTCCCCGGACACGCTGCAGTAACCCCCTCCAGCCCAGTCCCGCTCGATCGCCCCCCGCCGCCGCAATGGTCGCTGGCCTTGCGCCCCTTCCTCGCGACGAGGTGGGATGATTATGCGGACGGTCCGGAGGGCGGGGATAAGTTTGGTCGAAAAAGTTCAGAGCACTGATTTCGTTGAACTCTGTCCACTATCCACTCAGCATAGAGGCTCGAAGATGACTTTGAGCAGACGCCTGACATGTCCGCGAAGGGTGGGTTGCGCCTCTAGATCCTCCCCCTCTGGGGGAGGTGGCCCGGAGGGCCGGAGGGGGTAGCTTGGCCTACGCCCAAACCCCCTCAGTCGCTTCGCGACAGCTCCCCCAAAGGGGAGCATCTACGTCCGCCAAGGGTCGTAAGCCGACCTTGCGCTACCCTCAGTTCGGCCGCCCGTCCGGCTCCAGTTCGAACGCCGCGTCCAGGGCGACCTCATCGACCACCGTCCCCTTCAGCGCCGCGTCCAACACCTCGCCCAGCGAGCTCCAGACGAAGGCCAGCTGTTCCAGCACCACGGGCAGGCGCTCGGGCTCGAAGCCGGGGTAGAGGTCGGCCACCAGCCACAGGCCGGTCAGCTCGTCGAAGCCGAACCGGCAGCCGATCATGCGGAACTGGGCGCGGGCGGTGGTCTCGAACAGGGCGGTCAGGTCGCGCGCCTGGTCCAGGTCGTCCTGGTCGAACACCTGGCAGCGCACCTGCAGCCAGTCGCCCTCGGGGAACAGGTAGAAGGCCCCGCCGTCGTCGGCGCCGGCGACTCGAGGCCACGGTCGATTTCGGTGACGACATAGCCGGCCTCGCGGCAGGTGTCGGCGACGGCGGAGAGGTCGAGGGGAATGTCGTCGGCCATGTCGCGGCCCTTTCCTATTATCCGCTCATCCCGGCGAAAGCCGGGATCCAAGCCGAGCTGGCGGGCCTGTCACGAGCAAACCGATCAAACTCAGCTTGGGTCCCGGCTTTCGCCGGGATGAGCGGAGTTTTTAGGAGCGATAATCCCCGTTGATCGCCACGTACTGCTTGGTCAGGTCGCAGGTCCACACCGTGGCCGAGCCCTTGCCGACGCCGACGTCCACCGAGACCTCGAACTCCTGGCGCTTGACGTACTTGCTCATCTTGGCCTCGTCGTACTCGGCCGAGACCAGGCCGTCGCGGGCGGCGTAGAGGT
>Ga0102591_1002334_pt1 | contig 21121 bp, 19 predicted proteins | sample AraplaCol_mCL_r2_2_FD_76860 | JGI IMG/M metagenome (GOLD analysis project Ga0102591, IMG submission 76860) | Arabidopsis root microbial communities from North Carolina, USA - plate scrape MF_Col_mCL_r2 (SPADES assembly) (version 2) | ecosystem: Host-associated > Plants > Roots > Endosphere... | reverse complement strand
GCTCCGGACGGTCGTTCACGCCCTTCATCAGCGTGTATTCGAACGTGATCGACGTGCGCGGGGCGCGCTGGATGTAGCGCTCGCAGGCGCCCATCAGCTCGGCGAGCGGGTAGCGCTTGTTCAGCGGCACCAGCTCGGTGCGCAGCTCGTCGTTGGCCGCATGGAGCGACACGGCGAGCGATACGTCGCTTTCCGCCGAGAGGCGGTCGATCATCGGCACGAGCCCGGCCGTGGACAGCGTGACGCGCTTGCTCGCCAGGCCGAAGCCCAGGTCGTCGCGCATCAGGCTCATGGCTTTCACCACGTTGTCGAAGTTCAGCAACGGCTCGCCCATGCCCATCATCACCACGTTGGTGATGCGGCGCTGCTGGTGCGGCACGTTGCCAAGGTGTTTGGCCGCGACCCAGACCTGGCCGATGATCTCGGCCGTGGACAGGTTGCGGGAAAACCCCTGCGTCGCCGTGGAGCAGAACTGGCAATTCAGGGCGCAGCCGACCTGCGAGGACACGCACAGCGTGCCGCGGGTCGGCTCCGGGATGTAGACGGTCTCGATGGCGTTGCCGCCATCCATGCCGAGCAGCCACTTGTGGGTACCGTCGACCGCGGCCTTTTCGAACACGGTCTTCGGCGGACCCACGTAGCAGGTGGCGCTGAGCTTTTCGCGAAGCGCCTTGCCGACGTCGGTCATGTTCTCGAAATCGCTTTCGAGGCGGTGGTAGATCCACTTCATGACCTGCTCGGCGCGATACGGCTTCTCGCCGATCTGAGCGAAGAAATCGCGCAGACCCTTGCGATCGAAGTCGAGCAGGTTGACCTTGTCGGCAGGCGTGTTCACGGCATGTCTCAGTGCGAAACGACTTCCGAGTCGTTGAAGAAGTACTTGATCTCGATCGCGGCGTTCTCGAGGGAGTCCGAACCGTGCACGGCGTTGGCGTCGATCGACTCGGCGAAGTCGGCGCGGATGGTACCGGCGGCGGCTTCCTTCGGGTTGGTCGCACCCATGAGGTCGCGGTTCTTCAGAACGGCACCCTCGCCTTCCAGCGCCTGGATCATCACCGGGCCGGAGATCATGAACTCGACGAGCGCGCCAAAGAACGGACGCTCCTTGTGGACGGCGTAGAAGCCTTCGGCTTCGGCGCGGGTCAGCTGCTTCATCTTGGCAGCGACGATCTTCAGGCCGGCCTTCTCGAAGCGGGCGAGGATTTCACCGACGACGTTCTTCTTGACGGCGTCCGGCTTGATGATCGAAAGGGTGCGCTCCAGCGCCATACGGGTGCTCCGGGAAAGTGAAGACAAGAAAGGACAAAAACGGCGGACGGCGCCTCAGGGACGCCAAATGTAAGTTTGCGGCCAAAGCCGTCCGGAATGACTGACTTAGCGCACGAAATCTTGACAGATTCTAGCTCATTCGCAAGCCGTTTGCAGGGTTGTGCGCTTGCAGATTGACCCGCGCCGTCGGGCAGGCGTACTCTCAAACAATCGTTTGATTGAAACTACCCGCCTGTGGAGTTCGGCCCGATGACGAGCGCACCGTACGCGTCCCGTGAACGCAGCACCAAGGAACGCATCCTCGGCGCCGCCGAAGCCCTCTTCGCCACCCATGGGTTCGCCGGGGCCTCGCTGCGCCAGGTGACGGCCGCCGCCCGCGTCAACCTCGCGGCCGTCAACTACCACTTCGGCTCGAAGGACAAGCTGATCGAGGAGGTCTTCCGCCGCCGCCTCGACGAGCTCAACAGCCGTCGTCTCGCCGCCCTGGGCAAAGTCGCAGGCCTCGATGAGACGCGACTCGAAGACGTGCTGGACGCCTATATCCGCCCCGCGCTCGACCTCTCGCGCACCGACGGCGGCGGCGCGGCATTCGTGCGCGTGCTGGCGCGGGCGTACGCCGAGCACAACGAGACCCTCCGTCGCTTCCTGTCCGACAACTACGGCCACGTGCTCCGCCAGTTCGCCACGGAATTCGCCCGCCAGCTTCCCGGCCTGGCCAAGGAAGACATTTATTGGCGCCTGGACATCGTCACGGGCGCCCTGACGTATGCGATGGCCGACTTCGGCATCATCCAGCGCAAGCACGAGGTCGCCGAGCGCGATCATCGCGGAGTCGCTGCCGAGCACCTCATCCGCTTCGCCGCCGCCGGCCTGCGCGCCCCTTCCGTTTCCAATTCCCCGGCCACGCGCTGACCGGGGAACGATCCTTGAGCCATCCGGAGATCACCATGACCGCAACACCGTTACGCATTCGCAAGGCCGCGGTTCTCGGCGCCGGCGTCATGGGCGCGCAGATTGCCGCGCACCTGACGAACGCCAACGTCGAAACCGTGCTGTTCGATCTGCCCGCGAAGGACGGCCCGAAGAGCGGCATCGCCATCAAGGCGATCGCCAACCTCGCGAAGCTGTCGCCGGCGCCGCTGGCCGAAAAGGGCCTGGCCGCCGCGATCGTCCCCGCGAACTATGAAGACGATCTCGCCCAGCTCGCCGACGTCGACCTCGTCATCGAGGCGATCGCCGAGCGCATGGACTGGAAGCTGGACCTCTACGCGAAGATCGCGCCACACGTGTCGAAGACGGCCGTGCTCGCCAGCAATACGTCGGGCCTGTCCATCAACGGCCTCGCCGAGGCGCTGCCGGAGGAAATGCGCCATCGCTTCACCGGCGTGCACTTCTTCAATCCGCCGCGCTACATGCACCTCGTCGAACTCGTGCCCACGAAGCTCACCGACGCGACCGTGCTCGAAGGCCTCGAGGCCTTCCTGACCACGACGCTCGGCAAGGGCGTGGTCTACGCGAAGGACACGCCGAACTTCATCGGCAACCGCATCGGCGTGTTCTCGATGCTGTCGACGATGTACCACACCGAAAAGTCGGGCCTCGGCTTCGACACCGTCGACGCCCTGACCGGTCCGGCCATCGGCCGCCCGAAGAGCGCCACGTTCCGCACGGCGGACGTCGTCGGCCTCGACACGCTCGCGCATGTCGTCAAGACCATGGCCGACACCCTCCCGGACGACCCGTGGCATGCGTTCTTCCAGTCGCCGGCGTGGCTGAAGGCCCTGATCGACAAGGGTGCGCTTGGCCAGAAGACCGGCGCGGGCGTCTACCGCAAGGCCGGCAAGGACATCGTCGTCCTCGACCTGCAGAAGCAGGATTACCGCGCATCCGAGCCGAAGGCGTCGGACGAGGTGTCGGCCATCCTCGCCATCAAGGATCCCGCCGAGAAGTTCGCGAAGCTCCGCGCATCGTCCGATCCGCAGGCGCAGTTCCTCTGGGCCGTGTTCCGCGACCTCTTCCACTACACCGCCTGTCACCTGGCGGACATCGCCGACACCGCGCGCGACGTCGACTTCGCGATCCGCTGGGGTTACGGCTGGAAGCTCGGCCCCTTCGAGATCTGGCAGTCGGCCGGCTGGCAGCAGATCGCCGGCTGGATCGCCGAGGACATCGCCGCGGGCAAGACGATGAGCAACGCGCCGTTGCCGGCATGGGTCACCGACGGCCGCAGCGGCGTGCACGGCAAGGCCGGCTCGTATTCCGCCAGCGCCAATGCCGACAAGCCGCGTTCCACGCACCCGGTCTACGCGCGTCAGGCGTATCCGGACCCGATTCTCGGCGAGCGCTTCGACCAGGGCACCACCGTCTGGGAGAACGACGGCGTGCGCCTGTGGACCTCCGGCGACGACATCGGCGTGATCTCGTTCAAGACGAAGATGCACACGGTCAACGATCACGTGCTCGACGGCATCCAGCATGCGATCGGCCTTGCCGAGCAGCAGTTCCGTGGCGTCGTGCTGTGGCAGCCGTCCGAGCCGTTCTCGGCCGGTGCCGACCTGAAGGGCGCGCTCGGCCTGCTGCAGGCCGGCAAGCTCGCGCAGTTCGAGGCCATGGTCGCGAATTTCCAGGCGACCAGCATGCGCATCAAGTATTCGCTGGTGCCGGTCGTGGCCGCGGTGCGCGGTCTCGCGCTGGGTGGCGGCTGCGAGTTCCAGATGCATTCGGCGCGCACCGTCGCGGCGCTGGAAAGCTACATCGGCCTCGTCGAGGCTGGCGTCGGCCTGCTTCCGGCGGGCGGCGGCCTGAAGGAACTGGCGGTCCGTGCCGCACAGGAAAACCCGGCCGATCCGTTCGAATCGCTGAAGAAGGTGTTCGAGACCGTCGCCATGGCGAAGGTGTCGGCCAGCGCCCTCGAGGCGAAATCGCTCGGCCTGCTGCGCAAGGACGACGTCGTGGTCTTCAACACCTATGAAGTGCTGCATGTCGCGAAGGCGCAGGCCCGGGCGATGGCCGAGTCGGGCTACCGTCCGCCGATGCCTGCGCGCGCCATTCCGGCCGCGGGCGATGTGTCGACGGCCACGTTCCGTTCGTCGCTCGCGAACATGGCCGAGGGTTACTTCGCCTCCGCGCACGACATCGACATCGCCAGCCGCATCGCCGACACGCTGTCGGGCGGCCCCATCGAGCGTGGCTCGCTGGTCGACGAGAACTGGCTGCTCGCCCTGGAGCGCCGCCATTTCGTCGAACTGGCGCAGACCGAAAAGACCCAGGCCCGCATCGCTCACACGATGACGACGGGAAAGCCGCTGCGTAACTGACGCGCCCAGAGCCGCATCGACGCCACCGACTTTCCCACTCAGAGGAACCATTCATGAGCAAGCAAGTGCAAGACGCCTACATCGTCGCCGCCACCCGTACCCCGGTGGGCAAGGCGCCGCGCGGCGTGTTCCGCAACACCCGTCCCGACGACATGCTGGCCCACGTCATCCGCGCCGTCATCGAACAGGCGCCGGGCATCGATCCCTCGATCATCGCCGACGCCGTCATCGGCTGCGCGATGCCGGAAGCCGAGCAAGGCATGAACGTGGCACGCATCGGCGTGCTGCTGGCCGGGCTGCCCGAGCAGGTCCCGGGCGTCACCATCAATCGATTCTGCTCCTCGGGCGTGCAGGCCATCGCGATGGCCGCCGACCGCATCCGCCTCGGCGAAGCCGATCTGATGATCGCCGGCGGTACCGAGTCGATGAGCATGGTGCCGATGATGGGGCACAAGATCGCGATGAACCCCGCGATCTTCGAGAACGACGAGAATCGCGCGATCGCCTTCGGCATGGGCATCACCGCCGAGAAGGTGGCCGAGCGCTGGAAGGTCAGCCGCGAGGACCAGGACGCGTTCGCGCTGCAATCGCACCAGCGCGCCATCGCCGCGATCGCCGCCGGCGAGTTCAGGGACGAGATCACGCCGTTCCAGCTCGACGACCGTTACCCGGATCTGAAGAACCACAGCGTGCGCGAAGACCGCCGCATTATCGATACCGACGAGGGTCCGCGTCAGGACACGTCGCTCGAGGTGCTCGGCAAGCTGCGCCCGGTGTTCCGCAACGGGCAGTTCGGTGGCTCGGTCACCGCCGGCAACTCGTCGCAGATGTCCGATGGCGCGGGCGCCCTGCTCATCGCCAGCGAAAAAGCCATCAAGGACTACGGCCTGACGCCGCTGGCGCGTTTCGTGGGCTTCTCGGTCGCTGGCGTCGCGCCGGAGATCATGGGCATCGGTCCGAAGGAAGCGATCCCGAAGGCCCTCAGGCAGACGGGCATCACTCAGGACCAGCTGGACTGGATCGAGCTCAACGAGGCTTTCGCGGCCCAGGCCCTCGCGGTCATCCGCGATCTCGGCCTCGACCCGTCGAAGGTCAATCCGCTGGGCGGCGCCATCGCCCTCGGCCACCCGCTGGGCGCCACGGGCGCGATCCGTGCCGCCACGCTGATCCACGGCCTGCGCCGCCGCAAGCAGAAGTACGGCATGGTGACGATGTGCATCGGTACCGGCATGGGCGCGGCCGGCGTGTTCGAAGCGCTCTGACGGCGGGTGGGAGCCAGCCTGCTGGCGATGGGTGAGTACGGCGAGCACCCATCGCCAGCAGACTGGCTCCCACCGGGCAACGGCGCTGCCTTTTCTAGCGTCCCGCATGGGTTTACGCTCGCCCCATGCACGGCATCCACACCATCGACACCGGTTTTGGCCGCCCCCGCTTCGACGCGGCGTACCTCGTCGTCGAGCGCGGCCGCGGCGCCTTCATCGACAGCGGCACGTCCCATGCACTGCCCCGCTTCCTCGACGCCATCACCGCCGCGGACCTCGCACCGCGTGACATCGACTGGGTCATCCTCACCCACGTGCACCTCGACCACGCCGGCGGCGCGGGCGAGCTGATGCGACACCTCCCCAACGCCATGCTCGCGGTCCATCCGCGCGGCGCGCGCCACATGATCGACCCGTCGGCGCTGATCGCCGGTGCGTCGGCGGTCTACGGCGAAGACCGGGTGCGCAGCGACTATGGCGACATCGTTCCCGTGCCGAAGGATCGCGTGATCGAAGCCGACGACGGCTTCGTGGTCGACCTGGCCGGCCGCGCCCTGCTCTGCCTCGACACCCCCGGCCACGCGAAACACCACATCGCCATCCACGACGAGCGCGCGAACGCGTTCTTCACCGGCGACATCTTTGGCTTGTCCTATCGCGAATTCGACACCGACGCCGGCGCCTTCATCGTGCCGACGACATCGCCCGTGCAGTTCGACCCCGACGAAGCGCACGCCTCGATCGAACGGATGATGCGGTACGAGCCCCAGGCGATGTACCTCACGCATTTCGATCGCGTGACCGACGTGAAGCGCCTCGCCGACGATCTGCACGCGCAGATCGACGCGATGGTCGCCATCGCGCGGCAGCATGCCGACACGCCCGATCGCGAAGACCGGATCGCCGCGGCGTTCGCCGATCTCTACGTCGAGCGTGCACGCCGCCACGGCGTGACGATGGCGCCGGACGCGATCGTTAAGCTGCTGAAGATCGACATCCGGCTGAACGCGCAAGGCATCCTGGTGTGGCTGGACCGCGCACGGAAGCCGCCAAACCACTGACTATCCGGTGGGAGCCAGCCGACAATTACGCCAGCCGCGCCCCGTTCGGCACCGGCCGCTCCGTGGTGGTGATCACCACGCCCTCGTCGGTATGGAACCCCGTCAGCAGGAACTGCGACCGGAACGGCCCGATCTGCTTCTCCGGGAAGTTGATCACTCCGACGATCTGCCGGCCGATCAACTCGTCGGCGCTGTAGATCGCGGCGATCTGCGCACTGGTCTTCTTTTCGCCGTAGGGCCCGAAATCCACCCATACCTTGTAGGCGGGCCGTCTCGCTTCGGGGAACGCCTCCGCGCGCACGATCGTGCCGGCGACCAGCATCACTTTTTCGAAATCGGCCCAGCCGATGTGTTCTGTCATCTCATCCTTCCAGCCGCGACTTGAACCAGTCGCCGAGTTCGTGTTTCCAGTAAGTGCCCTGCGCCGCCAGGTAGCCGAACGGGCGATGCACCGGATCGAGTCCGAAGCCGTCATACATGGCCATGCGCGATTCGCCCGCCGCGATGGCGTCGGCCAGCGCCTCGCCCGCGGCGCAGGTCGGCGCGAGGCCGTGGCCTCCGAACGCCTGCGCATACCAGAGGCCGTTGCCGTGGGTGCCGACCTGGGGCATTTCGTGACGGGCGTAGCTCATCAGTCCCGACCACGCGTGCTCGACGCGCGCCTCCTTCAGCGACGGAAACACGCGCGCAAGGTCGCGTTTCAGCAGGCGCTGTACCGCGCGCGGCGACCGGTCGCGGATGGAGATGCGCCCACCCCAGAGCAGCCGCGTGTCCGCGAGCGGACGATAGTAGTCGAAAGCGAAACGCGTATCGTAGACCGCGGCGCGCGTTCGCAGACACTCGCGCAGACGATCGCCGAGCGGCTCCGTGACCATCACGTACGTCGCTATGGGCAGCACCGCGCGGTCGATGGTGCGATCCAGCCCGGCGAGGTAACCGCCGCACGCGAGCACGACCTGCGGCGTTTCGATCTCCGCGTCGCCCACCCGCAGCACCCAGCGCGGTCCGTTCCGTTCGAGCATGCGGACCCGCGACGCTTCGTGGATCGCCACCCCGGCCCGCTCCGCGGCCGATGCCAGACCGCGGGCGTACGCCAGCGGATCGATATGCAGCGCGTTTCGTTCGTATAGGCCATCGTGGTATCTCGCGCTGCGCACGAATTCGTGCATCGCGCCTTCGGGAATCCACTGCCAGTCAGCGCCGTAGTGTTCCGCGAGCAGCCGCTGCCGCGAGCGAAGCACCGCCTGGTCGCGGAACCAGTTCGCCCACACCACGCCCGCGTCGACGGCATCGCAGTCGATGGCCAGGGCGGCGATCCGCTGCCGGATCAGGTTCACCGCGTCGACGGTGCGGGCGTAGAGCGCGCGTGCGCGCTCCGGTCCGGCACGCTCGAGCAGGGCGCGTTCGCCGAGCGAGTAGCCCGCGAAGACGAAGCCGCCGTTGCGACCCGAGGCGCCGAAACCGATCGACTTCGCTTCCAGCAGCACCACATCGCGCACGCCGCGCGCGGCGAGACCCAGCGCCGTATTGAGGCCCGCGAAGCCGCCGCCGACGATGACCACCGCAGCCTCGCGCCGTCCGGAGGGCGGCGGACGCGGCGACGGCACCTCGGTTCGGTCGTGATACCACGACGGCATGGGCATGTTTCCAGAAAGGGGAACGGCCTTTGTACGATACCGCCGCGCCGCGCGGAAGCAGGGACGAACGCCGCGTGAGGCTCGGCTTCAGCCTCGCACAGGATAGGAGCAAGGCTGCTGGCGATGAGTGCTCGCAACCAGACCCCTCGCGAGCCGTCCTGCTCCCACCGGAAAGCTCGCCGCCACGACGGCTCCGGCGGCGGGAACGCCGTCAGGCGCAGTCCGGGTATGATCCGCCCATGAGCCTCCTGCCTCCCATCGACCTCCAGCGCTGGATCGACGACAACCGCGCGCTGCTCAAGCCCCCCGTCGGCAACAAGTGCATCGTCGATGGCGACTTCATCGTCATGATCGTCGGCGGTCCGAACGCGCGCACCGACTACCACTACGACGAAGGACCGGAGTTCTTCTACCAGCTCGAAGGCGAGATGGTGCTGAAGGTGCAGGACGATGGCACCGCACGCGATATTCCGATCCGGGCCGGCGAGATCTTCTACCTGCCGCCGCGCGTGCCGCACTCGCCGCAACGCATGCCCGATTCCATCGGCCTCGTGATCGAGCGCCGCCGCCTCGCGGGCGAGAAGGACGGCCTGATGTGGTTCTGCGAGTCGTGCAACCACAAGCTGTTCGAGGAATATTTCCCGCTCGGCAGCATCGAGAGCGATTTCCCGCCGGTGTTCGAACGGTTCTACCGCTCGCTCGACGCGCGCACATGCAAGCGCTGCGGCACGGTGCACCCCGCGCCGGCGAACTATTCCGACTAAGGCAAAGCCGCGCCTACCGCGTCTTCCGGCGCTCAAGCCACTTCGTCGCCATGCGACGCAGCGAGGCATCCGACGCCGGATCGGACGCGATGTCCGCGACGGGGCGCCAGGCGAGTTCCAGCGACTCCTCGTTGCGCACGACCTCCTCGCTGCCGCGCGCCACGACGACGTGACGCACGTCGTAGTGCCAGTGCTCGGGCTCGTCGCCGCGCGTCGGGATGACGTGGCGATCGATGTCGAAGATGCCCGGCAAGACCGCAAGGTTCGCAAGCCCGGTCTCCTCGCCGGCCTCGCGTAACGCCACGCCGGCGAGATCGGGATCGCCGTCGGCGTGGCCGCCGGGCTGCAGCCACCGGCCGAGCTTGCGGTGAAGCATCAGCAGCGCGCGCTCCCCGTCGGCGCTGACCAGCCATGCCGACCCCGTGAAGTGACCCGAGCGCGTCTCGCGGTGGAACGGACGCTCCGCGTCGCGAAGCCATTCGCCGAATCGAGCGATGTCACCTTCCCCTGGCCACCGTTGCGCATAGCGCTCCAGATCGTGGGCCAGCAGCTGTCGTGCTTCATCCATCGGAAAACGCCTTCAAGGAACCGGCGCATTCTCGCACGGCTTTTTAGGACCAGTCCGATGTCGGACGCGGGCATCGCTTGCCTAGGATGGCTGCGGGGCGCATGACGCGCCTCGCCCTTTCGCAGCCCCCGCTGCGCCAAGCAAGGAAACGCGCATGTCCCCACCCCTGAAGTGCACCGCCCTGTTCATCGGCGCCGTGGCCGCCTGCCCGTCGCTGGCGATCGCCGCGCACGAGGCGAACTTCACCGGCCCGCTCGTCACACCGGCCGTGAACAGCATGCCGGTCGGCATGACGAACATCGAGCCATACCTCATCCATACCAATACGCGTGGCGCCTACACCAACGCGGGCGACCGTAAGGAGCGCGATCCGACCATGCGCCAGTGGCAGCTCGCCGTGCCCATGACCTACGCGCTCACGGACACGGCGTCGGTGCAGCTCACGCTGAACGCGTCGCGTACCTCCGGCGAGGGCATGCACACCGACGGCATGCGCATGGGCGACACCGCGGTCCGCGTCCAGCAGCGCCTTCGCGCACCGGACGCGGACGGGCAAGGCCTCGTCCTCGCCGTGGCGCTGGCGCAGCGGCTGCCCACCGGCACCTACCACGGACTGGACACCAATCCGCTCAACGGTACCGGCAACGGCGCCATGCGCACCACGATCGCGTTCGGCGCCCAGCAACTGTATGGGCTCGACGACGGCCGCGCGGTGCGATGGCGGTCGCAACTCGCCTGGAGCCCGTCACCCGGTCGCATCGGCGTGCGCGACACCAGCGTCTACGGCACGGAGCACGGCTTTCGTGGCCACGCACGGCTCGGTCAGGCATGGAACGCCTCGGTCGCCGCCGAGTACGCGCTCGACGCGCGGTGGGTGCTCGTCGGCGAAGCCATCTGGAACCGCGCGAGCGCCGTCGAACTCACCGACAGGCGCGGTAACGGATCGCGCCGCCTCGCGCCGAGCCAGGATCTCAGTCTCGCGCCGGCCGTGGAATATCACTTCAATCCGACCATGGGGCTCATCGCAGGCGTACAGTTCACCGTCGCCGGACGAAACACCGCCGACTACGTCGCGCCCCAGTTCGCGCTCAACATGGTCTTCTGAAGCATCGGCAAGACACGTGCACAACCGCCGCAAGTCATGGTCGACACCCACACCCGTTGCATGCAAGGCCTTGGCACGCCTCGCAACGCAGCTTGTACGGCCGCGCCCCGCTGGGCTATGGTGCCGTGCCAGCGCTTCCGGGCAGCGGCGTGCGCACCGTGGCTCACGCGGCGGTCCCAACAATAAAAGGCAACATTCCGGCAGTAGTAGGGGAGACACATGTTGAAACACCTGTTCGCGACGCATCCCATCGAGGCCGCGCCGCACGTCGATGCTGGTGAACACATCGACACTGGCGCCCACGGAGGCGAACTCAAGCGCGTCCTTACCGCGAAGCACCTGATCATGCTCGGCGTTGGCGCCGTGATCGGTGCGGGTATCTTCGTCATCACCGGCCAGGCCGCCGCGCTCCATGCGGGCCCCGCACTGGTCATCAGCTTCCTCATCGCGGGCTTCGCCTGCGCCCTCGCCGGTCTCTGCTACGCCGAATTCGCGGCGATGCTGCCCGTCTCCGGCAGTGCCTACTCCTATTCCTATGCGACGCTCGGCGAGTACGTGGCCTGGTTCGTCGGCTGGAACCTCGTGCTCGAGTACCTCTTCGCCGCGGCCACGGTCGCCGCGGGCTGGTCCGGTTACTTCAACGAACTGCTCGGCCTCATCGGCCAGGTCGTCGGCACGAACGTCACCCTGCCCGCCTACCTGTCGTCGGCACCGTTCCAGTTCGTCGAAGGCCACATCCAGGCTACCGGCACGCTGATCAACCTGCCGGCCGTGGTCATCATCGCGGCACTGTCGGGCCTGTGCTACGTCGGCATCACGCAGTCGGCGTTCGTCAATTCGATCATCGTGGCGATCAAGGTCACCGTGATCCTGCTGTTCCTCGCGTTCGCCATCCAGGTGATCAATCCGGACAACTGGCATCCGTTCATTCCGGAAGCCGAAGGTCCGGGCACGTTCGGCTGGGGCGGTATCTTCCGCGCGGCGACCATCGTGTTCTTCTCGTACGTGGGCTTCGACGCGGTGTCGACCGCCGCCGGCGAAGCGAAGAACCCGCAGCGCGACATGCCCATCGGCATCCTGGGTTCGCTCGCCATCTGCACGGTGCTCTACATCGCCGTCGCCCTGGTGCTCACGGGTATCGCGCCGTTCCGTATCCTCAACACGCCGGAACCGGTCGCGACCGCGCTGGGCCTCTACCCGCAGCTGTCGTGGCTGAAGGCGATCGTCGTGCTCGGCGCCATCACGGGTCTGTCGTCGGTGATCCTCGTGATGCTGATGGGCCTGCCGCGCATCTTCTTCTCGATGGCGAAGGATGGCCTGCTCCCGCAGACGATGGCGAAGATCCATCCGAAGCACCGCACGCCGCACGTCGGCACCATCATCGTCGGTGTCGCCGCGGCCGCCATGGCCGGCCTGTTCCCGGTCAGCGTGCTGGGCGAACTGGTCTCGATGGGCACCCTGCTCGCGTTCGCCACGGTCTGCGTCGGCGTGCTGATCCTGCGCTACACCCGTCCCGACCTGCAGCGCAGCTTCCGCGTGCCGTTCGTCTGGCCGATCTGCATCCTTGGCGCGCTGGCCTGCGTGTACCTGTTCTGGCAGGCGTTCGAAGAGCACTGGCGCCTGATGGTCGGCTGGATCGTCATCGGTCAGGCCATCTATTTCGGCTACGGCTACGCGCACAGCAAGCTGCGCAAGTCGCTCGGCTGATCGAGGCTCCCGAGACGAAGGGCCGGCGCATCCCGCCGGCCCTTCGCTTTGGGGCTATCCTCTCCACGAATACCCGACTTCCAGGCTGTCCATGCTCCAGCAGTTACTCGCGAAGAAAGCGCCTCAGGCCGAACCCGACGACGCGCACGGTCCCGCCCTGCGCCGCACCCTTGGCCCTTGGGGCCTCACGGCGCTGGGCATCGGTGCGGTCATCGGCGGCGGCATCTTCGTGATCACCGGCGTCGCGGCGGCGGAACACGCCGGCCCCGCGATCATCATCTCGTTCATCCTCGCGGCGATCTGCAGCACGTTCACGGCGCTTTGCTACGCCGAGTTCGCCTCGATGATCCCCGTGTCCGGCAGCGCCTATTCCTACGCGTACTCCACGCTGGGCGAAGGCGCCGCGTGGTTCATCGGCTGGAACCTGATCCTCGAATACGGCGTGTCGGCATCGGCCGTCGCGGTGAGCTGGACGGGTTACTTCGTCAGCCTGCTCGACCATGTCGGCATCCACATTCCTCCCGCGCTGACCAACGCCCCGGTCGACTGGGTCGACGGCCACATCGTGATGACCGGCGCGCTGTTCAACCTGCCCGCGGTGGGCATCACGCTGGCGCTGACCTGGCTCTGCTACGTCGGCATCAAGGAGTCCACCGGCATCAACATGGCGATGGTGCTGCTCAAGACGGCGTTGATCATCCTCGTGATCGTCGTCGGCGCGAGCCACATCGATACCGCGAACTGGCATCCGTTCATCCCCGCCAACCAGGGCGGCGACAAGTACGGCTGGTCGGGCATCCTGCGCGGCGCGTCGATGGTCTTCTTCGCTTACATCGGGTTCGAGGCCACGTCCACGGCGGCGCAGGAGTCGAAGAACCCGCAGCGCGACATGCCGATCGGCACCCTCGCGTCGCTGGCGATCTGCACCGTGCTCTACATCGCGATGGCGGCCGTGCTCACCGGGCTGGTGCCCTTCGATCAGCTCGGCACGTCCGAGCCGGTCGTGACCGCGATCCGCCAGCATCCCGAACTCGGCTGGCTGCGCGGCATCGTCGAAGTGGGCGCGCTCATCGGTCTGTCGTCCGTCGTGCTCGTCATGATCATCGCGCAGCCGCGCATCTTCATGATCATGGGTCGCGACGGCCTCATGCCGAAGGTGTTCACCACCATCCATCCGAAGTACCGTACGCCCCACATCAACACGGTGATCACCGGCGTGGGTATCGCGCTGCTCGCCGCCGTGTTTCCGCTCAACGTGCTCGGCGACCTCACGTCGATGGGTACGCTCGTGGCGTTCTGCGCCGTATGCGGCGGCGTGATGATCCTGCGTCGCACCGCACCGGATCTTCCGCGCACGTTCCGCGTGCCATGGGCGCCCGTCACGTGCGTGCTCGGTATCCTCAGCTGCATCGCGTTGCTCACCTCGATGGGCGTGCGCAACTGGATCCTGATGGCCGTCTGGACCGTGCTCGGCATCGCCATGTACATGGCGTACGGCTATCGCCACAGCCGCATGCGAAAGCAGGGCTGAGCACGACGCGCGACGATGCCTTGAAACCTCGACCGCTCTCGAGGTTTCAAGGCTAAGTTAACGAAATTCTTATAGAAACGACGAAAAAAGGCCTGTCATTTAACTGCCATTGGCCGGCCGCGTGTCGAGGGGAGTATGATCCCGAGTCCGCGGGTAAATCACTTGGCAGTGGGCCCCGGATTGCCGCCCAGCGCGTCAGGCGGGTCAGCTCCTCGGCCTGGCGCGCTTGGGTTGCATTTTGCAACTCAGGTGGCGAGCACGTGCGACACGCACCAGCCCTTGGCCGCCACGGCCTTGCCCGGGAAGAGCTGACACGGCCCCCAGGCGGCATCCGCCTTCCCCTGATAGAAATTGCAGTTCGAACACTTGTCGCCCGGCTTGCGGCCGGGACCACCCGTCTCCGCCTCGGTGTACTTGAGCGCCGTCGCGGTGGGGTCCGTCGGCGACAGGTGGGGCAGATCCTGAGCCAGCGCCACGCTGGTGGTACCGAGCACGGCCACGGCGGCGGCGCCACCGGCTGCGGCCTTCAGGAAACGGCGGCGACCCTCGATCGAGGGATCGTTGCGATGCGTCATGGGTATAACCTCCTTCGGCAAAGCAGGCATCCTAGCGTCATTGCTCAAAAGCAAATGGTTCGCATTGACGCCCACGGGGGCGCGGCCGGCCCCCATGCTATGATCGAGGCCTGTTTGGACGTCCAAATCCCCATGTCGAAGACCCTCACGCCCGTATCCGCAGAACGCCTCGCCGAGTGCGCCGACGCCATCGCGGAGGCCGCGCGCGAGCTTGCGGCCTTCGGCTGGACGCCAGCCACCAGCAGCAACTTTTCGATGCGGATCGACGACGATCATGCCGCGATCACCATCTCGGGCCGCGACAAGGGCCGGCTGGGTCGCGACGACATCATGCTGATCGACATGGCGGGCAAGGCGGTCGGGTCCGACCACCGGCCGTCCGCCGAGACGGGCCTGCACACCCAGGTGTACCGCCGCTACCCGCAGGCCAACGTGGTGCTGCACACGCACTCGCGCACGCAGAGCGTCGCCTCGCGCCTGTTCGCCGCCGAGGGCCGCGTGCATCTGGAGGGCTGGGAGTTGCAAAAAGCCATCTCCGGCTACACAACGCACGAAAGCGTGCTCGACATTCCCGTCTTCCCCAACACGCAGCACATGCCCGACCTGGAAGCGCAGGTGGATGCATGGATCGACGCCGGCAAGCCACTGTACGCGTACCTGATCGACGGGCACGGCATCTACACCTGGGGCCGCGACATGGCCGAAACCCGCCGCCATCTCGAAGCCCTGGAGTTCCTGCTCGGCTGCGAACTCGATCTCAGGAGGCTTTCCCCATGAGCCGGCTCCGCATCTACGACGACACCCATACCGAAACCCCCATCGCCATCCACCACGACCACGCCGCCATCGCCGCGGCCCTGAACGCGGTGGGCGTGCGCTTCGAGCAGTGGGAGGCCAACCAGCCGATCGCGCCGGGCGCCACGCAGGAGGAGGTCATCGCGGCCTACCGCGAGGACATCGACCGCCTCATGCGCGAGAACGGCTACCAGTCCGTCGACGTCATCAGCCTGAAGCCGGATCACCCGGATCGCGCCGCGTTCCGCCAGAAGTTCCTGAACGAGCACACGCACAGCGAGGACGAGGTCCGCTTCTTCGTCGCCGGTGCCGGTCAGTTCACGCTGCACATCGACGGCAAGGTCTACGAGGTGCTCTGCGAAAAGGGCGACCTCATCGGCGTGCCCGACGGCACCCCGCATTGGTTCGACATGAGCGAGTCGCCCTACTTCGTGGCCATCCGGCTCTTCACGAACACCGAGGGCTGGGTAGCCAGCTTCACGGGCGAGGACATCGCCGAGCGCTTCCCGCGCATGAGCCCGCATTCCTCGGCGCAGAACGTTTCGTAAGGCACGCCCGTCGTTTATCCTGCGGATATCCCCGATCCGCAGGCTTCCCCCGCATGTCCGACATCCGCGCCGTCCTCACCGACATCGAGGGCACCACCAGCTCCATCGACTTCGTCAAGGACGTGCTGTTTCCGTACGCCCGCCGGCACTTGCCGGCTTACGTCGAGACGCACTGGGACGAGCCAGAGGTGCAGCACTGGCTCCACGAGGCCGCGAAGGAAGCCGGCATCGTCGAAGCATCGCGCACCGAGGTCATCGACCTGCTCATCGGCTGGATCGACGCCGACCGCAAGTCCACGGCCCTGAAGGCCCTGCAGGGCATGATCTGGGCCGACGGTTACGCGTCGAAGGCGTTCGTTTCGCACATGTACCCGGAAGTCGCCGCGCGCCTGAAGGCGTGGCACGACGACGGTCTGTCGCTCTACGTGTACTCGTCGGGCTCCGTGCCCGCGCAGAAGCTCCTCTTCGGCCATAGCGAGAACGGCGACCTGACGCCGTTGTTCTCCGGTTACTTCGACACCGAAACGGGCCACAAGCGCGAGCGCGAGTCGTATGCCCGCATCGCGGAGGCCATCGGCCTGCCGCCGGCGCAGATCCTGTTCCTGTCCGACATCCGCGAAGAGCTGGATGCCGCCCGCGCCGCCGGCATGCGCACCACGCAGCTGATCCGCCCACCGCAGTCGCTAAGCGACAACGGCCATCCTGCCGTGGCGACGTTCGATGCGATCGTTCCTTGATCCCCGCCGCCGGGCCGCTATCGGCATCCTCGGTGCGTTCGTCACCGGGGTACTGCTGACCCTGGCCCTGCTCCGGTTCGGTCCGGAGCCTCTCACGGCCCGGCCGGAACCGGTCGCGCGCACGGCGGTCGTGGCGCCCGCCGCGGTCGCCACCGCGGCGCCGGCCGAGGTCGCGCCGGATCCCGATGCCGACCCGTGGCCGGCCGACGCGCCGACCCCCGAGCAGGTCTTCACGGCACAGCCCGATGCGGTCCGCCGCGCCGTGAGCCGGCTGTCGCCGCGCGTACCGGGCAAACCGAACGTCTACGCCGTCGCGTTCGCCGGCGATGGCTCCGAGGACGTTTTCCGCAACGAGGCGGAATACCTCGACACTCTGATGGCCCAGCGCTTCGGGTCCGCCGGCCATACGCTGGTCCTCGAGAACAACCCGGCGACGTTGGGCACGCGGCCGCTCGCGAGTTGGACGAACCTCGAAGAAGGCCTCGCCGGCCTGGCGCGCGTCATGGATCCGCGCGAAGACATCCTGCTGCTCTACGTCGCCACCCACGGCGGCGACGACCATTCGCTGCTCGTCGACATGGATCCCATCCCGCTCGATCAGCTCGATCCCGACGGGCTCGCCGACATCCTGCAGAAGCACGCCTTTTCCTGGAAAGTGCTCGTCGTGAACGCGTGCTACTCGGGCGGTTTCGTGCCGAAGCTGCGTGGCCCCGGCACCCTCGTGCTCACGTCGGCGCGCGAAGACCGCACGTCGTTCGGCTGCGGCGCCGATGCCGACATCACCTATTTCGGGCGGGCGTGGCTCGCTCAGGGCCTGAACGCGACGCCGGATTTCGTCGAGGCGTTCGGCCAGGCGCGGAGCGCGATCGCCGGCTGGGAGAAGCGCGAGTCGCTGGAGCCGTCCGAGCCGCAGATCGATATCGGCGCAGGCATCGAGGACAAGCTGGCCGCGTGGCGCAAGGGCGCGCTCGTCGGGCCGGCGGTGCCATTCAAGGCTGCTCGCTAAGCCGGAAGAGACCCGCGAGCACCCTTCGCCAGCAGGCTGGCTCCCACCGGGGCAACGGTGGCCCTGATGGCAGCCAGCCTGCCGGCGACTGTAGCCCTGATGGCAGCCAGCCTGCCGGCGGCTGTAGCTCTGGTGGGAGCCAGCCTGCTGGCGGCTGTAGCTCTGGTGGGAGCCAGCCTGCTGGCGGCTGTAGCTCTGGTGGGAGCCAGCCTGCTGGCGGCTGTAGCCCTGATGGCAGCCAGCCTGCTGGCGGCTATAACTCTGGTGGGAGCCAGCTTGCTGGCGGCTGTAGCTCTGGTGGGAGCCAGCCTGCTGGCGGCTGTAGCTCTGGTGGGAGCCAGCCTGCTGGCGAAGGGGCTCGCGCTGACGCCTCAGATATCGAGCGAAAACCGGTCCGCATCCATCCATGCCGGGAAATGTTCCCGTCGCGCCTTCAGCGGCTCGGGATCGACGGCCACGGTGACCACCTGCTCCTGCGGACCGAGCTCCACGAGCGTCTCGCCGAGCGGGTCGATGATCGCGCTGTCACCCGCATACGGATGATCGTTGCCATCGATGCCCACGCGGTTGAGGCCGATCGTGTAAGCCAGGTTCTCGATCGCACGGGCGCGCAACAACGTGCGCCATTGCTGGCGACGCGGCGCCGGCCAGTTCGCGACGAAGAGCGAAAGGTCGTACTCCATGCCACCGGGAGCCTCCTCGCGCCGGCCGTTGCGCAGCCACACCGGGAAGCGCAGGTCGTAGCAGACCTGCGGAAGGATCCGCCAGCCTTTCAACTCCACCACCAGTCGCTTGTTACCGCCGCCGTACCGGGTATGTTCGCCGGCCATGCGGAACAGATGGCGCTTGTCGTACGTGGCGAGCGAACCGTCCGGCGACGCCCAGAGGAGCCGGTTGAACACCGTGTCGCCTTCGCGGATCACGAGGCTGCCGGTGAGCGTGGCGTTCACTTCGGTCGCCAGCGCACGCATCCACGCCACGCTGGGACCGTCCATCGTCTCCGCGTTGCCCAGCGTGTCGTTGGTGAAGCCGGAGAGGAACGTCTCCGGCAGAACGATCAGGTCGCTGGCCGCGGCACCGCGCACGAGGGCGCCGTAATAGTCGCGATTGGCCGGCGCGTCGTGCCAGCGCGTGGCACCCTGTACGAGCGAGATGGTCAGAGTTTGCACAGGAGCTCCGCAGCGGCTTCCATGGTCGCGTCGTTCTTGGCGAAGCACAGGCGGATCAGCCGGGTATCCGGTGCGCTCTCGTAGAACGGACTCAGCGGGATCGCGGCCACACCGCCCTCGCGCACGAGCCACTCGCTGAAGTTGATGTCGTCGACGTCGCGGATGGCGCTGTAATCGACGAGCTGGAAGTATCCGCCCGGCACGTCGAGCAGCGTCAGCCGCGATGGCGCGATGAGCGCGCGGAAACGGTCGCGCTTGGCCTGGTAGAACGCCGGTAGTTCCAGATAGTGTTCCGGCGACGATTCGAGGAATTCGGCGAACGCCGACTGCGCGGGATGGAACGTGCAGAAGGTGAGGTACTGGTGCACCTTGCGGAACTCGGCGGTGAGCGCCTTGGGCGCCACGGCGTAGCCGACCTTCCAGCCCGTGCAGTGGTAGGTCTTGCCGAACGACGACACCACGATGCTGCGCGACGCCAGTTCTTCGTGCCGCAGCACGCTCTGGTGCTCGGCGCCGTCGAACACGATGTGCTCGTAGACCTCGTCCGAGAGCACCACGATCGGAGTGTCGCGCACGATGGCCGCGAGTTCGTCGAGATCGGCGCGCGACAGGACGGCCCCCGACGGATTGTGCGGCGAGTTGACCAGGATCATGCGCGTCTTCGGCGTGATCGCGTCGCGGACGCGCTGCCAGTCGATGGCGAACGAGGGCAGCGTCAGCGGCAGGTGCACCGCGGTGGCGCCCTGGAGTTCGATCGCGGGCTCGTAGCTGTCGTAGCACGGATCGAACACGATCACTTCGTCGCCCGCGCGCACCACGGCGGCGATGGCCGAGAACAGGGCCTCGGTGGCGCCGGAGGTCACCGTCACCTCGGTGTCGGGGCTCACGCGGTGGCCGTACAGGCGCTCGGTCTTCAGCGCGATCTGCTCGCGCAGCTTCGGGATGCCCACGCCGGGCGCGTACTGGTTCTTGCCCTCGGCCATCGCCCGCGTGATCGCCTCGCGCAACGGAGCCGGCGGTTCGAAATCGGGAAAGCCCTGCCCCAGGTTCACCGCCCTGTGCTCCATGGCCAGCTGGCTCATGACGCTGAAGATGGTGGTGCCGACCTTGGGAAGCTTGGTTTCGAGCTGCATCGCGTGCCCTTATTCGTTTGGACGGCCAAACGCCGTCGAAGGCTCCGATCCTATCATGCGGGCCAGGCGGATCGCCCCGGCCTGCTCCGGATGGTCTGCCAGCCTCTTGCAGTCCTTGTGGAACTCGGCCTGGGCCTTCGGCAGCCGTTCGGCGAGGAAATCCACGAAGCTGCGCACGGCCGGCAGCAGGCCACGGCGACTGGGGTACACGAAATGCAGCGTGCCCTGGGCCGTCGTGTACTCCGGTAGCACCCATTCCAGATCGCCGGTCGAGAGCAGCGGGGCGCAATAATCTTCGGGCAGCAGTGCCACGCCGCAGCACTGCACGACCGCGGAGATCAGCACCGTGAAATCCCCGCTGACCAGCCTCGGCTTCACCTCGACGGCGGCCTTCTTGCCGCTCGGGTCGACCAGCTCCCACACCTGCGCGCCTTCGTGCTCGTACATCGACAGCGCCGGCAGGGCCGCGAGCTCGTCCAGGGTCTTCGGGCGGCCGTGGGCATCGAGAAATCTGGGGCTCGCCACCAGCAGGCTGCGCGCGTAGCCGATGCTGCGCAGGACGAGCGTGGCGTCCGTATCGAGCTTTTCGCGGACACGGATGGCCACGTCGTATCCCTCCCCGATCAGGTCCACGCGCCGGTTCGTGGCGGTCATGCGGACCTGCACCTTCGGGTGTTCGAGCATGAAGGCCGGAAGCATCGGACCAAGGACGTTCTGCGCGATGGAGATCGGACAGCTCACGCGGACCACGCCGCGCGGCTCGGTTCTCAACTCGTCGACGGCATCCTGAGCGGCGCGGGCCTCTTCGAGCACCGCACGGCAATGCTGGTAGAAGCGCTCGCCGATTTCCGTGACCACGAAACGCCGGGTCGTCCGCTGCAGCAACCGCACCCCGAGCCGTTCCTCGAGCTGGGCGACGCGTCGCAGCACGGTCGAG
>Ga0102591_1002333_pt1 | contig 21125 bp, 17 predicted proteins | sample AraplaCol_mCL_r2_2_FD_76860 | JGI IMG/M metagenome (GOLD analysis project Ga0102591, IMG submission 76860) | Arabidopsis root microbial communities from North Carolina, USA - plate scrape MF_Col_mCL_r2 (SPADES assembly) (version 2) | ecosystem: Host-associated > Plants > Roots > Endosphere... | reverse complement strand
CGGTTTCGGGGCGAAGCACAGGAGCCGGCTGTCCGGGATCGACGGGATCCGCGGGCTCATCGGGATCGACCGGATCCACTGGATCGACGGGATCTACCGGATCAATTGGGTCCACCGGGTCCACCGGATCAACGGGGTCGACCGGATCCACCGGATCAACGGGGTCGACCGGATCAATCGGATCAATCGGCTCGCACTGCGGCAGGCTGGGATCAACGTCGCACGGATCCGGCGTGGGGCCGCCCTCCGAGCGCAGGTACCAGCTGCCGTCGATGCCCTTGACCAGGAAATACTCGTACTGGCCGCCGACGGCACGCCCGACCAGGTCGAACTGCGCGTTGGATTCGCCGACGATGCTGATCAGCGCGATGCCACGGTCGGTCTTCGCGCCGGCGCCGCCAACGTTGAGCACGCGCACGTTGGCCTGGCCGTTGGCGTTGCCGCTGATGACCAGTCGGTCCGTGCTCGAGGCGTCGTCCCCGAGCACGGTGTTGAAGGCCAGGGTGCCGCCGTTGCCCACGAAGTTGTCCACGCTCAGCGTGTTGAATGCGGCGCCACTGCCCAGCGCAACCGTGCCGGCAACGTCCAGCTGCAGGTGGCCGACGCTGCTGTCGCCGGTCAGCAGCCAGCTGCTGCCGCTGCCGATTCCCGCCGAGGTCACGTTGGACAGGCGGCCCTCGATGCGCGCGTTGTTCTCCAGCAGCAGGTCGATACGCCCGCCGGCGGCACTGTCATCGAGGGTGATGTCACCCTGCAGGCGTGCGTTGTCGACCACCACGTTGACATGCGGTTGGCCGCCACCTGCGGCGTCGGTCGAGTTGCGCACGCGCAGCAGATGACCGTCGCCACCGGTGAGGCGGGCGTCGTTGGCAATGCGCACGTCATAGGTGTGATTGGCATCCAGGACCTCGATCGCCGCACCGCGGCGGGAAAGGATCGTCGACTCCTCGACGATCAAGCGGCCGTCGCCACGGCTGTCGTGAAGCATCACCCCGACGTTGCCCGCATCGATGTGCGAGCCGTTCAGCAGTTCCACTACGCCCGCGCCGTGGCGAATGCCGATGCCCGTGGCGTAATGCGGGTGATCCGGCCTGTCCACCACGTGGAGGGTCGAGGCATCCAGCGTCACCCGGGCGTCGGTGGTGCTGTCGATCATCATGATGCCGACCGTCGGGACGGACTCGGGGGCCTCCTCGCCAATAGTGACCCGGCTGTAGTGGAGGTATACCGAGGAGCTGGTCCATGAGCGGATGCCACCGTGCTCGATGCGCGAGTAGCTGGACAGCAGCGCGGAGCCACCGCGCAGTTCGATGGCTTCCGCGTTGGAATGCTCGCGTTCGACCTGTGCATTCATCAGCGTGACCAGGCTGCCGTCCCGTGCGCTGATGCTGTACGTGCGGCCTCCATTGACCAGAAGTTCCGCGCCGTTGGTCAGCAGCCACCATTCCTGGGGATCGCCCTGCGTGACTTCGTGCGCTTCGCCGTCGAGTTCGCGTGCGCCGGCATCGCCCGGTGGAAGCATCAGCAGGGCCAGCATCAGGCAGGACGCGAGCGGGCGCATCGAAACACGGGCGGAGGAGGAGTGGTTTGGCATCATCGTCGGGCGGTCTGGTCGGAGGGCAGAGGGACACCCGACCATCGGCACGGCGTTGGGATGCAGGCAGGCCGGTCGCGCAGCACGCTGCTGCGCAGGCAGGCCGGGTGTCCAGGGGGCGACAAGAATGCGCAGCGATGCGCGCGTGGCCCATGCAAGGAATTGCAAAGCATCACACGTTGCGCGTGACGCGCTCCGCCCTTTGCGACGACGCGGCGAAAACGTCGTCGGTTACAGCGGCGGCAGCACCTTGCCCGGATTGAGGATGTCGTCCGGGTCGAGTGCGTGCTTGATCGCGCGCATCGCCGCCAACGTAGCCGGCGTAAATGCCTGCGTCATGAAGTCGCGTTTGGCCAATCCGATGCCATGCTCACCCGACAGCGTGCCGCCCAGCGCCAAGGTGAGTTCGAAGATCCTCGGCAACGCCGCCTGCGCACGCGCGTTCTCGTCCGCGTCGTCGGGGTGGTACAGGATGTTCACGTGCAGGTTGCCATTGCCGGCATGGCCGAAGGTGACGATGGTCAGCGTGTACTGCTGCGCCAGTGCCTGCACACCGGCCACCAGGTCCGGAATGCGCGACACCGGCACCACCACGTCTTCGTTGATCTTGCCCGGCGCGATGCTGCGCAGTGCGGGTGACAGTGCCTTGCGCGCGGCCCACAGCTTCTCGCGCGCGCTGCCTTCCATTGCCACGTCCAGCGCCAGCATGCCGTCGCCTTCGGCGGCCGTGGCCAAGGCCTGCAGCAGGTGGGGCAGGGTGTCGTGGTCTCCATCGGCTTCGACCAACAGCATCGCGCCGGCCTCCGGCACCTCGGCGCCATTGCGGCGCAGCAGCTGCAGGCTGCGCGCATCCATGAACTCCAGCCGGGTCGGCACCACCGGCTGCGCCATCAGCCGCGACACCGCCGCCGCCGCCGCGTCCGCGTCGCGGTACAGCACCCGCAGCCCGGCCTGGGCCACCGGCAACGGGGTCAGCTTCAAGGTGGCTTCCACGATCAGCGCCAGGGTGCCTTCGCTGCCCACCAGCAGGTGGGTCAGGTCGTAGCCGGTGGCGTCCTTGGTATAGGCGCCGCCACACTGGATCAGTTCACCGGCGCCGGTGACCGCAACGAGCCCAAGCACGTTGTCGCGGCTGGTACCGTACTTCACCGCGCGTGGGCCGCCCGCGTTGCAGGCCAGGTTGCCACCGATGCTGCAGATATCGGCGCTGGATGGATCCGGTGCCCAGAACAGCCCGTGCTCGACCAGGGCGTGCTGCAGGTCGCCGTTGAGCACGCCCGGTTCCACCACCGCGCAGCGGTTGCCCGGCTGGATGTCGAGGATGCGGCCCATGCGCGCGAACGACAGGACGATGCTGCCGTTGACCGGTACGGCCGCACCGGTGGTGCCGGTACCGGCGCCGCGCGCCACCACCGGCACCCCGTGTGCGCGGCACGCGCGCACGATCTGCTGCACCTGCTCGCGGTCGCACGGCAGCGCCACGCCGTTGGGCAGCGCATGCCGCCAGGAGTTGTCCTGTGCATGTGCAGCCAGCGTGGTGGCATCGGTGCGCCAGCCATCCTCACCGAGCAGCGCCTGCAGGGTGGCGGAAAATTCAGCAGGCAGGGTCGTCGTCATTGCAGCCATCCGGTAGCGCCGCCCGTTGGGCGGCCCTCATAGTCATCGATCGAAACCGCAGTCTTCCAGTCGGAAGGCGTCGCGCAACCAGTCCAGGCGGGGTGGGTCGCCACTGGCATCAATCACGTCGAAACGGCAGGGTCCTTGTGCCAGCGTGGGATGCGACTGCAGGAACAGCTGTGCGGCCAACACCAGTTTGCGTCGTTTGCGCAGGTCCACCGAGGCCGCGCCACCCCCAAAATCGGCGGTGGCGCGATAGCGCACTTCCACGAACACGGTGGTGTCGCCATCGCGCATCACCAGGTCCAGCTCACCGCCCTTGTAGCGGACGTTGCGCGCAACCGGAGCAAGCCCGGCACGCCGCAGGTGCGCCAGCGCGGCGGTTTCCACCGCCGCCCCGCGCTGCGCCCGCTGGCTGGGCATGGCCTTAGTTGTTGCTCACCGGCATCGGCCGGCCGCCGCTGAAGGTCGACCACGCCGGCACCCGCAGCACGTTGCCGTTGCTGTCCAGGAACAGGGTGCCGGTGGCACCGGCCAGGCCGCCCTCGGTAGCGACCTTGTCCAGGTAGGCGCTGATCTTCCAGGCGTCGAAACCGAACGCGAACAGGCGACCGGCCGCGCCGCGCGCGGTCGGCAGGATCTGCCCGGCGGTCGCGGCTGAGGGCAGGCCGGCCACGCCGCGCACGTTCCAGGCTTCGTTCGGGTAGACGATGCCGTCCAGCGCCATGTCTTCTTCCGGCTTGCCGGTGCCCAGGGTCAGCTGCGAGGTGCCCACGCGGGTGGCGCCGCCCACGCCGGCCAACGCCAGCTGCGGCGCCAGCGCGCGCGCCTGCGGTGCCTTCACCGCCAGCAGCACGCCGTCCACCGCGCCGGCGGCACGCACCTGCGCGCCGATGTCGCCCACGGTGTCGCTTACACCCACGGTCGCCAGCACCTGGCCGCCGCGCTGGGTGAAGCGCTCGCGGAAGGCGGCGGCGGTACGGCGGCCGTTGTCGTCATTGCTGTGGAGCACCAGCACCTTGCTGCGTTCGCGGCTGCGCAGGTACTCGGCGGCGATGATGCCGTCGTCTTCCGGTGCCAGCGAAAAACCGGCGCTGCCGGCCGGCGGACTGCTCTTGCCGCGGTTCAGCGCCAGCACCGGCACCGGCAGTTCGGTACGGCCGAACACGGCGTCCACTTCATCGCGGCCCAACGGCCCGACGATGAAGTCCACGCCGGCAACGACGGCCTTGTCATACGCGGCCACGGCGCCGGCCGGAGTACCGGCGGTATCGATGAACTGGATATCCGGGCGCTGCCTGCTTTCACCGTAGTAGCCGCTGAGCAGGCCGTCGCGCACGGGCTGGGCGGCGGTGGCCAGGCGGCCGCTGAGCGGCAGCAGCACGGCCATCTTCACCGGCGGGCGGTAGCCATCGCTCATCGCCGGCGGACGCTTGCTGGTGTCGAACTGGGCCACGCCATCACGGTCGAACGGGCGCGGCAGCGGCAGCCCACGTGCGATCAGGGCGCGGCCGGCGAAGTTGTACAGCGGCTCGTTGGCCGGCAGCGCCGCAGCGCGGGCACGCAGGGTGGCATCGTCCAGCGTGCCGAGCAGACCGGCAATGGCCTGCTGGTTGTCGGTGCGTGCCTGGCCGGTCAGCGCGGCGTGCGCCCGGGCGCGTTCGGTGGCCGCACCCATCGCATCGCCGGTGGCCTGCAGCGCGTTGGCGCGGGCCAGCTGCCAGCGCGTGCGCAGCGGCGCGGAGACGGTGTCGGAGGATTCGTTCAGGAACGCCAGTGCCTGTGCCGGCTGCTTGTCGGCCAGGGCCAGCTCGGCGCTGGTCAGCTGGAAGCGCTGCAGGCTGGCGCCGCTGAGCTGGCGCGCGGTGACCTGGGCCAGCAGGCTGCGCGCGCGGGCGTTGTCGCCGGCCTCGCGCCAGGCAAAGGCCGCATCGGCCAGCGCGGCGCCGCGGGCGTTGCCGCGCAGGGTGTTGGCCAGCGCTTCCAGCTGTACGGCGGCGTCACGCGGCTTGCCCTGGTCGATCAGCGCCAGGGCCTGGCTCTGCGCCGGCGATTCCGGGGCGCTGGTCAGGCTGGTCGTGGCGCAGCCGGCAAGCAGCAGCAGCGACAACGACAGGGCGGAGATGCGTGCGGCGGGCTTGTTCATCATCAGGTCCATTCGAGGGTGGCTCGTACACGTTAGGATTCTACCCTTGACCTGTGAGTGCCGTTGCGATGAGTGCTGTCCCCACGCTGTATGTCGTTGCCACCCCGATCGGCAACCTGTCCGACCTGACGCCGCGGGCGCAGGAGGTGCTGCGTTCGGTGGCCGCGATCTGCGCCGAGGACACCCGCCGCAGCGGCCAGCTGCTGGCCCACTTCGGCATCCAGCAGCCGCTGGTGGCGCTGCACGACCACAATGAAGAGGTGCTGGCCCAGCGCATCGTGGCGCGGCTGCAGGCGGGCGAATCGCTGGCGCTGGTCAGTGATGCCGGGACGCCGCTGGTCAGCGATCCCGGCTACCGGCTGGTCCGTGCCGCGCGCGAAGCCGGCATCCGGGTCAGCCCGGTTCCCGGCGCCTGTGCGGCCATTGCCGCGCTCAGCGTGGCCGGGCTGCCCAGCGACCGCTTCACCTTCGAAGGCTTCCTGCCGGCCAAGGGGTCCGGCCGACGCGAACGCCTGCAGGCGCTGGCGGGGGAAACCCGCACGCTGGTGTTCTACGAATCCTCACACCGCATCGCGGAGTCGCTCGCAGACATGGTGGCCGCATTCGGCCCAACACGGCCCGCAGTGCTGGCGCGCGAGCTGACCAAGCTGTTCGAGACTGTGCTCGACGGCGACCTGGCCAGCCTGCTGCAGCAGGTCGAAGCCGACGACAACCAGCGCAAAGGCGAATTCGTGGTGATGGTGCAGGGTGCGGCCAACGATGAAGAGGCCCAGCTCGCGCAGGGCCGCCGCCTGTACGCCAAGCTCAGCGAACACCTGCCGCCCTCAACAGCCGCCAAACTCGCCGCCGAACTCACCGGCGCCCCGCGAAAAGCGTTGTACGGCTCGTAAACGGCATCGCAATGGATTCGTGGAAATTTCCGGGCGGCTGGCTGATTGATCCCGACCTGCGGACGTTACGTAACACGTCGTAGCCCCGGCCGTTGGCCGGACACCGCGCGCAGCGCGGCTCAAGCGCCCGGAGACGGTAACGCAACAACTGCGGCCAACGCCCCGGCGTTCAAAGGTTCCGAAGCCGCCGGTCAGGGTTCATGACGCCGGCACGAAGAGCAGCCGGCCAACGGCCGGCGCTACGAATTGATACGGGCCCATTGGGATCGGTATCAATCAACCAGGGGCCAGCATCCGTTACGGTGGTAGACTACCCACGGCAGAGCCGGCCAGACAGTCGCGTCATTCCTTCGGGAATGCCGAGGAAAGTCCGGGCTCCGCAGGGCAAGGTGCCAGGTAACGCCTGGGCGGCGCGAGCCGACGGAAAGTGCAACAGAAAGATACCGCCTACGTTCCCTTCGGGGAGCCGGTAAGGGTGAAATGGTGCGGTAAGAGCGCACCGCGAGTCTGGCAACAGACCGGCACGGCAAACCCCACCTGGAGCAAGACCAAATAGGGTCCTCATGGCGCGGCCCGCGTCGGGACCGGGTAGGTTGCTTGAGCGCCACGGTGACGTGGCGCCTAGAAGAATGACTGTCCACGACAAAACCCGGCTTATCGGCCGGCTCTGCCGCTTTTTCCGCCGACGGCGAAGAAGCCCCCTCAGCTAAGGGGGGCTCCTCGTTCGTCAGGCTTGCGGGCCCATCCGATACTGGGCCGCCGAGATGAACTGGCTGAACGCTTCGCACCACACCACCACGGTGGTGTAGTCGTCGATGTCCACGTGGTCGGGCACGTCCAACAGGAAGCGGTTGAAGGTCTTTACGTCACCGATCAGCGTGGCGTCCTGCTTGATCCGCAGGAAATCGCCGCGGGTGTCGACGTATTCGCGCGACAGGTACACCTTGTAATCCGGGCCGGGGCCCATGCGGCCATCGAAGGCGATCTGGCTGTGGCTCACGCTGACCTTGCCGTCGGCCCAATGCACCGCGTCACTGCCCTTGAGGTCGCGGCGGAAGCGGGCTTCATGGGTGCTGTTGGCCATCGCCTCGGCAACGCTGGACGCGCTGGGCCCATCCGGTGCGGTAAGGATGGGCAACAGGTATACCCCGCTGCCGAAGCCTGCTGCCAGGGTCAGCACATGGGTGGCCAGGAAAACGCTAATTCGTCGATTCATCAAGGGTCTCGGCTGGAGGCGCCAACTGCGCCGGTACCAGACAAGAGCGACGAGCGGGCCGGATCGATCCGGGCCGTGCCCCGCTTCATTCACCCTGCAGCGGGGCGGGGCAGCGGCCCGGGCGGGCCGACCGTGAGCGCGGTTTCCCCCACGCACGCGCCCGACGGGTCGAACCGACGCTCGCGGATGAAGCCCTGGCCCTGCGCATCCAGTGCGATCACGGTGCTGGCCCGGGTGCCGTACTCCGGGCTGCGGATGAAGGCGGCCGACAGCCAGCGCTCCCGCTCCAGGCCAATGCCGGTGTCGGGCAGTCGGGCGTCGTCGGCGCGGTTCTCGTCGGCCAGTGCCGCCCACAGCGGCGCCAGGTCCTCGCGGCCGGCGTCCACCCAGTCCTGCAGGGCGGCATTCAAGGCCAGGGTCTTGGGCCATGGCGCGTCCAGCGGGCCGTTGGACATGCCGTGGATACCCGGCGCCAGGGTCTGCCGCAGCAGCGGGTGGTTGCCCAGGAACTGGCAGCTGTCCCGATCGGCCAGCAGCAGGTTGAACGGAGCAAAGGCCGGGGCGTTGTCGGCCAGCGCGTCGGCAAAGGCGGCCGCAGAGCCGGTCCCGCGCAGGTAGTCCGCTACGAGTGCACCGCGTGACGGGCCGGTCTGCCGGGCCAGCGGGTCGCGCACGTTGGTCACCACCGCCATCCGGCCATCCAGGCCAACGCCGGCCCAGGTGCCGCCCGAACGCAGGTCGCGCCCGGCCAGCACGCCCAGGTCCGGTGCGGGCCACGCCGCCAACCCGGCGGTGGGGCGTGCATGGAATTCATCGCGGTTGCCGGCCATCAGCAACTGCCAGCGGGGGTGGACCTTCCAGGCCAAGGCAAGCAGACACATGCCCGGCATTGTGCCGGTTTTGCGCAGCAACGGGTCGCTTGGGACATGGGGGCGGATGAATGCGCGGGGATGTTTCACGCCACCTCCACACCCCTGAACTTCGCCCCAATCTCAAAAAATGAGACGAAACAGCAACTTGTGGATAAGCCTTGAACAAGTCTCTAAACATTGCTGCAAGCCCTTGATGTCCAAGGTGATTTCCCCTTCGCAAAACTGTTGACAACCCAATCGGCACTGCTAAGGTGGGCAACAGAGGGGAAACCGGGTTTTTTGTGGTTTTTCGTGGTTCAATGTTTCATCCAGGCGAAGGAAAGGTGTACGCGTCGTGTTTCAGGGCGAGACGGCCATCACGGTTGACGATAAAGGACGCATGGCGGTTCCCACCGCGCATCGCGACCTCGTCGCGCGTGTGAGCAACAACCGCCTGGTCCTGACCTACAACCCCTTCGAGTCCGGCTGCCTGTGGCTGTATGCCGAGCAGGAGTGGGAACGGGTCCGCGACGACGTCATGGCCAAACCCAACACACAGCGCGTCGTGCGCCTGCTGCAACAGAAGCTGGTCGGTTCGGCCGCGCATCTGGAGCTGGATGGCAACGGCCGCATCAGTATTCCGGCAAGCCACCGCAACGCTGTTGGCATTGAAAAGAAGGCGGTGTTGCTCGGCATGGGCGACAAATTCGAATTGTGGAGCGAGCAGGCTCATCGCGCACTGATCCAGCAGACGTTGTCTGACGAGGATCTGGGCGATGGGTTGCTCGACCTGAAGTTGTGACCCGGGGTGCCCGGGTGCGCGGAGGCGCGCAGGCCGGTCACCTTCCGGTGTCGCAGTCGCCGGCGGGCCATCTGCCGGTGCTGTACACGCAGGTCCTGGACGGCCTGAGGGTGATCGAAAACGGAACGTATCTCGATGGCACGTTTGGTCGTGGCGGTCACGCCCGCGGCGTGCTCGAGCAACTCGGTCCTGGAGGCCGGCTGCTGGTCATGGACAAGGATCCGGAGGCAATCGCGGTAGCCGAGCGTGATTTCGCGCCGGACCCGCGCGTCTCGATCTTCCGTGGCAGTTTCGCCGACCTGCTGCACTGGAACGCAACCGCCGACAGCCTGGACGGGGTGCTGTTCGACCTTGGCGTGTCCTCGCCGCAGCTGGACGTGGCCGAGCGCGGTTTCAGCTTCGGCAAGGACGGCCCGCTGGACATGCGCATGGACCCGGACAGCGGCGAAAGCGCGGCGCAGTGGCTCAACCGTGTCGAAGAGCGCGAGCTGATGGATGTGCTGTGGACCTATGGCGAAGAACGCCAGGGGCGCCGCATCGCCCGCGCGATCATCGCCCGCCGCGACAAGCAGCCGTTCACCCGCACCGCCGAACTGGCCGAACTGATCGCTTCGGTGATGCCGCGCGGCAAGGACAAGATCCACCCGGCCACGCGCAGCTTCCAGGCCATCCGCATCCACATCAACCGCGAACTGGCCGACCTTGAAGCCGGCCTGGACGCGGCGATGGCGCGCCTCAAGCCGGGTGGCCGGCTGGCGGTGATCAGCTTCCATTCGCTGGAAGACCGCATCGTCAAGCAGTTCATGAACCGCCACGCCAAGGCCCCGCCGACCAATCGCCGGTTGCCCGAGCTGGCGGCGTTCGTACCGACGCTGGATCTGATCGGCGGCGCCATCAAGGCCGAAGACGACGAGCTGGCGGTCAACCCGCGCTCGCGCAGCGCCGTGCTGCGCGTGGCCGAAAAGCGCGGGGTGGCGTGATGAGCCGCCTGCTGCTGGTCGTGCTGCTGGCCTGCACCATCGCCTCGGCGATCGGGGTGGTGTTCATGCGCCACCGCCACCGGCAGACCTTCGTGGAGCTGTCGCGCGTGGAGCGCGCCCGCGACGAACTGAACATTGAATTCGGCCGCCTGCAGCTGGAACAGGCCACCCTGGCCGAAGCCACCCGCGTTGACCGCGTGGCCCGCGAGCGGCTGGGCATGAAGTTCCCCGAAGCGGCCGATGTCGTGGTGGTACGGCCATGAACAAGACCGGCCGCAACCGCACCCGCAACGCCTTCAACCTGCGCCAGCGCCTGAAGTGGGTCGGCCTGGCGCTGGGCCTGTGCTCGGTGTCGCTGGTCGGCCGCGCCGCCTACGTGCAGATCATCAACAGCGATTTCTACCAGCGCCAGGGCGAAGCCCGCTACCTGCGCGAGCTGCCCATCAACACCTCGCGCGGCATGATCACCGACCGCAACGGCGAACCGGTGGCGGTGTCCACCCCGGTTGCCTCGATCTGGGTCAACCCGCAGGAGCTGATGCGCTCGCCCGACCGCATTCCGGAACTGGCCACCGCGCTGGGCATGCCGCTGGACGAGCTGACCTCGAAGCTGAGCCAGAAGGCGGACAAGGAATTCATGTACCTGCGCCGCCGGATCAATCCCGACGACGCCGAGAAGGTGGTTGCCCTGAAGATCCCGGGCGTGGCCTCGCAGCGCGAGTTCCGCCGCTTCTACCCGCAGGGTGAGGCGATGGCGCACGTGCTCGGCTTCACCAACATCGACGACCGCGGCCAGGAAGGGCTGGAGCTGGCCTTCGACGAATGGCTGCGCGGCAAGGCCGGCGCCAAGCGGGTGATCCGCAACCGCAAGGGCGAGACCGTCGAAAGCGACCTGCTGCGCGCCGCCGAGCCGGGCAAGGACCTGACCCTGAGCATCGACCGCCGGATCCAGTTCCTGGCGTTCAAGGAACTGCGCAACGCGCTGATCGAGAACAAGGCCGCGGGCGGTTCGATGGTGATCATGGACGTGGCCACCGGCGAAGTGCTGGCCATGGTCAACCTGCCGACCTACAACCCCAATGCGGTGGGCGGCGCGGCGCCGGACACCCGCCGCAACCGCGCCGTGACCGACCTGGTCGAGCCGGGTTCGACCATGAAGCCGCTGACCATCGCCTCGGCGCTGCAGTCCGGCGTGGTGACCAAGGACACCACGGTCGACACCAACCCGGGCTACATGGCGATCGGCCGCTACACCATCAAGGACGTGCCGCGGAACAACGGCGTGCTCAACGTCACCGGCGTGATCACCCGCAGCTCGAACATCGGCGCGGCCAAGATCGCGGCCAAGATGCCCGACCAGGTGTTCTATGACCACGTCCACAGCTTCGGCTATGGCAGTGCCCCGCACAGCGGTTTCCCCGGCGAATCGGCGGGCGTGCTGCCGCGCCCGGCGCGCTGGAGCGGTTCGTCCAAGACCACCATGTCCTACGGCTATGGCCTGAATGTCACCCCGCTGCAGATCGCCACGGCGTACTCGGCGCTGGGCAACGGCGGCAAGCTGATCGCGCCGACCTTCGTCAAGGGCCAGCGCAACGAAGGCAAGCAGGTCATCGACGAGAACATCGCCAAAGAGGTCGTGGCGATGATGGAAACGGTCGTCACCCAGGGCGGCGCCAAGCAGGCGGCGGTGCTGGGCTACCACGTGGCCGGCAAGACCGGTACCGCACGCAAGGCCGGCCCCGGCGGCTACGAGCGTGGCCACTACAACGCGCTGTTCGCCGGCGTGGTGCCGGCCAGCAACCCCCGCTTTGCCACGGTGATCGTCATCAACGACCCGCAGGCCGGCAAGTACTACGGCGGCCTGGTGTCCGCGCCGGTGTTCCACAACGTCATGGAAGGCGCGCTGCGCCTGATGGACGTGCCGCCGGACGACATCGATTCCTGGCTGGCGGCCCAGCAGTCCGGAAAGATGGGCCACGCCGCCTCCTCGCTGCCGACCCCGCCGCCGGCCGAGGCGGTCGTTGCCCCGGACGCCGCCGCTGAATTCGATGCCGCGCTGCCCAGCGCGCACGCCACGTTGCCGCCCGCGCAGGGAGGCACGCAATGAGCCAGATGATGTTGCTTTCGCAGTTGCTTCCCGATGTGGTGCTGAGCCACGACCCGTCCATCACCGGCCTGGTGCTGGACAGCCGCGCGGTGCGCCCCGGCAATGCCTTTGTCGCGATCGCCGGCTTCGGCGCGCACGGGCTGGGCTTTGTCGACCAGGCCCGCGCCGCCGGTGCGGCCGCGATCCTGTTCGAACCGCCGGCCCCGGCGGAGCTGCCGGCACCGGCCGATGCCATTGCCGTGCCGGGCCTGCGCACGCGCATGGGCGCCATGGCCGACCAGTTCCATGGCCAGCCCTCGCGCGCGATGACCATGGTCGGCGTGACCGGCACCAACGGAAAAACCTCCACCGTGCAGCTGCTGGCCCAGGCCTGGCACCTGCTCGGCACCGCCAGTGGCAGCATCGGCACCTTGGGCGTGGGTCTGTACGGCGATGTCGTGCCGACCGGCTTCACCACGCCGCTGGTGCTGCAGATGCATGAAGTGCTGGCGCAGCTGCGTGACCAGGGCGCCAGGGCGGTGGCCATGGAAGTGAGCTCGCATGCGCTCGACCAGGGCCGCGTGGATGCCGTGCACTACGACGTGGCGGTGTTCACCAACCTCACCCGCGACCATCTCGATTACCACGGCGACATGGCGCAGTACGGCGCGGCCAAGGCCAAGCTGTTCCACCGTGCCGGCCTGAAGGCCGCGGTGGTGAACCTGGATGACAGCTTCGGCAGCGAACTGCTGCGCACGGTCGATGCCGGCGTCGCCCGGATCGGGGTCAGCTCGCGCGGTGCGCAGCAGGCCACGCTGCGCGCCGACTCGCTCAAGCTCGATGGCCGTGGCATCGCCTTCGACCTGGTGGTCGACGGTGCACGCCACCCGGTGCAGTCGCCGCTGCTGGGCCGCTTCAACGTGGACAACCTGCTGGCCGTGGCCGGTGTGCTGCATGCGCTGGGCCATGCCCCCGAGGCGATCGCCGCGCTGGTGTCGCAGCTGCAGCCGATCGCCGGGCGCATGAACCGCCTCGGCGGCGAACGCGGCCTGCCGACCGTGGTGGTCGATTACGCGCATACCCCCGATGCATTGGAGCAGGCCCTGCAGAGCCTGCAGGGCCACCTGCAGGGCAGGCTGTTCTGCGTGTTCGGCTGCGGCGGCGAACGCGACGCGGGCAAGCGCCCGCAGATGGCGGCCATCGCCGAACGCCTGGCCCAGCAGGTGATCGTCACCGACGACAATCCGCGCGGCGAGGATGGCGACGCCATCGTGGCCGACATCCTGGCTGGGTTCACTGCCCCCGACGCGGTCACCGTGCAGCGCAACCGCGCGCGCGCGATCGGCCTGGCGGTGAAGCTGGCCGGCCCTGGCGACATCGTGCTGCTGGCCGGCAAGGGGCATGAGCCCTATCAGGAAGTGCGCGGGGTCAAGCACGACTTCGACGACACCCTGGTGGCCGCTGCCGCGCTCAGCGCCAAGGAGGCCATCCTGTGAAGCGCACGCCGCTCTCGCTGATCGCCCATTGGGCCGGGGGTGACATCCATGGCGATGACACCGCCATCGACGCCATCAGCAACGACACCCGCACGTTGGCGCCGGGCAGCCTGTACGTGGCACTGCGTGGCGAGCGCTTCGACGGCCATGATTTCGCTGCCGACGCGGTCGCCCGTGGCGCCAGCGCGATGCTGGTCGAACGCCTGCTCGACGTGGCCGTGCCGCAGATCGTGGTCGGCGACAGCGAGCATGCGCTTGGCCGGATCGCGGCCGGCATGCAGCGCGACCGCGCCGCACGCGTGTTCGCCATCACCGGCAGCAACGGCAAGACCAGCGTCAAGAACCTGCTGCTGGCGATCCTGCAGCAGGTCGCGCGCGAGCAGCGCGCGGTGGTGTATGCCAACCCCGGCAACCGCAACAACGAGATCGGCCTGCCGCTGGCGGTGATCGATGCGCCGGAAGATGCCGATTACGCCATCTACGAGATGGGCGCCGGCAAGCCGGGTGACATCGCCTACCTCACCGACATCGCGCGCCCGCAGTACGCACTGGTCAACAACATCGCCCCGGCGCACCTGGAGCGGATGGGCAGCCTGCAGGGCGTGGCCAGCACCAAGGGCGCCATCTACGCTGCACTGCCGGCCGATGGCGTGGCGGTGATCAATGCCGATGACGCCTTCGGCATCTGGTTTGAACAGCACATCGTCGGCCAGCCGCCGCGCAGCCGCGTGCTGCGTTATGGCCTGGACCACAGCGCAGACGTGACCGCCCAGGACATCCGCGCGACCGCAGACGGCAGCCGGTTCCTACTGGTCAGCCCGGCCGGCAGCGTGGATATCGCCTTGGCGCTGCCGGGCCGCCACAACGTCAGCAACGCCCTGGCCGCCGCATCGCTGGCGCTGGCGGCGGGCATCGGCCTGGATTCGATTGCCGCCGGCCTGGCCCGTGCCGAACCGGTACCGGGCCGCCAGATCGCGCACCGGCTGCCCAATGGCGCCGTGCTGATCGATGACAGCTACAACGCCAACCCCGGTTCGCTGGCCGCTGCCATCGATGCGCTGGCCGCGTCGAAGGACGAGGCCTGGCTGGTGCTGGGCGACATGCGCGAACTCGGCCCGGATGGCGAGGCACTGCATGCGCAGGCCGGGCGCCGTGCCCGCGATGCCGGCCTGAAGCGGCTGTACACGCTGGGCACGCTGAGCGCGGCGGCATCGCAGGCGTTCGGCGACGGTGGCCGTCATTTCCAGAGCCACGACGCGCTGGCTGCCGCGCTGGCCGACGAACTGCATGCTGGCGTGCGCTGCCTGGTCAAGGGCTCGCGCGGCAGCGCCATGGACAAGATTGTAAAAGCGCTGTTGGCGCGAGGAGAGGAAACCCCCCATGTTGCTTGAACTGGCCCGATGGTTGCAGCAGTTGGAGAGCCTGTTCGGGCTGTTCGGCTACCTGACTCTGCGAGGCATCCTGGCCGCGCTTACCGCGCTGTTCCTGTCGCTGTGGCTGGGCCCGGCGATGATCCGCAAGCTGGCCCAGTTCAAGGGCGGCCAGCCGATCCGTACCGACGGCCCGCAGACCCACTTCTCCAAGGCCGGCACGCCGACCATGGGCGGTTCGCTGATCCTGCTCACCATCACCCTGTCGGTGCTGCTGTGGGCCGACCTGCGCAACCGCTACGTGTGGGTGGTGCTGGCGGTGATGCTGTGCTTCGGCGCCATCGGCTGGTACGACGACTGGATCAAGATCGTGCGCCGCGACCCGAACGGCCTGAAGTCGCGCTGGAAGTACCTGCTGCAGTCGATCTTCGGCCTGGCCGCCGGCCTGTTCCTGTTCTACACCGCCGACGTGCCGGCCGCGCTGACCTTCTACATCCCGATGTTCAAGTCGGTGGCGCTGCCGCTGGCGGGCATCAGCTTCGTGGCCATTGCCTACTTCTGGATCGTCGGCTTCTCCAACGCGGTCAACCTGACCGACGGCCTGGATGGGTTGGCGATCATGCCCACGGTGCTGGTGGCCTGCGCGCTGGGCGTGTTCGCCTATGCCTCGGGCAACGTGGTGTTCTCCAACTACCTGCAGATCCCGCAGATCCCCGGGGCGGGCGAACTGGTGATCATCTGCGCGGCGATCGCCGGCGCGGGCCTGGGCTTCCTGTGGTTCAACACCTACCCGGCCATGGTGTTCATGGGCGACATCGGCGCGCTGGCGCTGGGCGCGGTGCTGGGTACCATCGCGGTGATCACCCGCCAGGAACTGGTGCTGGTGATCATGGGCGGCGTGTTCGTGATCGAAACGCTGTCGGTGATGATCCAGGTCGCCTCGTTCAAGCTGACCGGCAAGCGCGTGTTCCGCATGGCGCCGATCCACCACCACTTCGAGCTCAAGGGCTGGCCGGAGCCGCGCGTGATCGTGCGCTTCTGGATCATCTCGGTGGTGCTGGTGCTGATCGGCCTGGCCACGTTGAAGGTCCGCTGATGAACGACCTGTCGCGCCAGGCAACCCGCCTTGAAGCCATCGGAGGCCACTTCGACAAGTGGCTGCTGGGCGCGATCATCGCGCTCACCGGGCTGGGCGTGGTGATGGTCGCGTCGAGCTCGATCGCGCTGATGAGCAGCCCGTTCTACTACCTCAACCGCCACCTGATCTTCCTGGCGGTGGGCATCGTGCTGGCCGGCCTGGCCATGCGCACCGAGCTAAAGAGCATCGAGCAGTACAACCAGATGCTGCTGCTGGGCTGCTTTGCGCTGCTGGTGGTGGTGTTCATTCCCGGCCTGGGCAGCAGCGTCAACGGCGCACGGCGCTGGATCAACCTCGGCTTCTCCAAGTTCCAGACCGTCGAAGCGGTGAAGGTGCTCTACATCGTGTGGCTGTCCAGCTACCTGGTGCGCTTCCGCGACGAAGTCAACGCCACCTGGCCGGCCATGCTCAAGCCGCTCGGCGTGGCCGGCGCTCTTGTGGTGCTGCTGTTGCTGCAGCCAGACTTCGGCTCCTCGACCCTGCTGCTGGCGATCACCGCCGGCATGCTGGTGCTGGGCGGAGTGAATCTGCCGCGCATGTCGATGCCGATCGTGTTCGGGCTGGTGGCGATGAGCGCGCTGGCGATCATCGAACCGTACCGCATGCGCCGCATCACCTCCTTCTGGGACCCGTGGGCGGACCAGCAGGGCGACGGCTACCAGCTGTCCAACGCGTTGATGGCGGTAGGCCGTGGCGAATGGACCGGGGTCGGCCTCGGCAACTCCGTGCAGAAGCTGTACTACCTGCCCGAAGCGCACACCGACTTCATCTTCTCGGTCACCGCCGAGGAGCTGGGCTTCGTCGGCACCTGCCTGATCGTGGCGCTGTATGCGCTGCTGGCCGGGCGCGCGTTCTGGATCGGCATGCGCTGCGTGGAGATGAAGCGCCACTTCTCCGGGTACATCGCCTTCGGCATCGGCCTGTGGGTGAGCATGCAGAGCTTCGTCTCGATCGGCGTGAACCTGGGCATCCTGCCGACCAAGGGCCTGACCCTGCCGCTGATCTCGTCGGGCGGTTCGAGCATCCTGATGACCTGCGTGGCGATGGGCCTGCTGCTGCGCGTGTCCTACGAACTGGACCGCGCCGAGCGCCGGCAGGCCGTGCGCATGGGCGCCGCCGAGCTGGACGATGTCGCACCGGTCGAGGCCCCGGCCAGTGCCAGCGTGGCGGCGCCGGCACCTGCCCATCGCGACAGCGCGCCGCGCGGCACCAGCCGCATGCAGCAGCGCATCGAACCGACCCTGGGGAGGATGGGATGAGCGCCCACGCATCCCCGCGCCCGGTACTGATCATGGCCGGTGGTACCGGTGGCCACATCTTCCCCGGCCTGGCCGTGGCCCGGGTGCTGCGCGCGCGCGGCATCCCGGTGACCTGGCTGGGCAGCGAGGGCGGCATGGAAACCCGCCTGGTGCCGCAGCACGACATCCACATCGACACGCTGGCCATCAGCGGCCTGCGCGGCAAGGGCAAGCTGGCCCTGTTGACCGCGCCCGGGCGCCTGCTGCGCGCGGTGCGTGCGGCAGGTTTCCTGATCCGCGACCGCCAGCCGCGCGCGGTGATCGCCTTCGGTGGCTTCGCCTCCGGCCCCGGCGGCCTGGCCGCCCGCCTGCACGGCCTGCCGCTGCTGGTGCACGAACAGAACCGCGCGCCCGGGCTCACCAACCGCGTGCTGTCGCGCTTCGCGCGGCGCGTGCTGACCGGTTTCCCGGGCAGCTTCGCCCAGCGCGAGGAAGCGGTGGGCAACCCGGTGCGCGCCGAGATCGCCGCGATCGCCGCCCCCAAACAGCGCCTGGCCGACCGCCACGGGCCGCTGCGCCTGCTGGTGCTCGGCGGCAGCCAGGGCGCACGCGCGCTCAACAACGCGGTGCCCAAGGCACTGGCCGCGGTTGCCGGCGAGTTCGCCGTCGAGGTGCGCCACCAGAGCGGTGAAAAGCTGCATGCCGAAGCGCTGCAGGCCTACCAGGATGCCGGCGTCGCCGCGCAGGTGCAGCCGTTCATCGCCGACATGGCCGACGCTTTCGGCTGGGCCGACCTGGTGGTGTGCCGTTCCGGCGCGTCGACCCTGGCCGAGCTGTGCGCGGCCGGCGTCGGCAGCGTGCTGGTCCCGTTCGCCGCGGCGGTGGACGACCACCAGACCCGCAATGCCGAATACCTGGTCGAGCGTGGCGCGGCCGTGCTGCTGAAGCAGGACGACGCGCTCGCGCTGCAGCTGCAGCACGTGCTGCGCGACCTGGCCGCCAATCCCGCCCGTCGCATGCAGATGGCGGTTGCCGCGCGTGCGCTGGCCAAGGTCGATGCCGCCGAGCGCATCGCCGACATCATCCTCGAGGAATCCAAATGAACACCGCAACGCGAGGCGCCGCATGATCCGCCGCCTTCACGACACCAATGACCTGGTGCGCGCCTTCCCGCGCGTGCACTTCGTCGGCATCGGCGGCACCGGCATGAGCGGCATCGCCGAAGTGATGCTGACCCTGGGCTATGAAGTGTCCGGTTCGGACAATGCCGACAATGCCGCCACCCGCCGCCTGGCCGGGCTGGGCGCGCGCGTGATGCGCGGCCACTCGGCTGCCAACGTGCTGGGCACCGACTGCGTGGTGGTCTCCAGCGCGATCCGCGAGGACAACCCGGAGCTGATGGAAGCGCGCAGCCAGCGCATTCCGATCATGCCGCGTGCGGCGATGCTGGCCGAACTGATGCGCTTCCGCCGCGGCATCGCCGTGGCCGGTACCCACGGCAAGACCACTACCACCAGCCTGGCCGCGGCGGTGCTGAGCGAGGGCGGACTGGATCCGACCTTCGTCATCGGCGGGCAGCTGCTGGCGGCCGGCGCCAATGCCAAGCTCGGCAGCGGGCAGTGGCTGGTGGCCGAGGCCGATGAGAGCGATGGCAGCTTCCTGCGCCTGAATCCGCTGGTCTCGGTGATCACCAACATCGATGCCGACCACCTGGAAAACTACGGCAACGATTTCGCCCGGGTCCAGGCCGCGTTCGCCGAGTTCCTGCAGCGCCTGCCGTTCTACGGGCTGGCGGTGCTGTGCATCGACGATCCGGAAGTGGCCGCGCTGGCCGCGCAGACCCCGCGCCACGTGATGAGCTACGGCATGAGCGCGCACGCCGATGTGCGCGCCGAGAACGTGGTTCAGGACGGCGCCCGCATGCGCTTCACCCTGCGCCTGCCGCAGGGCACCAGCCAGGACGTGGTGCTGGCCCTGCCGGGCCGCCACAACGTGCTCAACGCCCTGGCCGCCGCCGCGGTGGGCTGGCAGCTGGGCGTGGCTCCGGACGCCATCGCGCGCGCGCTGGAAAGCTTCGCCGGCGTCGGCCGCCGCTTCAACGACCTGGGCGAAGTCACCACCGCCACCGGCGCCAGGGTGCGGGTCATCGACGATTACGGCCACCACCCCAGTGAACTGGAAGCGGTGTTCGCCGCCGCCCGCGGGGGCTGGAGCGACAAGCGCCTGGTCGTGGCCTTCCAGCCGCACCGTTACAGCCGCACCCGCGACCAGTTCGACAAGTTCGCCGCCGTGCTTTCCAGCGTCGACGCACTGGTGCTGTGCCAGGTCTACCCGGCCGGCGAGGAGCCCATTGCCGGCGCCGATTCGCATGCGCTGGCCCGCGCCATCCGCGCCCGCGGCCGCAGCGAACCGGTCGTGGTGGGCAAGGCCATCGAGCTGGCCAGCGTGCTGCCCGACGTGCTCCAGGACGGCGACCTGCTGCTGATGATGGGGGCAGGCGACATCGGCGCGGTGGCCACCCACATTGCGGTGGAAGGCTTCAGCAGCGAGGTGCAGGCATGAGCGCGCTGAGTTTCCCGCCGCTGCGCACCACCGACCCGGCCGTGTTCGGCCGCGTGGCGGTGCTGCTGGGCGGCACCTCCAGCGAACGCGAGGTGTCGCTGGATTCCGGCCGCAACGTGATCGAGGCGCTGCGCGCGCGCGGCGTCAACGCCACCGCCGTGGACGGCATTCCGGCGCTGGCCCTGGCGCTGGTGGAAAAACGCTTCGACCGCGTCTTCAACATCCTGCACGGCCACAACGGTGGCGGTGAGGACGGCATCGTGCAGGGGCTGATGGAAGCCTTCGGCGTGCCGTACACCGGCTCGGACGTGCTCGGCTCGGCGCTGGGCATGGACAAGATCCGCACCAAGCAGGTCTGGCTGTCGCTGGGCCTGCCCACGCCGCAGTACCGCAAGGTCACGGCCGAGAACGTGCACGCCAGCGCGGTCGAGCTCGGCCTGCCGGTGGTGGTCAAGCCGGCCAACGAAGGCTCCAGCGTCGGCATCAGCCGGGTCACCGATGACGCCGGCCTGGACGACGCCGTCGCCCTGGCCGCGCGCTACGACGGCCAGCTGCTGATGGAACAGATGGTGGTGGGCGACGAACTGACCGTGGGCATCCTCGGCGACCAGGCGCTGCCGTCGATCCGCATCGTGCCCAAGGGCCAGTGGTACGACTACAACGCCAAGTACATCGCCGATGACACCCAGTACCTGTGCCCGGGCCTGGACGGCGACGACGAGGTGGAAATCCGCCGCATCGCGCTCGAGGCCTTCCGTGCCGCGGGCTGCCGCGGCTGGGGCCGGGTCGACGTGATGCGCGACCGCGCCAGCGGCCGCTTCTACCTGCTCGAGGTCAACACCGCTCCGGGCATGACCAGCCATTCGCTGGTGCCGAAGGCAGCCGGCCAGGCCGGGATCGGCTTTGAAGAGCTGGTCTGGCGCGTGCTCGAGCAGACCCTGCCGGCCGGTTTCGGCAACGTGGAGGCCGCCCACGCATGAACGCGGTGCTGCGCATCTTCGTCTGGTTGCTGGCCCTGTCGCTGGTGGCGCTGCCCGTGGTGGCGGTGCTCAACGGCTGGGTCGGTGCCGAACGCTGGCCGTTGGCCAAGCTGCGCGTGCACGGTGAATTCAAGCGGGTGCCGGCCGAGCAGCTGCAGC
>Ga0102591_1002332_pt1 | contig 21140 bp, 20 predicted proteins | sample AraplaCol_mCL_r2_2_FD_76860 | JGI IMG/M metagenome (GOLD analysis project Ga0102591, IMG submission 76860) | Arabidopsis root microbial communities from North Carolina, USA - plate scrape MF_Col_mCL_r2 (SPADES assembly) (version 2) | ecosystem: Host-associated > Plants > Roots > Endosphere... | reverse complement strand
GAGCCCAGGGCCTTGGACAGGGTGCCCATCTGCAGCGGGATCACGGCGTCGGGGAACAGGGCGGCCGTTCCCTTGCCCCCGCCCAGAACGCCGACGCCGTGGGCGTCGTCGACCAGCAGCCAGGCGTCGTTGGCCTCGCAGACGGCCGACAGCCAGTCCAGCGGCGCGACGTCGCCGTCCATCGAGAACACCCCGTCGGTGGCGACGATGGCGTGGCGGAAGCTGGAGCGGTGCTCCGCCAGCAGCTCCGCCAAGGCGTCGCTGTCGTTGTGCGGGAAACTGACCACCTTGGCGCCGGAAAGCTGCGCCCCGGCCCAGATGCAGGCGTGGGCCAGCTCGTCGACGAAGACGACGTCCTGCTTGCCGGCGAAGGTGGGGATCACCCCGGTGTTGGCCAGATAGCCGGACCCGAACACGACGCAGGCCTCGGTCCCCTTCAGGCGGGCCAGGCGCGTCTCCAGTTCCGAGATCAGCGGGCTGTCGCCGGTGACCAGGCGCGAAGCGCCGGAGCCCGCGCCGTAGTCCGCCACGGCGGCCTGGGCGGCGGTGATCACGGCGGGGTGCTGCGATAGGCCCAGATAGTCGTTGCAGGAAAAGGACAGCAGGCGCTTGCCGTCACGCTCGACGACCGCGCCGGGCAGGCGACGGGTGGGCTTCAGCCGGCGGCGCAGGCTCATGGCCTCCAGGGCCGCGAGCTTGCCGCTCGCGAAGGCGTCCAGACTGTGCATTCCGATTCCTGTTTGCCCTGAGGGGCGAAGTGGCTCTAGGCAAGCCACCCCGCCGGCGCAACGAAGGATCGTCATGAGCACCCCCGACTGGCTCGCCGAAGGCGCCAAGCATGTCTGGCGGCCCTACTGCCAGATGAAGACGGCCCCGGCGCCGCTTCCGGTGGTGCGCACGCATGGCTCACGGCTGGTTCTGGCCGACGGGCGCGAACTTGTGGACGGCATCGCCAGCTGGTGGACGGCCGTACATGGCTACAACCACCCTCACATTGCCGCCGCCGTGCGCGAGCAGCTGGAGGCCATGCCGCACGTGATGTTCGGCGGTCTGGCCCATGAGCCGGCCTATCGCCTGGCCGCGCGGCTGGCGGCGATCCTGCCGGGGGCGCTGGACCACGTGTTCTTCGCCGAGTCCGGCTCGGTCTCGGTCGAGATCGCCATGAAGATGGCGCTGCAGTTCCACATCAATCGCGGCGAACGCGGCCGCACGCGCTTCCTGTCGTTCCGGGGCGGCTATCACGGCGACACCCTGGCGACGATGACGGTCTGCGACCCGGAGGAGGGGATGCACAGCCTGTTCTCGGGCGTCATGCCGAGCCAGGTGATCGCCGACCTGCCGCTGGACGACGCAGGCGAGGCCACGCTCGACGCGCTGCTGTCCGAGCGGGGCGGGGAGATCGCCGCCATGCTGACCGAGCCCCTGGTGCAGGGCGCCGGCGGCATGCTGTTCCACGATCCGGAGGTGCTGCGCCGTTTGCGCCGCCTGGCCGACAGGCACGGCGTGCTGCTGATCTTCGACGAGATCTTCACCGGTTTCGGCCGCACGGGCGATCTCTTCGCCATGCAGGCGGCCGGGATCGAGCCCGATATCGTCACCCTGTCCAAGGCCCTCACGGGCGGAACCCTGCCGCTGTCGGCGGCGGTGGCCTCGCGCAAGGTGTTCGAGGCTTTCTGGTCCGACGAGGCCGGCGCGGCCCTGATGCACGGGCCGACCTATATGGGCAATGCGCTGGCCTGCGCCGCCGCCAACGCCTCGCTCGATCTGTTCGAGGCGGGGAGCTGGAAGGCCGACGTGGCGCGGATTTCGGCCGCGCTGAAGGCCGGGCTGGAGCCGTGCCGCGCCGCGCCGGGCGTCGTCGACGTGCGGGTGCTGGGAGCGATCGGCGTCGTGGAGTTCGCCTCGCCGGTGGCGGTCGGGGCGCTGTGTCAGGCCTTCGCGCAGAAGGGCGCCTGGATCCGGCCGATGGGCAAGGTGGTCTATCTGACCCCGGCCTTCACCACGCCGGACGCGGACCTGGAAATCCTGCTGTCGGCCATTCGCGAGGTCATAGGAGCTGGCGGGGTTGAAGGAACCGGCGGGGTCTGATCCAAGCGGCCCCATGTCCGCCTCCACCGGCCCCCTGACGACGCTCGAGCGTCTCGCGATCCTGGCGATCATCATGACCTGGGGGCTGAACAACGCCGCGGCCAAGGTGGCGACCGCCGCCCTGCCGCCGATGATGGTGGGCGGCCTGCGCTTCGCGTTGGCCCTGGCCTTCCTGTTCCCGTTCGTGCGGCCCCCGTTCCCGGACTGGAAGCGGCTGCTGGCGATCGTGCTGCTGTCGGGGCCGATCCACTTCGGGATCATCTATCTGGCGTTCGGCATGGCCAAGTCGCTGAGCCCGCTGGTGGTGGCCACCCAGCTGTGGATCCCGTTCACCGCGCTGTTCGCCTGGCGCATGCTGGGCGAGACCATGCGCATGCCGGCCGTCGCCGGGCTGGCCGTCGCCTTCGCCGGCGTGGCGTGGATGAGTCTCGATCCCCACGGCGCGGCCGATCTGCCGGCCATCGTGCTTGGCGTCATCGCCGCCGCGATCTGGGCGGTGGCCACGGTGCTGGTGCGCAAGACCCCGGGTGTGAAGCCGTTGAAGGTGCAGGGCATGACGGCCCTGGTCGCCGCTCCGGCCCTGATCGCCCTGTCCTTCGCCTTCGAGCCCGACGTGATCCCCCGCGTCCAGGCCGCGCCGCCGATCGCTTGGGCCTGTGTGGTGTTCGCCGGCGTGGTCTCGACCATCGGGGCCAGCGCCCTGCTGTTCTGGCTGGTGCAGCGGCGCGAGGCGGGTCGGGTTACGCCCTATTTCCTGCTTACGCCGCTGGTCTCGTGCACGATCGGGGTGCTGTTCATGGGCGACGACCTGTCGCCGCAGCTGGTCATCGGCGGCGGCGCGACCATGCTGGGCGTGGCCCTGGTGGCTCTGACCGAGAAGAAGACCCCGCCGGTCGTCGAGCCGGCCTGAGGCTCTAGGCAGGGCGAACCAAAGCGCGACAAGGCGCGTTGAGCCTCCACACATGGAGCTCTACCGCATGAACCTGACCCGTCCGCTTTCCCTCGCCGCTATCGCTGCCGTCACCCTGCTGGGCCTTTCCGCCTGCGACAAGGACGCCGGCAAGACCCAGAAGACCACCGGCAAGGTCGAGTCCGCCGTCGGCACGATCACCGGCGACAAGGAGCTGAAGAAAGAGGGCAAGAAGGACAAGGTGGTCGGCGGCGTGCGCTCGGGCGACCTGGAAGGCGCCGTCAAGGACGCCAAGAAGAACTGAGGCCAAGCTCCTCGTCATCCCGGCCGCAGCGAAGCGGAGAGCCGGGACCCAGGGGCGGCCGCAGCGCGCCGGCTACAGAGTGCGAACCTGATCGCCGAGCCCAGTCGCCTGGGTCCCGGATAAGCCCTGCGGGCTTTCCGGGATGACGATGTTGGGGGCGAAGAGCTAGGCCCTCAGTCCTCTCCGCCATCCCTCCAGCGCCAGGGCGCGTCGCTTTTCTTCCAGGCGATCCAGACCACGCCCAGGGTGGACGTGATCACCACGATCGACAGCGGAAGAGGGCGGCCCGCCAGGAGCGCGGAGGCGGCGATCAGCAAAGCCAGGTGGACGGCCAGAACGACCCAACCCTGCCAGGCGCAGGGCAACCCCGCGCCGTAGCCGAACCGCTTGACCCTGAACCACGGCTTGGCCATGGCCGCGCCTCCCCCGGTGTTTTCTTATGCGGGCAAATGTACGCCCAGTTCGCCGGCCAGGTCGCGCACGAACTGCCAGGCCACGCGGCCCGAACGGGCGCCGCGCAGCTGCGACCATTGCAGGGCCCGGCGCTCCAGGTTCTCGACCTTCAGGCCGAAGCGCTCGGCATAGGTGTTGATCGCCGCCAGGTAGGTCGGCTGGTCCATGGGCGGGAAGCCGATCCACAGGCCGAAGCGGTCGGAGACGCTCATCTCCTCCTCGGCGTTCTCGGCCGAGGCGATGGCCCCCTGGCTTTCGGCGTGGTCGCGCGGCATCAGGTGGCGGCGGTTGGAGGTCGAGACGAACAGCACGTTCTCCGGCGGGCCGGCCACGCCGCCTTCCAGCGCCGACTTCAGGGCCTTTGCCGCCGCCGCGCCGTCCTCGAACGACAGGTCGTCGCACAGCACCACGAAGCGCTCGCTCCGCACGCGCAGGGCGTCGAACAGCGGGGGCAGGGCGGCGACCTCGTCGCGATCGACCTCGACCAGCTTCAGGTCCGGATATTCGGCGGTCAGGGCCATGAAGGCCGACTTGGTCAGCGAGCTCTTGCCCGTGCCGCGCACGCCCCACAGCAGCACGTGGTTGCAGGGCAGGCCGGTGGCGAAGCGGCGCAGGTTCTGGATGAAGCGGTCCTTCTGGCGCTCGATTCCCACCAGGAGCTCGATATCCATCGCGTAGTCGGGCGCGGGCAGGAAGGCGCCCGACACCGGATCGTGGCGGAACAGGCGCGCGCCCGAGAAGTCCGGCGCGACGGTGGCTGGCGGGGCCAGGCGCTCCAGGGCGTCGGCGATGCGGGCGAGCAGGGGCAGGGCGGCTTCGGTCATGGCCACGCTCCTTACCTCCTCGCGCTCTCATTGCAAAAGGGTTGGCATTGCAAAAGGGCCGGCATTGCAAAAGCGTCCTCATTGCAAAAGGGAGGGTGAACGCATAGCTTCCGCCGACTTGGCGGGGGCCCTATTTCAGACGTCCCCTGCCGCTTGAAATTCTTGGAGACGTTATGCCGAGCGATCCGAACGCGTTGATCCAGGCTTTTGGCCTGCCTGTGATCCTGATCGTGTTTTTCTACTTCATGATCCTGCGCCCGCAGCAAAAGCGTCAGAAGGAACATCAGGCCACGATCAACAACCTGAAGCGCGGCGACAACGTCGTGCTGTCGAGCGGCGTGCTCGGCAAGGTCGTGCGCGTCGAGGAAAAAGAAGTCGGCGTCGAGATCGCCCAGGGCGTCACCGTCAAGGTGCGCAAGGGCATGATCACCGAAGTCACGGCCAAGGGCGATCCCGCTCCGGCCAACGATCCGAAGAACTGAGTAAGATCAGGTCCAACTAGCCCGCCCTGGCGCCCCGGCGTCGTCGAGAGCCCCGTAGTCCATGCTGAGCCTATCCCGCTGGAAGATCGCCATCGTCACCTTGTCGGTGATCTTCGGCATCGTCTTCACCCTGCCGAACCTGCTGCCGCAGAAGACGCTAGACGCCCTGCCGGGATGGGTTCCCAAGCAGAAGCTGAACCTCGGCCTCGACCTCCAGGGCGGGTCGTACCTCCTGTACGAGGTCGACACCGCCGCCCTGCGCAAAGAGCGCCTGGGCAACCTGGTCGAAGACACGCGCACCACCCTGCGCACGGCCGGAATCAGCTTCAACGGCCTGGGTGAAACGGGCGGCGTCATCTCGGTGCGGATCGACGACGGCTCGAAGGTCGCCGCGGCCGTGACCGAGCTGAACAAGCTCGGCAGCCCGCTGCCGGGCGCGCTGACCAAGGACGTCGTCGTCTCGACCAAGTCCGACCAGCGCATCGAGCTGACCTTCGCGCCCGAGGCCGCCCGCGCCGACGCCGCCAAGGCCGTCGAGCAGTCGATCGAGACCATCCGTCGCCGGATCGACAGCCTGGGCACCAAGGAACCGACGATCACCCGCCAGGGGACCGATCGCATCGTCATCCAGGCCGCCGGTGAAAGCGATCCCGAACGTCTTAAGGCCGTGATCGGCAAGACCGCCAAGCTGACCTTCCAGATGGTCGACGAGACGGTCACGCCGGAAGAAATGCAGTCGGGCCGCATGCCGCCCGGGGTCGTCATGGTGCCCAGCGCCGATGGCTACGCGCCGGCCTACGCCCTGAAGAAGCGCGCCCTGGTCTCGGGCGACGACCTCGAAAGCGCCGACCAGGCCTTCGACGGCCAGAGCGGCCGTCCGGTGGTCTCGTTCCGCTTCAAGGGCCCCGGCGCGCGCAAGTTCGGCGACGCCACCGCCCGCAACATCGGCAAGCGCTTCGCCATCGTCCTCGACAACAAGGTGATCTCCGCGCCGACCATCCAGGGCGCGATCCTGGGCGGCTCGGGCCAGATCACCGGCAACTTCACGGTCGAAAGCGCCGCGGAACTGTCGCTGCTGCTGCGCTCCGGCGCGCTGCCGGCCCAGCTGAACATCGAAGAGCAACGCACCGTCGGCGCCGAGCTGGGCGCGGACGCGGTCAAGGCCGGCGCCATCTCGCTGGCCATCGGGGCTGCGGCGATGTTCGTGTTCATCATCCTGGCCTACGGCCTGTTCGGCGTGTTCGCGGCCATGGCCCTGGTGGCCAACGTGCTGCTGATCGTCGGCATCATGTCGTTCACCCAGGCGACCCTGACCTTCCCGGGCATCGCCGGCCTGATCCTGACCCTCGCCGTCGCCGTCGACGCCAACGTGCTGATCTACGAGCGCATGCGCGACGAGGCGGCCGCGGGACGATCGCCGATGTCGGCGGCCGACACCGGCTACCGGCTGGCGCTGGTGTCGATCCTCGACGCCAACATCACCAGCCTGATCTCGGCCGGCATCATGTTCAGCTTTGGCTCGGGTCCGGTGAAGGGCTTCGCCTGGACCCTGGCCATCGGCGTGTTCACCTCGCTGTTCACCGCCATCATCATCACTCAAGTGCTCATCGGTTGGTGGTTCAAGGCCGCCAAGCCGAAGAAGCTGCCGATCGCGTAAGGATCAAAGCTCATGGCTGCTTGGCCCCTCATCCGCCTGATCCCGCGCTCGACCCACTACCGCTTCGTGCGCTGGGCGCCCGTCGCCGCGGTTATCTCGCTCGTCCTGATCCTCGGCTCGGGCGTGTCTTTCTTCACCCAGGGCCTGAACCTGGGCATCGACTTCAAGGGCGGCGTCGCCCTTGAGGCCCGTACGCCCGCGACCGCCCCCATCGACCTGGACAAGCTGCGCGCAGTGGCCAAAGGCACCGGCGCGCACGACGTGCAGGTCCAGGGCTTCGGCGCGCCGAACTCGGCCATGGTCCGGTTCCTGCCGACCGAGGGCGGCAACGCCCAGGTCGAGGCCAACCGCATCAAGGGCGAGATCATCGCCAAATTCCCCGGCATGACCATGCCGGCGCCGACCGTCATCGGCGCCAAGGTCTCGGGCGAACTGCTGATGGGCGGCTTCAAGGCGCTGGGCATCGCCCTGCTGCTGATGCTCGGCTACATCTGGTTCCGCTTCCAGTGGCAGTTCGGCGTCGGCGCCGTCGTGGCCGTGTTCCACGACATCATCCTGACCCTGGGCGTGCTGTCGGTGATGCAGATCGAGTTCTCTATGACCTCGGTCGCGGCCCTGCTGACGGTCATCGGCTACTCGATGAATGAAAAGGTCATCACCTTCGACCGCCTCAAGGAAAACCTGCGCAAGTACAAGTCGACGCCGCTGCGCGAGATCATCGACCTGTCGGAGAACGAGCGTCTGTCGCGGACGATCATCACCGGCTCGACCGCGCTGCTGGCTCTGGGCGGCACGATGATCTTCGGCGGCCCGGTGCTGTTCCCGCTGGTCTTCACCATGGTGTTCGGCATCATCATCGGCACCTATTCGTCGATCTACATCGCCCTGCCGATCATCCTGGTCTGGGGCCTGAAGCGCGGCGACGAGGAAGCCAAGCCGATCAAGCTCGGCGCGGCCAGCCGGCCGTGAGCCAGGGGCTTACCCCGCGCCAGCCCCCGTCGATCGACGCCTGGGGCGGCGGCGGTTTCCGGGTCTCCGGCGTCTGGCGTCCCGGTTCGCTGCTGATCATCGACGATCAGCCGGTGGACTGGGGCGCGACGTCGCTGGCCGACCTCACGCCCGAAGCCTTTGCCCCGGTCTATGCCGCGGGCGGGGCGGTGGAGTTCGTGCTGCTGGGCGTCGGTTTGGCCAACGCCCTGCCGCCGCGCCCCGTGCGCGACGCCCTGAAGGCCGCGGGCCTGGGTCTCGAGTTCATGAGCACCGAGGCCGCCGCCCGCACCTACAACGTCCTGGCCAGCGAAGGCCGCCGCCTCGCCGCGGCGCTGATCGCGGTGTGAAGACCCCCTCCGGCCCCCCGGGCCACCCCCCCCAGAGGGGGAGGATCTACGCCGCAGATGCTCCCCCTCTGGGGGAGCTGTCGCGGAGCGACTGAGGGGGTCGCTTCCCCGACTCTCCCGCAGTCCCTATCCTGACCGCCACGCAACGGCTTCAGGGGGCTGAATTGTCCGGGATCCTCACCAATTTCCGCAGCACCATCATCGTCAGCTTCATGCTGGCCCTGATCATGGTGTTCGGCTTCGGGCATAGCCCGAACGGCTTCCACGGCGCCTACTGGCAGGCGGTGTTCCGCTGGCTGCACGTGCTGTTCGGCATCCTGTGGATCGGGCTGCTCTACTACTTCAACTTCGTGCAGATCCGAGTGATGCCGAGCATCCCGGCCGAGCTGAAGCCGGCGGTGACCAAGTACATCGCGCCCGAGGCCCTGTTCTGGTTCCGCTGGGCGGCCCTGGCGACCTGGCTGATGGGCATGGTCGTGGCCTTCAGCCGCGGCTACCTGATGGAAGCCATGACCCTGGGCGCCTGGCACGGCTACCAGCGCGGCGTCGACATGGGCTTCACCTTCATCGGCATGGGCATGTGGCTGGCGACGATCATGTTCGTGAACGTCTGGGGTGTGATCTGGCCGAACCAGAAGCGGGCCCTGGGCCTCGTGCCGGCCGACGACGAGACCAAGGCCAAGGCGGCCAAGCTCGCCATGCTGTTCTCGCGCATCAACACCCTGCTCAGCATCCCGATGCTGGTGACGATGACGATGTACCAGACGCTGTTCGGCTGATCGGCCGAATGGTTCGGATCAAGGCCCGCCCATCCGGCGGGCCTTTTTCTTTGGGTGCCATGGTCCGCCGGTGCGGCGGGCCTTTCTCTTCGAATGGAGGAGGGGCATAAGCCGCGCCATGTCCGCCGCCCCCGACAACCCCTACGATTCCGGCCTCGACGACCTGGTCCGCCGCATGGACCCGGATCGCTGGCTCGCCAGCCGCTTCGTCGCCGACCTGGCGGCGCGGGCCGACGTCGTGGCCCTGCTGGCCTTCAACTACGAACTGGCGCGGGTGGCCGGGGGCGTCACCAACGCCCTGATGGGCGAGATTCGCCTGACCTGGTGGCGCGAGGCGATGGAGGAACTGGCCGCCGGCCAGCCGCCGCGCAAGCACCCCGCCGTCGAGGCCCTGGCCGCCTCGGGCGTGGATCCGCTGGCCCTGGCGCGGATGGCGGAGGCGCGCCTGGCCGACCTGGAGGAAACGCCCTTCGTCGACGAGGCCGCCGTGCTGGCCTATCTCGACGCCACTGCGGGCGCCCTGGCGGGTCTTGTCGCCCAGCGCCTCGATCCCGCCGCCGATCCGGCGTCCGTGCGCGCCGCGGCCCGGGCCTACGGCCTGGCGGGCCTGTGGCGGCTGAAGCTGGCCGGCCGCTCGCGCCTGCCGTTCAAGTGGACCGCCGCCGACCTCCAGGCCCTGGTGGTCGGTCAGAAGGCCGTCGCCCGCACCGAGCTCAAGGCCCTGCCGATCGCGGCCTTCCCGGCCGTCGCCGTCGTCGCCCTGGCCGGCGAGCAGGCGAGGGGGCGCGACCTGGGCGAACTCGAAAAAAAGGCCCGCCTGACCTGGTCGGTCGCGACGGGCCGGATCTGATTATTCTTCCCCCGAGCAGCGAAGCGAAACGGGGGAGGGGGACCGCGAAGCGGTGGAGGGGGCGGCGGCGCGCAAGGCGCTCTGTCACTCGCCCCCTCCGTCAGGGCGCGTATTCGCGCCGCGCCACCTCCCCCGCTGCGCGAGGGAGGAGTTTGCTTTCGCGCCTTACTTCCCCGTCCATTCATTGAGCCAGCCCAGCACCTCGTCGTGCCACTGGACCGAGTTCTGGGCCTTCAGCACCCAGTGGTTCTCGTTGGGGAAGTACAGCAGCTTGCTGGGCACGCCCTTGCGCTGCAGGGCCGTGAAGGTGGCGATGCCTTCTTCCAGCGGCACGCGGAAGTCGTTCTGGCCCTGTACGACCAGGGTCGGCACGCTCCATTGCGCCACGTGGTCGGCCGGGTTGAACTTGGCGTAGGTGGTGTTGGGCTCCCACGGCGTTCCGCCGTTCTCCCATTCGCTGAACCACAGCTCCTCGGTCGAGTAGCCCATGAAACGGCTGTCGAAGATGCCGTCGTGGTTCACCAGGCACTTCCACGGCTCTTTCCACTGGCTGGCGATCCAGTTGATCATGAAGCCGCCGTACGAGCCGCCCAGGGCGCAGGCGCGGTCCTGGTCGAGGAAGGCATACTTCTGGGTCGCGAAGGTCCAGCCCTTCTGCAGGTCTTCCAGCGGGCGGTCGCCCCAGTGCTGGCTGATCGCGTCGGTGAAGCCCTGGCCGTAGCCGGTCGAGCCGTGGAAATCGATCATCACCACGGCATAGCCGGCGCCGGCGTAGGTCTGGGCGTTCCAGCGATAGTGGAAGAGGTTGCCGAACGAGCCCTGCGGGCCGCCGTGGATCAGGAAGGCCACCGGATACTTCTTCGACGGATCGAAGTTGGCGGGCTTGACCAGATAGCCGTGCACGGTCTCGTCGTTCCAGCCCTTGAAGCTGAACTGCTCGGCCTCGCCCATGGCCACGCCATCCAGCTTGTCGGCGTTGAGGCCGGTCAGCTTGATCGGCTCGCCCTTGCCCTTCGGGAGGAGGGCGTAGAGCTGGCCCGGGGTCTTCAGGTTGTCCTGGGCGATGACGGTCTGGCCGCCGGCGACGCTGAACGCGCTGACATGGCCCTCGCCGGTCAGGGCCGCAGCCTTGCCGGTCTTGACGTCGATGGCGAACAGCTTGGTCTGACCCACGTCCTCGGCGGTCGTGTAGATGGTCTTGCCGTCGGCGCTGAAGGTGATCGACTGGGCCGAGCGATCCCAGGCCGGGGCCACCTCACGCACCTTGCCGTTCTCGCGAACCATGATGCCGAAGCGGTCGGCCTCGAAGCCCGGACGCTTCATGGCCAGCCACGCTTCCGTCTTGCCGTCCGGCGAGAAGGTCGGCTGGGCGTCCCAGGCCTTGTTGTCCTCGGTGAGGTTGGCGGGCTTGGCCGAGCCGTCGACCGGAACCGACCACAGGTCGTAATTGGTCTGCCAGGGCTCGTCGCGGCCGGCGACCTTGGCCGAGAACACCACGGTCTTGCCGTCGGGGCTGATGGTGAAGTCCTCGTCGCCGCCGAAGGGCTTGGTCGGCGCATCGCCGTCGAAGCCGGCCATCAGGGCCTTCGCTTCGCCGGAAGCGACGCCCGAGGCGTCCAGCGTGTAGGCGTAGAGGTGGTTCTTCGTGCCGTCGTTCCACGTATCCCAGTGGCGGATGAACAGCTTGTCGTAGACGACGCCGGTCGTCTTCTGGGCCTTGCGGGCGTCCAGGCGGTCCTGGGTGCAGGCCAGGGTAGGGCAGTCGGGGAAGACGGCCTGGCTGACCACCACGGTCTTGCCGTCGGCCGACACCTTGAAGGCGCCGACGTCGAACGGGGCCTTGGTCACCTGAACGGCAGTGTCACCCGATGCGTCGGTGCGGAACACCTGGTCGGAACCGGCGCGGCCCGACAGGAAGTAGATGCTCTTGCCGTCGGCCGACCAGCGGGCGCTGGAGACGCCGCCGTCCGACACCGCCAGGCGGTGCGGGGCGATCTTGGCCTTCAGGTCGGCGACCCACAGCGAGAACGAGGCCTTGTTGGCCGGCAGGTCCATGCTGCGCACCAGGTAGATCACCTGGCGGCCGTCCGGCGACACCTTGGGCTCGCTGACCCGCTCGAGCGTGACCATGTCCTTGGCGGTGAAGCCGCGCCCTTGGGCTTGGGCCGCAGGGACGACCGCGAAGGCGGCGAGCGAAAGGGCGAGGGCGGAGGCGGCGATGCGCAAGGTCTTGGTCATGGAAGTCGTGGTCCAGGCGGCTCTGATGCCAGAAAACGCGCGGAGCCTAGCGGCGCCTTGCGTCCGATGCCAGGGGCGAGGGCAAAGGTTTCCGTCGTGCCCGGAGCATGCTGCGGCGCCGTTCGCGAGCAAGGCGGAAATGGGGCGTCGAAATGGCGAAAACGCCTTATCCCACAAGGCCTTGGGTAGGTAACAATCAGAAACAGGACTTGCATTGCTGCGGCGCGGCGAAGCTCGTAGACGGTAAATGGGGACGAATAGGCGGCCGCCAGAGCCGCTCCCAAGATAGATCAAAGGTTTCTCGTGTCGGTTTCGCCTTATCATCAGCACACGGTCGCAGGACCGGTGATCTTCGCAGGGATCGGCCTGCACACGGGCGCGCACGTGCGCGTCGCCGTGCGCCCCGCCGCCCCCGACAGCGGGATCGTTTTCGTGCGCACCGACGTCCAGGACCGCGACAACCGCGTGCCGGTTCGCGGCGACGCCGTGGTGCAGACCCAGCTGGGCACCGTCATCGCCAACGCCGCCGACGTCCGCGTCTCGACCATCGAGCACCTGATGGCCGCCCTGGCCGCCCTGTCGGTCGACAACTGCGTCGTCGAGCTCGACGGCCCCGAAGTGCCGATCATGGACGGCTCGTCCGAGCCCTTCGTGCAGATTCTCGACCGCGCCGGTCGCCGCCGGCAGGAAGCCGCGCGCCGCTACATCGAGATCCTGTCGCCGATCGAGGTGATCGAGGGCGACAAGCGCGCCACCCTTTCTCCGGCCGAATCCTTCGAAGTGGCCTTCGAGATCGCCTTCGCCAGCAAGGCCATCGGCCGCCAACGCGTCGATCTGGTCATCGACGAGCACAGCTTCCGCAAGGAACTGTCGAACTGCCGCACCTTCGGCTTCCTGCGCGAGGTCGAGGCCCTGCGCGACATCGGCCTGGCCCGTGGCGGCTCGATGGAGAACGCCGTGGTCATCGACGGCGACCGCGTGCTCAATCCGGAAGGCCTGCGCCGCTCGGACGAGTTCGTGCGCCACAAGGCCCTGGACGCCGTCGGCGACCTTTATGTCATCGGCGCTCCGATCCTTGGCAGGTTCGAAGGAATCCTGGCCGGACACGGCCTCAATAACGCCGCGGTTCGTGCGTTGATGGAGCAACCGCGCGCTTGGCGCTGGCGCGCCTATGCGCCGGAGCTCGCCGAAGCGGTCTGATCAATCGGGGGAACGCTCCCGCCGCTTCGGCTTTCATTTGCGCCCGCATCGACGTGGTGTAGAAGCCTTGGTTCGGCGCGGGGGCGCGCTAATGCTTCTAGGGTGAGAGAGTCCGTGCTTCGCAAAATCTCGGGACGTTCGGCCGTTTCCATCATGGCCGTGCTCGCCGCCTTGTCGGTGACCGCCTGCGCCGGCAAGCCTAAGAAGCCGACCCTCGTCTATGAGGAGCGTCCGGTCGAACTGCTGTACTCCACCGGCTCCAGCCGCCTGGACCGCGGCAGCTGGAACGAAGCCGTCGATTACTTCCGCGAGGTGGAGCGCCAGCACCCCTATTCGGAATGGTCGCGCCGCTCGATCCTGATGACCGGCTACGCCCACTACATGGGCAACCAGTATTCCGAGGCGATCGGCGACGCCGACCGCTTCATCTCGCTGTACCCGGGCAATCCGTCGGCCTCGTACGCCTTCTACCTGAAGGCCGTCTGCTACTTCGAGCAGATCGTCGACGTGAACCGCGACCAGGCCGCCACCGAACAGGCGCTCGCCGCGCTGCGCGACGTCGTCCAGCGCTATCCCAACAGCGAATACGCCCAGGACGCCCGCCTGAAGATCGACATGGTCAACGACCAGCTGGCCGGCAAGGAAATGGCCATCGGCCGCTGGTACCTGCGCGACGGCAAGACCCTGGCCGCCATCGGCCGCTTCAAGACCGTCGTCGACCGTCACCAGACCACCTCGCACACGCCGGAAGCCCTCTACCGCCTGGTCGAGGCCTATCTGACCCTGGGCCTCAACGACGAGGCCAAGCGCAACGGCGCGGTGCTGGGCTACAACTTCCCGGGCGACCGCTGGTACGCCGACGCCTACAAGCTGCTGAACGACGCGGGCCTCAAGCCCGCCGTCGAGCCGCTGAAGGCCGGCAACAAGCGCAACCTGCTTGAACGCGTCCTGACCCGCGACAAGGACGCGACCCTCGCGCCTCCGGGCGAGAAGAAGAAAAAGGGCGGCCTGATGGGCGTCCTTGGGATGTAAGCAGAGACATCAGAAGAGACATCAGACAGGCGGGCCGTTGCAAAACGGCCCGTTTTTCTTTTGTTCTCAAAGGGCTGCCCATCCCCCTTTGAAAAACTGCGATTCCCGGCGATCCTCGCGACCATGCTGATCGGTCTCTCCATCCGCGACGTGGTGCTCATCGAGAGCCTGGACCTGGCCATCGGGCCGGGCCTGACCGCGTTGACCGGCGAGACCGGGGCCGGCAAGTCGATCATTCTCGACGCCCTGGGCCTGGCCACCGGGGCCCGAGCCGACGCCGGCCTGGTGCGCCGCGGAGCCGCCGGCCACGCCAGCGCCACTGCCATCTTCGCCCTGGCCCCCGACCATCCCGCCTTCGCCTATCTCGACGACAAGGGCCTGGACTACGCCCGCGACGAGGACCTGGTCCTGCGCCGCCAGCTGTCGGCCGACGGGCGCAGCCGCGCCTTCGTCAACGACCAGGCCACCAGCGTCGGCGTGCTCAAGGACCTCGGGGCGCTGCTGCTCGAGGTGCACGGCCAGCACGAGACCGTCGGCCTGCTCGACCCGCGCACCCACCGCACCCTGCTGGACGCCTACGGCCAGGTCAGCGTCGGGGCCGTGTCCTCGGCCTGGAGCGGCTGGCGCGCCGCCCGCGAGGCCGCCGCCGAACTGAAGGCCCTGTCCGACCGCGCCGCCGCCGAGACCGAGGAACTGACCCTCCGCCTGTCGGAGCTCGACCGCCTCGACCCGCGCGACGGCGAGGAGACGGCCCTGGCCGAGGAGCGGGCCCTGCTGGGCTCGGCCGAGAAGGCCCTGGCCGACATCGCTTCGGCCCAGGACGCCCTGGGCGGCGACAACCTGTCGGGCAAGCTGGCCTCGGCCTTCCGCGCCCTGGAACGGGCCCGCGACCGCGCCGCCAACGCCGGCGCGCCGGCCGACGGTCCGGCCATGACCCGCCTAGCCGCCGCCTGCGAGGCCGTCGATCGCGCCCTGGTCGAGGCCCAGGAGGCCAGCGCCGCCATCGACGCGGCCGCCGAGAGCTTCGAGTTCGAGCCCGACCGCCTGGAAAAGACCGAGGAGCGGCTATTCGCCCTGCGCGGTATGGCCCGCAAGCTGAACGTACTGGTCGAGGACCTGCCGGCCGTCCGCGCCGACTTCGCCGCCCGCCTGCAGGCCATCGAGACCTCGGGCGAGGCCCTGGTCGCCGCCGAGGCCCAGGCCGCCGAGGCCCGCGAGGCCTATCTCTACGCCGCCGAAGCCCTGTCGGCCGAGCGCCGCGCCGCCGGCGACCGCCTGGCCAAGGCCGTCGAGGCCGAGCTTGGCCCGCTGAAGCTGGAAAAGGCCCGCTTCCGCGTCGCCCTCGATACGCTCGACGAAGACAAGGCCGGCCCGACGGGTCTGGACCGCATCGCCTTCGAGATCTCGACCAACCCCGGCGCGCCGTTCGGCCCGATGGAGGCCATCGCCTCCGGCGGCGAACTGGCCCGCTTCGCCCTGGCCCTGAAGGCCGCGCTGGCGGCTAAGGGCGGCGGTCCGCAGCCTTTGATGATCTTCGACGAAGTCGACCAGGGCGTCGGCGGCGCCGTGGCCGACGCCGTCGGCCTGCGCCTCAAGCGCCTGGCCGCTAACGCCCAGGTGCTGGTCGTCACCCACTCGGCCCAGGTCGCCGCGCGCGGCGACGCCCACTGGCGCATCTCCAAATCCGGCGACGACACCTCCACCCGGACGAAGGTCGAGCCCCTGTCGCCGGCCGAGCGCGAGGAAGAGATCGCGCGCATGCTGTCGGGCGCGGAAGTCACCGAGGCGGCCCGGGCCGCGGCCCGGGCGCTGATCGGCTGAGCCCCGTCGTCAGGCGTTGATCGCCAGCGACTGCAGTATGGTGCCGTAGCCTGCGCAGCCGTTGGCGTTCGAGATCTCGGCGATCACGTACTTCTGCGTCGTCATGGCGGTGTTGGCGACCGCCAGCATGCCCGCGCCCGACAGCTTGAACAGCTCGATCTGGAAGAGGTTGGTGTTGCAGGTGCTGGTGGAATCCAGCTGCACGAAGGCCACCGCGCCGGCCCCTGCGTCATAGACGCGGATGCTGACCACCTTGACGGGCTGGGTCATGATCCCGGCGCGCGCGGTGGAAGGGGCCGAGAACCCGCCGGCCAGGGCGGCCATGGCGAGAACGGAAAGACCGAGCCGGCGCAGTCCGGCCGTGGTGCGGATCGTAAAGCCGGCGCGGATCATTGCGACAGCACCGTGATCGACTGGAGCTGGGTGCCGTAGCCGTTGCAGCCCGTGGTGTTCGAGATCTCGATGTTGACGCGCTGGCCGGTGGCCAGGGCCGTCAGGCTGGCGCTCAGCATGCCCGCCCCCGACAGGCTGGACAGCTTGAACGTGAAGGTGCTGGTGCTGCAGTAGGTCGCGTTCTTGACCTCGATCAGCACGAACGCGTTGGCGCCGTCGTCATAGACGCGGACCTGATTCAGCTGCACCGGCCCATAGGTCGGTTCGGCCGTCGCGGGCGCCGAAACGGCGGCGCACGTGGCCACGGCGGCCAGGGCCGCCAGGGTCTTCTTCAATCGCATGTCGGTTTCACCCCGCTAGGGCACCGACCGAAACCTTGACGGCGGCGCCCCCTCGCGCCCGACCGGATACGGACGCTCCACGCTCAAGCTTGGCGCGCGAGTCGGCGAAAACTACAACCTTGGTTGTTGTCGGCCCTACAGGTCCAGGTCGTCCGCCGCGAAGGCCGCGTTCTCCTGGATGAACTTGAAGCGCAGCTCGGGCTTGCGGCCCATCAGGGTCTCGACCAGGTCTTCCACCGACTCCTCGTGGCGCGGCAGGGTCACGCGCGCCAGGGTGCGGACCGCCGGGTCCATGGTGGTTTCCTTCAGTTGGGCGGCCATCATCTCGCCCAGACCCTTGAAGCGGCCGATCTCGGGCTTCTTGCCCTTGAACATGGTGGCCAGCAGCTCGTCCTTGTGGGCGTCGTCGCGGGCGTATTCGGTCTTGCCGCCGTGGCTCAGGCGATAGAGCGGCGGCAGGGCCAGATACAGCCGCCCGGCGCGGATCAGGTCCGGCATGGTGCGGTAGAAGAAGGTGATCAGCAGCGAGGCGATGTGGGCGCCGTCGACGTCGGCGTCGGTCATGATGATGATCCGCTCGTAGCGCAGATCCTCTTCACGGTACTTGTTCCCGCCCTGGGCCCCCAGGGCCAGCATCAGGTCCGACAGTTCCTTGTTGGCCGTGAACTTCTCGCCCGAGGCCGAGGCCACGTTCAGGATCTTGCCGCGCAGGGGCAGGATCGCCTGGTTCTTGCGGTTGCGGGCCTGCTTTGCCGAGCCGCCGGCCGAGTCGCCTTCGACGATGAACAGCTCCGCGCCGTCCACCGCGCCGCCGGCGCAGTCGGCCAGCTTGCCGGGCAGGCGCAGCTTGCGGGTCGCTGAAGCCCGGCTGACTTCCTTGTCCTTGCGGCGCTTGAGGCGCTCCTCGGCGCGCTCGACCACGAACTCCAGCAGGGCCTGGGCGGCCTTGGGGCTGGCGGTCAGCCAGTGGTCGAACGGGTCGCGCAGGGCGTTCTCGACGAAGCGCTGGGCCTCGGTCGTCGACAGTTTTTCCTTGGTCTGGCCCTGGAACTCGGGGTTCTTGATGAACACCGAGATCAGCGCGCCGGCCTGGGCCACCACGTCGTCGGCGGTGATGATCGCGCCGCGCTTCTCGCCCTTGAGTTCGGCATAGGCCTTGAGGCCGCGGGTCAGGGCGGCGCGGAAGCCGCTCTCGTGCGTGCCGCCCTCGGGGGTCGGCACGGTGTTGCAGTACGACTGCATGAAGCCGTCGTGCTCACCGAACCCGCGCGGGGTCCAGGTCACGGCCCACTCGACGGCGCCGGCCTCGCCCTGGCGCTCGATGCGGCCCGAGAAGCTGGTCGGGGTGACCGTCTCCAGCCCCTTGGTGCGCTCGGCCAGGAAGTCGGCCAGGCCGTTGGGGAAGTGGAAGGTCGCCTCGGGCGGGGTCTGGTCGTGGATGCGCTCCGGAGCACAGGACCATTTGATCTGCACGCCGCGGAACAGATAGGCCTTCGACCGGGTCATCCGGTAGAGGCGCGCCGGCTTGAAGGCGCAGCCCTCGCCGAAGATCTGCTCGTCGGGCTTGAAGCGCACCATGGTGCCGCGCTTCCTGCTGGGCTGGATCTTCTCGACCGGGCCCAGCGGCTTGCCGCGCGCGAAGCTCTGGCGGTGCTCGAAGCCGTCGCGCCAGACGGTCACCTCGACCAGTTCCGACAGGGCGTTGACGACGCTGGCGCCGACCCCGTGCAGGCCGCCCGAGGTCTCGTAGGCCTTGCCGCTGAACTTACCGCCCGCGTGCAGGACGGTCATGATCACTTCCAGCGCCGACTTGCCCGGATGCTTGGGGTGGGGATCCACCGGCATGCCGCGGCCGTCGTCCTTGACCGACAGGTAGCCGTCGGCGTCGAGCTTGACCTCGATCAGCTTGGCGAAGCCGGCGACGGCCTCGTCCATCGAGTTGTCGAGCACTTCGGCGAACAGGTGGTGCAGGGCCCGCTCGTCGGTGCCGCCGATGTACATGCCCGGACGCATGCGCACGGGCTCCAGGCCTTCCAGCACCTCGATCGAGCTGGCGTCGTAGCCGCCCGACGAGGGCGGCGCGGCGGCGGGCTCGGCCTTGCCGGGCGGCGGAGGCGGCGGGGGCTGCGGCTTGGGCTCGGGATGGGGTTCGCGGGCGGGCAGGGGCGGGGCGCTCGGCGGCGCCAGGGCGTCGTCGTCGAACAGCGAAAACAGCGAGTTGGGGTCTTTGGAAGACATTGGATGATTTTGCGGCGATTCGGGGGTCTCGCCCCGTATGACCCGTGGCCGCCCCCAAGGAAAGCGTCGCCATGCGCGCAGCTGCACGTTTCCAGCGCGCATACAAGCTTAACAACTATCACGTGTATTTGGCTTGTCTTGCCTCAGGGTTGATTCGATCGTCCCGCCACCGGCCCATGGGGCGGCCGGATCAAGGGAGAAACGTCATGAGCACCGTGGAAGCGACGGCTGGCGTCGACGAATTCACCACCACCGACTGCGGCTCCACCAACGGCACGGCCAACGGCAATCTGTCGGTCGGCGACGCCGTGTCGATCAACGGCAGCCTCGACCTCAGTTCCTGCATCGTCGGCAACAGCGAGGGCAAGGTCTACGGCATTCGGCTGGTGCCCAATTCCGGCATCTACAGCTATCGCGTCGACGTCGACGCCCAGGGCCCGGCCGGCATCGGCTCGGGCAGCATCAACCTGGCCTTCACCGACAAGACCGGCGACACTTACAAGCTGGCCATCACCAGCAGCCGGCGCTCGGAGCACACGGTCTCCTACAACAGCGACAACCCGACCATCGTGAAGATCACCTGGTCGACCTGACGCTGGCGAGGCTCCGCCGGCCGGCTGGTCCGGCGGGGCCGTTCGCGCTTTCGGGTCGCGGCGCGCGGGGCTAGGCTGCTCGCGCGCGACCTTCCGGCCCCGGCCGGCGATCGGCGCACGGTTCAAGCTTTCCATCGTATCTGGCCAAAGCGTCTGGATTTCACGAGGCGTCCCGCGAAGCGACGCCCGAAACGGGAGAGTGTCGATGCGTGCGTTGCTGACGCCGGCGGTTTGCGCCGGTCTTCTGGCCCTGGCCGCGCCCGGTCTGGCGGCGGCCGACACCGGCTACGCGGCCGTCTGGCGGCCGGGAAACGGCGCCCAATGGTGGCGCTCGGGCATGACGCTCGACCAGTTCAAGGCCCAGGACAAGATCCACTTCGACAACGGCCTGCGCCTGCAGTCGGTGTCGGTGAAGGGCGGCCGCTACGCCGCGATCTGGCGGCCGGGCGGCGGAACCCAGTGGTGGCGTTCGGGCATGACGCTGGACGAGCTGAAGGCCCAGGACACCACCTACTTCAACCAGGGTCTGCGCCTGTTCGCGCTGGAGCTCGACGGCGGCCGCTTCACCGCGGTCTGGCGGCCGGGTTCGGGCGCCCAGTGGTGGCGCACCGGCATGACCGTCGACCAGTTCAAGGCCCAGGACCTGACCCACTTCAACAACGGCCTGCGCCTGACCCTGCTGGAGGTCGACGGCGGCCGCTACACCGGCGTCTGGCGGCCGGGGGCCGGCGCCCAGTGGTGGCGGTCGGGCATGACCGGGGCCGAGATCGAGGCCCAGGACCAGACCTATTTCAACCAGGGCTTCCGCCTGACCGCCCTGGCCGTCGACGGCGACCGCTATGCCGCCGTCTGGCGGCCCGGTTCGGGAACCCAGTGGTGGAGCCGCCGCCGCTGCACGGTGGATTTCAAGACCCAGGACGCCGCCCATTTCGCCGACGGCCTGCGCATGGACTTCATCGAGCAGGAGGACAGCGCCGTCGGCGCCTACCGCTATCCGTGGAAGGCCGGCGACACCCGCAATGTCGGCCAGGGCAACAACAACGCCGGCGGCTCGCACACCGGCAGCCAGGCCTTCGCCTTCGACTTCTCGATGCCGGCCGGCACCCAGATCCGGGCGGTGCGCGGCGGCACGGTCGAATGGCTGCAGGAAGGCCAGACCGCCACCTACAACCCCAACGCCCCGACCACGCCCAGCAACACCCCGTTCGCGAACGGCAGCCTGCAGAACTGGGGCAACGCCGTGCGCATCCGCCATCCCGGCGGCTTCACCAGCTGGTACTTCCACATCCAGCCCAACGGCGTGCTGGTGAAGGTCGGCGACACCGTCCAGCGCGGTCAGCCGATCGCCACCTCCGGCAACACCGGCCGAACCTCCGGCCCGCACCTGCACTTCCAGGTCCAGGCGGACTCGACCAACTGGGGCCAGTCGGTGGCAATCAGCTTCAACGACTGCGACGTGCCGACCGGCGGCGACAGCGTGACGTCGAACAACGTCTGGCCGTAGGGGCGGATCGGCATTCGGCGTCTGAGGCGAAAACCTCGTCCCCTCGGGTCGCGCCGCTGCGCGGCCCGCCCAAGGGCATGCTTCGACAGGCTCAGG
>Ga0102591_1002329_pt1 | contig 21151 bp, 22 predicted proteins | sample AraplaCol_mCL_r2_2_FD_76860 | JGI IMG/M metagenome (GOLD analysis project Ga0102591, IMG submission 76860) | Arabidopsis root microbial communities from North Carolina, USA - plate scrape MF_Col_mCL_r2 (SPADES assembly) (version 2) | ecosystem: Host-associated > Plants > Roots > Endosphere... | reverse complement strand
GCCGAGGCCGCCGCCCTGACCCTGGCCCGCCTGCCGACGCCCGCTCCGACCGCCGCGCCGCTGGCCCTGACGAAAGCGCCGAACATCCGCTTCCAGGGCGTCGGCGTGACCTATGCCGGCGGCGAGGCGGCGGTGTTCGAAGGCCTCGACCTGATCGCGCCCGGCGGCACGATCACCGCCCTGCTCGGCCCCAGCGGCTGCGGCAAGACCACCGTGCTGTACCTGCTGACGGGTCTGGCTCCGCTGACGGCCGGCGAGGTGAGGGTCGGCGACGCGAAGCTGTCGGACGCCGGATCGTTCGCCGCCGACCTGGCCTGGGCCGGGCAGTCGCCGCTGCTGCTGGCCGGTTCGCTGGCCGACAACCTGGCGCTTGCCCGCCCGGGCGCCTCCCGCGACGAGCTCGAAGCCGCCGCCCGCCGCGCGGGCCTGTCCGACCTGCTCGACCGCCGGGGGGGCCTGGATGCGCCGCTCGACGAGCGCGGCGGCGGGTTGTCGGGCGGCGAGCGCCGGCGCTTAGGCATCGCCCGCGCCCTGCTCAAGCCCGCCCCGATCCTGCTGCTGGACGAGCCCACCGCCGATCTCGACGCCGCCGCCGAGGCCGCGATGATCGCCGCGATCCGAGAGGCCGCCGCCGGCCGCACGACCCTGATCGCCACCCATTCAGAGGCCCTGGCCGCAGTCGCCGACCAGGTGGTGCGCCTGTGAGCCCGCTTTCGAAACTCGTCGCCGAGCAGCGTCGCCGCCAGGCCAGGCCGCTGATCCTGGCCGCCGCCTGCGCCGCCGTGGTCGGCGCGGCCTCGACCACTTTGCTCGGTCTCTCGGGCTGGTTCATCACCGGCGCGGCCCTGGCCGGGGCGGCGGGTCTGGCCACGGCCCAGGCCTTCAACGTGCTGCTGCCCAGCGCCATGATCCGCCTGCTGGCCATACTGCGCACCGGCGCCCGCTACGGCGAGCGGCTGCAGGGCCACGCCGCGGCGCTGGACGCCCTGGCCGCCATCCGCCCGCGCCTGTTCGCCGCCCTGGCCGCCGCCCCGCCGCGCGAGGCCCTAGCCGTCTCGCGAGGCGAGGCCGCCGCCCGCCTGGTACAGGACGTCGACGCCGTCGAGACCCGCTTCGTGCGCCTGTCCGCCCCCTGGGGCGCCGCCGCCGGGGTCGGGCTGGCCGTGGCCCTGTCGGCGATCGCCGGGATCGGCCCCGCCGTCGCCATCGCCCTGGCCGTCGCCGGCCACCTGATCCTCGCCCGCCTGCTGACCCGCAGGCTCAGCGCCCCGGCCGGCGCGGCGATCCAGGCGGCGGCGGGCGCGCTGAAGGAGGCCCTGGCCGCCTTCGCCGCCGCCGCGCCGGAGTTGAAGGTCTATGGCGCGCAAGGCCCCGCCCTCGACCGCATCGCGCAGCTGGGCGGCCGGCTCGACGCCTTGAAGGTGCGCGCCGTGCAGGCCCAAGGCGTGCTGGCCCTGTCGGAAGGCGCGCTCACCGGCCTCGCCGTCGCCGCCGTCCTGGCGCTGGCCGCGCCGGCCGGCGCCCCGCTGGCGGCCCTGGCGGCCCTGGCGGCGGTGATGGCCATCGAGGCCGTCGGCCCCATCGCCCGCGCCTTCGAGCAGGACGGCGCCGCCGAGGCCGCCGGCGAACGGCTGGACGCCATCCTGCGTCACGCGCCCGAGACCGCCGCCTCCGCAACCGACACCAGCCGCCCCGCCCTGCGCCTGCTGGGCCAGGACCTGGCGCCCGGCGCGCGGCTGGCGATCGTCGGCCCCACCGGCTGCGGCAAGACAACCCGGCTGGAACAGCTGCTGGGCCTGCGCGACGCCCCCGCCGGCGCCTTCGCGCTCGACGGTGTGGACGGCGCCGGCCTTTCGCCCGCCGACCTGCGCCAAGCCTTCGCCTACGCCCCGCAGGACGCGGCCCTGCTGGCCGGCACGGTGCGCGAGAACCTGAAGCTGGCCGCGCCCAAGGCCGACGACGAGGCGCTGTGGGCCGCGCTCAACGACGCCGCCCTGGCCGACCGCGTCCGCGCCTTGCCGCAGGGCCTCGACACCTGGCTGGGCGAGGCCGGCGAGCGGCTGTCGGGCGGCGAGCGCCGTCGCCTGTCGCTGGCCCGCGCCCTGCTGCGCGACGCGCCCTGGCTGCTGCTGGACGAGCCGACCGAGGGCCTGGACGCGGCGACCGAGGCCCGCGTCGTGGCGCGCCTCGACGCCCGCCTGCGCGCCACGGGGCAGGGCCTGGTGCTGGTCAGCCATCGCAAAGCGCCGCTGGCGCTCTGTGAACGGACGGTCTCGCCAGAGACGGTGTCCCCGGCCGCCGGACCGGCTATAAGCGCGCCCATGACCACGACGGCGACGCTCTAGACGATCATGGCCGCGCCCCAGCGCCCGCCCGCGCCGCTGTACAGCGAGCTTCGCCTCGGCGTCTTCATGGCCGCCGCCGGCCTGGTGGCCGGCTGCGCCCTGCTCTATTTCGCCCTGCCCAGCCGCTACGCCGCCCCGGCGACCTTCCTGCTGTTCGTGCCCTCGGTGCTGATCAGCGCGGCGCTGGGCGGACTGATCCCTGGCCTGGTGGCGACCATCCTGGCCTCGGCCATGGTCTGGTTCCTGACCTTCTCGCCCCAGCCCGACCAGGCGACGGCGGTCTCCAGCCTCGTCTTCCTGATGATCGGGGTGGGCATGTCGATCGGCGGCGGCTGGTTTCACGCCGCCCGCCGGCGGATGGCCGACATCACCGACCACCTGCGCTCGGTGCTCGACACCGTGCCCGACGCCGTGGTGGTGATCGATCCGCGCGGGATCATGACCTCGTTCAGCCCGGCGGCCGAGCGCCTGTTCGGCTGGAACGCCCCGGAGGTGATCGGCAGGAACGTCAGCATGCTGATGCCCGAGCCGCACCAGACCGCCCACGACGCCTATCTCGAGCGCTACGAGCGCACCGGCGACAAGCGGGTGATCGGCATCGGCCGCATCGTCACCGGCCTGCGCCGCGACGGCACGACCTTTCCGATGGAGCTGGCGGTCGGCGAGACCAAGGGTCCCACCCGCGCCTACACCGGCTTCATCCGCGACCTGACCGAGCGCCACGCCACCGAGAGCCGGCTGCAGGAGCTGCAGGGCGAGTTGGTCCACGTCTCGCGCCTGACGGCCATGGGCGAGATGGCCACCACCCTGGCCCACGAGCTGAACCAGCCGCTGTCGGCCATCGCCAACCTGCTGACCGGCTCGCGCCGGCTGATGGATCGCGGCCGCCCCGAGGACCAGGCCAAGGTGCGCGACGCCATCGACCGGGCCTCGGACCAGGCGCTGCGGGCCGGCGACGTGATCCACCGCATGCGCGAGTTCGTCCGCCGCGGGGCCACCGAGCGCGACGTCGAGAGCCTGTCGGAACTGGTCGACGACGCCCGGGCCCTGGCCCTGATCGGCGTGCGCGAGGGCCAGGCCGAGGTCAGCATCGCCCTGGATCCGGCCTGCGACGCCGTCTTCGCCGACCGGGTGCAGATCCAGCAGGTGCTGGTCAACCTGATCCGCAACGCGGTCGAGGCCATGGACGGCCGCCCGGTCCGCCGCCTGTCGGTGACCAGCCGCCGGCAGGACGACGGAGTCGTCGAGGTGGCCGTCGCCGACACCGGCTCGGGCGTCGACGACGCGTTCCGCGCCCGGCTGTTCGAGCCGTTCATGACCACCAAGGCCGAGGGCATGGGGGTGGGGCTGTCGATCTCGCGCTCGATCATCGAGGCCCACGGCGGCCGGATCTGGGCCGACGCCAATCCCGGCGGCGGCACGGTGTTCCGCTTCACCCTGCCGCCCGCCCCGACCACCGCCGCCGACACCTTAGAAGCGACCGACCAGGAGACCACCCGATGAGCGACGCCGTTGTGCACGTGGTCGACGACGACGCCGACGCCCGCGACTCCCTGGCCTTCCTGCTGGAGACGGCCGACTTCCGCGTGCGCACCTATCCCGACGCCCAGACCTTCCTGGCCGCCCTGCCCCAGGCCGAGCCCGGCTGCGTGATCACCGACGTGCGCATGCCCGGCATGTCGGGCCAGGAACTGGTCAAGCGCCTGAGGACCGAAGCCTCGGCCCTGCCGGTGGTGATGATCACCGGCCACGGCGACATCCCCATGGCCGTCGAGGCCATGCGTGACGGCGTGGTCGACTTCATCGAAAAGCCGTTCTCCGAAGCCCGCATCCTGGCGGCCCTGGAACGCGCCCTGGCCAGCGCCGCCCCCGCCCAGCCGGCGGTCAGCGACGACCAGGCCCAGGTGCTGGCGCGGATCGAAACCCTGTCGGAGCGCGAGCGCCAGGTGCTCGATGGCGTGGTCGCCGGCCAGCCCAACAAGATCATCGCCCGCGACCTGGGCATCAGCCCCCGCACGGTCGAGATCTACCGCGCCAAGCTGATGAGCAAGATGCACGCCGACAACCTGGCCGCCCTGGTGCGGATGACCCTGTCGGTGCGGGGCTGATCCCGCGGGCGCCGACCTCGGCTCGATCCGCTTTTTCACCGAGCATCCCCGCGAAGGCGGGGATGTTACGGACTTGGGGACCGGTAGAAGAGCGAACCTCGCCCCGCCCTAGCTGTCGATCCTGAAGAGGACGGACGACCAGGCGATCCTGTTCACCTTGCCGCCCGCGACGCCCAGCGAAACCACGTCGTGCCCGACCCGGCCGCGCCGATGGTAGATGTCGAAGATATCGCCGCGGCCGCAGTTCAGCTCGTCCTTCAATCCGCTGTCGGCGCAGTCGACGGCCTCGGGCCGCCGGAAGCCCTGCGAGACGAGGATCGCCGCGGCCGCCGCCCGCTCGTCGCCGATCGAAACCCCGAACTTCCGCCCTTCGGCGATGTAGCCGTAGTATTTCGTATCGGCGCCGAGCGGTATCGGCCTGGGCTGTGAGCAGCCCGAGACCACAAACGCCAGCAGGGCGACGAAGACCGATCCGAATGTACGCACGCGCTGCCCCCTCATCGCCTTGGCGTTCGACGATATCATCACGTCAGCACTTTCCTATCAGAACGCAGGCGCTCGTCGGCTCCTCGGGCGGCTTCGGCGCGGCGCCCACCGCGTCGGGGCGGCTCCAGCCCGGCGCATAGCCGTTAGGCCGGATGCCCTTGTCGTCGCTGGAACCGGGCTTGGCGACCTCCAGGACCCGCGCGGCGCCGGCGTTGCTGTTGGCATGGCCCTGGCCGCTCGAGATCGGGTTGTAGTTCGTCGGCCCCAGCGCGCCGTTGCGCTCGACCGGTCCCTGTTCCACCGGCGCGGCGCAGGTGGCCAGATGCGTGATCACGGCCTCGATCGGCTGCTCCGTGATCAGGCAGAAGTCCGCCGCGCCGGCCACCGGAGCCGCGGCCTTGGGCGTGAACGGCGCGTCGGCGGTGTGCAGGTTGATCTTCCAGCGGCCGAAGCGCACCGCCGTCGGTTTGCCGGGCGTCACCACCCGTTCGGCGCCCAGCACCCGCTCGTAGAAGGCGGCGCTGGCCTCGATCGAGGCGACGACGAGCACGAAGTGGTCCAGGCGGTCGACGGCGATCATCTTCAGGCCTCCGCCAGCCAGGCGCGCAGCAGGGTCGTGGTCTCGTCCGGCCGCTCCATGGCCGGCAGGTGGCCGCAGTCGGCGAAGACGTGCAGGGTCGAGCCGGCGACGCCTTCGTGGATCGCCTGGGCCTCGGCCGGCGGCGTCAGGCGGTCGAGGTCGCCCACCGCCACCAGGGTCGGCACGCGGACGCCGGCCAGGTCCGGGCGCGAGTCCGGCCGACCCAGGATCGCCTGCTGCTGGCGCAGGAAGGCCTCGCCGCCGACCCGGCCGGCCATGGCCTTGACCTCGCCGGCCAGGGGATCGTTCAGCCGCGACGGCGGCAGGAGCTGCGGCATCATCTGCTGGGTGACGCCCAGGAACCGCCCGACCGACAGGGCCGCCATGGCCCGGCGGCGCTGCTCGGCGCGCTGGGGGCTGTCGGGCGCGGCGCTGGTCGAGAACAAGGCCAGGCGCGTCACCCGCTCCGGCGCCTGGCGCAGGATCTCGAAGGCGACATAGCCGCCCATCGAAAGGCCGCCGAGGGCGAAGCGGTCCGGCGCGGCGGCCAGCACGCGAGCGGCCATGGCCGCGACGCTGTCGTCGAGGGTGAGGTCGGCGATCTGGATATCGGCGACGTCGTGCAGGGCCAGCGCCTGCTCGCGCCACAGGCGGGCGTCGCACAGCAGGCCGGGCAGGAGAACGAGCGGGGCGAGATCAGCCATGGCGGGTCTCCTTCAAACGCAGGGCCAGGACGCCGGCGACCACGGCCAGCACGGTGGTGAAGGCCGCCACCGCCGGCCAGCCGCCCGCGCGCCAGAAGCCGCCGCCGGCCGAGCCGGCCAGGCTGGAGCCGACATAGTAGAACAGCAGGTACAACGCCGCCGCCTGGCCTTTGGCCTTGCCGGCCAGGGCGCCGACCCAGCCGCTGGCCACCGCGTGGGCGATGAAGAAGCCGATGGTGACCAAGGCCACGCCCGCCACGATCCACGGCAGGCCGGCCGGCAGGGTCAGCGCCACGCCCGCCAGCATGACGGCCAGACCCGCGCCCAGCAGGGTGCGCCGGCCCCAGCGGTCGGCCAGCTTGCCGGCCGTCGACGAGGCGACCACCCCGAAGGCGTAGACCAGGAAGATCAGGCTGGTCTGGCCCTGGCTGAGGCCATAGGGCGGGTCCTCCAGCCGGAAGCCGGCGTAGTTGAAGATCGTCACGAACACGCCGGTCAGGCAGAAGCCCACGGCGAACAGGGCCAGCAGCCGCCGGGCGGCCAGGGCCTGGCCCCAGGCGGCGGCCTGGGCGGCGCGGTCGCGGGCCGGGGTCGGCTGGAAGTGGCGCGAGCGCGGCAGCAGCAGGAAGAAGGCGGCGGCGGCCAGCAAGTCCAGCGCCCCGATCGTCGCCATGGCCGAGCGCCAGGTTCCGACCTCGACCAGCAGGCCCATGCCGACCCGTCCGGCCATGCCGCCGAAAGCCGTGCCGGCGACGTACAGGCCCATGGCCGCGCCCAGGTCGCGCGGCTCCATCTCCTCGCCGACATAGGCCATGGCCACGGCCGGCACTCCGCCCAGCAGGAAGCCCTCGGCCGCCCGCGCCAGCAGCAGCATCGGCCAGGACGGCGCGAAGGCGGCGGCGAGGTTCAGCAGGGCCGCCAGGCTCATCGAGGCGAACATCAGCCCCTTGCGCCCCAGGCTCTGCGACGCCGCCCCGGCCAGCAGGATCGCCACGGCCAGCGCCCCGGTGGTCAGCGACAGGGCCAGGGAGCTCTGGGCGGGGGTCAGGCCGAAATCACGGGCGAAGGTCGGCAGCAGCGGCTGCACGCAATAGAGCAGGCTGAAGGTCGAGAAGCCGCCCAGGAACAGGGCCAGCGACATGCGCCGAAACCGCGCGGTGCCGGCGGCGATGCGCGGCGGCGAAAGATCGGTCGTAGGGGCGATGGCGGTCATGGCGTCGATCTAGAAGTCGGCCGCCCCATAGTCCAATATATGGCGAAGGCTTTCTTGATCGCTTTTGGAGATGGCATGGAGCTGCGCCACATCCGCTACTTCCTGGCCGTGGCCGAGGAGCGCAACTTCACCCGCGCCGCCGCCAAGGTCGGCATCGGCCAGCCGCCGCTGAGCCAGCAGATCAAGGACCTGGAGACGGAGCTTGGCGTGCAGCTCTTTCGCCGCGTTCCGAGCGGGGCCGAACTGACCGAGGCCGGCAAGGCCTTCCACGCCGCCGTGCGCACCCTGCCCGACCAGGCCGGCGCGGCGGCCGTGCTGGCCCGGCGGGCGGCGCGGGGCGAGACCGGCTCGCTGCGGCTGGGCTTCACCGGCTCGGCCAGCCTGCATCCGGTGGTCTCCACGGCCGTGCGGGCCTATCGCCGGCTCTATCCGGAGGTCGAGCTGTCGCTGACCGAGAGCAACAGCACCCACCTTTCCGACCACCTGGCCGAGGGAGCGCTGGACGCGGCCTTCCTGCGGCCGGGCTCGGTGAGCCTTGAGGGCCTTTCCGTGTACGACCTGGTCGATGAGCCGATGATCGCCGTGCTGCCGGCGGGCCATCCGGCCGCCGCCTCCGATCCGGTGGACCTGTCGCTGCTGAAGGGCGAGCCGCTGATCATGACGCCGCGCCACCTGGGCCCCACGGTGCACGACGCGGCGGTGGAGGCCTTCCGCGCCGCCGGCGTCGAGCCGGTGATGGGCCAGCCGGCGCCGCAGATGGCCTCGGTGATCGTGCTGGTGGCGGCCGAGCTGGGCGTCTCGATCGTGCCCGTCTCGATGCGCCAGCTGGCCGTCGAGGGCGTGGCCTATCGCGACATCGCCGGCCAGAGCCCCGTGGCGCGGCTGAGCCTGGCGGCCACGAAGACGCCGAGCCCGGCGCTGAGGAATTTCATCCAGGTGATCCGGCCGGCTTTTCGGGGGTGAGAGGAAAGCTCTCAATGCGCTGACGGCGCGGAACTACGAACTCTGAGATATGGCATCAATCGTGATTTCGATCGCTGGTCAGTCCCATGGCCTCGCGGGAATGTCGCGACGGTGACGAGCTGCATGGCCCATTCGATGACCGCCACTACGCCTAAGTGCTTCGCTAGCGATGTATAGCGCTGTCCTGTAGTGGCGTTGTGCGACAGACATGTCCCACGGCGGCGGCGCATAGCGAGACTGAACATAAGGCGGAATACTGGCCGAAGCTCTTATAAGATCGGAATTACTTCCTAATTTAGATATTTCACAAAGCGCTTTTGTTGATAGTAGTAAATCATGGCCAATTTTCTGCAGTTCCCGCTTGCTATACCCGGCGGCGAAAAGCGCCCCTTTTATGCTCAACTCCGCAATGAGCGCGATCGATTGCGGTAGTGAGGCGTCTGGAGAGCAGGCGACCAGCTGTCGTGCAGATGCCTCCAACTGACTGAACGCCACGGAAAGTCCCTCATAGCCGCCAGATCCAGAATCTATGCGATTCAACCAAATATCGACCGCATCCAACACCTGATAGTACATTTCCCACCAAGCGCGCGGCGAATTCGCAAATATTCGCTCACTTTCCATTTTGGTTATCTTCACCAAGCTCATCGTATCTATAGAAGTAGATCCGAATACGATTGGCGGATCACAGCGATAGCTGACTCCAAGCGCGGAGACCGCCAAGTACATGAACGGCCGATCCTGTTGGGACACGCTAGGATGCAGCTCACGCCAAGCGTTTTCAAACCACCTTCCTATGGGAGTAAGCGGTGTCGGCTGCTCCGAATAGGGAGGAGTTCGGATCCACTCCAGCATCGCTTGGTTGGCGCGCTCCGTCACCGGCACGCCTTCAGCAGCGAGCTTGCGATCCATCGCCGCTATCTCATCTCCGGTAGGATATGGCTTCGACACAAAACTCGCCTCCCCATCAAGAACGCAACTTACACATTAAGTGGCGAAGCGCCTGCACTCGCGCCCATTCGGCACGTGCTTCAACGCTTATAGTTCTCCTGTAAATACTTGGGCCAAAACGAAATCAGAGGCCCACCCAGGACAACTCGGCAGCATTTACACTTCTCGTGTCAGCCCCCTCATTCCGACCACGAGGGCAGGAGACGAGGAATAGAAGGGGCCTTCCCTCTACGCCCCGACCGCCTTTTTCACCTGCAAGCTCAGGGCGTCGGTGATCAGGGGCTTGTGGGCGACGCCGGCCCACAGGGCGTCGGCGGCCGAGAGGTCGACGGGGCCGTCGGCCAGCAGCACGGCGGGGGTGCGCACGCCCTTGCCGCGCAGGGCCGCCAGGGCCAGGAAATCGACGTCCAGCACCAGGCAGTCGGCGGCGATCATCTCCGACAGCGACGCCTCGTCCACCCCGGCGAAGGCGCGGATCCAGTAGCCCTCGGTCTCCAGGGCGAAGGCCAGGGCCTCGCGCAGGGCCGCGTCGGCTTCGACGACGACCACCAGCGGACGGGCGGGCGAAGGGGCGCTCATCGCGCCATTCAAGCCAGCGTCGGCCCAGCGCGCCTTGATCTGACGCAAATCCAGCAGGTCGGCGATCATGCGACTTTGAGGGTCATCCAGACCGACGTCGTCTCGCCCGGGGCCAGGGCGACGATCCCGGTTTCGCCTTCACCGAAGGGGTCGGGACGGCTGGCGGTGGGCTCGACGCAGACGAAGTCGGCGCCCGGCGGCGAATAGACGTGGACCCAGCGGCAGTTGTCGGAGGCCTCGATGGTCGTCGAAGTCCCGCCCGGGGCCGACAGCACGGCCTTGCCGGAAAAGCCGGTCCAGCAGTTGTCGATCAGGCTGTCGGTGGCGGTCGGCGCGCCGGCCGTCCAGTCGCGCATCCAGACGCCGTCGTGGTGAGTGGTGGGCAGCACGTCGGCGTCGACCATCCAGACGCCGTCGACGCCGGCCTTGAGGGTCTCGCCCGGGCGGGCCGCGAAATAGGGGTGCAGGCCCAGGCCCGCCGGCATCGTTTCCGTTCCGGTGTTGGTCACCGACAGCTCGATGCGCAGGCCCTCGTCGGACAGCACCAGGATCTGCTCGGCGCGATAGGCCCAGGGCCAGTCGGACGGGGCGTGGTCGTAGGTCAGGACGGCGCGGGTGTCGGACAGGCCGGTGACCGTCCAGGCCGCGCGCCAGCCCTGGCCGTGCAGCGGGTGCGGATGGCCGGCCAGGTTCGGGGCCAGGATCACCTCGCGGCCCTCGAACGTGAAGCGGCCGTTCGGAATGCGGTTGCAGAACGGGACGAGCGGGAAGCAGCCGACGTCGAGCGCGTCGGTCGCGCCTTCCGGCGTCGGGCGCAGCACGTCGCGGCCGTCGAACACGAAGCGGCCGATCGAACCGCCCACCTGCGGCAGCAGTTCGACGCGGGCGCGGTCGGTCGCCAGGACGGGACGTGTCATTGGGAACCCATTGTTATGTTAGCGCTAACTTGAGCTTTACGGTGCGTCATATGCCAGTTCCGGCCGCTCTCGAACAGAGGGCCTGTCGACATCGTAGTCAGTAGTCGTAGCGTCAGGAGTTGGGATCAGTAGCCGGCGTAGCGTCCCGGCCTGTGGTTGGCGATGATCACGATGCTCAGCGCCACGGCCGACAGGATCGACAGCAAGAGCTTGTCGAAGCTGACCACCATGAAGGCCGCGCCGACCACCAGCACGTCGGTGGCCATCTGCACCTTGCCGGCGCTGATCCCGTGCTTTTCCTGCAGCCACAGGCCCAGCACCCCGACGCCGCCGACCGACGAGCGGTGGCGGGCCAGCGCCAGTATGCCCATGCCGATGATGGTGCCGCCGAACACCGCCGCGAACACCGGATTGACGCCCACGAGCTTCAGCCAGTGCGGCAGGGCCAGGCTGAGCGCCGCCAGCAGCACGTTGGTGGCCAGGGTCTTGGCCGTGAACACCCAGCCCAGCGCCCGCTGGGCGAAGATGTAGAACGGCAGGTTCAGCACGAAGAACACGATCCCGACCGGCCAGTCGGTCAGGTAGGAGACGATCAGGGCGATCCCGGCGATGCCGCCGGTCACCAGGCCGGCGGCCTTCAGCAGGATCAGGCCCACGGAAATGAAGCTCGTGCCGATCAGCAAAGCGTGGACGTCTTCGATCAGCGTGTGGCGCGTTGCTGGCCTGTGGGGGGCGGGCATGTCGGGGGCGGCGGCGGTCAAGGCAGGGTCGAGTCGCGTCTGGAGGAAGGGAAAACGGCGTCCCGTCCCGATCGCGTTCCCGTCCCGCCGTCCCTTTCGCCACTTATCCGCGGTCGAGGAACGGTCTTGTCGCGGCGAGCGCTTGATAGCGCCCGTGTCTGGCGTCATATATCATCTGAACGCGACGCCCCATGGGCGCCGCGCGAAATCCTCTACAACAATTCCGGAGCCGCCCCTATTCGCCGTCCCATGCAAGCGCCGCCCGTCAAGGATGGACCGCGTATCAACGATGAAATCCGCGTCCCCCGAGTCCTGCTGATCGACCAGAACGGCGAGAAGCAGGGCGAGATGCCGACCGCCTCCGCCATGGAAGCGGCCGAAGAGGCTGGCCTGGACCTGGTCGAAATCGTTCCGAACGCGAACCCGCCGGTCTGCAAGATCCTGGACTATGGCAAGTTCAAGTTCCAGGAGCAGAAGAAGAAGAACGAGGCCCGCAAGCGTCAGAAGGTGGTCGAGCTCAAGGAGATCAAACTCCGCCCGAACATCGACATCCACGACTACGAGGTGAAGGCCAAGGCCATGCACCGCTTCTTCGAGGAAGGCGACAAGGTCAAGGTCACCCTGCGCTTCCGCGGTCGTGAAATGGCTCACCCGGAACTCGGCATGAAGCTGCTGCTCAAGGTCAAGGCCGACTTCGAGGAGATCGCCAAGGTCGAGTACGAGCCCCGCATGGAAGGCCGCCAGATGATCATGATCCTGGCGCCCCGCTAAGCTTCGGCTCTATCTTCGAAAACGCCCCGGTCACCACCGGGGCGTTTTTCGTTTCCGGTATCGTCCATGTCCCAGCCCGCCCAGCAAGCTCCCCTGTCCCTGGACCCCGGCCTGACGCCCGGGGCCTGGCGCGACGCCTTCGCCCGCAACGGCCGTCTGCACGTGCCGGGGATCCTGACCGCCGACTCGGCCGCCCGCCTGCACGCGGCCCTGACCCTCGACACGCCGTGGAGCGGCGTGGTCGGGGTCGGCAAGAAGCTGTGGAACCTGCCGCTGGACGGCCCCGGCGCCCTGTCGCCCGCCGACGACCTGGCGCTGGACCGCCAGGTGGCCGAGGAAACCCGCAACGGCTTCGGCTTCCGGTTCGACAATTTCCGGGTCAGCGACGAGGTCGAGGCCGGCCGTCGCGAAGGCCGGCTGGTCGAGGCCGCCTACGACCTGCTGAACGGCGAGGCCTTCCTGGACTTCGTGCGCGACCTGACGGGCGACGACCGGCCGGTCTATTGCGACAGCCAGGCCACCCGCTATCGCCCCGGCCACTTCCTGACCGAGCACGACGACCACGCCGACGGCAAGCACCGGCTCTACGCCTATGTCCTCAACCTGACGCCGAACTGGCGGGCCGACTGGGGCGGGCTTCTGCTGTTCCTCGACGGCGACGGCCACGTGGCCGAGGGCTACAAGCCCAGCTTCAACGCCCTCAACATCTTCCGCGTGCCGCAGAAGCACGCCGTGACCTACATCACGCCCCACGCGGCGGGCCCGCGCCTGTCGCTGACCGGCTGGATCCGCTCGCGACGCTGATTTCGCGCGCCCCGCTCGACCTCCCGGCAAGGTAGAGTTTATACTCGCCGCGGGGATCTTTCTGGGGGCTGTAGTCTCGTGCGTATTAGGGATTTCGCGATCGCCATCTGCGCGACCGCTCTGCTGTCTGGCGTCCAGGCCAAGGCCGCGCCGCTTTCGACCTACGGCAGGCTGCCGACCATCGAGGATGTCGAGATCTCGCCGGACGGCACGCGCCTGGCGGTGTCGCTCACCGACGGCGAGCAGCGCGTGCTGACCATCCACAACGCGGCCGACAACAAGCTGCTCAAGGCCCTGCGGATGGGCAACAACAAGCTGCGCTGGGTGCAGTGGGCCGACGCCTCGCACCTTCTGGTCACCGTCTCGTCGACCGCCAGCGTGGTCGGGCTGGAAGGGCCCAAGCGCGAGTACTGGATGACCTCGCTGTACGACCTGGACACCGACAAGGCGCGCCTGCTGCTCGACAACCAGCCGGATTCGATGAACGTCGTGCTCAGCGCCGCCTCGCTGCGCTCGATCGACGGCGCGCCGACGGCCTTCGTGCAGGGCATCCACTTCGTCGACAACTTCGGCCGCAACACCCTGTTCGCGGTCAATGTGAAGACCGGCCGCACCCGCATGATCGAGGCGCGCTCGGAGGACACCGACGACTGGCTGGTCGGCGGCGACGGCGTCCCCCTGGCCCAGTCGCAGTACGACGAAAGCAAGGGAACCTGGGTGCTGCGCATCAAGGGTCCGAAGGGCTGGACCATCGTCGACCGCGCGGTCAGCCCGATGGGCTCCTACGGCGTCTCGGGCCTGGGCCGCGACGGCAAGTCGGTGCTGGTGGCCCGCGTCAACGACAAGAACGAGACCGTCTACCGCGAATACGCCGCCGACGGCTCGCAGGTCGACGTGCCGATGGAAATCCCGTTCGACGGCCTGCTGCGCGACCCGGGCAACGACGCCCTGATCGGCGGCGTGTCGCTGGTCGGCGACAAGACCCGCTACGTCTTCTTCGATCCCAAGGACCAGTCGCGCTGGAACGCCGTCGAGAAGGGCTTCGCCGGCTCGCGGGTGTCGCTGGCCTCGTGGTCGGCCGATCGCACCAAGGTGGTCGTCCGCGTCGACTCGCCGACGGACGGCCCGGCCTACGCCCTGGTCGACATGACGGCCAAGACCGCCTCCTGGATCGGCGACGAGTACAAGGACCTGGCCGCCGCCGACATCGCCGAGGTCCGCCCGGTGAAGTACAAGGCCGCCGACGGCCTGGAGATCACCGGCTACCTCACCCTGCCCAAGGGCCGGGACCCGAAGAACCTGCCGCTGGTGGTGCTGCCGCACGGCGGTCCCGAAGGCCGCGACATGCCGGGCTTCGACTGGTGGGCCCAGGGCCTGGCCTCGCGCGGCTACGCCGTGCTGCAGCCGAACTTCCGCGGCTCGGAAGGCTTCGGCTGGGACTTCATCAAGGCCGGCTTCGGCGAATGGGGCCGCAAGATGCAGACCGACCTGTCGGACGGCGTCCGCTGGCTGGAGAAGCAGGGCATCGCCGATCCCAAGCGCGTCTGCATCGTCGGCGCCAGCTACGGCGGCTACGCGGCCCTGGCCGGCGCGGCGCTCGATCGCGGCGTCTATCGCTGCGCCGTGTCGGTGGCCGGCCCGGCCGACCTCAAGCGCATGCTGCAGGACGACCAGGAACGCCACCTGTCGCGCAACAACTCGACCCTGCGCTACTGGCTGCGCTTCATGGGCGCCGACGGCATCCGCGATCCCGACCTGGCGGCGATCTCGCCGGCCAGGCTGACCGACAAGATCGACATCCCGATCCTGCTGATCCACGGCAAGGACGACACGGTCGTTCCCTATGTGCAGAGCAAGATCATGGCCGACGCCATGGCCCGGGCCGGCAAGCCGACCGAGCTGGTCACCCTGGCCAGCGAGGACCACTGGCTGTCGCGCGGCGCCAGCCGCCAGCAGATGCTGAACGCCACCGTGCAGTTCCTCGAGAAGCACAATCCGCCCGACCCGGCCGCTCCGGCCCAGACGGCGGCCGCGCGCTAGCACGGCAGGCTCTGCGGGTGGTCCTCGTCCTTCGACAAGCTCAGGATGAGGACCATTTGCAGGCCCGGGCAGTAGAAAAACCTCATCCTGAGCCCGTCGAAGCATGCCCTTGGCGGGCCGCGCCAGCGGCGCGACCCGAGGGGACGAGGTTTTCGTCTCAGACGTCGAATGCCGATCCGACCTTCGCCCTCACATCAGACAGAAGCCCGCGCCGCCTTGGGCGGCGTGGGGTGATGGCGGCTCCAGACGCGGCGCAGCTGGCGGGTCGAGGCGAAGCCGGCCCGCTCGGCGACGCTTTCCATGTCCAGCCGCGTCGCCGACAGCATCTCGCTGGCCAGCGCCAGGCGCAGGCGGTTGACGTAGTCGGTCAGGTTCATGCCGGCATGGGCGTTGAACAGCCGCGACAGGTGCCGCGGGCTGGCGGCGGCGAGGCCGGCAAGGACTTCCAGGCTCCAGTCGCGGGCCGGGTCGGCGGCGATGGCGTCCTGCACCCGGTGGATGGCCGGATGGACGTGGTTGCGCCCCTCCAGCCACGGCGACAGCTGCGGGTCGGACGGTCCCCGGCGCAGATAGACCACCATCTGGCGGGCGATCGACACGGCCTGGGCCGGGCCGCGCAGCCGGGCGACCAGGTGCAGCATCAAATCAACGCCCGAGGTGACGCCAGCGCTGGTCAGCCGCTCGCCGTCCTCGACGAACAGGCGGTCCTCCAGCACCCGGGCGCTGGGCGCCAGGCGCGCCAGTTCCTCGGTGCAGGCGTGGTGGGTGGTGCAGGCCCTGCCGGCCAGCAGACCCGCCCGCGCCGCCAGCAGGCTGCCCGAGCAGATGCAAGCCAGGGTCACGCCCGGCCGCACGGCGCGGGCCAGCCAGGCGACGATGGCCGCCTCGTCCTCGGCGTCCGCGACCGAAGCCCCTTCACCGCCCAGCACCTGATCGACATTGCCCGAGACGATGACCAGCGCCCCCTCCGGCAGGGCGTCGGGCAGCGGCTGGATCCCGGCCAGCGTCAGGCCGATGGAGCTCTCCACGCTCTGCCGGGCGGCGACATAGGTCACGGCGAAGCCCGGCGCGCCCGGCTCGAAGGTCGCCCGCCGCAGCACCTCCAGCGGTCCGGCCACGTCGAGCAGCAGGGTGCGCGGCGGCAGGACGACGAAGACGGGGATGACGGCGGGCGGCTGGCTCATGCGGCTTCGAGCGCCTCCTCGACGGTGGCGATGCGGGCGAAGCGCTCGTGCAGAACGAGTTCGGTGCGGGCCTTGATGTCGTCGATGGTGAAGACCCGCCCATGGCGGTCGGTCATGTCGAAGGTCAGGGTGGCCTCGGTGACGTAGTCGACGGCGAAACCCAGGTCCGAGGCGTGGCGGGTGGTGGTCTCGCAGCACTGCTCGGTGCGGATGCCGCTGACGATCACCTTGCCGATGCGGTTGCGGATCAGCCAGACCAGCAGGCCGGTGCCGGCCAGGGCGCTGTGGGCGGGCTTGTGGAAGGTGACGTCGGGCTCGAACGACAGCCCCTCGACCGTGCGCACATGGCCCGAGGCCAGGCTGAACAGCCCCTCGGCCTCGACGTGCAGGATCTGCACGACCGGCAGGCCCCTGGCCTTGGCGCCGTCGATCAGGGCCTGCTGGTGCTCGAGATAGACCCCGGCCACGGCCGGATCCCACGAGGCGCGCTGGCGAAAGGAATCCTGGGCGTCGACGACGATCAGGGCGGTGGCGGCGGACATTTGCGTAGCTCCGTGGCGATGACGATGCCGCAAGCTAGCCTTGGCGTTCAAGACGAATAAGGAGGCTGGCGGACGAAGAGCGGACAGAAAAGGACATCCAGGCTTCGCGCCGGTCTTCGCCCCCTTCACCGCGCCCGCTCGCTTTCGGCGCCGTTCGGCCCCATATGATGGAGCGTGGAGCCCGCCTCGGACTTCGCCGCCGGCGAGGAGCTTCCCCCTTTGAGACATCCCCTTCGTGCGCCGGAGTACCGCGCGCTGGCCGCCGCCGCTCTCGAAGCGGCCGGCAAGTGCGCCCTGCCCCACGTCCAGGCCAAGCACGAGCACGCCGCCCGCACCTGGAGCGATCTGGCCGACGCCGAAGACGCCCGCGCGGCGACGCGGGTCCGAATGACGACGTCGGGCGTTTAGCGACGCCACCTTCCGCTCCAGCCTGGAATCCCGCGCGATGCGTCTCTCGATCGACTGCCGCCTGCGCTACGAGGTGCGGACCCCCACCAGCTTCATCCTGGCGATCCAGGCCGCCGACGGCGCCGATCAGGCGGTGCTGGACGAGACCATCCTGCTGCCGCCGGGCGTGAGCGCCGACTTCTTCGTCGACGCCTTCGCCGGCAACCGCTTCATCCGCTTCCTCGCCCAGCCGGGACCGCTGGACATCGGCTACATCGCCCAGGTCGAACGCCGGGCGCAGGTCGATCAGCGCGGCTTCATCGGCGGCGACGTGGTCAACGACCTGCCCGCGACCGTGCTGCCCTATCTGAACCCCAGCCGCTACTGCCCGTCCGACCGCCTGACCGCCTTCGCCCGCCAGACCTTCGGCGCCCGTCCCCAGGGCCTGGGCCAGGTCCAGGCGATCGCCGACTGGATCGCCGCGACCATCACCTACGAGGCCGGAATCAGCAGCGACGCCACCTCGGCCATCGACACCCTGGTCGACCGCAAGGGCGTCTGCCGCGACTTCGCCCACATCGGCATCGCCCTGTGCCGGGCGCTCGACATGCCGGCCCGCTTCGCCGCCTGCTACGCGCTCGACCTTCAGCCGGCCGACTTCCACGCGGTGTTCCAGGTCTATCTGGACGGCGCCTGGCGGACCTTCGACGCCACCCGCCGCGCGCCGCTGGGAGGCCTGGTCCCCATCGGCTTCGGCCGCGACGCCGCCGACGTGCCGTTCGCCGCGACCTTCGGCGACGCCCGGTTCGAGGCCAAGTCCATCCTGGTGACGCGGGCGGACGAGACGCCCGCCTCTTAGTGACGGCTCCCTACGAATCGTCCGCATCCGGAAACTGACATTTCAGTCGCTTTTCCAGGCCATCGGGCGTAGAGGAGCCGCCTCGAAGGTTCCCGTCATGTCCACGCTCTCCGCTCCGGCAACTGCGCCGGCGCCCGTCCACAGTTCCCGCGCCCTCTACGTCCTGCTGCTGGTGGTGTTCATCAACCTGGTGGGCTTCGGGCTGGTGATCCCGCTGCTGCCCTTCTACGCCAAGGCGCTGAACGCGAGCCCGTGGCAGGTGACGGCGTTGTTCTCGGCCTATTCGCTGGGCCAGTTCCTGGCCGAGCCGTTCTGGGGACGCCTGTCCGACCGCATCGGCCGGCGACCGGTGCTGATCGTCACCATCCTGGCCAACACCCTGTCGTACGTGGCCCTGGCCTTCGCCCCGACCATCGCGGTGGCCTTCATCATCCGCTTCTTCAGCGGCGCGGCCAGCGGCAACATCTCGACGATCCAGGGCTACATGGCCGACGTCACCCCGCCCGATAAGCGGGCCGGGCGCATGGGCCTGCTGGGCAGCGCCTTCGGGGCCGGCTTCGTGGTCGGCCCGGCCCTGGGCGGCCTGCTGGCCCACCCGGACGCCGGACGCCTGGGCTTCCAGATCCCGCTGTTCGTGGCCGCGGGCCTGGCGGCGGCGGCCTCGCTCGGCGTCTTCCTGTTCGTGGTCGAGAGCCGCGCGCCCCGCAAGGACGCCCCGCCCCCGCCGCCCCGCCGCGAGGCCCTGAAGGCCGCCTTCGCCCATCCGGTGCTGTCGCGGGTGCTGATGGTCACCTTCGTCTCCACCGCCGCCTTCTCGGGGATGGAGGCGATCTTCGGCTTGTGGACCTCGGCCCGCTTCGGCTGGGGCCCGCAGCAGGTGGGCCTGTGCTTCGCCGTCATCGGCGTGGTGGCCTCGCTGGGCCAGGGCGTGCTGACCGGACGCCTGGCCCGCCGCTACGGCGAGCCCAAGGTTCTGACCACGGGCCTGGCCATCATCTGCCTGTCGATGGCGATCACTCCGTTCGTGCCCAGCGGCCATTTCGTGCCGCTGTTCGTGGGCCTGACGGCCTTTGGCCAGTCGCTGGTGTTCCCATGCATCGCCGCCCTGATCTCTCGCGCGACGCCGCCCGACCAGCAGGGGGCCATGCTGGGCCTCAACATGGCCGGCGGCTCTCTGGCGCGAATGAGCGGCCCGATGATCGCCGGTCCGCTGTTCGGCCTGACCATGGCGGGTCCCTATTGGTTCGGGGCGCTGCTGACCGTGCCGGCCGTCGCCCTGGCGGTGACGGTGGGCCGCCGCGCCAAGGCCGCGCCCTGACCGGGAGCGGCAGTTGGGCATAAGAGTCCGCCAGGCCTTGCTTTTCGCCCGGGGTTCCCGTATTCACCCCGCCTTTCCGGAACCGCCTGGCCAATTTGGCATGCCATGGCGGTTCGTCTCGCTATCCAGAGGACGGGGCCGTTAAACGCTCCGACGCGAAATGCCTAAGTTGAAGACGAAGTCGGGCGCCAAAAAGCGCTTCAAGATCACCGCCACGGGCAAGCTGAAGGCCGGCGTCGCCGGCAAGCGCCACCGCCTGATCGGCCACAACGGCAAGTACATCCGCCAACAACGCGGCACGAAGGTGATGACCGAGGCTGACGCCAAGATCATCCGTACGTACCTGCCCTACGGCCTGTAAGAGGAGCGCTGACACATGGCTCGCGTTAAACGTGGCGTCACCGCCCACGCCAAGCACAAGAAGGTTCTGGAACAGGCGAAGGGCTTCTATGGCCGTCGCAAGAACACCATCCGGACCGCCAAGGCCGCCGTCGACAAGGCCGGCCAGTATTCCTACCGCGACCGCAAGGTGCGCAAGCGCGCCTTCCGTTCGCTGTGGATCCAACGCATCAACGCCGGCGCTCGCACCGAGGGCTTCACCTACTCGCAATTTATCCACGGCCTGGACGTGGCGGGTATCGTGATCGACCGTAAGGTCCTCTCGGACATCGCGGGCAACGACCCGGTCGCGTTCAAGGCCATCGCTGACAAGGTCCGCGCCGCCCTGGCCGCTTAAGGTCTGTTTTCGGGTTTCGACCCGATCGCGATCTGTAAGAGCCCCCCGGTGCGAACCGGGGGGCTTTTTGCTGTCTGGCCCTCTTCTCCTCACCCGTGAAACGGGGGAGGTGGCGCGATGCGAAGCATCGTGACGGAGGGGGCGCTGGGCCGCCGCGCGACGCCCCCTCCGTCACGCCGCCTGACGGCGCCGCGCCACCTCCCCCGCTGCGCGGGTGAGGAGAAGCGGAGCAGCCCAACTATCGGTTCAACCCTCGCGACAAATCCTCTAGACGGAACCCCGTCATGACCGATCTCACCACTCTCGAAGCCGAAGTGCTGGCCCAAGTGGCTTCCGCCGGCGATCTCGCCGCCCTCGACGCCGTGCGCGTCGCCGCCCTGGGCAAGACCGGGTCCATCTCGGGCCTGCTCAAGACCCTGGGCGCCATGAGCCCCGACGAGCGCAAGGAACGCGGCGCCGCCATCAACGTGCTGCGCGACCGCGTGCAGACCGCGCTGAACAACAAGAAGGCCGCGCTGGAAACCGCCGCCCTCGACGCGCGACTGGCCAGCGAGACGCTGGACCTGACCCTGCCCGCCCCGCACCGCCGCCGCGGTAGCGTCCACCCCACCATGCAGACCATGGACGAGATGATCGCCATCTTCGCCGAGATGGGCTTCGCCGTGGCCGAGGGTCCGGACATCGAGGACGATTTCCACAACTTCACGGCCCTGAACTTCCCGCCCAAGCACCCGGCGCGGGAGATGCACGACACCTTCTTCTTCAACACGAAAGAAGACGGCGAAAGAATGCTTCTCCGCACCCACACCAGCCCCGTGCAGGTGCGGACCATGGTGTCGCAGAAGCCGCCGATCCGGATCATCGCCCCGGGCCGCACCTATCGCGTCGACAACGACGCCACCCACACGCCGGTGTTCCACCAGG
>Ga0102591_1002328_pt1 | contig 21158 bp, 20 predicted proteins | sample AraplaCol_mCL_r2_2_FD_76860 | JGI IMG/M metagenome (GOLD analysis project Ga0102591, IMG submission 76860) | Arabidopsis root microbial communities from North Carolina, USA - plate scrape MF_Col_mCL_r2 (SPADES assembly) (version 2) | ecosystem: Host-associated > Plants > Roots > Endosphere... | reverse complement strand
GATGGGCCGACCAACTCGGAATGCCCAGACTCGCATAACCTCAATCCCTCGAACCGCCCGGTGCGGACCCGCATGCCGGGTGGTGTGGCAGGGGAGCGATCAAATATGATCGCCCCCTATGCCGATTCCGGGCCAGGGCGGAAAAATCGGGCAACGCGGTCACATCCCAGAAAGAGCGGTTGATTTTCGTTTCCATTTAGAGAATAAAGCGCCTCCCGTATTCTTTTCGAGCGAATATATGGATCTGTCGTCAATTGAAATCTTCAAGGCAGTCGCGGCGCATTCCAGCGTCACGAAGGCGGCGGCCGCAGTGGGGCGTGTGCCGTCGAACGTCACGACGCGCGTCCAGCAGCTCGAAGAGGATCTTGGGGTGGCGCTGTTTTCTCGAGACGGCAAAAAGATGTCGTTGACGCGCGAAGGCACGATCTTTCTATCCTATGCGACACGTCTTGCCGATCTGGCCGTGGAAGCAAAGCAGGCCGTGCGGCCGCTGGCTGCATCGGGCGTGATGCGCGTCGGAACGATGGAAAGCACGGCCGCGAGCCGACTCCCCGACGTCATCAGGCGGTTCGGGTCGCTGTGGCCCGACGTTTCCCTGCAATTGACGATGGGGGCGACACGGGAGCTCATGCAGAGCGTGCTCGCCGAAGAGCTGGATTGCGCGTTGATCGCGCGGCCGCCGCAGACGTCGCTGGACGAGACGCGCTATGCCGATCTCGACCTCGGCCGGTTTGAAGCGCGGCGGATCTATCTCGAGGATCTGATCCTCGTCCTTCCGCCGAAGCATCCCGAGGTGAAAGCCGCAGCCGATCTGCGTGTCGGGACGCTCGCCGTGATGGAACCAGGCTGCACCTATCGGCGCATGGCCGAGGAGTGGGCTGAGGACGCCGCTTCGCCGCGCACGCTCGAGCTCGGCTCCTATCATGCGATCCTCGCCAGCATTGTCGCCGGCAACGCCTTCGGCGTCATGCCGCGCTCCGTCTACGACCTTCTGCGCTGGCCCGCCGATATCGTCACCCGCGAGATTGGCGCAGTGGAGACCTTTCTCGTTCGCCGCAAGGGTGACCGATCGGACGCGTTCGAGGCTTTTCACGATGTCCTCATTGCCTCGAGGGGCAGGGACGGCCTCTCACCTCCAAGCGGCTGACCTCTGCGCGCAACCTTCTTGCAACCCGCACGCTTCGTTTCACAAACTGTCGGTTCGTCATGTCAGATTCCAGCACTCCCAAGGCCCTCGGCCGCCGCTTGTTTTCGCCGATCCTCGCCGGCGCCACGCTGCGTGAGCGCATGCTTGCCTGCCTTGGCGCGCTGATTGCGATCGCGCTGACAGGCATGGTCTGTGGCTACTTTTTCGGCCAGGGCCCGCACCTGCCGCTAATCGTCGCGCCGATGGGGGCTTCGGCCGTGCTGCTTTTCGCCGTGCCGGCAAGTCCGCTGGCACAGCCCTGGTCGATCATTGGTGGCAACACGATCTCCGCCATGATGGGCATTCTCGCCGCACACTTCATTCACGAACCGATCATCGCGATCGGCGTCGGCGTCTCGTTGGCGATCGGCGCCATGTCGTTCACCCGCTGCCTTCACCCGCCGGGTGGCGCCGCGGCGCTGACCGCCGTGCTGGGCGGCCCGGCGGTAGCGAGCTGGGGGCTGCTTTTTCCCTTCGTGCCGGTGGCGCTGAATTCCTGCATCCTGGTGGCGCTCGGCATTGTTTTCCATAAACTGGGACGGCGAAACTATCCGCACGTCGCCGTGCCGGCGCCGGTCAATACGCATCAGACGATCGATCCGCCGTCCGTGACACGGATAGGCTTCCGCGAGGAAGACGTCGACGCGGCGCTGGCGAAGTTCGAGGAAACGTTCGATATCGACCGCGGCGACCTGAGCCGCTTGCTGCGGCAGGTCGAGGTGGAGGCTGCCGTTCGTTCCCATGGCACCGTCAGCTGCGCCGACATCATGTCGCGTGATGTGATTGCGGTCGGGGAGAAAGCCACGGCGGAGGATGCGCGCGCGCTGCTTTTGAAGCACAACATCCGCACGCTGCCCGTTAAGGATGGCAGTGGGCGATTGATCGGCACGGTCGGGCTGCGCGAATTGATGCAGGCCGAGCAGGTTGCCGGCCATATCGTGACGGCGGCAACCGCTCCTCCAGATGCGCCGGCCGTCAGTCTGTTGCCCGTCTTGACGGACGGGCGCACCCACGCCGTTGTCATCGTCGATCCCACCGGCCATGTCGTCGGGCTCATCTCGCAGACGGACCTGCTAAGCGCCATGGCCCACATGCTGCCGGAACGGACGGCGCGGATCGCGGCCTGAATGGCGGCTAGAAGAGAGTGGGCGGTCCGAACTGCAGGTATGCGGCCAGACTAAGCGCGGAAAGCGAGATGGCAAACGGCGGCGCCGGCGTGCGCATCGTCCAGCCGAGAAGCAGGCCTAGCGCCGCGATCAGCATGCCGAGCCATGGTCCGTTGCCGGCGAAGGCCAATCCGAGAGCGGAAAGGCTGACGGCGCTGGCGATCATGGTCAGCGGCGCAGTTGCCACCGCGGCCTGTGTTTCGCCGCGAAAGATGCTGCTGAAGGGCGGCCAGCTCAAGGCAATGGCAAGAACGAGGAGGGCGGGGGCGATCGTGTGGAGTTGCATCAGCGCGCACCCATGACCAAACGATGATCACCGTCGAAACCGTTCGTGTCGCGAACGTTCAGGCGTGCTGCAAGCGCAGTGCCGACCGCAATCAGTACCGGATTGTCGTAGCCGATCGCCGCAATTCCCTCAGGGATGGTTGCGAGCGTGCCGCTCCAGTCACGTTCGGTCGAACGGCTCACGTCGCTGATGATGATGGCCGGCGTTTCCGGCGGCAGGCCTTCCTCGATCAACCGGTCGGCGATGAGCGGTGCCGTCCTGCCACCCATGTAGAAGACAGCTGTGGTGTGCGGATCGGCGACAGCGGTCCAGTCGACATCGATCGGCAGGCCGCCATGACGAGAATGGCCGGTGATGAAGCGGACGGATTGGGCATGGTTGCGATGCGTCAGCGAAATCCCGAGGCGGGACGCCATGGCGCTTGCGGCTGTTATGCCGGGGATGACATCGACGGGGATGTTTTCGCGATCGAGATGGGCAATCTCTTCGCCGGCGCGGCCGAAGATCATCGGATCGCCGGACTTCAGCCGTACGACCCGCTTGCCTGATTTGGCGAGCTTCACCATCATGGCGTTGATGTCTTCCTGGCGGCAGCTTGTGCGGCCACCGCGCTTGCCAACCAACATGCGCTTGGCTTCTCGCCGGGCAAGCTCCAGAACCTCTGAAGAAACCAGGTCGTCGAAGAGGATCACGTCTGCGGCTTGCAGGGCGCGGACGGCCTTCAACGTCAGAAGCTCCGCATCACCCGGGCCGGCGCCGACCAGCGTCACGCGACCGCGCGAGGAGTGGGCGGGCGCTTCCCGAAGCCTGTCGGCCTCCTCGAGAAGCAGCCCGCCGACGCCCTCCTCCGGCGTATCCGAACTTGAAAAGGCGCGATCGACAAATCGCTCCCAAAAGGCGCGGCGGAGCGGGCCGGGAGTCAGTCGTTCATTGACCCGGTCGCGCAATGTCTGAGCGAGTTCAGCCCAACCCTTCAGTGTCCAAGGCAGCAACGTCTCGATGCGACGCCGGATCGCCTGGGCGAGGATCGGGGCGGCGCCATCCGTCGAGATCGAGACGACGACGGGTGAGCGGTTGACGATGGAGCCGAACTGGAACTGGCAGAAGGCAGGCTTGTCTATGACGTTGACTGGGACGCCGGCCATGCGGGCGGCGTCGAAGAAGGCTTTCGCCTCGTCCTCTTCCTCACAGTCGGCGATGGCGATGGCCGCGCCGGCGAAGATGGTTTCATCCCATCCATGGCAGTGACGGACGAAACTGCCCCGAGGATGCTCGGCGCCGCGCGAGATCAGCTTCTCGAAAGTGTCGGAAAGCGCGTCGGCGTAGACATGCACCTCCGCGCCGCAGGCAGCGAGAAGCTCGGCTTTCCAGGCGGCGGCATCGGATCCGCCGGCGACGATCACGCGCTTGGATTCAAGTGCCCAGAACACCGGCAGCTTGGCAAGCGGTTCCATGCGGGCGGGTGCTTCATTCCGCGGCTGCTGCAAGACATCCATCGATGATCCCCCTGATTTCGGCGCGGCACGAGCCGCAGTTGGTTCCGGCATTGAGTTCCTTGCCGACGGCTTCGACGCTGTGGCAGCCGCCGCGTACAGCGGCGACGATCTGGTTGACGCCGACGCCGAAGCAGGAGCAGACGGTGGCACCCGGATCGGGCTTGTCTGCGCCCGGGCGACCGGCAACGAGAGCGAAGCGCTTGCGCAGATTGGTGTGCTCGGCGGTGAGCTGAGAGATCGCCCAGTTGCGCGCAACAGCCACCGGTTCGCGCGCCAGGAACAAGGCGGCAAGCAGTCGCTGGCCGCCAAAGAAGGCAAGCCTCAGATCGCCGGATTGCTGGTCGGCGTAACCAAGCGGCTCGACGCCCTCGGGAATAGCGAAGGTGCTGCGGCACCACGTGCACCAGTCCTCGACCGGCTGGTCGAAGGCGAGCTCCACTCGCCAGCCGCCTTCGGCCTTTGCCAGCGCCCAATAGGCGGCATCGAGGTGATCAGGCTTGGCTGCGGAAACGGCAAAGCCGTAGCGCGCCGCTTTGAAGCGTCGAGCAGCAACCGCACCATTCTTCGATGCCGGCTGGCCGGAGATTGCGTCGGTCAAGGGTGCGACGACGGCGTCGATGCGTGCCTTCGCGGCGAACTGATCGTTCCAGTGCATCGGTACGAAAATGCTGCCGCGCGCCTGGCGCTCGGTGATCAGGGCGCGAACCAGGGCTTTGCCGTGAGGGCTTTCGATTTCGACGAGGCCGGCATTGCCGACGCGGATCTCGATGGCGTCGCGCGGATGAAGCTCTGCGAAGGGCTCGGCGATGTGCGAGGAGAGCCGCGCACTTTTGCCCGTCCGGGTCATCGTGTGCCACTGGTCGCGGATACGGCCGGTGTTCAGTGTGAAGGGATAGTCGGCGCTGGTGCGATCCGAGGCGACCGGTTCGACGGCGATGAAACGTGCCTTGCCGTCGGCGTGGTAGAAGCCGCCCTTGGCGAAGAAGCGGGTCTCGGTCGCGTTGTGGCCTGCGGGCTGTGGCCACTGGAAAGGGGGGAGTTCGTCGTACGACTGACGGTTCAAGCCGACGTATGCGCCGATATCAAAGTCGCGACGGCCGTTGTTCTCGAAGGCGGAGAGAGCGGCGTGCTCGTCGAAGATTTCGGCATTGGAGCTGAAGTCGAAGGCTTGGGCAAAATCCATGCGACGCGCCACTTCGGCAAGCTGCCACCAGTCGGCGCGGGCCTCTCCCGGTGCATCGAGGAAGGGGCGCTGGCGGGAGATGCGGCGCTCGGAGTTGGTGACAGTGCCGCTCTTCTCACCCCAGCCGAGCGAGGGCAGAAGGACATGGGCGTGACGGGCGGTGTCTGTGCTTTTCAGGACATCGGAGACGACGACGAAGGGACAAGCCTTGATGGCGGCCTCGACGGCGTCGGCATCCGGCATGGAAACAACCGGGTTGGTCGCCATGATCCAGAGCGCCTTGATGCGGCCGTCGGCGACAGCCCTGAACATGTCGACGGCCTTCAGGCCCGGCGTTTGCGCAATGGCCGGCGCATTCCAGAAGCGCTGGACACGGTCGCGGTCCTCGGCATTTTCGATGGCCATGTGGGCGGCAAGCATGTTGGCAAGCCCACCGACTTCGCGACCACCCATCGCATTCGGCTGGCCGGTGAGCGAGAACGGGCCCATGCCCGGCCGGCCGATGCGGCCGGTGGCGAGATGACAGTTGATGATGGCGTTGACCTTGTCGGTGCCAGATGAGGACTGGTTGACGCCCTGGCTGTAGCAGGTGACGACCTTCTCGGTCGTGGCAAAGAGGCGGTAGAATTCGCGAAGCTGCATGGCCGGCAGGCCGGTCATATCAAGCACCTCGTTGAAGGAGACGCCTGTGGCAGCCGTAAAGGCCTCCGCAAAGCCGTTGGTATGTTCGGCGACGTAGTTCTGGTCGATGGCGTTGCTTGCGATCAGGTGTTCGAAAAGGCCGACGAAAAGGGCAACATCGCTGTCCGGGCGGATGGCGAGATGCAGGTCGGCGATATCTGATGTCATCGTCCGCCGCGGATCGATGACGACGACCTTCATGCCGGGGCGCGCGGCCTTGGCCGCCGCCAGCCGCTGGTAGATGACCGGGTGGCACCAGGCGAGGTTCGAGCCGGTGAGGATCACCAGATCGGCAAGCTCGATGTCTTCGTAGGTACCCGGCACTGTGTCCGAGCCGAAGGCGCGGCGGTGACCGGCGACGGAGGACGACATACAGAGCCGCGAATTGGTGTCGATGTTGGCCGAACCGATGAAGCCCTTCATCAGCTTGTTGGCGATATAGTAGTCCTCGGTCAGCAGCTGGCCGGACACATAGAAAGCAACGGAATCGGGGCCGTGCTCGGCGATGGCATCGGAAAATCGTTGCGCGACGAGGTCAAGCGCCTGTCCCCATTCCGCCCGCTCCCCCGCAATTTCCGGATGGAGGATGCGCCCGTCGAGATCGACGGTTTCTCCGAGCGCCGAGCCCTTCGAGCACAGCCGCCCGAAGTTGGAGGGATGGTCCGGGTCGCCCTTGACGGACACCTTGCCGTCTTCCGCGAGCTTGGCGATGACGCCGCAGCCGACACCGCAATAGGGACAGGTTGTCTTGACCTCTTTCTGCATCATTCGGCTGCCATCATCAGGCTTTCGAGCGCGATGTAGAGGGCGCCGTCCTCGTTGCGGACGGGAATGGTCCGCACTTCGCCCTCATCGGCGCCGAGCGCCTTGCCGGTTTCGAGCGAGATCACCCAGTTGTGCAACGGGCAGGTGACTGCCTTGGCATGGACGATGCCCTGGGAGAGCGGCCCGCCCTTGTGCGGGCAGTGGTCCTCGATGGCGAAGACCTCGTTTTCGGCCGTTCGGAAGACGGCGATCTTTCCCTGGGGTGTCTTCACGCAGCGAGCGCCCCGCAGCGGAATGTCGGAGATGTCGCCGATTGAAATCCAGTTCATATCAATCTCCTTACTCAGCGGCCTGCGGGTAACCGATGGTCGCCATCGGCTTGAACTCATGCTTGTCCTTGCCGGAGACGCGCTCCGACCAGGGATCGACCTGGGCGAATTTCTGGGAGAAGACGAAGCGATCGTAGTAAGCCTCGCGCTTGTCGGCGTCGCCCATGATCTGGCGGCGTATTTCCTCCAAGCCGACGCGCTTTGCCCACTTGTAGATGCGCTCGAGATAGCGGGCCTGCTCGCGATACATCTGTGTCAGCGCCACGATATGCTCCAGCGCCTCGTCCTCGGTCCTGACGAGGCCGAGGACCTCCGTGCCCTTGATGTCGAGGCCGGCGGCGCCGGCGAAGTGGATCTCGAAACCCGAGTCGACGCAGATGACGCCTATATCCTTGCAGGTCGCTTCGGCGCAGTTGCGCGGGCAGCCGGAGACGGCGAGCTTCAGCTTCGCCGGCGTCCAGGAGCCCCACATGAACTTCTCGATGCGGATACCGAGGCCGGTGGAGTCCTGCGTGCCGAAGCGGCACCAATCGGAGCCGACGCAGGTCTTCACCGTGCGCAGGCCCTTGGCATAGGCCTGTCCGGAAACAAATCCTGCCTTGCCGAGATCGGCCCAGACAGCCGGCAGGTCTTCCTTCTCGATGCCGAGCAGGTCGATGCGCTGGCCGCCCGTCACCTTCACCATCGGGATTTCGAACTTGTCGACGACATCAGCGATGGCGCGCAGTTCGTTGGAGTTCGTCACGCCGCCCCACATGCGCGGAACGACGGAATAGGTGCCGTCCTTCTGGATGTTGGCGTGGACGCGTTCGTTGATGAAGCGCGACTGGTAGTCGTCGGCATATTCGTCCGGCCAGTCGCAGACGAGGTAGTAGTTGAGAGCCGGGCGACACTTGGCGCAACCGCACGACGTCTTCCATTCGAGCTCCTGCATGACGGCAGGGATGCTCTTCAGACCCTTGGCCTTGATGAGGCGGCGGACGTCGTCATGGCTGAGTTCGGTGCAGGTGCACATCGGCGTGACGGCGGCCGGGTTGTAGCTGTCGCCAAGCGTCAGCGTCATCAGCTTTTCAACGAGGCCGGTGCAGGAGCCGCAGGAGGCGGACGCCTTGGTGTGGGCGCGCACGTCGTCCAGTGACGTCAGGCCTTTGGACGTGATCGTCGACGTGATCTTGCCCTTGCATACGCCGTTGCAGCCACAGATTTCCGCGTCATCCGGCAAGGCTGCAACGGCCGCCATAGGGTCCAGCGGCGACCCTCCCTGGTAGGCCTGACCAAAGATCAGCGTTTCGCGCATTTCCTTGATATCGGTCTGTTTCTTTTTCAGATCGTTGAACCAGGCGCCGTCGGCGGTTTCGCCGTAGAGCACGGTGCCGATGATCCTGTTGTCCTTCAACACGAGGCGCTTATAGACGCCGGCTGAGGCGTCGCGCAGCACGATTTCCTCTCGGTCGTCGCCATCGGCGAAGTCACCGAGCGAGAAGAGCTCGATACCTGTCACTTTGAGCTTGGTCGGCGTGTCGGAATGCACGAAGGCAGCGGAACGGTCGCCGGATAGATGCGAGGCGGCGACGCGGGCCATCTCGTAAAGCGGAGCGACAAGGCCGTAGACCATGCCGCCGACTTCGGCGCATTCGCCGAGCGCCATGATGCTGCCGTCCGAGGTCAGCATGCCGTCATCGACGACGATGCCGCGGTTGACGGCAATGCCGGCGTCCTTGGCGAGCCCAACGCTCGGGCGGATGCCGACCGCCATGACGACGAGGGTCGCCGGAATGATACGGCCGTCGTCGAGCTCGATGCCCTCGACCTTGCCGTTACCGATGATGGCCTTGGTATTGGCCTTGCAGATGACCTTGATGCCTCGCTCTTCCACTGCCTTCTGCAGGAGATAGCCGGCAGCAGGATCGAGCTGGCGCTCCATCAGTGTCGGCATGACATGCAGGACAGTGACGTCCATGCCGCGAGAGGCAAGGCCGGCCGCCGCTTCAAGGCCGAGCAGGCCGCCGCCGATGACGATCGCTTTCTCGCGAGACTGGGCGGCGAGCAGCATCGCCTGCACGTCGTCGAGGTCGCGATAGGTGATGACGCCGGGCAGATCCTTGCCGGGCACGGGAATGATGAAGGGCACGGAGCCGGTGGCGATCACCAGCTTGTCGTAGCTTTCCGTGACGCCGTGATCCGACGTGACCGTCTTGGCCGCACGGTCGATCTTGATGATCTTGTGGCCCTTGTAGAGGGTGATGCCGTGCTTGATGTACCATCCATCGCCGTGGATGATGATCTCTTCGTAGTCCTTTTCGCCGGACAGAACCGGCGAGAGCATGATGCGGTCGTAGTTGACGCGCGGCTCGGCGTTGAAGATCGTGACCTGATATTGGCCCGGCGTCCTTTCGAACAGGTGCTCGAGCATGCGCCCGGGCGCCATGCCGTTGCCGATGATGACAAGCTTCTCAGTCATGGTTTCAGGTCCTCAGATCAGGTGGCAGCGACGGCTTGGGCGGAGAGGCCACGGCGGTCGAGTTGCTTGACCGACAGGTGCATCCAGACCAGCGAAATGATCACGATCGCAAAGAGCAGCATGAAGCAGCTCGACCAGAGGCCGGTCATATCCTTGAGAAAGCCGAAGGCGATCGGCAGGATGAAGCCGCCAAGGCCGCCCATCATGCCGACGATGCCGCCAACGGCGCCGACGCTTTCAGGGTAGTAGGCCGGGATGTGCTTGTAGACGGCGGCCTTGCCGAGGCTCATGACGAAGCCGAGAGCGAAGATGACGACGATGAAGACCGCAGGCGTGATGCCGACCGTTGCGCTTGCGCCGGCAGCCGGGAGTGACAGGATGAGTGTCGCGACAGCTGCGACGGCGAACATCACATACATCACGCTGCGGGCGCCCTTCTTGTCGGAGACAACACCGCCGAATGCACGAAAGATGCTGCCCGGAATGGAATAAGCGGCTGCGACCATGCCTGCAGTTGCTAGATTGAAGCCGTAAACACCGACCAGATAGCGGGGCAGCCACAGCGACAGGGCAACGAAACCGCCGAAGGCGAAGAAGTAGTAGAGGGAGAAACGCCAGACCTGGACGTTTTTCAGCGGCGCGAATTCCTGTGCCAGGCTCTTGGAGGCAACCTTGCCCTCGCGGCGAAGGCGGAAGGCCGGATCATCCGTTGTGGTGAACCAGAAGACGATTGCCATTAATGCCAGGCCGACCGCCCAGATCTGAGCAACCGCCTGCCAGCCCCAGGCGATCAAGACGAAGGGTGCCGCGAATTTGGTCACTGCGGCGCCGACGTTGCCGGCACCGAAGATGCCGAGCGCCGTTCCCTGCTTTTGAGGCGGGAAGAAGGGCGAGACATAGGCGACGCCGACTGCGAAGGAGCCGCCGGCAAGGCCGACGCCGAGGCCGGCGATCAGCATCTGCGTGTAGGTCTGGGCATAGGAGAGGAGGAAGGTCGCCAGGGCAGCAGCCAACATGGTGAGCGTGTAGACGAGGCGGCCGCCATAACGGCCGGTCCAGATGCCAAGGACGATACGGACAAGCGAACCCGTCAGAACCGGCGTGCCGACCAACAATCCGAACTCGGCTTCGTTCAGGCCGAGATCCTGTTTGATGCGGATGCCGATGATCGCGAAGATCGTCCAGACGGCAAAACAGAGGGTGAAGGCAATCGTGGACATCCACAATGCTTTGGCTGGTTCGCCGGCGGACATGGACTGCGTGTTCCTGATAACAGACATGGCTTCTCCGGGGCCCGACAAGGTCGTGCCTATCCATCGCTAGGGGTTAAAAACAAAAAGCCGCTGGTCAGGGCGCGCTTTCACTAGACGTGCGCGAGATATCCTGATCAGCGGCTTTGCTGTGGGCGCCCGTCGTTGGACGCGGAATTCTTGGCCTGTTGGCCTGCTTATAACAAAGCAAGGGCCGTGCCAGTTTTAGTAAGCTATTGTTTTTGAATGAAAATCGTTAGCAGCGGAGATCCCGCGGATGTCCTCGGTGTCAACGCACGTGCAGCAATCGCTCTAAAATTTGTGCAATGCGTATAAAATAAGCACGTGCTCAGCGGCGAGCTTGGCTCGCGATATAGCTGTCGACGTCATCGGGATCGAACAGGCCGCCGTCGAAGAAGCCGTCCGGCCCAAGGGTTAGCGCCCCGCTCGAGCCGACGGGCGTCTCGACCTTGAGCGCACCCTCCACCTTCGAACTCGCCGCCGGCATCGAGACATCAAGCGCCTTCAAGGCGCTTCTGTAAATATCGGGCCTGTAGGTGTCGTTGGCGATCTGCTGGTGTTCTGCGGTATGCCGGATGTGCCCCCAGCGAACCATCTGCGTGTAGAACCACAAGGCGTGGCTCTTCCAAGGGAACGTCGCTGCCTTGGCATTGGGGACAAAGAAGTCCTTGATGCTCAGCGTCTCCTTCCCGCCAATGTGCAGCAGACCGGTCAATGCGGGTAGCAGACTTTCCAAAGGCCGATCGACATAGGCGGGCTTCGCGAGCAGCTTGGCAAGCTCCTCGTGATTGCGGATGTCGGCGCACCAGCGGGAGGCCGTGTAAAGCGCCCGCAGGAGGGCCGCGAGCGCTTCCGGATGCCCGTCGGCCCAGCGGTTGTTGACGCCAAGCACCTTTTCAGGGCTCGATTTCCAGATGGCGGCCTTCACCGTCGCCAGATGCGCGCGGTTATGAAGCACGCCGAGTGTGTTCCATGGCTCGCCGGCGCAGTAGCCGTCGATGAGGCCTGATGTCAGCGCGTCCGCCATATCGGGCGGAGGCAGGACGCCGATCTCCACATCCTTGTCGGGATCGATGCCGCTTGCGGAGAGCCAGTAGCGCAGCTCGTAGTTGTGACCTGAATAGGGGTGGACGACGCCGAAGCGCAGACGCTCGCCCTTCCTGTTATCAATGACGCGCCGCAGGGCAAGGCCGCTCGCGTCGGCGTCGAGATCGGGCGAGGCACCGCATGCGGCCATCTCGCTCCAGACGTCGGCGGAGACAGTCACGGCATTGCCGCCAAGTCCAAGCGCCATCGGCACGATCATACGCGGCGCCGGCGCGGTCAGTCCGAGATTGCAGGCGATCGGCATGGGGCCGAGAATATGCGCCACGTCGAAATGGCTGACCGCAAGCCGGTCGCGAATCGTCGCCCATGAGCGTTCACGCACGAGCCTCAGCTCGATGTCCTGTTCCGCTGCAAAGCCCTTCTCCTTGGCGGCGACCAGAATTGCGCTGTCGAGAAGCGGCAGAAAGCCGGCGGTGATCTGATGTGTGCTCGTCATGGGTAGGTTCCCGGATCCAGAAGGCTCGCAGCCGTGATCAGGCTTTGGGCAATCTCGACGATTTTTCTATTCTGGTTCATGGCCGTTCGCCGCATGAGCGCATAGGCCTCATCTTCGCTCAGTCCACGGGATCGCATCAGCAATCCCTTCGCGCGGTCGATCAGCTTGCGGTTTTCCAGTTCGCCGCGCGTTTCCTCCAACTCGCGGTTCAGGCGCGAGAAGGCATTGAAACGGCTGATCGCCATCTTGAGGATCGGGCGGACACGCTCCTGCTTCAGACCGTCGACGATATAGGCGGAGACGCCGGCCTCGACGGCGGCCTCGATGGAGGCCTCGTCCGATTTGTCAACGAACATTGCAATAGGGCGCTTAACCGCGCGGGAGATCTGGAAGATGCTTTCCAGCATGTCGCGGTTCGGGTTCTCGAGGTCGATGACGATGACGTCGGGGTTGATCTCCGTGATCCGCCTCGCAAGCCCATTCATGTCGTCGATGATCGTGACGTTGTCGTAGCCTGCCTCGCGCAGGCCAATCTCGATGATCGACGCGCGGATGCTGTTCTCGTCGATGACGAGCACGTTGAGGTCGCCAGGCTTGGAAGAGCGGTTGGCCACGAGGTCTACCGCCGGCCGCCGATGTCAGGTGTGCGCATCAGATGAGATGTCGTCGGCATTGATATCGCGAAAGGTGTCATGCTGCGGTTGTGCTGCCCTATGATCTCTGAGACCAAGGTCGGAGTCCCTTGTGCGGCATTGAATGCGCGAATGACGCCTCAAAATCAAGCAATTTGTGTCAATGCTTATTCTATGAGCATTGGCGACGGCGGCGGGCGAAGCGTTCCCACGCAAATCTGCACTGGGTTGAGCTTCCTACACTGCGTTACATATCACGATGGGGCCTGACATATCAGCGATACGTCGCTGAGACCAGATTACCCACGTTTTCGACCTCAGCCGTGCCTCCCGACCATTTCAAGCCCGGCACGCCATAAATTATAGGAGTGACCGCATGAACCGCCGTATCGTTTCTACCTTCGCACTGGCGCTTGCCACCAGCGTCATCGCCATTGCGGCCCAGGCCGCTGACATCAAGAACATCGTCGTCGTTCACGGCGCCTTCGCCGACGGGTCCGGCTGGCGCCAGGCCACCGAAATCCTGGAGCGGCGCGGCTTTCACGTTACGGTCGTGCAGGAACCTCTGACCTCGCTCGCCGACGACGTCGCTGCGGCGAACCGCGTGCTGGACCTGCAGGACGGGCCGACGCTGTTGGTCGGGCATAGCTATGGCGGCATGGTCATTACGGAAGCCGGCCGGAACCCGCATGTCGAGGGACTTGTCTATGTGGCGGCCTTCCAGCCTGACAAGGGCGAAGACGTCGCTACCCTTGCGGGCTCAAAGCCACCGGCCGGAAAGGGCATCAAGGAAACCAAGGACGGCAAGTATCTCTATCTCGATCCAAGCGTCTTTCACGCCGATTTTGCCGCCGACCTGCCTAAGGCCGAAGCAGCCTTCGTGGCGCAGTCACAGGTCTTTGCTGCGAAAGAGGTCTTTGGCACCAAAGTCGGGGAACCTGCCTGGCGGACGAAAAAGAGCTGGTCCATCGTGGCGACCGAGGATCGCTCCATCAACCCCGAACTGGAGCGGACCATGGCAAAGCGTGCCGGCAGCGTGGTCACCGAGATCAAGTCCAGTCACGCGGTCTTCGCCTCGCAGCCGAAAAAGGTTGCTGACGTGATCGAGAAGGCGGCCAAGGAAGCCGGCAGATAAGTTCTGCCCGACCCAATCGCAAACAAAATAGCCGCCGAGAATGTCGGCGGCTTTGAAGGTAAGGCGCGAAACGATCAGCCTTCCGGCGGAGCTTCGATCATGCCGAGTGCATGCAGATAGGTGTCGAGGATTGCGTCCTCTTCCATACGTTCCTGCTCGTCCTTTTTGCGCAGCGCAACGACCTTCTTGAGGATCTTGGTATCGAAGCCCATGCCCTTGGCTTCGCCGTAGACGTCCTTGATGTCGTCGGCGATGGTCTTCTTTTCTTCTTCCAGGCGTTCAATGCGCTCCACAAAGGCGCGAAGCTGATCGCGGGCGACGCCATGAGCATCAGACATCGTGTTCTCCTGATTGGGGGTGGGAAAATTCGGATGGCGTTGACTGCCGCGAAGCGTGTCCGGGGTCAAGCCGATTCGAGCCGCACAGGAATTATTTGTGCGGCTTGTTCAGCTCAAACGCTGCTTTTTGCTCCGCCGAGGCGTCGTTCTGGTGGAGGTTCTTCCAATCGTCATACGGCATGCCGTAGACGATTTCGCGCGATTCGTCTTTGGAGAGCGGAACTCCGTCCGTCTCGGCTGCTTCGCGGTACCAGTTGGACAGGCAGTTGCGGCAGAAGCCCGCAAGGTTCATCAAATCGATGTTCTGGACATCGCTGCGCTCGCGCAGGTGCTCCACGAGGCGACGAAAAGCCGCAGCCTCGAATTCGGTCTGTTGTTGTCTCGTCAGGGCGGCCATCTCGGTCTCCTTTATTCGTACGGACCGGTGCGCGACACATGCACGTTGTACTCGTGCAGTGCCGGATCGGCATTCATGGTCTCGAAGATCGGTGCGAGACGGTCCGCCCACGCGGCAATACCCGGCTCGTCGCCGATCAGATCCTGGCGTACCTCGAGCAGCGCGTGCGGAATGCCGGTCAGCATGCAATGTCGATACATTGTATCGCCCTTCAGCGCGCCGTCGTAAGGCTCGTTGTCACCGACCACGAGATCGGGATCGCTGCGCAACAAATCAAGCAAGGGGGCGACTGCGCGCTTGTCGGTATCCCACAGAACGGCTGCGTGCCAGGGGCGGGGAAAGTGTTTCCAGACCGGCGTGTAGGAATGAAGCGAGAGAACGAGCGGCGCACTCCCGGTCTTGTTGGCGACTCTGTCGATCGTTTCGCTGACGGCATTGTGATAGGGCCGGTGGAACGTTTCGATCCGGTAATTCCACTCCTCCACGGTGATCGGATGGTTGCCCGGCACGATCGCGCCGTCCGATATCTTCATGATCAGCGTGGGGTCGTCTTCGCCCCGGTTCGGGTCGATCAGCAACCGCGAAAAGCCGCCCAGGACGGCGGGCACTCGGAGCCTCGTCGACAGGTTCCTGACAAGTCCCTCGATGCCGATGTCATAGGCGATGTGGCGCTCGAAGGCATTGTCCGGCAAGCCAAGTCGTCCATAGCGCTCCGGCAGTCGATTCATCGCGTGATCGCCGAGCAGCACCATGCCTTTGTCATGATCGCCGGCCAGTAGTTCAAATGATTTGAAAGTGCTCATGGATGAAATGTCGATCGCAGTTTACGGGGCCGTCTTTGATCGCACGCGTCACCGATGGGTTCAAGCGCGCTTGGCAAGCAAAGGCTGCGGCCCGGCCGAAGTACGGTCGGTCATCTAGGATATAATCGATTAGCATTGCGTTGACATTCGCCGGGAGGCAGCGCAAGAAAGCACAAACATCGAATAACCGGGAGCCAATTGGAAGTCGTGTTGATCCAGACCGCGCCAAGTTTCCTTACGCGTTCCGGGCCGCTTGCCCGTTTTGCCCTTTTTGTCCTTGCGGCGTTCTCGCCGTTCTTCATTGCCGATGTGGCCCGCGCGGATTTCCGTGTGTGCAACGGAACGCAGAATCTGGTGGGCGTGGCGATCGGATATCGAGCCAAGGATGGCTGGATGACGGAAGGCTGGTGGCAAGTGCCGGCGACGACCTGTGCGACGCTGATCGAGGGGGAGTTGCAGTCCCGATACTATTATCTCTACGCCGAAGACGCTGCCCGGGGAGGCCGATGGACGGGTGACGTGCAGATGTGCGTGGCGGAAAACGAGTTCAAGATCACGGGAGTCAATGATTGCTACGCCCGTGGCTATCAAAAGATGGGGTTCAAGGAATATGACACGGGCCGCCAGGGCAGCTGGATGGTTCAACTTTCCGATACCCCAGGCACCCAAGAAAGCCCGAATCAATGAAGCGCAACCGCAAAGTTAAAATCCTCGCCACGCTCGGACCCGCCTCGTCCGAGGAATCGATGATCGAGAAGCTGCACCAGGCCGGTGCCGACGTCTTTCGCATCAACATGAGCCACGCCAGCCATGACGTGATGCGCACGCTGATCAAGCGTATCCGCGCCGTCGAAGCGCGCTCCGGCCGTCCGATCGGCATCCTTGCCGACCTGCAGGGCCCGAAGCTGCGCGTCGGCAAGTTCGCCGAAGGCAAGGTCGACCTGAAGCCGGGCGACACCTTCACGCTCGACAACAAGGACATTCCCGGCGACGCCACCCGCGTGTTCCTGCCGCATCCGGAAATTCTGGAATCGGTGCAGCCCGGTCACCGCCTGCTGATCGACGACGGCAAGCTCGCCCTGCGCGCTGAAAAGTGCGACGGCAAGAGCATCGTCACGACGGTCATTTCCGGCACGAAGATTTCCGACCGCAAGGGCGTCAGCCTTCCCGACACGCTGCTCACCGTCGGGGTTCTGACCGACAAGGACCGCACCGACCTCGCAGCTGTTCTCGAAACCGACGATGTCGACTGGGTCGCGCTCTCCTTCGTGCAGCGCCCGGAAGATCTGGCTGAAGTGCGCAAGATCGCGCGCGGCCGTGTCGGCATCATGTCGAAGATCGAAAAGCCGCAGGCGATCGAGCGCATCGAGGAAATCATCGAGCTGTCCGACGCGCTCATGGTCGCCCGTGGTGACCTCGGCGTCGAAATGCCGCTCGAATCCGTGCCGGGCATCCAGAAGCAATTGATCCGCGCCTGCCGCCGTTCGGGCAAGCCGGTCGTCGTCGCGACGCAGATGCTGGAATCGATGATCTCCGCGCCGGTTCCGACCCGCGCCGAGGTGTCCGACGTCGCCACGGCCGTCTTCGAAGGCGCCGATGCGGTGATGCTATCGGCGGAATCCGCTTCGGGTGACTACCCGGTCGAAGCGGTCTCGACGATGGCCTCGATCGCCAGCGCCATCGAGCGCGAGCCGCACTATCCTGGTATTATCTACGCACAGCGCGCGCAGCCGGAAGCAACCGGCGCCGACGCGATTTCGCTGGCTGCCCGGCAGATCGCCGAGACGCTGCGCCTGTCGGCCATCGTCTGTTACACCTCGTCCGGCACGACCGGTCTGCGTGCCTCGCGCGAGCGTCCGCAGGTGCCGATCCTGGCGCTGTCGCCTGTCATCCAGACGGCTCGCCGCCTTGCCATCGTCTGGGGCCTGCACTGCGTCGTCACGCATGACGCGACCGACCTTGACGACATGGTCAACCGCGCCTGCCGCATCGTCGCCGACGAAGGCTTCGGCAAGCCGGGCGACCGCATCATCATCTCGGCCGGCGTGCCGCTCGGGACACCTGGCGCAACCAACATGCTGCGCATCGCCTATATCGGCTCCGACGGCCAGAGCGGCATCTGAGATTTTCCGCAGGGATTGAACGAAAGCCCGTCGCCTGACCCAGGCGGCGGGCTTTCTGTTTTCAGTCAGCCCGACGCCCCTTGTGTGTGGCCGATGCACATGCAAGTTTCCCCTGCAGAGATCGGGAGGGCATCATGCAGACAGTCACGCTTCTTGCGTTCGCAGCCGTTTCCTTCGTAGGTATTGCCACGCCGGGGCCGACCGTACTCCTGGCAATGACCAATGGCTCCCGTTACGGTGTCAGGCGTGCCGTTGCCGGCATGGTTGGCGCGGTGCTCTCGGATTTTGTCCTGATCGGCGCCGTTGCGATCGGCCTCGGGGCGCTGCTTGCGGCGTCCGAATTCTGGTTCTCGGCCCTGAAATATGTCGGCGCGGCCTATCTGGCGTTTCTCGGGATCATGATGCTGAGGTCGAAAGGTACGATCGATGCGGCGTTGAGGAAGGAGGCGGCTGCTGCGGGCGGGACGCCGGTTTCGATCGCGTTGAAGAGCTTCATGGTCGCGGTCACCAATCCGAAGGGCTATCTCTTCTTTTCGGCCTTCCTGCCGCAGTTCATCGATCCGACCGGCCTGCAGGCAACGCAGTATGGCGTGCTGGCGCTGGTGTTCGCCTCCCTCGATTTCATCATCATGCTGGCTTATGCCGTGTTCGGCGTGCAGGCCGTCCGATTCCTCAAGACGAACGGCGCGTTGTGGCTTGAGCGCGCCTGCGGCGGCGCGCTGCTTGCCCTGGCCGGTTCGCTTGCGCTCTATCGTCGGGCGACGGTCTAGGGCAGGGATACGTGCCCGACGCGATAGATCTGGCTTGAGCCTGCGATGAGCGGCGCCGATCGGCGCAAGCTGAAGCGCACCAGCGTCCAGTTGGTCGGCTCGAAGGCCGAAACCGAGGCCAGGACGTCGGCCTGTCGTGCTTCTCGTTGCGCCTGCCTGACCTCCTCGTCTCTGATCTCGGCGAGAGGGGAATAGGGCTCGATGACGACTATCTCTTCGACAGCAAATTTCGCCTCTGCCACCGCGGAGGCGGTTTCCGCATGCCATACGATCCAGGTCTTCACCTGGGGCCAGCCGAAAGACTGCGTCAGTCCTTCGAAGCCGGGGCCGGTGAGGAAGTCGCTGGCGCGCTCCGGCTGCTGCCAGAGATAGAAGGGCGCGTAGAGGTTTTCGCGGGATCCGAACTCGCCTCTGCGGGCGCTGAGATATGCCTTGAATCCGAGACCGGGAAATCCGTCCAGCATCGGTCCCTTGTCGCGGATGCGCCGGTCGATGATCGACATGTCGTATTCGGCCGGCAGGGTAAAGCTGTACTGCATCGCCATCATGAAAGGATCTCCACCGGCTCCAGCCAGTCGACGTTGCGGCCGGCTTCGGTTGCCTGGATGCTGATGTAGCTGAACGGGCTGTCGTGTCCGGCGCCGTGCCAATGCTTCTCGCCGGCGGCGAACCAGACAGCATCTCCGGCCAGCAATTCCTCGACTGCCCCACCTTCGCGTTGCGCCAGACCCTTGCCTGATAGAACATAGAGCAGCTGCCCGCGCGGATGCGTGTGCCAGCGCGTGATCGTGCCCGGATCGAGCGTCGCCCGCATCGCCATGTTCTCGCCGTCGGCTGCGCCTTCCAGCAGCATCTCGACCCAGAAGGGCGCGGTGGCAATATCGACGGGCGAGCGGACGGCATTGCCCGGACGCTGGATCGTCATGTGTTCTGGGTTGCCCATCATGCCGCGCTCCCGAAGGCGCGGGCCTCCCAGCCGGGTTCGCTCATCTGCGCCTTTCCATCGCCGAACGACCATTCATCCGGTGAGGTGGTGGTGACGACGATCATGATGTCTTCCGGCCGGATGCCCGGCGATGCCCCGAGAAGCTCGGTGGCCCGCTTGAAAAAGGCCTGGCGGGTCTCGGTCGAGCGCGGCTTTCCGGCGGTGATCGCGAAAAGCACGAAGTCGTCGGAACGCGGTCCTGCAAGATAGTTGCGGTCGAAGATCAGTTCGCCCGGTTCATGCTGGTGAATGATCTGGAAACGATCGGCGGGCGGCACGTTGAACGTCTCGACCATGGCACGATGAATGCTGTCCGCAACAGCGCGCAAATACTCCGGCGACTTGCCGCGCAGTAGAGAGATACGAACGAAAGGCATGATTGCCTCCTCTAAGTGAATTCTTGACAGGAGGAGCATCGCACGCCACGATAATACAAAAAATCAGAATTAAATGAACTTATGATCCATAAAAATGGGATTGTGGCGATGCGGCGGACGATCTTCGATCTCGATGTTCTCAGAACCTTTGCGACCGGAATGGAGCTCGGCAACTTCGCGCGGGCAGCCGACCGGCTCGGCCGCTCGACGTCGGCGGTCAGCGCTCAGTTGAAGAAGCTCGAGGAGCAGGCGGGCACTCCGATCTTCCGCAAGGCGGGACGCGGCCTTGCGCTCACCGATGCCGGCGAGACGATGCTGGCCTATGCGCGGCGCCTGCTGGAACTCAACGACGAAGCGGCCGCAGCCGTGCAGAGCATCGAGCTGGAGGGCTGGGTCAGGCTCGGGCTGCAGGAGGATTTCGGCGAGACCCTGTTGCCCGACGTGCTCGGCCGCTTTGCGCGCGCGCATCCAAAGGTCCGCATCGAGGCGCGCGTGGTGCGCAATGTCGAACTGATCGAGCGCGTCACATCAGGAAAGCTCGATCTGGCACTGGCGTGGAGCGACGGCACGCTGACGCCGCATTGCGAGCAGATCGCCGAAGTCCCGATGCGTTGGATCGGGCCGGCGGAAGGAGCTGTTGATTGGAGCCTCGGCGGCGGCGAGCCGATGCCGCTCGCCTCGCTGGAAGCCCCGTGCCTGTTGCGGACAGCGGCGACCAAGGCGCTCGACGCGGCGGGCATTCCTTGGCGGCTTGCCTTCGTCAGTCCGAGCCTCGGCGGATTGTGGGCGGCGACGGCCGCTGGCCTCGGCATTACCATTCGCACACCGATCGGGCTGCCGCGAAAGGTCAAGCCGATTGTTGCCGACGCAGCCGGCTTGCCGGAGCTTCCCTCGCTCGGTCTCGTCCTGCATCGCGCCGAGGCGGAGCCTGGGCCGGCGACGGCGCGGCTTGCGTCCATCATGCTGCAATCGGTGCGGGAAGCGGTTGCTGATGTCGTGCCGCAGGCGGTCCGCCCGGCGGCAAGAGCTTATGCCTGATATTCGCGCTGCGCGTTGCGGCGGATCGCTTGCGGCGGCTGGCCGAAAGCGCGCAGGAAGGCGCGGCGCATCCTCTCACGATCCGCGAAGCCTGTCTCCGTGGCAACGACGTCGATCGGATGCCGGCCCTGTTCCATCATCAGCCGGGCCGCCTCGAGGCGCAGGTTCTCCACCGCTTTTGCGGGCGATTGCC
>Ga0102591_1002321_pt1 | contig 21191 bp, 17 predicted proteins | sample AraplaCol_mCL_r2_2_FD_76860 | JGI IMG/M metagenome (GOLD analysis project Ga0102591, IMG submission 76860) | Arabidopsis root microbial communities from North Carolina, USA - plate scrape MF_Col_mCL_r2 (SPADES assembly) (version 2) | ecosystem: Host-associated > Plants > Roots > Endosphere... | reverse complement strand
ATTCCCTCCCACGGAAACGCCGGACCGGATGCCCGACATTTCCCGAGCCTGCGGCGCCATCGCGCTGCACAACCATTCCCCATTGGTCGTAGGCAGGGCGAGCCTACGACTATCGTCTACACCCCCGCGGATGAGGCTGGAAGGCGAATGCGGCACACTGGCCGTTCCGGCCGTCCGCAAGACCCGCACGACGGCCGAAACGCCATTCGACACGCCGTTCCGGAGCCCGCCATGAACCACCCCGTCGCCGTCTATCCGATCGATCCGGACTTCGCCGCCAAGGCGCGCGTGACGCGTGAGGATTACGAGCGCCAGTACGCCGAATCGGTGAACGATCCGGACGCGTTCTGGGGCAAGGTCGCCGACCGCCTGGACTGGTTCGTGAAGCCCACGAAGATCAAGGACGTCAGTTACAACCTCGAAGACTTCCACATCCGCTGGTACGAGGACGGCGAGCTCAACGTCAGCGTGAACTGCCTCGACCGTCACCTGGAAACACGCGGCGACAAGACCGCGCTGATCTTCGAGCAGGACGATCCGACCAGGCCCGCCGAGCACATCACCTACCGCGATCTGCATGAGCGCGTGTGCAAGCTCGCCAACGCGCTGCGTTCGCTCGGCGTGCGCAAGGGCGATCGCGTGACGATCTACCTGCCGATGGTGCCGCAGGCCGTCGTCGCGATGCTCGCCTGCGCGCGTATCGGCGCGGTGCATTCGGTGGTATTCGGCGGCTTCGCGCCGCAGTCGATCGCCGATCGCGTATCGGATTGCCAGAGCCGCATCATCATCACCGCCGATGAAGGCCTGCGCGGCGGCAAGAAGGTGCCGCTGAAGGCGAACGTCGACGCCGCATTGAAGATGGCCGGCACCAACACGGTCGAAACCGTGCTGGTCGTGCGCCACACCGGCTCGGCCGTGGACATGCAGATGCCGCGCGACCGCTGGTACGACGCCGTCGTCGACGAACAGCCGACGCAGTGCGCGCCCGAGCGCATGAACGCCGAGGACCCGCTGTTCATCCTCTACACCTCCGGCTCCACCGGGAAGCCGAAAGGCGTGCTGCACACCACCGGCGGCTATCTGGTCTACGCGAGCTACACGCATGAAGTCGTCTTCGACCTGCGCGAGGACGACGTCTACTGGTGCACCGCCGACGTGGGCTGGGTCACTGGCCACAGCTACATCGTGTACGGCCCGCTCGCCAACGGCGCGACGGCGCTGGTGTTCGAAGGCGTGCCGAACTACCCGAGCGTGTCGCGATTCTGGGAAGTGATCGACAAGCACCAGGTCACGTTGTTCTACACCGCGCCGACCGCGATCCGCGCGCTGATGCGCGACGGCGACGAGCCGGTGAAGAAGACCTCGCGCGCCTCGCTGCGCCTGCTGGGCACGGTCGGCGAACCGATCAACCCCGAAGCGTGGCGCTGGTACTACGAAGTCGTCGGCGATTCGCGCAGCCCCATCGTCGACACGTGGTGGCAGACGGAAACCGGCGGCATCCTCATCACGCCGCTGGCGGGCGCTATCGACCTCAAGCCCGGTTCGGCGACCAAGCCGTTCTTCGGCATCCAGCCTGCGCTGGTCGATGCGAACGGCGCCCGCCTCGAAGGCGAGGCCGAAGGCAACCTGGTGCTGCTCGATTCGTGGCCGGGCCAGATGCGCACCGTCTACGGCGACCACCAGCGTTTCATCGATACGTATTTCCGCACGTACCCGGGCACGTACTTCACCGGCGACGGCTGCCGCCGCGATGCCGATGGCTATTACTGGATCACCGGCCGCGTGGACGACGTCATCAACGTGTCCGGCCATCGCATCGGCACGGCGGAAGTCGAAAGCGCGCTGGTCTCGCATCCGAAGGTCGCGGAGGCCGCGGTCGTCGGCTTCCCGCACGACATCAAGGGCCAGGGCATCTACGCCTACGTCACATTGATCGCCGGCGAAGCGCCGTCGGATGCGCTGCTCAAGGAACTCGTCGCGCACGTGCGCAAGGAGATCGGGCCGATCGCCACGCCCGACCACCTGCAATGGGCGCCGGGCCTGCCGAAGACGCGTTCGGGCAAGATCATGCGCCGCATCCTACGCAAGATCGCCGAGAACGCGCCGGACCAGCTCGGCGACACGAGCACGCTCGCCGATCCGAGCGTCGTCGAATCGCTCGTGAAGGAACGTCGTGTGCCGTGAGGCGCGCCTGACGATCCTGCGCACACAACGTTTCCCGCACCCCGCGTCTCCTGCACCCTGCGTCATCCCCGCGAAGGCGGGGATCCAACTCGAACCGCGTCACGCCTGCCTGAAAGCGGAGTCGACCCTGACACTTGGATTTCCGCCTTCGCGGGAATGACGAGCGAACCCCATGCCCACACTCCTCATCGCCGACGACCACCCGCTGTTCCGCGAAGCCCTGCGCGGCGCGGTCGCGCGCGTGTTGCCGGATGCGCAGCTGCGAGAAGCGGACAGCGTCGAAGCGCTGTACGCGCTGGTCGAAGCAGAGCCCGACGCCGACCTGCTGCTGCTCGACCTCAACATGCCCGGCGCGCAGGGATTCAGCGCGCTGGTGCACCTGCGCGCGCTGCATCCGCAATTGCCCATCGTCGTCGTCTCCGCGCGCGAGGAACCCACGGTGATGCGCCGCGCGCTCGACCACGGCGCTGTGGGCTTCATCCCGAAGTCGGCCGATGCCGCGACGCTCGGCGAGGCGATCACGCGCGTGCTCGACGGCGATCGCTGGGCGCCGGCGTCGGCACTCTCCGCGCCCGCCGCACATGCGGACGAGCACGACGCCGCGCAACGCCTTCGCGACCTCACGCCGCAGCAGTTCCGCGTGTTGCAGATGCTGGGCGCGGGCTTGCTCAACAAGCAGATCGGTTACGAACTCGGCGTGTCGGAAGCGACGGTGAAGGCGCACGTCACCGCGATCCTGCGCAAGCTGGGCGCCAGCAACCGCACGCAGGCGGTGCTGATCGCAGGGCGCCTCGCGCTGGACCCGGGCGCGATCGTTCCGCCGCCGGAAGAGCCGGACTGACGGACGGCTACGGGGCGTGGATCGGTGCGGGTGTAGGCTCCGCGCCATGGGTCCGACGCTTCCCGTCGCCGCGCTTCGCCCGTACGTGCAGGCCATCTGGTCGCGCGATGCCGCGCCACGCGAGCCATATCGCGAACACGTATTGCCCTCGGGTGCGATGCATCTGGCGATCCGGCTCGATGCGCCCCTGCACCTGTATCGCGACGCAGGCGATGCGCATGGCGCCACACTCGGCGCGGCCATGCTCGCGGGCGCGCGCACCGGCTTCCATGTGAAGCGCGCCGATGGGGGCGCGTCGGTCGGCGCGGTGTTGCGACCCGGCGCCGCGCAGGCGCTGTTCGGCATCGCGGCCGATACGATCGGCGACCATCATGTCGCGCTTGAAGACCTGTGGCATCCGCTCGACGTCGAACGCCTGCGCGATCGCCTTGCATGCGCGACCAGCGCGCATGAACGCCTGTCGGTGCTGCAGGCGGCACTGCTGACGCGTGCCCGACCCGCGCGTGCGATGCATCCTGCCGTCGCCCAGGCAATGGCCGCGCTGAGAGGCGGCGCTGCCGTGCGCGAAGCCGTCGCCGACAGCGGCTTGAGCCATCGCCACCTGCTGCTGCGCTTTCGCGACGCGACGGGCCTGTCGCCGAAAGCCTATGCGCGCATCCGCCGCTTCCGCCGCGCGCTGATGCTGATGCGCGGGCGAACGCTGGCGGAGTTGGCGATCGATGCCGGCTACAGCGACCAGGCGCATCTCGCGCGCGAGTTTCGCGCGCTGTCCGGCGTCACACCCCGCACGTACCGCGTCGCCAACCCGCGCGGCGGTCTGCACGTGGCGGTCAATTTCGTCCAAGAACCGGGCCCCGGCACGCCGTAGCCTCGCACTGCCCACCTACGGAGCTTCCCGATGGCTACCCGCGAACTGTTTGCCTACCTGTGCGTGCCCGATGCCGAAGCCGCGGTCGCGTTCTACCGCGATGTGTTCGACGCGCAGGAAACCTTGCGCCTGGTCGAGGCCGGCGGCCGCATCGGTCACCTGGAAGTATCGCTGGCAGGCACTACACTGATGCTGTGCGAACCGTATCCCGAATACGACATCGTGCCGCCACAGGCCGGCGCGCCTTCGAGCGTGACGCTGCATGTGCACGTGGACGATGCGGATGCCGTGATCGAACGCGCGTTGTCGGCCGGCGCGCAATTGCTGATGCCCGCACGCGACCAGTTCTACGGCGAGCGCTCCGGCGTCGTGCGCGATCCCGCCGGTCACCGCTGGAACATCGGCCACAGCATCGAGGAAGTCGATCCTCGCGAGATGCAACGCCGCTTCGAGACACTCACCGCGCCTTGCTGATGCTGCGGCTGAACGGCACGCAGGGCCGATCACGTCCGATCCACGCCGTCAGGCGTACTGCTGCGTGTCGGTCCGGACAGGGAGTGGCCTGGTGAATCTGGTGAGAAATGCGTTGGTCGTTGCGATGCTGGCGACGCTCGCTGCCTGCGGCGGCCAGGCGAAACTGCGCGAAGGCGAAGACACCGGCTCAAAGCCGGAGATCGTCCCGCCTGAAACCTCGGTGCTGCCCGTCGTCAACATCGCACCCGCGCGCGGCTGGAACGGCATGGATACGCCAACGCCCGCCGCGGGGCTCGCGACGAAGGCGTTCGCGACCGGGCTCGACCATCCGCGCTGGCTCTACGTGCTGCCGAACGGCGACGTGCTCGTCGCCGAAAGCAACGCGCCGCCAGGCAAGCGCGGCATCAAGGGAATCAAGGGCGAGGTCATGGGCGCGCTGATGAAGAAGGCGGGCTCCGGTGCGCCGAGCGCGAATCGCATTACGTTGCTTCGCGACGCCGATGGCGATGGCGTCGCCGAAACGCGCAGCGTGTTCGCGCAAAACCTCACCTCGCCATTCGGCATGGTGCTGGTCGGGGACACGCTCTATGTCGCCAACGCCGATGCGCTCGTGAAGTTCCCTTACTCCAGCGGCCAGCAGCAGGCGGCTGGCACGCCGCAGAAGGTCACCGACCTACCCGGCGCGGGCGACCAGCTCAACCATCACTGGACCAAGAGCCTGATCGCATCTGCCGACGGCAAGCGGCTGTATGTCGGCGTCGGTTCAAACAGCAACGTCGCCGACAACGGCATGGAGGCGGAGACGAACCGCGCGAACGTGCTGGAGATCGATCCCGCGACCGGCGCGCAGCGCGTGTTCGCGAGCGGCTTGCGCAATCCCGTGGGCATCGCATGGGAACCCACGACCGGTTCCCTATGGGCCGTGGTGAACGAACGCGACGAACTCGGCAGCGACCTGGTGCCCGACTACCTCACGCGCGTGGACGCCGGCGCGTTCTACGGTTGGCCTTACAGCTACTGGGGCCAACACGTGGATACGCGCGTGAAGCCGCAGAAGCCCGAACTCGTCGCGACCACGCGCGTGCCGGATTTCGCGCTCGGCTCGCACGTCGCGCCACTCGGCCTGACCTTCGCGACCGGGCAGAAGCTCGGCGACGGTTACGCCGATGGCGCGTTCGTCGGCCTGCACGGTTCGTGGAATCGCGAACCGCTGTCCGGCTACAAAGTGGTATTCGTGCCGTTCCGCAACGGGCAGCCGACGGGGGCAATGGTCGACGTGCTCGGCGGCTTCCTCGACACCGACCTCAACGCGCGCGGCAGGCCGGTCGGTGTTGCGATCGCGCACGACGGCGCGCTGTTGGTCGCGGACGATGTCGGCAATGCGGTGTGGCGCGTGAGTGCCGCCACACCCGCACGCTGACGAACGCACCTGCCGAAGATCAGGCGTGCGCGGCCTGGCGTTGCGCCGCAAGGAATGCACGCATCGACGCCGGCTTCACCGGTTTGGTGAGCACGCGGCAATCGTGTTCCCGCGCGGCGAGCTTGAGTGCGTCGCTGCCATCGCCCGTCAGCAGCGCCGCCGGCAACGCGCGTGCGTAGTTCGCGCGCAGTTCATCAATCACGCCAAGCCCATCCAGGCGATCGTGCAAGTGATAGTCCACGAGCGCGACATCGGGCATCTCGGCCAATCGCGCCAGGGCTTCATCCGCATTCGACGCCGTGAGCGCGACCACGCCCCAGCGCTGCAACAGGCTGCGCATGCCGTCGAGGATCTCGCGATCGTTGTCCACGCACAGCACGCGCAGTCCCGCGAGCGAATCGCCACCGACCGCCATGTTGGGCGCAGGCAACGGCGCGGCGTACATCGCACGGCCGAACGGCACGGTAATCGAGAACACGCTGCCGACGTTCACGCGCGCACGCACGCGCAGGGGATGGTCGAGCGTGCGCGCGATGCGCTGGCAGATCGACAGGCCGAGGCCGAGGCCGCGTTCTCCGGCACCTGCTGACGTATCGAATCGCCGGAACTCGTCGAAGATCTGCGCGAGGTGGTGCTCGGAAATGCCGGGGCCGGTATCCCAGACCTGCAGCTCCACCGCGCCGTCGCGCACGCGCGCGGCGATCAGCACGCCGCCTTCTCGCGTGTAGCGCAATGCATTGGCAAGGAAGTTCTGCAATGCGCGGCGCAACAGGCGGCGATCGCTGCGGACGGGGCGCGGCGTGTCGGGCGCTCGCACGCGCAACTGCAGGCCACGTCCGGCGGCGACCGGCGCGTACTGCGCGACCAGTTCACGAAGCAGTTCGTTGACGTCGAAATCGGTGATCGCGATGCGCAGCGCGCCGGCATCGAGTCGCGAAATGTCGAGTAGGCCGTCGAGCAGGTCTTCGGCCGCGCGCAGAGAAGCATCGACACGTTCCGCGAGGCGCGCCTGTTCGGTGGTGTCGCTAGTCTCGCGCAACGCGCTGGCGAACAATCGCGCCGCGTTCATGGGTTGCAGCACGTCGTGGCTGATCGCCGCGAGGAAGCGCGTCTTCGATTGCTGCGCGGCTTCGGCTTCGCGCGTTCGCAGTTCGACGCGTTGTTCCAGCGTCTCGTTGACTTCGCGCAGACCCTGTTCCGCGCGCTTGTAATCGGTGACGTCCGAGTACGTCGTGACGTAGCCGCCCGGCAGCGGACGGCCGCGCATCTCGATCACCTGGCCGTTGGCGCGTACGCGCTCGAACACATGCGGCGCACCCGCACGCAGATGCGCGAGGCGACGGCGCACCTGTTCCTCGACGTCGTCTTCGGTCAGGGGGCCCGATCCCATTTCGCCACGCTCGGCATTCCAGCGGATCAGGTCGCTCACCGGGCGGCCGACATACAGCATGCCGTCCGGGTACTCGAACAGTTCCTGGTAGCGGCGATTCCACGCGACCAAGCGCATCTCGGCATCGACCACGCTCACGCCCTGGCTGATGTTCTCCAGCGTCGTGGACAGGATCTGCCGGTTGAACCGCAGCTCCTGGTTTGCTTCATCGAGCAGCGCGACCACTTCGCCCAGTTCCATGCCCGAGCCGCGCAGCGCGGTGGTGAGCGTGAGGCGCGCCGACGCGGCGCCGATCGCCGAGGCGAGCAGGCGTTCGGTGAACTGCGCGAGGGCGCGGTCGGCCGGTTGTTCCGGTTGCCATGCGCGGCCTTGCTGCTGCGCGTATTCCTCGAACGCGCGACGCGCGTGGCGTTCACCGACGATGCGTTCGGCCAGTGCGAGCAGTTCGCCGCCGCGCACGCTGCCGGCCCAGCCGCCGGGGCCGAGTGCGGGGCGCTGCACGTAGGGATCGAGGAACGGCGCCGCGAGCAGTTGTTCCTGCAAACGCGGGCGCTGCCGCACCGAGACGAACAGGAACACGCCGACGTTGAACAGTAGCGACCAGAACGTGCCATGCGTGAGCGGATCCCAGCCGTGCAGGCCGAAGAGCTGCTCCGGGCGCAGCCAGTCCACGCCGAGCGGGCCCTGTTCGATCCAGCCCGAATCGAACCAGCCGCCGCGCGCCAGCGCCGGCAGCAGCAGCGTGTACAGCCACAGCACCGTACCCGCGAACAGTCCGGAGAACGCGCCCGAGCGGCTCGCGCCACGCCAGTAGAGGCCGCCGATCAGCGCAGGCGCGAACTGCGCTACTGCCGCGAACGCAAGCAGGCCGTGCTGCGCAAGTGTGTCTTCGCCGGCGGCGTAGTACGCCGAGCCGCGGTGGTAACCGTAGGCCATCATCGCCAGCACGAAGATCGTGATGCGGCGAACCCACAGCACCTGCTTGTCGATGCCCTGGCTTTCACGCAGCGCGCCGCCGCGCAGCAGCAGCGGCATCACCAGGTCGTTGCTCACCATCGTCGACAACGCGACGCTGGCGACGATGACCATGCCCGTTGCCGCGGAGAATCCACCGATGTAGACGATCAGCGCCAGCGTTTCGTGCTGGAGTGCGAGCGGCAGCGCGAGCACGTAGGTGTCCGGTGAGGCGCCCGTACCGGCCAGCAGCGACTGTCCGGCCAATGTGATCGGCACGACCAGCAGCGAGATCAGCACCAGATATCCGCCGAAGAACCAGCGCGCAGAACGCAGGTCGGCCGGGTCCTGGCATTCGACGACGGCGACGTGGAACTGGCGCGGCAGGCAGACGATGGCGGTGAACGCCAGCAGCGTCTGCGCGACGAACCCGGTCGGCACGCCTTGCGAGGTCACCACCGGTGCGGCCTGCACCATCCGTTCGACGAGATTGCCGGTACCCGGCAGGTGCGCCAGCGCGAACAGGCCGATGGCGAGGAACGCAAGCAGCTTCACCAGCGATTCCAGCGCGATGGCGAGCACCATGCCGCGATGGTGTTCGGTGGCGTCGATCTGGCGCGTGCCGAACAGGATCGCGAAGGCCGCGAGCATCAGTGCCACGTAGAACGCCGGGTCCGACAGCATGCCGGCGTCGCCGCGAACATCGGCCAGCACATCCACGCTCATCGCGACCGCCTTGAACTGCAGCGCCACGTATGGAACCGCCGCCGTCAGCGCGACCGCCGCCACCAGCGCCGCCAGTCCCGGGGCACGGCCGTAGCGGGACGACAGGAAGTCCGCGATGGAGACGATGCGGGCTTCGCCCGAGATCAGCACCAGCCGCTCGAGGATGCGCCAGCCGAACGCCAGCATCAGCAGCGGGCCGAGGTAGATCGGCAGGAAGCCCAGTCCGGTGCGCGCCGCCGTGCCGACCGCGCCGTAGAACGTCCAGGACGAGCAGTACACCGCGAGCGCCAGCGAATACACCGCCGGCCGCAGCCAGCGCGCGCGGGGCGTGGTTTCGCGCTGGTCGCCGAAATAGGCCACCGCGAACAGCACGCCGACGTAGGCCGCCGACACCAGCAACAGGATCCAGCCTGGGATCACGTCACGCCTCGCCCGGGATACATGCGCCGAGTGTAGAACGCCGCCGGCCACGAGACCCGGCCCGGGCCGGGGAGACGGCTACATCAGCGAATCGGCGAGCCGCGCCATCCCCTCGATGCTGCGATGCCAGCGCGGTCGGCGGCGCCAGTCGTGCAGGTCCAGCTGCTGCGCGTCGCCAAGGTAGGCGGCCTCGACGGCACGCAACCGCGCCACCACGGCCGGATCGAAGCACACCAGGCCGGCTTCGGCGTTCAGCGCGAACGAGCGGATGTCCAGGTTGATCGAGCCGATCAGCGCGATGTCGTCGTCCACGCTCAGGTGCTTGGCATGCAGGAAGTGCGGCCGGTACAGCGCGATGCGCACGCCGGCCTTCAGCAGTTCGTCGTAGTACGACCGCTGCGCCCAGCGCGTCAGTCGCTGGTTGTTGCTCATCGACAGCACCAGCTGCACGTCGACGCCCGACAGCGCCGCCACGCGCAACGCACCCAGCGTCATGTCGTCGGGCACGAAATACGGGGTGACGAGCACCACGCGCCGCCTCGCACGCTGCACCAGCGCGACGACGAGGTTGCGCGCGTTCTCGAACGGATACGCGGGCCCGCTCGGCAGCATCTGCGCCGGCGTCGTACCGCTGTCGCCTGCTGGGAACTCCCCGATTACCAGTCGTTCGCCGGTTTCGATCAACCAGTCGCTGGCGAACAGCGCCGCGATCTGTCGCGCTATCGGCCCGCAGACGCGCGCGACCAGCTCGCGATTGGGATGGCCCGGTACAAAGGCGGCCTCGGCGAGATTCTGCGAGCCCACATAGCCGATGCGCCGATCGATCAGCGCCAGCTTGCGGTGATTGCGCAGGTCCATGCGCGAAAGGCTGCGCCACTTCAGCCCGCCGGCGAGCATTGCCGTGACTTCCACGCCCGCACTGCGCAGCGGCTTGGCGAACGCGCGAAGGCCGGGCTTTGCGCCTACCGCATCGAGCAGCAAACGGCAGCGCACACCACGTGCACTCGCGCGCTGCAGGGCATCGCAGACGGCGCGGCCGACCGCGTCATCGAACATCAGGTAGTAGAGCAGGTGCACCTCGTCATGCGCGGCGTCGATGTCGGCGATCAGCGCGGCGATCGATGCGTCGTAGTCATCCAGCAGTTCGACAGCGTTTCCGTGCATCGGCATGAAGTCGCCGAGGCGTTCGGCCAGTCGCGTGATGTCGGTCGACATGCCATGCGCCGGTGGTGTCCAGCGCAGCATCGCCAGGTTCACCTGGCGGTCGCGGATCAATTGCGACGCGAGGGCCTGTCGCTGCCGCCGTTGCTTCGCAAGCCACGGATGCCCGAGGAACAGATACAGCGGCAGGCCGAACAGTGGAACGAAGCCCACCAGCAACAGCCAGCTGCGTGCCGCCGCAGGTGGGCAGCGCACGGGTATCCACGCCAGTGCGGCGAGACGGATCAACCAGTCGAGCAGGAAGAGCAAATAACCCAGATGAACTTCGGAATTCATTTGAGTGGTCCTTGCGAAGGGTTAACTCTCAAAACAGACAAGGCGTCGGGCGGATGCTGACTAGCGAATGAATCCTATGGAGGGCCATGGGAAACATTCATAGCCTCAGCGGCCAGACACAGGAAGAGCTAACCATGGATAAGGCAAAGTGGGCTGACCGGGGGCAACTATTGCGCATCGTATCGGCGCAAGGACAGTGGGCACGATGCGTCGGTGCCTCCCGGCTTGGAAGTGTGGAGTTCCACGGACAGGAGCTCTCGATCTGGATCCAGGTGCATGGCGGTGCCTGGGTGGAGGCCAAAGAAGGCCGGTTCTATCTGCGCCCGGGCGACTGGATCGCCTTCGCCAGGGATTCCATGCCGCTGGTGCAGGCCGATGCGCAGGGTCTCACCATCGGCATGGGCGTCTCGGATGAAGCGCTCAAGGCGATGACGCGGTTCGGCAACTTCGACCTGCATGTAGGGCTGGGTCGGATCTCGCCGACGGATGCGCGCGACATCGCGCGACATTGGTATCGCATCGCACGGCACGACTTCCACAAGCTGGCCGCGACCACGCACCAGGCGCGCGTGCGTTCCCTGCTGCTCAAGCTCGAGGAGATGCAGGAGGACGATCGCAACCGCATCCCGTTGTGCCCCGGCGCGTCGCTCGCGCGCAAGCGGCAGGTATTCGAACGCATGCAACGCGCGCGGCTCTTCATGGAGGGCAACTGCGATCGCATCATCCGCATCGCCGAGCTTGCCGATCGCACGCAGTTCTCGATGTGGTACTTCTCCAAGGTGTTCCATCGCCTCTATGGCGAAAGCCCGCAGGCTGCGTGCGCCAACCTACGCTTGAAGCACGCCGCCAACCTGCTCGCATCCACGCCGATGACCATCGGCGAGGTCGCCATCGCCAGTGGCTTCGACAACAACTGCAGCTTTGCGCGCAGCTTCCGCGCGCACTACGGCATGACGGCATCGGACTACCGCAACGGCACGCCCGTCACCGATGGGCAAGGTGTGCAAATGTGCGCTCCCGCACGAGCAAACCACATTGCCGCAGGTCGCGAATCTCTCCGCGTTGGACGGGAAACAGCCTTCGACCACCCGGGCCATAAGGTTTCGTAGCGCTTTAACGCGCCCATAACAGAAATCTGGAGAGAGAAATGAACTACCGCAATTCGCGCACGTTCGTGCGCGTCGGCCTGCTGCCGGCCGGCATCGCGCTCGCGCTGGCGCCGACGTTCGCAATGGCGCAGGAGTCGGGCAAGCACGCTACTACGCTGGACAAGATCGAGGTGACGGGGTCGCGCATTCGTGGCGCGAACATGGAAACCCAGCAGCCCGTCATAACGTTGACCAAAAAAGACATCGAGAGGCAGGGCTTTACGTCCGTGGCAGACGTGCTGCAGAACCTGACATCGGTCGGGTCACCGGCAATTGCGCGGGCTGAAGCGCTCGCTTCCGGAGAGAGTGTCGGTGGCTATTACGTCAACATCCGCAATCTGGGCGCGCAGCGCACGCTAGTGCTTGTTAACGGGAAGCGCTTGGGCGCCAACACGAACGGGTATCAGGATCTCAGTCAGATTCCGATGTCAGCCATCGATCGTATCGAGGTCCTGAAGGACGGTGCTTCGGCCATCTATGGTTCCGATGCGATTGCCGGCGTCGTCAACGTGATCACGCGCAAGCGTTTTGAAGGTGCGGAAGCAAATGCGTACCTTGGCCAGTTCAGTGAAGGCGACGGTGACAAGCAGCAGTACTCCTTCATAATGGGGTCTTCAGGTGATCGCGGCGGCGTGACGCTGTCCGTGGAGTACTCGAAGGAAAAGCCCGTCTTGGCACGGGACCGTTGGTTCTCGGCGTACGGGAATGCTGGGCCGGACTATCCGGGCTCAGGCTGGAGCCCGGTCAGCCAGAAGGGTTCGTGGTTTGGTCCATGCGCCGCCGCCGGCGCGAACACTTGGTGCACGCTGAATGATGGAGGGGATCCGTCGAATGTCTCCGACTATCACCCGATCACCACCCGTGAGTACGCGAACTCGAATCAGCAGATGCTTCTGCAGACGGGTATCGAGCGGCGATCGGTGTTCGCCAATGCGAACTACGACATTTCAGAGAACATCCGATTCAACGCCGACGTTCTTTACAACCATCGCTCGACGGATCAGCAGATCGCGGGTTATCCGTACCAGTCCGGCGCGTTCGATACCCCGCTCAGTGGCGACAGCGTGTTCAACCCGCTGCCGGGTGAAGACGTCGACTTCCGTCGTCGTCTGTGGGACGTGCCGCGTACCACGCAGAGCGACCTGGAAACGTATCGCTTTGCAGGTGGCTTCGACGGCACCTTCGGGCTCGGCGAACACGCGTGGGACTGGGATATCGGAGCGCTACTAAGCCGGAATGAGCTCACGAAGACCGCGCATGGCGACGCCAGCCTTATCGCAACCCGCCAGGCGCTCGGCCCGTCGTACCTGGACGCCGACGGCGTTGCCCGTTGCGGCACCGCCGCCGACCCGATCGATGGCTGCCTTGCCTGGAACCCGCTGCTGCCGTACGGCGTCGCTGGTCCGGGTGCGCTGTCGGATCCGGCGCTGCAGAGCTTCCTGTTTCCCTATTACACAGATACGGGCCTGACCCGCACCACCAGCTACACCGCCAACGTCTCCGGTGGTCTGTTCGACCTGCCGGCCGGTGAAGTCGGCCTGGCAGTCGGCGTCGAGCACCGCAAGGAGCAGGGCCGCTTCGTTCCGGACGCGTTCGCGCAGTCGGGCCAGAGCACGGGCCTGGGCGCCACGACGACGGAAGGTTCGTACAGCCTCGACGAAATCTACATGGAGCTGAACGTGCCGATCCTGGCCGACGCTCCGTTCGCCAAGGAACTGACGATCAACGTCGCCGGTCGTTACTCGGACTACTCGAACTTCGGTGATACCACCAACGGCAAGTTCGGCTTCACGTGGCGCCCGATCGACGAGCTGCTGGTCCGCGGCACCTACGCCGAGGGCTTCCGCGCTCCGACGATCGACAACCTGTACGGCGGCATCGGTACCTCGTTCGAGTCGTACACCGACCCGTGCGGCGTCGGCGCGGTCAACAGCGTGAACGGCAACGCCGCCTGTAACGCTGCTGGCGTGCCGGCTGGCTACGTCCAGCTGGGCCAGGGCCTGGAGCCCTGCACCACGTATCCGTGCCAGACGCCGGACCAGTTCATCAACGGATCAAATCGTGGCCTGGTACCCGAAACGTCCGAGAGCAAGACCGCCGGGCTGGTCTGGAGCCCGAAGTGGGTTGAAGGCCTAGATATCTCGCTCGACTGGTACAGCTACAAGATTGAGAACATGATCATCCAGGACGGCGTGGATCGCATTCTTCGCGATTGCTACGTGCTGGGCGATGCCAATCGCTGCGCTGGTGTGCAGCGCGCTGGTGATGGGCATATCTCTCAACTGTTCTACGGGCTGGCGAATCTTGGTCGCATGGAAACCGAAGGCTACGATCTGGGCGTCAAGTACAGGTTGCCCGAGTTCTCGATCGGTACGTTCAAGGTGGACTGGCAATCGTCGTACGTTAGTCAGTACGACGAGCAGAAACAGGACGGCGAAGGTAACAACTTCATGGAGGGCCGTGTTGGGGTGCCAGGCATTTTCCGTCTGCGCTCTAACCTTGGGGTGGACTGGGAGAAGGGTGACTTCGGCGCGAGCTGGACCGCTCGCTACTACTCCGGCATGAAGGAAGCGTGCATTCCGAACCGCCCCTGCAACGAGCCAGATCACTATGCCAATGGCGAGCCGGATGCGCTCCACACCTTGGGCTCGAATACGTTCCATGATGTGCAGTTCAGCTACAGGACGCCTTGGAACGCGACGGTGGCGCTCGGTGCAAACAACGTGTTCGATCATCGCGGACCGCTGTTGTTCTCGAACTCCGAGGATCGACATAGCGACTACCCGTACTACGGTGCGTTCGACATCGGCCGCTTCTGGTACCTGAAGTACCAGCAGCGCTTCTGATCAAAACGTCTTTGTGACAACTACGGCCCCGAACGGGGCCGTAGTTGTTTGTGGTGTCGTTTCGATGTTTGCATGAGGGCGTGCCTTGCGCGGTTCGAAGCGAGAAGCCGCAAATTGCGACTCAACGGCATCACCGGACTGGGCATGACGAACGCCGAAGACCACTGCGCCCAAAACAAAAACCCCGCCTTTCGGCGGGGTTTTCGGTATTGCATCCAACAAGCCGGAAGGCGGCTTACTTGATCTTGCCTTCCTTGTAGATCACGTGCTTGCGAACGACGGGGTCGTACTTCTTGACCTCCATCTTGTTCGGCGTGTTCTTCTTGTTCTTGTCGGTCGTGTAGAAGTGGCCGGTGCCGGCCGAGGAGATCAGGCGGATCTTGTCGCGCTTGGAAGCCATGGGTCAGTTCTCCTCAGATCTTCTCGCCGCGAGCACGCAGGTCGGCGAGGACGGCATCGATGCCGTTCTTGTCGATGGTGCGCAGGGCGGCACTGGAAACACGCAGCTTGATCCAACGGTTCTCAGAAGCGACCCAGAAGCGGCGCTCGTGGAGGTTGGGAAGGAAGCGGCGACGGGTCTTGTTCATGGCGTGCGAGACGTTGTTGCCGGTCGTCGTTCGCTTGCCTGTTACTTGGCAGATACGGGCCATACGCACCTCGAAAGGTAATGAGTGTCGCCCTTAGCCAGGGCGGCGGCGGCCCCTCCGCGTCCGGACATCCGGCTGCGGCGCACGATACGGGTAGGAAAATCTGGCTGCCGGTGGCGGGACGGAATCGTGCTTCCGGACCCCGCCCGGTCGAGTCCTTACGGACAGACCGGACGCAGCGAGCCGCGCATTATGCCCGGGATCGGAATTCCGGGCAAGCACTTATCCACAGTGGAGGCGGGGAGCCTGTGGCTCGGCCGCGCGCAGGCCCGGAGGCCCGGAGGCCTCAGTAGATCTCGTCGATCTGGGCGACCTTGCCGTCCTTGACCGTTACCAGGAGGGTCTTGCCCTCCTGACGGTATTCCCAGCGCTCGGCCTCCAACGCACCGAACTTGTTCTCCACCTGGGCCTTGTGGACCGGGGCGCCCGCCAGCTCAATCAGCTCACCGGCCGTATCGCCTACAGTCAGCACCCGGCTACCGAACCGATACGACTCAGCGGCAGGGGCGACGCCCGATGCCACCATCAATCCCATCAACGACGCTACGGCAATTCGCATATCGCTCTCCTTCCTTGATCCCGCGAATCTGCCGGGCGCCTGAAGCGACGTCAACGCCCCGATGCGGAGTGCGTTGACACGCCTTCGTCGGCCTTGTGTGCCCCGGCCTTCGCGATGAACGCCCGTACCTGCTGCTCCAGCACCGGCAGCGGGACCGAGCCCTCGCTCAGCAGCGCGTCGTGGAACGCCTTCACGTCGAACTTCGGGCCCAGCGCCTTCTCGGCTTCCTCTCGCAGGCGGACGATGGTGATCTCGCCCAGCTTGTAGCTCAGCGCCTGCGCGGGCCAGGAGATGTAGCGGTCGACCTCGGTCGTCACCTCATGCTCGCTGAGCGCGGTGCGGTCGCGCAGGTAGGCGATGGCCTGGTCGCGCGTCCAGCCCTTGTGGTGCACGCCGGTGTCGATGACCAGGCGGCATGCGCGCCACATCTCATACGTCAGGCGGCCGAAATCCTCGTACGGCGTCTGGTAGATGCCCATCTCCACGCCGAGCTTCTCGCTGTACAGCCCCCAGCCTTCGCCGTAGGCCGAGATGTACGTTTCGCGACGAAACGCCGGCAGCTCACCCTGTTCCTTCGCCAGCGAACCCTGCAGCGCATGACCGGGCGCGGATTCGTGCAGCGTCAGCGCGGGCAGGTTGTAGAGCGGACGCGAGGGCAGGTCGTACGTGTTCACCCAATACGTGCCCGCGCCGCCGCGACCGCTGGTCCAGAACGGCGCGATGTCCGGCGGCACCGGCACGATGGTGAAGCGACCGCGCGGCAGCGTGCCGATCAACTTGCCGACTTCGCCGTCCACGCGCTTGGAAATCCACGCGGCGCGATCGAGCAGCTCCTGCGGCGTGGTCGCGTAGAACTGCTTGTCGGTGCGCAGGAACTTCAGGAAATCGGCGAACGTGCTGTCGGGCGTACGGCCCTTGAAGCCGACCTGCTGGATGATCGCGTCCATCTCCGCCTGGATGCGCGCGACTTCCTTGAGGCCGATCTCGTGGATCTCCTCAGGGCTCAGGTCGAGCGTCGTGTACTCGCGGATCTGCTGGCGATAGAACGCCTGGCCGTCCGGCATCTGCTCGGCGCCGAGTGTCTTGCGCGCGTGCGGGACGTAGTCGGTGCGGAAGAACGTCAGCAGTTTCGCGTAGGCGGGAATCACGCGATCGCGGATCGCCGCAGCGCCGGCTTCACGCAGGCGCGCCTGGTCGGCGGCGGAAATGCCGGCCGGCATCTTCTTGAACGGTTCGTAGAAGTTGGACTGCGTCGGATCCTTCACGTCGGCGACCGACGCGATCGACACGTCACGCCCGTCCAGCACCGCGCGCGGCACGCTGAAGCCGCGAGCAAGCCCGGCGCGCATGTTCACGATGTTCTGGTCGAAGTAGCGCGGCACGTCGCCCAAGCGGCCGATGTAGGCCTCGTAGTCGGCGACGGTGCGCATCGGGCGGCGCGTCATGAAGCCGAGGTTCGACCAGAACGAGGAGTCAGAATTGAACGGCATCTCGTACGAGCGCAGGCGCACCTCGGCGGCGAGGTTCTCCACCTGCGCGCGGTACACGGCGAAATTCACCTGGTTCTGTACGTCGAGCTGCGCGACGTCGATTGCGCCCAGCTGCTTGAGCACGTCGTCCCACACCTTCAGACGCGCCTTCTGGCTGGCGGCATCGACGGAGGGCAGGTTGTGGCGATCGCTGGAGCCGTCGTTGTCCTCGTCGGCGCTGCCGGTCTGCTCCTGTCGCCACTGCCATTCCTTGCTGTAGATCGCCTGGAAGCGGTCGTCGACAGGGCCCGCCATCGCGGCGGACGAGACAAGGGCCAGATGCGCCGACAGCGCGGCGGCGAGAAGCAGTCGTTTCAAGGGAATCCCCGGGGCAATCGAACCGGTCGATCATCGCATCCCGTGGCGGCCACGCGCGCGGGCCGGTGGGCATGGAATCTGGCGGTTTGCCGGGGGGATGTGACGAATATCCCGGCTGGGGGGCGGTCGGGAGGCGCGACGGAGGGGCACTCCTTCGACGGCTCTTCTCATCTCCGCCATTCCAGCTTTCGCGGGAATGACGGGGTGGGGGGCTGGGTCCCGGCCTTCTCCGGGATGACGGGTTCGGACATGCGAATCCCGAATCCCGAATCCCCAAACTAATGCGAAGCGCGATCCCGCTTCCACCCGCGATGCCGGATGTCCAGATACAGGCTGTAGCCCGCGGTGAACGCCGGGAACAGGTTCTGGATCACGCCCACCGAGTCCTGCTTCTGCGAGAACACGAAGTACGCCAGCGTCATCGCGCTGCCCACCAGGCTCATGTACCAGAACAGGCGCGGGATCACCGGACGCCCGTACTTGCGCGAGGCGACGAACTGCACCAGCCAGCGGCCGCCGAACATCAGCGCGCCGGTCAGGCCGATGATCTTCCACGGCGACATGTGCAGCCCGGTCCATTCGAGCCAGACGATCGGGTGGTTCATGAAGTCGTATTCCATGGCGACCCCGCTCTTCAGAGCTCTTCGGTGCGCGTGACCTTGCCGCGACGGATCAGCCATGCGACGCCGCGCAGGTCGGCGATGCCCACCAGCGCGCGGTTGACGTTGTTGTACTTCGACACGCCGGTCGAACGCGCGCGATGGTTGACCGGCACGCTCACCGTCTTGAAGCCCGCGCGCTGCATCAGCGCCGGCAGGTAGCGATGCATGTGGTTGAAGTGCGGCAGTTCGAGGAACGCCGCGCGTTCGAACAGCTTGATGCCGCAACCAGTGTCGGGCGTGTCGTCGCGCAGCATGCGCGCGCGGATCGCGTTGGCCCACTTCGACGCCCAGCGCTTGGAACCGCTGTCCTGCCGGTTCACGCGCCAGCCGGCGAACATCTTCACGTCGCTCGCCGAACCGGCGCGCGTCGCGATCAGCTTCGGAATGTCGGCCGGATCGTTTTGTCCGTCGCCGTCGAGCGTGGCGATCCACTCGCCGCGCGCGGCCTTCACGCCGTTGCGGATGGCGGTGCTCTGGCCGCTCTGCGTCATGTGGCGGACCACGCGAAGTTCCGGGACGTCGGCCTTCAGCGCCTGCAGCACCGCGAGGGTGTCGTCGCGCGAGTTGTCGTCGACGTAGACGATCTCGAAATCGCCACCGTCATGAGGTTCGCGGCCGCGCAGGGCGGCGGTGATCTCGTGCACCAGCGGCGCGACGTTGTCGCGCTCGTTGAATACCGGGACGACGACGGAAAGGTGGGGGGACGTGCTCATGGCGTCATGCATTCTCGCCGAAGTAGTCGCGGCACCACGCCACGACCTGGGGCAGGCCGGTCTCGATGGACGTCGCCGGCTCGAAGCCGAACGCGTCATGCGCGCGCTGCGTGTCGGCCATCGTTTCGATCATGTCGCCGGGTTGCATCGGCTTGTACACCTTCTGGGCCGGCTGGCCGGCGGCCTGTTCAATGACCGCTATGAAGCGCTCGAGTTCAACGGGCGTGTGGTTGCCGAGGTTGAACACGCGATGCGGTACCTCACCCTGCGGGGGATGGTCGAGCGCGCCCAGCACGCCGGCGACGATATCGTCGACGAAGGTGAAGTCGCGTCGCATCTTCCCGTGGTTGAACACGTCGATGGGCCGACCGGCCAGCACCGCGCGCGAGAACAGCAGCGGCGCCATGTCCGGGCGGCCCCACGGGCCATACACGGTGAAGAAACGCAGGCCCGTCGAACGCAGGCCATACAGGTGAGCGTACGTATGCGCCATCAGCTCGTTCGCAGCCTTGGTCGCGGCGTAGAGCGAACGCGGCTGGTCGATGCGCTGGTCTTCCGAGAACGGCGGCGTCGCCGAATCTCCGTACACCGACGACGAGCTCGCGTAGGCCAGATGCTGCACGCCGCGATGGCGGCACAGCTCCAGCATGTTCACGAAGCCGGTGAGGTTGCTGTCGACGTAGGCGTGCGGATTGGTCAACGAGTAACGCACGCCTGCCTGCGCGGCGAGGTGGATCACGTGCGTCGGCGCGATCTCGTCGAACAGCGCGGCAAGGCCATCGCGATCGGTCAGGTCCAGCGCGCGGATGTCGACGTCCGGGCACAGCGCCGCGACGCGGTCGCGCTTGAGCTGCGGGTCGTAGTAGTCGTTGAAGCTGTCCAGCCCGACGACGCGGGCGCCGCGCGCCTTGAGTGCGCGGCAGGTGTAGGCGCCAATGAAGCCGGCCGCGCCGGTGACGAGGATGGTGCCGGGGGAGGTGTCAGCCATCGGGGTCCCGCAAGGTGGAAGGTCAGTCGGGTTCGGCGTGTATATCGAAACCCAGTGTCAGCTTGAGGTCCGCAAGGCCCGCTCCGAGCGACGGATCCAGTTCGAACCCGAATCCACTCTCGCCGGTCAGGCCGATCGACAGGCCGCAACGGCCGCCACGGATGTAGAACGTATGCAGCGTGTCGCGATGCATCGCCAGTCGCTGCTGGATACCACGCAGGAAGTCCTGCAGATCCTCATCCGACCAGTTTCTCGAACCTTGTGTCAGATTCGTGTAGGCGTAGCTTTCGCGATACACGCCGTCCAGCGGGACGCCGCCGGGTGAAGTTCGACGTTCGCCGGCGCGCCAGGTTCGTTCCGGCGCCAGGCCGAGCTGGTCGAACAGCGGTTGCAGGTCGTCGCGCGGATGGATCGCGCGGAGGGCAACGCGGTAACGGTACGGGTTCATGCCGGCCGGCCGCCCTGAGTTTATTCGGTGACGGTGCCGCGCAGCTTTTCCAGCACGCCGTCGAGCGAGTCCAGGTCGGTGTAATGGATCACCAGACGACCCTTGCCGCCGCGGCCGTGCAGGACGTTGACCTTGGTGTGGAGCGATTCCGACAGCTCGCGCTCGAGCGCGACGATGTCCGCCTGCGGCTTGGCCTGTGCGGCCTTGGGCTTGGCGGAGCTGCTGGTCGGGATCTGCCCGGCGGCCACCTGCTGCACGCGGTGTTCGACTTCGCGCACCGACCAGCCGTGTTCGGCGGCCTGGCGCGCCAGCGCAATCGCCGCTTGCGGCGTCAGCGCGAGCAGCGCGCGGGCGTGGCCCATTTCCAGCGCATGCGTTTCCAGCAGAACGCGGATTTCCGGCGGCAGTTCAAGCAGGCGCAGCAGGTTCGATACGGCGGCGCGCGAACGGCCGACGGCCTCGGCGGCCTGCGCATGCGTCAGGTCGAATTCGTCGATGAGCCGCTGCAGCGCGTTGGCTTCTTCCAGCGGATTGAGGTCTTCGCGCTGGATGTTCTCGA
>Ga0102591_1002318_pt1 | contig 21212 bp, 15 predicted proteins | sample AraplaCol_mCL_r2_2_FD_76860 | JGI IMG/M metagenome (GOLD analysis project Ga0102591, IMG submission 76860) | Arabidopsis root microbial communities from North Carolina, USA - plate scrape MF_Col_mCL_r2 (SPADES assembly) (version 2) | ecosystem: Host-associated > Plants > Roots > Endosphere... | reverse complement strand
GCAAGGCGACGCCGATGCCTTCACGCAACGCGTCATCGCCCGGGCGGAGAACGAATCGAAGCGTTCGGCAACGCCCATCGATGTCACCGTCACCGGCCACTCCCTCGGCGGCACCCTCGCCGAGATCAACGCCGCGAAGTACGGCCTGCATGGTGAAACCTTCAACGCCTATGGGGCTGCCAGCCTCTACGGTGTACCGGAAGGCGGCAATCAGGTGATCGACCACGTGCGTGCCGGCGATCTCGTCAGCGCGGCGAGCCCGCACTTCGGCGAGGTGCGCATCTATGCGGCGCAACAGGACATCGACATCCTCGGCAAGGGCGGGTACCGCGACGACGGTGGCGCCTTCAGTCTGCGTAATCCGCTCGCGGCGACCGACTTCGACGCGCACGCCATCGACAACTTCGTGCCGGACAGCAAGCTGCTCGGCCACAGCATCATCGCGCCCGAGAACGAAGCACGTTACCGCGCGCACGACAATATGATCGATCGCTATCGTGGCGACATTCGGGCCCTGCGCGAAGGTCTCTCGGCGCCGTGGGAGGTTCCGAAACACGCGATCGAGGGGGCCATCGACGCCGGGCGTTCCGTGGCCCACGCGGTGCGCGACGGCGTGCATACCATCGAGCATGCGGTCGGCGAGGCGGCGCACGAGGTCAAGGAAACCTTCGAGCACGTGAAGGAAGACATCGCCGATGGCGTGCACGCCATCGGCGACAAGGCACGCGGCGCGTGGAACACGCTGACGCATCCGGGTTCGTGGTTCGAGCACGATCCGAAGACCGTGCCGCTCGATCACCCGTCGCACCCGGACCACGCGCTGTTCGAACAGGCGCACGGCGCTGTCTCGCGACTCGACGCCCAGCACCAGCGCACCCCCGACGAACGCACCGGCAACGCCGCCGCGGTCCTCGCCGTGGCCGCACGACGCGACGGACTGGATCGCATCGACCATGCCGTGCTCAGTACCGACGCCTCACGACTGTATGGCGTGCAGGGGACGATGGATTCGCCGCTCAAGCGCGTGACCGAGGTTCCGACGCTGCAGGCGCTGCAGACACCCGTGGAGCAGAGCTCCGAGGCCTGGAGGAACGTGGCCGAGCAGCAGCGCCAGGTGGCCGAGGCCCAGCGCCCGCAGACGCCGCACGAGCCGTCCGCGCCGATGCCCGGCCGCGCGTGACATGAACGACTATCGGAAGTCCATGATGAAAACGATCCCGACGATCGCGCTTTTTTTGTTCGCCACGCCTGCCTTCGCCGCCGCGGCGCCGCCCGTTCCCGCCACGATGTGCGCGAGGGGCGACGCGGTCGTGTTCTCCTGCCCCCTGGCCGGAAGCACGAAGGTGGTGTCGATCTGCGCCGCCGGCGACGTCGCGCACGACAAGGGACGCTTCTACTACGCCTATGGTCGTGACGCGACGAAGCCGGAACTCGCCTACCCCACCGCCGGCGCCACGGGTGAGTTCACCCGTTCCCACCTTGGCTTCGCCGGCAATACCGGCGGCTATGCCTATGCGTTCACCAACGCCGGGTTCAAGTACGTCGTTTACTCGGTTTCCGGCGCGAACAACCTGCAGGACGGCGGACTCGTCGTGTTGAAGGACGGCGAATCCAGACCCGTGAAGCGCAGCAGCTGCCAGCCGGGCGCCGTCATCGATACCGAAGACGACACCCTGATCGACGCCACGCTGAAACTGAAGCGCGACCCGGCGCTCGAAAAGAGCGGTCTCCCCGCGCGCTGATCGCGCCGCTCCACGTACACATAAGGACATTCGACCATGACAGCGAAGCAGAACGCGGACTACCTCCTCGACGCGGCCATGAAGGCCGGTATCACCGATCCGAAGGAACTCGGCAACTTCATGGGCCAGATGCACGTCGAGTGCGGCGGCTATGGGCGCATGAGCGAAAACCTGAACTACTCCGGTGAGCGCCTGCTCGAGGTCTTTCCCGGCCGTAACGGCATGGATACGCCTGCCGAGGCCAACCGCGTCGCCGCCGGTGGCCCTGAGGCCATCGCCAACGCCGTCTACGGCGGGGCGTGGGGCAAGAAGAACCTCGGCAACACCGAGCCCGGCGACGGCTGGACCTTCCACGGCCGCGGCTACGTGCAGCTGACCGGGCGCGACAACTACGAGCGCGTCGGCAAGGAACTCGGTCTCGATCTGGTCAGGCACCCGGAACTTGCGGAAGACAAAGCCATCGCGGCGAGAATCGCCGTGCATTACTGGAAAGACCGCGTCGTTCCGAACCACGATCAGAACGACGTGAAGAAGGCCTGTTTCGACATCAACGGCGGCTACAACGGCCTGCCCGAGCGCAGGAAGGCCGCCGAGTCGTGGGAAAAGGCGCTGCAGAATGGCTACAAACCGAACGGTCCGGAGGCCCTTCCCACACAGGCACATAGCGTCAGTCGCCAGCACCTGTCGAAGGACAAGGTCATCCACGTGCAGGAGCTGCTGCGCGATCAGGGATATGTCGATTCGAAAGGCAAGCCGCTCGATCCCGATGGCGCGATGGGCAAGGAAACGAAGGCGGCGATCGAGAAGTTCCAGACGGATCACAAGCTGAAGCCCGATGGCATCGTGGGGCCGGCGACGCTCAAGGCCCTCGAATCCGGACGCGAATCCCGCCACGACGCTCCACATGCCACGAACGGGCCGCTTCTCGACGATGCGGCCCACCCGGGTCACAGCATGTTCCGTCAGGCGCTCGGTGAATTGCAGAAACTCGATGTCGCCCACGGCCGCCCGTCGGGGGAGCATACCGAGCGCGTCGCCGGCTCGCTCACGGCATCCGCGACCGCCGCCGGCTTGGATCGCATCGACACGGTCGGGCTGAGTCACGATGCTACGCGCGTCTACGCGGTGCAGGGCCAGGAGCATTCGCCGTTCAAGAAGGTAGCGGATGTCGACGTGATGCAGGCCGTGCAGACCCCGCTCGAACAGAGCAGCGCACAGGCGCACGCCAGCAGCCAGTCGCACGCGCAGACCGCGGCGGCCCTCGCGAGCTCGCAGCAGCTCGCCGAAACGCAGGCACAACAACAGAACACACGACACGTTTGATCGGACATCCCAGGGAACGAAGGCAGATCGAAGCATGATGAAGAACAGGGGTTTGTGGGCGCTGGTGCTCGGCATCGTCGCGCTGGTCGCGGGTAACTTTCTCTCGGGGTGGCTGACGTTGGCCTTCCTCCGCCTCAGCGACGTACCGACGGGCTGGGGCACGTACTGGAGCTACGTGAGGGCGCTGAACCACCCGCAGGTGCAGCAGTACGCGTGGCGTATCGAGACCGCCGGCATCGTCGGGTTCCTGCTGCCGATGATCGCGTGGCTGTTCGCGCTCTACCTGCTGATGAAGCGCAAGGCCAAGGCCATCCACGGCGACGCACGCTTCGCCACGGCCGCCGACCTGCGCAAACAGAAGATGCTCTCCGAGGCACCGAACGGTATCCTCGTCGGCAAGTTTGGCGGCAACCTCGTGCGGCTGCCGGGCCAGCAGTTCGTGATCCTCGCTGCGCCGACGCGCTCGGGCAAGGGCGTGGGCGTGGTGATTCCGAACCTGCTCGACTACCAGGAATCGATGGTGGTGCTCGACATCAAGCAGGAGAACTTCGACCTCACCAGCGGCTGGCGTGCATCGCAAGGGCAGGAGATCTTCCTGTTCAACCCGTTCGCGGAAGACCGTCGCACGCATCGCTGGAACCCGTTGACCTACGTGTCCAAGGACCCGGCGTTCCGCGTGTCCGACCTGATGAGCATCGCCTCGATGCTGTATCCGGACGGATCGGACGACCAGAAGTTCTGGGTAAGCCAGGCGCGTAATGCGTTCATGGCGTTTTCGCTGTATCTCTGCGAGAAGTGGGAAGACGACGAGAAGCACGGCCGCCCGGAAATCGTGCGGAGCAAGCCGACCCTGGGCATGATCTATCGGCTCTCGTCGGGCGACGGCACCGATCTGCGCGAGCTGTACACGCGTCTGTCGAAGGAACCGTTCCTGAGCGCCAACGCGAAGTCCGCCTTCGCCAACCTGCTCTCCCAGGCGGCCGAGACGTTCGCGTCGATCCTCGGCACGTTCAAGGAGCCGTTGAACGCGTGGATCAACCCGGTGCTCGATGCCGCCACCAGCGACGACGACTTCCTGCTGACGGACGTGCGCCGCAAGAAGATGACGATCTACATCGGCATCCAGCCGAACAAGCTGGCCGAAAGCCGTCTGATCGTGAACCTGTTCTTCAGCCAGCTGATCAACGTGAACACCAAGGTGCTGCCGCAGAACGACGCGTCGCTGAAGCACCAGTGCCTGCTGCTGATGGACGAATTCACGTCGATCGGCAAGGTGGAGATCATCGCCTCGGCGGTGGCGTACATGGCGGGCTACAACATCCGCCTGCTGCCCATCATCCAGAGCATGGCGCAGCTCGACGCCGTGTACGGCAAGGACGTATCGCGCACGCTGATCACCAACCACGCGCTGCAGATCGTGTACGCCCCGCGCGAACAGCAGGATGCGAACGACTACTCCGACATGCTCGGTTACACCACCGTAAGGCGCGAAAACGTCACCAGGAGCAAGAAGGGCGACGTGTCGAAGAGCCATTCGGAAGAGAAGCGTGCGCTGATGCTGCCGCAGGAACTGAAGGCGATGGGTCCGGACAAGGAAGTGTTCTTCTACGAAGGCATCCCGCACCCGGTGATGTGCACGAAGATCCGTTACTACCAGGACCGGTACTTCACCCAGCGCCTGCTGCCAAAGGTGACGGTGCCGACGCTGAGGCTCTGATGGGGGCTGGCGCGAGCTTCTACGAGAGCTCGCCGCTATAGCGGCTCCTACAGGAGCATCGCTCGCTCGTGTGGGGGGCTTGCGGCAAGCACCCTTCGCCAGCAGGCTGGCTCCCAACAACGGCTGGCTCCGCGATACACGTTTGTCCGTGGGAGCGGCCTTGGCTGCGATGGGGCTTGCCGCAGGCACCCATCGCCAGCAGGCTGGCTCCCACCAACGGCTGGCCCCGCGACGCACGCTTGTCTGTGGGAGCGGCCTTGGCCGCGATGGGGCTTGCCGCGAGCACCCTTCGCCAGCAGGCTGGCTCCCACCGGCAGCGGGCCCCGCGACGCGCGCGCATGTCCGTGGGAGCGGCCTTGGCCGCGATGGGGCCTGCCGCAAGCACCCTTCGCCAGCAGGCTGGCTCCCACCAGCCGCTGGCCGCCCCTGGGCGGGCGCGGCTTCTGCACCCCCGTGCCCGGTCCCTTAGAATGTCCGGCTGGCGTGCCATGGGTGGCGCGCCGCCACGTATCGACCGAAGAACACCATGGCTATCGCTGAAGACCTCTCCGCCACCTCGGGGCACACGCCCTTCATGCGCCAGTACCTGGCCGCCAAGGCGGAGCATCCCGATATCCTGCTCTTCTTCCGGATGGGCGACTTCTACGAGCTGTTCTACGACGACGCCCGCAAAGCGGCGCGGCTGCTCGACATCACCCTGACCCAGCGCGGCCAGTCCGCGGGTGCGCCGATCCCGATGGCCGGCGTGCCCTATCACGCCGTGGAGAACTACCTCGCCCGGCTCGTGAAGCTGGGCGAGTCCGTGGCGCTGTGCGAGCAGATCGGCGATCCCGCCACGTCCAAAGGGCCGGTGAAGCGCGAAGTCGTGCGCATCGTCACGCCGGGTACCGTGACCGACGCGGCGCTGATGGAAGAACGTCGCGACAATCTTCTGCTGTCCATCGCCGCCGGCGCCAAGGGCTACGGGCTCGCGTGGGTCGATCTCTCGACCGGCCGCTTCCTCGTGACCGAAGTGGGGTCCCCGGAAGGCCTCGCGGCCGAGCTCGCGCGCCTCCAGCCCGCCGAGACGCTGGTGAGCGAAGACGTCGCGTGGCCGAAGCTCGTGTCGTCGCTGCCGGGCGTGCGCAAGCGCCAGCCGTGGCACTTCGACGTCGATGCCGCCAAGCGCGAGCTGTGCCGCTTCTTCCGCACGCGCGATCTCCTCGGCTTCGGCGTCGACGGCATGTCGCTCGCCATCGCCGCCGCCGGCTGCCTGCTCGGCTACGTGGAAGAAACGCAGAAGAGCGCCCTGCCCCATCTCACCGGCATGGCCGTAGAGAACGCGGGCGAGACGATCGCGATGGATGCCGCGACGCGACGCAACCTCGAAATCGATACGCACCAGAGCGGCAACGTCGACAATACGCTGCTCGGCGTGCTCGACGAAACGGTGACGCCCATGGGCGCGCGCCTGCTGCGCCGCTGGCTCAACCGGCCCTTGCGCGACCGGCAGGTGCTGCGCGGGCGCCACCAGGCGATCGGCAGCCTCATCGATTCGCGCCGGCACGTATCCCTCCGCGAGCGCCTGCGCGGCGTGGGCGACCTCGAGCGCATCCTCGCGCGCGTGGCGCTCCGCTCCGCGCGGCCGCGCGACCTGTCCACGCTGCGCGACGGCCTCGCCGCCGCGCCGGCGCTGCGCGACGAGATCGCCGGCCTCGACAGCCCGCTGCTCCACGGGCTCGTGGATCGCATTGGCGATCATGCCGACACCGCCGACCTGCTCGCGCGCGCCATCGTGCCTCAGCCGCCCGTGCTGCTGCGCGACGGCGGCGTGCTCGCGGAAGGCTACGACGCGGAGCTCGACGAGCTGCGTCGCCTGTCCACGAATGCCGATCAGTTCCTGGTCGACATGGAAGAACGCGAGAAGGCGGCCAGCGGCATTCCGACGCTGAAGGTCGGCTACAACCGCGTGCATGGCTACTACATCGAGATCACCAAGGCGCAGGCCGACAAGGCGCCACAGCACTACACACGGCGACAAACGACGAAGAACGCCGAGCGGTACATCACCGAAGAGCTGAAGCAGTTCGAGGACAAGGTGCTGTCGGCGAAGGAGCGCTCGCTGATGCGCGAGCGCGCGTTGTACGAACTGCTGCTCGACAAGCTGATCGAACGCCTTCCCGAGCTGAAGATCGGCGCCGCCGCGATGGCCGAACTCGACGTGCTCGCCGATCTGGCCGATCGCGCCGAGGCTCTCGACTGGGCAGCGCCCGTGCTCACCGACGTCGCCGGCATCGCCATCGAGCGCGGGCGCCACCCTGTCGTGGAGAAGGTACGAGACGAGCCGTTCGAGCCGAACGACCTCGCCCTCGACAAGGGCCGGCGCATGCTGGTGATCACCGGCCCGAACATGGGCGGTAAGTCGACCTACATGCGCCAGAACGCCCTGATCGTGCTGCTCGCGCACATCGGCAGTTACGTCCCCGCGTCGGCGGCGACCATCGGTCCGATCGATCGCATCTTCACCCGCATCGGCGCGGGTGACGACCTGTCGCGCGGCCAGTCCACATTCATGGTGGAAATGAGCGAGACGGCAAACATCCTGCACAACGCCACGGATTGCAGTCTCGTGCTGATGGACGAGGTCGGTCGCGGCACCAGTACGTACGACGGCCTGTCGCTCGCGCGCGCGGCCGCCGTGCACCTTGCGGCCACGAGTTGCGCGTTCACGCTGTTCGCCACGCACTACTTCGAGCTGACCGAGCTGGCGGGCGATTTCCCCACCATCGCCAACGTGCACCTGGATGCCGTGGAGTACGGCGACCAGCTCGTCTTCATGCACACAGTGAAGGATGGCCCGGCCAACCGTAGCTTCGGCCTCCAGGTCGCCGCGCTCGCAGGATTGCCGAAGACCGTCATCGCCGACGCGCGCCGGTACCTGGCGGCGCTGGAGCAAGGGCACGAAGTGACCGCCGCCGTGGCGCCGGCCACCGCGCCGGCACCGCAGATGGGCCTGTTCGCGCCGCCGTTGCCGTCGCCGGCGGAAGAGGCGCTGCGGGCGCTGGATCCGGACGACCTGTCGCCTCGCGAGGCGCTGGAGCAGATCTACAAGCTGCGGAAGATGCTCCGGTAAACGGATGTCCGGTAGGAGCCAGAGCCTTTCCGATTGACGGACGCTATCGATGCGATCCGAACAAACGAATTCCCTCGATCGGTCCCGTTTCCTATAGTTCGCTCACGGGCCAGACGACTCTCCAGGCCAGCGGCCCGTGAATCCCCCGCCCCATCCCGCGTCAGCAGCCCGGGGTGGGTGACGGGGGATGTTTTTGTGCGCCAACGCTGGCTCCCACCAGATACGCTCAGAGCGTTTTCTTCAGATCCTGGATGAGCCGACGGGCGCGCTTGTCGGGCCGCGCGTCGGGCCGCAGCAGCGCGCCGCCCGTGAGGCGGCGATCTTCGCGCTGCCGTTCCCGCTCGGCGATGCTGGCGTCGGTTTCCGCATAGAGCTTGCGCGCTTCGGGCGCCGGGCCACGCTTCGCCGACAATGCGACGACCACGCACACCAGCCGCTCCTCGCCACGCACGATGCGCAGCGTGTCGCCCACCTGCACGACCTTGGCAGGCTTGCACGCGGCATCGTTCACTTCGATCTTGCCGCCGTCGATCGCCTGCTTGGCGAGGCTGCGGGTCTTGAAAAAGCGCGCGGCCCAGAGCCACACGTCGGCACGGACGCCGGGAGTCGTCGGGTTATCGGTCATGTGACATGCATGCGGCCGGATCGGTCGATCCCAAGCCTATCCCGCCGGAAGAAAAAGGTTGCCGATCGGGATGGTCGCCAGCGACAGCAGGATGCCCGCACCGAGCACCGTGTTCGCCAGCCGCGGCTCCAGATCGTACTGGTCGGCGAGGATCGCCGCCGAGATCATCGGTGCCATCGCGGCCTGCAGCACGCCGACGGTGAGCGTGAGCCCACCCACGCCTCCCGCCACCCCGATGCCGAGCACGACCAGCGGCGCCAGCAGCAGCTTCCACGCGAGGCCCATGGTGAGCGCACCGGCCTGCTCGCGGCGAAGATGCAGGCGGAACTGCAGGCCGACGGAGAACAGCGCCAGCGGCGTCAGCGTCTGCCCGATCTGCAGCAGCGTCTTCTCGACAGCCGCCGGCCACCCTCCGAGCAGCCCCACGACGATGCCGATCACGAGGCACACGAAGGCCGGAAACGTGAGCACCCGGCGGACGATTGCCGGAACGCTCGCACCGCGTCCCGAGTACGTGGACGCCACGACGATGCCGCCCGCGGCGAGCATGGGAAAACAGCCGAGCTGGTCGGCGATCACGGCGATGGAGAGGCCCGGCTTGCCGTGCAGCGCCTCCATCATCGGGTAGCCGATGAACGAGGTGTTGCCGAGCCCGCATACCAGCGTCAGGCAGCCGATACGCTGGGGCGTCCAGTGAAAGACGCGGCCGAGCGTGGCGAAGAGCGCCCATGCGCCGAGGAACGTCACGTACATGCCGACGACCGGGAACCAGAAGTTCGTGTCGATCGTGACGTGCGGCACCAGCGCGAGCACGAGCGCGGGAAGCGCGATGTTCAGCACCCACCAGTTGATGCCGGGGACGATACCGTCGGGCAAGGTGGCGAAGCGTCGGCTCAGGATGCCGAGTGCGAGGCAGACGAAGAGGATGAAGAGCGCGGACATGCGGGGACGATAGCAGCCTCGCCATAGGGTGGGAGCCAGCCTGCTGGCGATGGGTGCTTGCCACGAGCACCCATCGCCAGCAGGCTGGCTCCCACCAGAGCCCCCCGCGGGTTTAACCCAGCAACACCCGGTTCATGCGCTGCACGAAGGCGGCCGGGTCGGCGAGCTGCGCACCGGCCGTGATCTCCGCCTGCTCCAGCAGCAGGTTCGCGAGGTCCGCGGCACGCGCGTCGTCGGTTTCACCCGCCAGACGCTGCACCAGGGGATGCGACGGGTTGAGCTCGAGCGCGGGCTTCGAGTCCGGCACGTCCTGACCAGCCTCGCGAAGCAGTCGCGCCAGATGCGGGGCGAGGTCGAAGTCGGCCAGCGCCAGGCACGACGGCGAATCCGTCAAACGTGCCGATACGCGGATGTCGCCGACGCGATCGCCGAGCAGCGACTTCGTGCGCTCGATCAGCGGCGCGGCTTCGGCGCTGGCGGCTTCCTGCTTCGCCTTCTCGGCTTCGTCCAGCGGGAACTCGCCCTTGGCGACGTTGCGCAGGCGCTTGCCTTCGTACTCCGTGAGGTAGCCGAGCATCCACTCGTCGACGCGATCGGACATCAGCAGCACTTCGATGTCCTTCGCCTTCAGCGCTTCGAGCTGCGGGCTGCCGGCGGCCGCGGCGTAGCTGTCCGCCGTGACGTACCAGATGGTGTCCTGACCCACGGCCATGCGACCGATGTAGTCGTCGAACGACACCGTCTTGGCAGCCCCGTCGCCCTTGGTGGAGGCGAAACGCAGGAGCTTCGCGATCCGCTCGCGGTTCGCGTTGTCTTCGACGATGCCTTCCTTCAGCGTGTTGCCGAAGCCGGCGAGGAACGTGGCGAACTTCTCCGGCTCGTCGCGCGAAATCTTTTCGAGGAGGTCGAGCACGCGTTTCACGCAGGCGCCCTTGATGCGCTCGAGCTGGCGGTTCTGCTGAAGGATTTCGCGGCTGACGTTCAGCGGAAGATCGTCGGCATCCACCACGCCGCGCACGAAGCGCAGGTAGTTCGGCAGCAGTTCTTCCGCGGCGTCCATGATGAAGACGCGCTTGATGTAGAGCTTGAGGCCCTTGCGCTCTTCGCGGCCGCCCATCATCAGGTCGAACGGCGGCTGCTCCGGCACGTAGAGCAGCGTGGTGAAGCTCTGCGAGCCTTCCACGCGGTTGTGCGTCCACGCGAGCGGATCGTTGAAGTCGTGGCCCAGCGCCTTGTAGAAGTTCTGGTATTCCTCGTCCGTGATCTCGCTCTTCGGACGCGACCACAGCGCGGACGCCGAGTTGATCGTGGTCCATTCGGTCGGATCCGGCTTGCCGTCCTTCTCGGCCGGCATCCTGATCGGGAACGCCACGTGGTCGGAGTACTTCGTCACCAGCGAGCGCAGCTTCCAGGCGTTGAGGAATTCGTCCTCGTCGGCCTTCAGGTGCAGCACCACCGTGGTGCCCCGCTCGGTGACGTTGGTTTCTTCGAGCGTGTATTCACCCTTGCCGTCGCTTTCCCAGCGCACGCCCGACTCGGTCGGCTGACCGGCGCGACGCGTGATGACGGTGACGCGGTCGGCCACGACGAAGGCGGAGTAGAAGCCCACGCCGAACTGGCCGATCAGGCGGGCGTCGGCCTTCTGGTCGCCGGACATGGCTTCGAGGTAGCGACGGGTGCCCGAGCTGGCGATCGTGCCGATGTTGGCGACGACCTCGTCGCGGCTCATGCCGATGCCGTTGTCGCGGATGCTGACGGTGCGGGCTTCCGGATCCCACGTCACCTGGATGCGCAGGTCGGTATCGCCGTCGGTCAGGGAGGGATCCGCGATCGCCTCGAAACGCAGCTTGTCGCAGGCGTCCGACGCGTTGGAAATGAGCTCGCGAAGGAAGATTTCCTTGTGCGAGTAGAGGGAGTGGGTCACCAGGTGCAGGACCTGCGCGACCTCGGCTTCGAACTTACGTGTTTCCTGGCTCACGATGCCGTTCCTTCAGGGTGGACAGACCCTGAATTATGGGGTCGGGAGCGACGCGGAAAAAGGGCCGCCGGACTTGCCGGCGGCCCGCCGCCCAGAAGAAAAAAGCCGCCCCGGAGGGCGGCTTTTCCGTTATCGCGCGTTCTGCAGCGCGGCGATGCGTTCCTCGATCGGGGGGTGGCTCATGAACAGCCGCTTGAAACCCGAGGCCAGGTGGCCGGAAATGCCGAAGGCCTGGATCGTCTGCGGCAACGACGTATCGCCGTGATTACCGGAAAGCCGCTGCAGGGCCGAGATCATGGACTGACGGCCCGCGAGGTTGGCGCCCGCCGCGTCGGCGCGGAATTCGCGCCAGCGGGAGAACCACATCACGATCATCGACGCGAACAGGCCGAACACGATCTGCAGGACCATCACGACCACGAAGTAGCCGATGCCGCCCTCGCCGTCACGCTCGCGGCCGCCGCTCATCCAGCTGTCGACCACGCGGCCCACGACACGGGCGAGCACGATCACCAGCGTGTTGAGCACGCCCTGGATCAGGGTCAGCGTCACCATGTCGCCGTTGGCGACGTGGCCGATCTCGTGGCCCAGCACGGCCGACACCTGCTCCCGATCCATCTGCTGGAGCAGGCCGGTGCTCACGGCCACCAGCGCGTTGTTGCGCGACATGCCGGTGGCGAACGCGTTCATCTCCGGTGCGTCGTAGACGGCGACCTCGGGCATGCCGATGCCCGCCTTGTCGGCATGGCGGCGCACGGTCTCGAGCAACCAGCGCTCGGATTCGTTCTGCGGCTGGGTGATGACCTTGGCACCCGTGGACCATTTCGCCGTCCACTTCGAGATGATCAGCGAAATGAAAGCGCCGCCCATGCCGAACACGGAGGCGAAGACGATCAGCCCCCCGATGCCCATGCCGCGCTGGGCGGCCCACTGGTCGATGCCGAGGACGTGGCATACCGCGGTCAGCAGCAGGATGACCGCGAGGTTGGTGGCGACGAACAATGCGATGCGTTTGAACATGGTTTTCTCTCTCATGGCGGCTGGCTGTATGGCGCCGCCCGATGTCATTTTTCGGGGCGAAGACTGAACGATTCAATGCCCTCGCCCGCTTTGCCGCAAGGGGACCCTTTGCCAGACGGCTGGCGTGCGTCCGGGCATCACCTACACTGTCGCGCACCTGTCACTTTTCACTTGAGAAACCTCTCAATTTCGACCCCATGACCGCCCTTCGCTACCGAGGACGCTTCGCACCGTCGCCCACCGGCGCCCTGCATTTCGGGTCGCTCGTGGCCGCCGTCGGCAGCTGGCTCGTCGCCCGTCACCATGAGGGCGAATGGCTCGTGCGTGTCGAAGACATCGACCCGCCGCGAGAGGTTCCCGGTTCCGCCGCGTCCATCCTGTCGACGCTCGACGCCTTCGGGCTCGCGCCCGATGCGCCACCGGTCTATCAGTCGCAGCGTGACGCCCTTTACGCCCAGGCGTTCGAACGGCTTCGCGACGGCGGGCATCTGTTTCCGTGCTGGTGCAGCCGGGCCGAACTCGCGGCGCATGGCGGCCTGCATCGGGATGGCCGGTGCATCGCCGCGCCCGACCCGTCCCGTCCACCCGCATGGCGCCTTCGCTCGCCCGACCGCGTCGTCGCGTGGCGCGACGACCTGCAGGGTCCGCAGGCGGAGAACCTCCGCTACGTCGCCGGGGATTTCGTCATCCGTCGCGTGGAGGGGCTCTGGTCCTACCAGCTCGCCTGCGTGGTCGACGACGGCGAACAGGGCATCACCCATGTGGTTCGCGGTGCGGACCTGCTCGACTCCACCGCCCGGCAGATCGCCCTGCAGGGCCTTCTCGGCCTGCCGACGCCGGGCTATCTCCACCTGCCGCTCGTGGTCGACGCGGAAGGCCGGAAACTCTCGAAATCGACGGCCGCCCTCCCCGTGGACCCCGCCGATCCGCTGCCCGCCCTGCGCGAGGCCCTGGCGTGGCTCGGCGTCGACGGACCGCAACCGGCGACGTCGCCCGGGGCCCTCCTGCGCGGCGCGCTGGAGCGGTTCGCGCCTGCGACGCTCCGCCGCAGTAGTCTTACCACCGGCACGACGCTATAACGAAGGTTTGCCCGCGCGCGGGCCACGACAGGAAACAGGCGAGGATGAAGCAGGGCATGACGCAACGCACGGCACTGGTGACCGGCGGCACGGGCGGCATCGGTACGGCGATCGTGCGCTACCTTGCCCGCCAGGGCCATCGCGTGGCCACCAATTACCGCGACGAGGCCCGCGCGGCCGCCTGGCGCGAGGACATGATCCGCGACGGCATCGACGTGGTGATGGTGCCGGGCGACGTCTCGGACCCCGTCTCGGCCGAGTCGATGATCCGCAGCGTGGAGGACCTCGCGGGGCCCGTCGAGATCCTGGTCAACAATGCCGGCATCACGCGCGACACCACCTTCCACAAGATGGACTACCAGCAGTGGACCGAGGTGGTGAACACCAACCTCAACGCGTGCTTCAACGTCACCCGTCCGGTGATCGAGGGCATGCGCTCCCGCCAGTGGGGCCGCATCGTGCAGATCAGCTCCATCAACGGGCAGAAGGGCCAGTACGGGCAGGCGAACTACGCGGCGGCGAAGGCCGGCGTCCATGGCTTCACGATTTCGCTCGCCCAGGAGAACGCGAAGTTCGGCATCACCGTGAACACGGTGTCGCCGGGCTATGTCGGCACGGACCTCGTGATGGCGGTGCCGGAAGACATCCGCGCGAAGATCGTGGCGCAGATCCCCGTCGGCCGTTTGGGTCGCCCCGAGGAGATCGCCCATGCGGTGGCCTTTCTCACCTCCGAAGACTCCAGCTGGATCACGGGATCGAACCTCGCCATCAATGGCGGGCACTACATGGGGTGGTGACTGGTGGGAGCCAGCCTGCTGGCGATGGGTGCTTGCCGCGAGCCCCCATCGCCAGCAGGCTGGCTCCCACCGATCAAAGCCCGAGTTCTTCGATCGTCTTGGGTTCGCGGATGGTTACGCCGTTATGGTGAGCGCGAAACTTCGCCATCACCTTGTAGGCCACCCGACGCGCGCGCATCACGGACCCTAGCGGCCGGTGAGCCACCACACCGTGCCAGGGACTGAAGGCGAGGCCGTCGTCGATGACTGCCCGACGGGCCGCGTTCCACGCCGCCTGCGGCGGAACGACGATCCGCGCCACGTCCAGGTACGGGCTCTTTTCCTCGGGCCAGACGACGGAAGCGTCTTCGATCGGCATGGTTTCCGGATCGGTGCAGAACTGCACGCGCACGTCCCATTCACCACCCTGCGCCGCGAAATGCTCGACCATGGCGTCGCGTAGCCCGTTGGGCTTGCCGTTGACGTTGAGCGTGGCGTCGGTCAGCGCGGTCAGGTTGGGCGAGTGCGGCGCGACCGACACCTTCACCACGTAATCCCCGAAACGCAGCGGCGCCTGCGAAAAATACGTGTCGCCCAGCGGATTCGTCTCGGGCTGCCCGCCGAGCGCGAGCAGTGTCGGGCTCTTGCCGCCGAAGGCTTCGATCACGCGCTCCGTGCCGCGAAGCACGGCGGAAAGCGCCTTCTTCGCGCCCTCCGCGCGGTCGGTCGTCGCGGCCACCAGCTTGAGCGTGCCGGCGAAACGCTTCGCGTTGGGCGCCGAGAACGCCGGGCCGTTCACCATCACGAAGTCCTGCGTCACATCGCCGTCGCTGCCGGGGAGCCGCTCGCCCTCCACGCCCACGATCTTCACCGCCATCCCGCGAGGGGTGGAGACACTGTCGTCGAGGATGTCGCCCGGAACCGTCGAAAGACGCATCACCAGCGGATAGCGGCCCGGCTTCGCGAAGATGCCCTGCGCCAGCTCGCGAGGGAGGTCGTCGGGGACGACGAGTTCGCCCGTCAGCAACGCGTGGCTTTTGGCATGCACCGACCGGTGGGCGTGGTTCTCGTGCTCGAGCGTCGTCTGGTTGATCCGGGTCAGGGTCTCGATCAGTTGCTCGACGGTTTCGGCTTCGTCGGGATCGATACGCTCCAGCGTCTCGTCGAAAGGGATCGGCGGCGGGGAGAGGTTGAGAGGCATGGCGTGGCTCGGCGCTGGCGTGTCGCAGGATCTTGGCGCCGGCCACGTGAAGGCCCGGTCACATGAGCTTGTAGCTGAAGGTCAGGTTCCAGCGCATGTCGCGGTCGCTGGTTTCGGGCGGTTTGTCGCCCGTCGGCCAGGCGAGCGCGAAGTCGATCGAGTAGTGCTTGTTGTCCGAAGCGCGCAGGCCGATCGCGGCGGAGTCCAGCCGATCGATCAGGGGGCGCGCGCCGTTCAGAAAGACGCGCGCGCTCTGGTAGGCGACGTACGGCACCACCGATTTGATCCACGTCGTTCCCGAGACGAAGCTGCGATTGATTTCGGCCGAGGCCGCCCAGCCGCTGTCGCCCGCGGCGTCGCCGGGATCGTAGGCGTACGCGAAACTCGGACCGCCGAAGTTGATCTGCTCCGTCGACGGGAGCGCGGCGTCGCTGTACTGCCCCGTCGCGCGAAACACCGTACCGAGCCCGTGCGCCCATTGCGACGACCACGACAGGTTGCCGGTGTAGCGCGTGAACGAGGCGTCCGGCGTCGCGAGGCCGAGGCCACCGACGTTGCTCACCGATCGGGAATACGCACCGAGTCCGGCGAAACCGTGCGCGACGCCGATCGCGAACTGTCGCGTCTGCTTCGTGCCGACCTTCAGCCACGACATCTCGGCGTTGAGCACACGCACGCTGGACTGCAGCGCCACCATCGCGCCCGTATCGACGTTGCGGTAGCGATCGTCCTGGCGCGACGCGTAGATCCCCAGGGTGAGACCCACGCGCTCCGTGTTGCTCAACACGATCGGATAGATCGCGGCGAGTGCGAGCCGCTCCTGCGTCAGCCGATGCGCGAGGTTCGATGGCAGCTGCTCGTCCGTGTCGGGCTGACCCCAGTAGCGGCTGGCATCGACCTTCGCCTGCCATCCCCGCGACCCGACGGGCTGGAGATAGCCGGCCGAATAGAAGCGCTGCCCGCCCCCGTTCGGGAACAGCGTCGACAGCGTGAGTTGCTCGCCCAGCGGCGTGGCGCCGTTCTCCACCAGAGAGAAGACGCCCTGAGCGCCCGGGTGATTGAAGTCGAGACCGTAACTCACGTCGTAACGCTGGCGCGTCACCGACAGATCGAGCGCCGTCGCCCCATCGGTCGTCGTCGGTGGCGCGACGCTCGCGCCGATCTTCACGCCCGGCAGCTGGCCCAGCAGCTGCGTGTAGCGCTCGAAGGTCTCCTGCCGCAGCGGCCGTTCGCCGACGATGTGCGCGGCCATCGCGCGGATGCGTGCGTCGAGGTTGCCTGCGTCGCCGGTGACGTTCACCGATGCCACGTAACCTTCGACGATCTGGATCTTCACCACGCCGCCCGCGAGCGTCTGCGCCGGCACGAAGGCGAACGACAACGCATAGCCACGCGCCTTGTACGCCGCGGTGACACGGTCCGCCGCGGCGATGAGATCGCGCACGGTCACGTCCTTGCCGCGCATCGGGGCGAAGGTGTCGGCCACCTCGGCGAACGGGATGGAGCGGACGCCCGTGACGTCGAAGCGCGTCGGCGTGACGTGCGTTGCCATCAGCGTTTCGAGCGCCGCGTTGGGCGCCTGCACGGTGACTTTGACGGACGGCGCCTGTTTCGGCGCTTCGACGCGTGGAAGAGTCTGCAAGGGGTTGGCGGGTGCGCGGACCTGCGCATGGATGGAGCAGACGACGGTCATGCCAAGCAGGCAGCCGAACCATCGGGACATGGACGTTCCTCGTTCACGTGCGAAAAACGCGCGCGACCGTCGTCGCGCGCGCATACCCGGATATCGCCAGGCGCGTTACCTCACCGGCGCTTGCCGAACAGGCCCTTCAGCGGGGCGTCGCCCCCGTTCGGGTTGCTCGTGCCGCCGTTCAGGCCACCCACCAGTCCGCCGACGACACCGCCGACCGTGTTGGTCACGCCCGAGACGAGGGTATTCACCCCGGCCGCTCCGCCCGCACCGGCGCCGGAACCGGGATTCGCCACGGCGTTGATGCCGGTGACACCGGCGACGCCGTTGACGATACCGCTGGCCGCGTCGGTCACGCCGGCGAGGGGACCGCTCACGGCCGCCGATGCGCCGCCGCCGATCTGCGCCACGGTGTTGCCGACCGGGGTCGTCAGCGCCGCGAGCGGTGCGAGCGGGCCCGAACCGGCATCCGCGACAGCCGCCCCGATGCCCTTCACCGAATCGGTCACACCGATCACCGTCGGCGCCACGGTGTTACCCGCCCCCGGCGCCGCGCTGCCCAGGCCCGCATGCAACCCGCTGCTGAGCGGCGAGATCGCGCTGCCCGCATCGGCGAGCGTGTTGCCGAGAACCGACGTCAGGCCGCCCGCGGGACCGGACATCTGCGCGTTGGCGATGTTCGCGCCGAGACCCGTGACGGCCGAGCTCGCGCCGCCGACGATGCCGCCCGCCGCGTTGCCCGTCGCCGCGACGAGGTTGCCCGAATTGATCTGCGCCGCGCCGGTGCCGAGAGCGTCGGCCAGCGGGTTCACGACGTCGCTGATCGTGCCCGTCAGGGCGTTCGCGCCATTCGACTGCAACGCGCCGTCGAGCGCCTGGCCGAGCTGATCGATACCGTTGCCCGTATTCGAGACGACGTTGTCGACGAGCGACGTGATGGGCGCGATCGGGGTGCCGGCCGCGATGGTCCCGACACCGTCGCCGAGATCGTTCACCGCGCCGCCCACCTGCTGCACGGCGTCGCCGAGCACGTTCGTGGTCGTGCCGACCGGGTTGTCGATGTTGCCGATCTGGCCAAGGCCCGCGCTGGTCCCGTTGCCGATCGTGGTGATCGCGTTCCCGAGGCCGTCGACCGCGCTGCCGAGGCCCGTGCCGAGTCCGCTGTTGCCGCCGAGGATCGTGGTCGCCGGAATCTGCGACGCCACGTCGGAGACGGTGTTGCCTACCGCCGTGATGATGCCGCCCGCGCCCGTCGTGACCGCGCCGATCGCGTTGCCGGCCGCTGGCGTTCCGCCTGCCCCGCCGCCGCCATCGCCACCGCCAGTGCCACCCCCATTACCGCCACCAGTGCCGCCACCGTTGCCATTGCCGCCACCTCCGCTGCCGTTGCCGCCGCCGTTGCCGCCGCTACCGCCACCGTTGCCGCCCCCGCTACCGCCGCCGCCACCGGCGCCGCCGCCCGAGCCACCGCCCGAGCCACCGCCGTTGTCACCCGTGCCGCCGGCGCCACCGGGCTGCACGGTGCCGCCTGCGCCACCGCCCGAGCGAGTCGAGCCGTGGCCGCTGCACGCGGTGATGGAAATCGACGCGGCGAGGATGCAGCTCGCCAGCAGCGTACGTGTCAGAACCTTGCCAAATGTCTGCTCGCTCATGATTCACTCCTTGGGCGCGTGGCGCCTTGGGTAGTGCCCCCTGCCATGTGGGAGCCGGAAAACGACTGTGATCTTCGTCACATCCGCGCAACCATGAAACGCCGCTCCCTACGCGGCAATGGCGCAAAAGCGGCAGTTGAATGAGCGTCTTCCAAGCAAATTCGGCCGTTTGACGACGCAACGTATACAGCTGTCTAAGCAGCTTAGACATCGTGTCGAAACGCCGTCGTAGTGAGAGCGGCGTCAACAATGACTCGGTGGGAGCCAGCCTGCTGGCGAAGGGTGCTTGCTGCGAGCACGCTTCGCCAGCAGGCTGGCTCCCACCGCAAAAAAAAAGCCCCGCGTTGGCGGGGCGTTCTCGATGCACCGGGAATCCGCGATCAGTGCACGGTAAACAACTTGTCGAAGCCGGCGATGCGCAGGGTGTTGCGCAGTTCCGCACCCGCGTTGACGATGCGGATCTCGGCCCGGTCGCCGCCCGCGTGTTCACGCAGCAGCATCAGCATGCCCAGCGCCGAGCTGTCCATGCCGGTGACCTGCTCGAGATCGAGCACGTAGCTCCGCGCGGGCGCGATGTCGCCGAGGCAGGCGTCGTGGAACGCGCGGTGGATCGAGAAGTCGAAGCGGTCGCCCAGGTGCAGCGTGAGGCAGCCCTGCTCGGCGTCGTGGTGAACGTTGATGGCCATCGTGGCTCTCCTCAGAACAGGTCGATGTCGCCGGCAGCCATGGACTGCTGGAGGGCGGGGCCGCGCGAGCGCAGGCGTGCGCGTTCACGCTGCTCGGCGAGGCGCGAGCGGACACGCTGCGCACGAGCGCCGAGCTCGGAGGCTTCGGCCGGTGCGCAGGCGAGCTCTTCGATATCGCGGGTGCAGTCGGCGGTGATTTCCTGGAGCTCGACCAGGCGCGAGCGCGTCTGGTGCAGCAGCTGGCTGAGGATGTCCTCGAACTGCAGCGAACGGATGGTGGTCGACACGTCGTTGCCGAGACCGCGATTGATCGTGGCGGCCTCGTCGGCGGCGGCGCTGGTGCGTGCGTTGGACTCGGTGATCGTCGACATCATCTCGTCGATGCCGCCCTTGGCGGACAGCGCGACGTTCATATCCTGCGAAGCCATGTGGCCCACCAGCTCGCGCAGCTGCTCCATCGCCGTGCGAGAACGCTCGACGTGCGTGCCGATCTTCTCGTTGAACTGATTGCTGTGCTGCGCGAGGTTGCGGATCTCGCCCGCCACCACCGCGAAACCGCGACCGGACTCGCCGGCGCGCGCCGCTTCGATGGCGGCGTTGAGCGCCAGCAGGTTGGTTTCTTCGGCGATGGTGTTCACGTTCTTCAGCAGCGCGAACACGGCGTCCATTTCCTTCGCCATGCCGTCGATGCGATAGACGATGCGCAGGCTCTCGCGCGACAGCTGCACGATCAGGCCCACGAAGTGTTCGAGCAGGCCGGCCGTGCGGTCGGCGAAGTCCTGCACCGAAATGCCAGTGCCGCCACCTTCGATGATCTGACTGAGCAGCTTCTGCTGCTTGCCCGTCTTCTGCGACAGGCCGTTGAAACCGCCGCCCAGCTCGGCGACGGCATCGCGCAGCAGGTCGAGCGCCTGGTTGAGTTCGCGGCTCGCGTGGCCGAGTTCGTCGACGATGGCGCTACGCACGTCTTCCATCGCCTCGCGCACCGATGCCTCGTCGCTCGTGGCGCTGGTCAGCACCACCTCGACCTCCGGCAGCGGGGCGGGTCGCAGGCAGATGGCGATCCACGTGGCCGTCAGAAGCGCGACCACGACGGGGGCGACCCATGCGGCGTGGAACACCAGGACCAGGACGAGGGCGACCGCGCTGGCGGCGAATCCCACGATGCGTTCGTTCTTCGGAATCGACATGATGATGTCTCGGTAGTTCAGGCACCGACGCGCGCGGCGACGGATACGGGTGTATGGGCCAGCGCGAGCAGGCGCGCGGCGATGGCGTCGAGGGGCAGCATTTCGCTCGCGGCGCCGGCTTTCCACGCGGCACCGGGCATGCCCCAGACGACGGAACTGGCTTCGTCCTGCACGAGCGTGTGGGCACCGATCTCCTTCAGTTCGCCGAGACCGCGCGCGCCGTCGTCGCCCATGCCGGTGAGCAGGCAGGCGACGGTGGCGGCACCGACGCTCGCGGCCATGGAGCGGAACAGCACGTCGACGGCGGGCTTGTGGCGGTTGACCGGCGGGCCGTCGTGCAGACGGCAGACGTGACGCGCGCCATCCCACATCACCAGCAGGTGCTGGCTGCCGGGCGCGATGTACGCGTGGCCGGGCTGGATGGGCTGGACGTCGCGCGCTTCGCACACGCGCATCGCGGAGCAGCCGTCCATGCGGGC
>Ga0102591_1002315_pt1 | contig 21229 bp, 22 predicted proteins | sample AraplaCol_mCL_r2_2_FD_76860 | JGI IMG/M metagenome (GOLD analysis project Ga0102591, IMG submission 76860) | Arabidopsis root microbial communities from North Carolina, USA - plate scrape MF_Col_mCL_r2 (SPADES assembly) (version 2) | ecosystem: Host-associated > Plants > Roots > Endosphere... | reverse complement strand
AACTGATCTGGGTGCAGCCGCTGAACTTCGTGTTCGAAGGCCTGGGCTTCATGGCCAACTTCTCGAAGCTCAACATCGACACCATCGGCAAGGACGCGAAGGCGCTGGCCGGCAACGTCTACGGCGTCTCGCCGAAGATGTGGAACGCCACCGGTTACTGGGAAAACGATGTCGCATCGGTTCGCCTGTCGTACAACTGGCAGGAAGGCGCCGTCGGCACCGGTCCGAACCAGCAGGGCATCCCGTTCGCGCAGATCTACGGCGACGATCGCGGCCAGCTCGACCTGTCGTCCAGCTACACGCTGCGCGGCATCAAGTCCGAGCCGCAGATCTTCTTCAACGTGCTGAACATCACCGGCGAGGAACGCCGTTCGTTCTTCGCCTACGACAACGCGGTCAACGACATGTACGATCCGGGCACCACGTACACGATCGGCGTCCGCGGCACGTTCTGACGTCGCACGACGTGATCCAACAGCGGTAACCTGCGGCCCGTTCCGGTGGAAACACCGGGCGGGCCGCGCTACTTCAGCCCCGTTGCGGCGGGGCACATGAATCGACGCCAGGGGCACATGAACAGCACTTCCGAAACGTTGTCTGTCACCGAGAAGATCGGCTACAGCCTCGGCGACCTCGCCGCGAACCTGATCTTCCAGACGCTGGTGACGTTCCTGGCGTTCTTCTACACCGACGTCTACCGCATTCCCGCGGCGACGGCGGCCACCATCATCTTCATCGGTGGCATGCTCGGCGCGTTCGTGTTCACGCCGATCATTGGCATCGCCGCCGACCGCACCACCACGCGCTGGGGCAAGTTCCGTCCGTGGATCCTGTGGACCGCGATCCCGTTCGGCGTGTTCTCGCTACTGGCGTTCAGCACGCCCGACCTCGCGCCGGGGGCGAAGGTCGCCTACGCGATGGGCACCTACACGCTGCTGGTGATGATCTACGCCGCCAACAACCTGCCGTATTCGGCGCTCAGCGGCGTGCTCACCGGCTCGATGGCACAGCGCAACAGCCTGTCGGCGTACCGCTTCGTCGCGGTGATGGTCGCGCAGTTCATCATCCAGGCGCTGCTGCTACCGCTGGTGCTGATCCTCGGTAACGGCGACAAGGTGCGCGGCTTCCACAACACGATGATGGTGTTCGCCATCGTCGGCACGGTCTTCTTCCTGATCACCTTCTTCACCACGAAGGAGCGCATCGTCCCGGCGCCGGAACAGAAGTCCACCGTGAAGCAGGACCTCACCGACCTCGCGCGCAACCGGCCGTGGGTGGTGATGCTGATGCTGACCATCCTGGTGTTCGCGACGCTCGCCCTGAAGGGCGGCATGTACGTCTATTACTTCAAGTACTACCTCAGCGAGCCGCACCTGGCCGGCTTCCTCGACCAGGTCGGCTTCAACGGCTTCATCGCGGGCCTCAATTCCGTGCTGACCGGCATGGGCCTCACCGAGTTCCAGTGGCCGAAGGACGCGCCGACGTCCGCGCTGAGCCTGTTCAACGCCGGCGGGATCATCTTCATGATCTGCGGCATCGGCTTCTCGAAGAAGCTCGCCGACCGCTTCGGCAAGCGCGACGTGTTCGGCGGCGCACTGCTGGTGTCGACGCTGTTCATGCTGGCGTTCCTGCTGTTCCCGCCACAGGCGACGTGGGTGGTGTTCGTTTCGCAGATCCTGCACGGCTTCTTCTACGGCATCACCATTCCCCTGCTGTGGGCGATGATCGCCGACGTCGCGGATTACTCGGAATGGAAGAACCACCGCCGCGCCACCGCGATCATCTTCTCGGCGATGCTGTGCGGATTGAAGATTGGCCTGAGCGTGGGCGGTGCGTCCGTCGCCGGCATCCTCGCGTACTACGGCTACGATGCCGGCGCGGCGACGCAGGCACCGCAGACCGTCGACGGCATCCGCCTGGCAGTGAGCCTGTATGCGTCGGTGCCGTTCCTGGTGTGCGTGGTGCTGCTGTTCCTGTACGAGATCAACAAGCCGATGGAATCGCGCATCGAGCAGGAACTCACCGCGCGCCGTCTGCAAGCCGCGGCGTCCGCGGCCTGATCCACGTACCTGTCGAAACCCGCCGGAGACCCCCATGTCCGATTCTTCCCACGTCCTGGACCCGAGCGCGCAGGAACTCACTGCGCTGGCCGCCAGGGCCATCTCGCAGCCGCTGGTCACGCACATCTACACGGCCGATCCGTCCGCGCACGTGTTCGAGGGCAAGCTGTACGTGTACCCCTCGCACGACATCGACGCCGGAATTCCGTTCGACGATGAGGGCTCGCATTTCGGCATGGAGGACTACCACGCCCTGCGCATGGATTCGCCCGATGCCGAAGCCGTGGACTGCGGTATCGCGCTGCACGTGAAGGACGTGGCGTGGGCGAAGCGCCAGATGTGGGCGCCGGATGCGGCGACGAAGAACGGCAAGTACTACCTGTATTTCCCGGCCAAGCGCGCCGACGACGTGTTCCAGATCGGTGTCGCCGTCGGCGATCGGCCGGAAGGTCCGTTCGTGCCGCAGCCCGACGCCATCGCCGGCAGCTATTCGATCGACCCCGCGGTATTCACCGACGAAGACGGCGAGAGCTACATGTACTTCGGCGGCCTCTGGGGCGGCCAGTTGCAGAAGTACCGCGACAACGTGCGCGACGAGGCGCATGTCGAACCGGGCGACGACGAACCGGCGCTGGGTCCGAAGATCGCACGCCTGCGCGGCGACATGCTCGAGTTCGCCGAAGCGCCGCGCGAAGTGGTCATCCTTGACGGGAACGCACTCGACGGACGCGGCACGCCGCTGAAGGCAGGCGATCACGACCGCCGTTTCTTCGAGGCCTCGTGGGTGCACAAGTTCGGCGGGAAGTACTACTTCTCGTACTCCACCGGCAACACGCATCTGCTGTGCTATGCCGTCGGCGACAGCCCGTATGGGCCCTTCACCTATCAGGGCAACATCCTGACGCCGGTGGTGGGCTGGACCACGCACCACTCCATCGTTGAGTTCGGCGGACAGTGGTTCCTGTTCTATCACGACTCGATTCTGTCGGGCGGCGTGACGCACCTGCGTTCGATCAAGGTCGCGCCGCTGCATCACGAAGCCGACGGCCGCATCCGCACGATCGATCCTTATGGTGCCTGACGCCGCGACGGTCCGGCTGGAGCCGGGTCCGCTGCTGACGCTGTCGCGCGGCGCGATGTCGGTCGACGTCGCGCCGCAGGCTGGCGGACGCATCGCGCAGATCCGCGTCGACGGCGTCGAGCAACTCGCCGGTTTCGACAACGACAACGCGTCGATGCTCGCCTGGGGCTCCTACCCGATGGTGCCGTGGGCAGGGCGCGTGCGCGGCGGTGAATTCAACTTCGAAGGCGAGCGCCATCGGTTGCCGATCAACCTCGGCGCGCATGCGATCCACGGCGTCGGCTTCGGATTGCCGTGGCGCGTGGATGCGCAGTCGCCGCATCACATCGAATTGTCGCTCGCGTTGCCGCGGGACGTGCGTTGGCCGTTCGGCGGCACCGCGCGGCAGCGCATCGACGTGCTCGAAAGCGGCGTGCGCATGACCCTGTCGGCGACCGCCGGAGATCGTGCGATGCCGGCGGAACTCGGCTGGCATCCGTGGTTCCTCAAGCCCGAGCGCCTCGAGTTCGCGCCGACCGCCTGGTATCCGCGCGACGAGGAAGGCATGGCGACGCATCCGCTCGCGCCGCCGCCGCCGGGCCCCTGGGACGATTGCTTCCTGAACGACGCGCCGGTGGTCCTGCATCGCGGCGCGCAGCGCATCACGCTGACGTCGGACTGCGCGCACTGGGTCGTCTACGACATGCCCGCGCACGCGACGTGCGTGGAACCGCAGAGCGGACCGCCGGACGCGTTCAACCTGGAACCGCGCATGCTGTCGCCGGGCGAAACGCTGGAGCGCTGGTTCGCCATCGACTGGTGACGCTTCGGCGGCATCGCGTCGATGAACGAGTGTGACTGCCTTCGTGCATCCGGAGGCGCGCATCGCGAGCCGCTCAATCTTCCGTGAACCGGGCCGTTAACCCAATCGTGTCCCGGGGCGGCCCATGTTCATCATCATCGGTTTCATCGTCGTAATCGGCAGCGTGCTGGGCGGTTTCGTGCTTTCGCACGGGCAGATCGGCGCGCTGTGGCAGCCCTACGAGCTGCTCATCATCGGCGGCGCCGCGGCCGGCGCGTTCCTCGTGGCCAATCCGCTGAAGGTCGTGAAGGCCTGCGTGGGCGGCATTCCGCGCCTGCTCAAGGGGTCGCACTACAAGAAGTCCGACTACATCGACATCCTCGCCATGCTCTACGACGTGCTGATGAAGGCACGGCGCGAGGGCATGATGGCGATCGAGCGCGACGTCGACGAGCCCGCGTCCAGCGAGTTGTTCCAGAAATATCCGAAGCTGCTGGCCGACAAGCGGCTGATGGAATTCACCACCGACTGCCTGCGACTGATGGTGAGCGGCAACTTCGAGGCGCACGAACTCGAACAGGTGCTCGACATCGAGCTGGAAACGCATTCCAAGGAAGCCGGCGAACCCGCCCACGCGCTGCAGGTGCTGGCCGATTCGCTGCCGGGCTTCGGCATCGTCGCGGCGGTGCTTGGCATCGTGATCACGATGGCGTCCATCGGCGGCGAAGCGTCGGAAATCGGCCACCACGTCGCCGCGGCGCTGGTCGGCACGTTCCTCGGCATCCTGCTGGGCTACGGCTTCGTCGGCCCGCTCGCGACGGCGATGCACCATCACGCGCAGGAAGAAGCCAAGGCGTTCGAGATCATCAAGATGGCGCTGGTGTCGAGCCTGCGCGGCTATGCGCCGAGCGTTGCGGTCGAGTTCGCACGCAAGCTGCTGTTCTCCGACATGCGCCCGGCGTTCACCGACCTCGACGCGCACCTGCGCGGCAAGCGCTGACGTGGCGGCCAATCGCGAGCGGCCGGTGATCATCCTGCGGCCGATCAAGCGCGTGGCCGCCGGGCACCACGGCGGCGCGTGGAAGGTCGCGTACGCGGATTTCGTGACCGCGATGATGGCGTTCTTCCTGGTGATGTGGATCGTCGGCATCACCGACAAACAGCAGCGCGCGGCGATCTCGGAGTACTTCAAGAATCCCAGCGCGGTAGTCGGCAAGTCGCTCAAGCCTGCGCCCGGCGCGAACGGCCCGGGCGGCGCGGCAGACCGGTTGATCCCGAGCACCACGCCGGTCGCCGTCGCGGGCGGGCACGGCGCGGACTTCGGCGCGCGCGAACCGCTGAAGATGACGCCGCAACAGGCCAAGGCCGCCGCGCGCGAAGAGGAGAAGCGGCGGCTGGACGAACTCAAGCGCACGCTGGAGGAGGCCATCGAGCGCAGCCAGGCGCTGGCGCCGTTCAAGGACCAGTTGCTGATCGACCTCACGCCCGAAGGCCTGCGCATCCAGATCGTCGATCGCCTCAACCGGCCGATGTTCGACAACGCGAGCGCGAGCCTGAAGGACTACGCGCACACGCTGCTGGGCGAGATGGGCGGACTGCTCAACGACGGCCACCACCGCATCGCGCTCAGCGGCCACACCGACGAAGCGCCGTACCACCAGGTCGGTGGTTACGGAAACTGGGAACTGTCGGCAGAACGCGCCAACGCCGCGCGTCGCGCGCTGGTCGAGGGCGGCCTGCAGGAAGACCGCATTTCGCGCGTCGTCGGCCTTGCGGCATCGGTGCCGTTCGACAAGCGCGACCCGCGTTCGCCGGTGAACCGCCGCATCAGCATCGTCGTGCTGAATCCCGAAGCAGACAACGTGCCGCCCGCAGACAGCCTGCCTGGAACGCTGCCCGGAAACGGCGCGCCAGCGCCGGGCGCGCTGCCGGAAGTGGGGCCGGTCCGCGTGGCCCACTTGCCGGGCGAGGCCGGGCTGGGGAACGGCTGACGCGCGGTCGTTCGCCTCACGGGGTGTGGGAGGGGCAGGGGACTATGATCGGCCGGCGCGCATCGCGCGCGGCGTCCGACCCAGGCACTTCCCCCCCCACCGGAGAACGACCATGAGCGAGCACGTTTACAAGCACCTCGAGCTGACCGGCTCGTCGAAGACCAGCACCGACGATGCGATCCGCCGCGCGATCGAACGCGCTTCGGCGACGGTGCGCAACATCAAGTGGTTCTGCGTGCAGGACGTGCGCGGGCACGTCGAGGAAGGCAAGGTCGCGCACTGGCAAGTGACGATAAAGGTGGGGTTTACGCTGGACGAGTGAGGGGGCGCCCGCGCCGTGGATGATGCCGTCATCCCGGCGAAGGCCGGGACCCAGGCCCGGTGCGCACGGGCACTCCATTGCGGGCGAACAACGGTTCCGTCATTCCAGCGAAAGCAGGAACCCATTTTGATTTTGGCGCGACGTGGAGCAACAGCGCAGCGTTGCAGTGCGTTGGCTGTTCGACGTTGCCCCTTCGTTGCCCCTCACCCCAACCCCTCTCCCGCAGGGAGAGGGGCTTAAGGCAGCGCCATCGCGAAAGTGGTCGCAATCGCACTATCGCGCCGCGCTCAATGCGCGCTCACCACCGTCTCGGAGTAGCGCGGCGTCGCCGTCATGGCGGGAGCGCTCTCGCGCGCCTGCACACCCGACAGATCCGCGACCTTGTAGCCGGCCGTCTGCATCGTGTGCAGCAGTGGGTTCTCGAAGGGGCGGTCCATGGCTTTACGCAGGTTGTACAGGTGGCTGCGCAGCGTGTCGGAGTCGGGCGATTCGCCCTTCCAGATCTCGCGTTCGATTTCCTGGCGCGATACCACGCGCGGTGATTCGCGCATCAGGATGCTGAGCAGCTGGAAGCCCGTCGGCGACAGGTGCAACTCCATTCCGTCGCGTTGCACGGTCATGGCTTCCGGGTCCAGCACCAGGTCGGCCACGCGCAGCACGCCCCCGCCCATCGACTTGCGGCCACGGCGGATCAGCACCGCGATGCGCGCTTCCAGTTCCTGGATCGCGAAGGGCTTGGTGAGGTAATCGTCTGCGCCGGCCTCCAGGCCGGTGAGCTTGTCGTCCAGCGTGTCGCGCGCGGTGAGCATCAGCACCGGCGTCGAACGACGCTGCTCGGCGCGGATGCGGCGACACACGTCCAGGCCATCCACGCGGGGTAGGGTGCGGTCGAGGATGATCGCGTCGTAGGTGTTCTCCGCGGTGAGGCGGAGTGCATCGGCGCCGTCGCGCGCGAAGTCGACCTCGTAGCCGCGCGCTTCGAGGAATTCGCCGACCATCTCTGCGATCGCCATGTGATCCTCGACGATGAGGATGAGTCCGCCAGCGGCCTTCATGGTGTCTCCTGGGTATGTGGGAACGATGTGTGTGAAGGCTGCGAATCCGGTCGTGAAATTGATGTGAGCGGTAACGCGATCTCCACGGCGATCTCGCCCGTCGGCTGCGCTGAACGCGACCGGGCGCACGGTTCACCGCCTGCTGATCGCCCCGCCGATACGGTCACGCGCATGCGGGGCGGTCGTCGAACCTGCGGTGTTTTGCTGAACGTGGCGGCGTGCGGCGCCGCCATTGAGCACGTCGATGGAGCCGGTCCGCGAACTCATCCAGTACGTGCGGACGCCGCAGCCCGCGTTCGAACCCGGCTTCGAAGCGAAGCAGGAGTACGCGGCGGAAGTCGGGGATCAGAACCGTCATTCCAGCGCTGCTGGGACCAGCTTGAACTCGCTGCTCAAGTCGAGGGCCACAGCAAAATGGATTCCAGTTTTCGCCGGAATGACGGCGATTTGTGGCCCACCACGAGCCTTGAATCCCATTCAAGAAAGCGTTCCAGAATGGTCGCTTTTTCGGAGGAAGCCCGCGGCGCAGGATGGCGACACACCAGAGACAAGGAGTCGCGCCATGAACCTCTTCGCAGGTTTGCTGTTCAACCAGGGCTACATCCAGGATCCCGAACTGGCGATGTCGCTCGCCAACGTCGAAACCGATCCCGCGCAGGAAGAAGCGCGCAAGCGCGAGCGTGATGCGCGCATCGAGCGCCGCCGTCGTCGCGCCAGCTTCCACAACCACGCGGTGTCGTCGGTGTGCGGGACCACGGCGCTGTCGCCGTTTCGTTGAGGTTCACCCCTTCCCCCTTGGTGGGGAAGGGGAATGCGTTCCAGCGTGGAAACGGCGCGTGAAGCACTCTTCACCGCTCACGTGGAAACGACATCACCACATTGAACCTGCAGGTCCACATCAAGAGGACCTGCCATGCCGTGTTTCCGGATGCCCTTCGTTTCAGCGCTCGTCGCCCTCGCGGCGATCGCCGCACCCGTGCATGCGCAGGAACAGGTGAACGTGCCGGTGCAGACGCTCGACCTGCAGCGCTACGCCGGGCAATGGCATGAGATCGCGCACCTGCCGATGTTCTGGCAGCGCGATTGCGTCGGCGACATCACCGCGACCTACACGCCCAACGCCGACGGCACCGTCGGCGTGCGCAATGCGTGCCGTACGAAGGACGGGACGACGGACGTCTCCGACGGCGTCGCGCGCCCGGTCGACGCCAAGCCCGGCGCGCTGGAAGTGCGCTTCGCGCCGGAGTGGCTTTCCTGGCTGCCGATGACCTGGGCCGACTACTGGGTGATCGACGTTGATCCGGAATATCAGTGGGCGGTCGTCGGGGGGCCAGACCGCGAGTATCTGTGGATCCTCTCGCGCCAGCCGGAGATGAACCGCGCGCTGTTCGAGCGCCTGAAGGCGTCGGCAGCGATGAAGGGCTACAACCTGCGCGAGCTGAAGGTGATGGCGCCGCTGCGCTGAACGCCTGAACAGGCGCGCCGCTGCAGCGCGGGCGGCGCGATCGTCCTAGAATGCGCGGCCAGAAAGCGATCGCGAGTTCCCATGTCACGCAATTCCAAGGTCAAGCGCGACGCCCGCAAGAAGAAGGAGCCGGACAAGCCGATCCGGCGCCTCGGTGGCGCTCTGCAGCCGCACGCCCAGTTGCTCGATGCCGACGATGCATCCGTCGGCGGCGTGGGCTGGCGCGACGGGGAGTGGCTGCTGGTGCTCGGCAGCCAGGTCGCTGCGCGCAGCGACAGTGCGTCGATGGCGCTGGCGATGCTGCGGCACGTGGTCGCCGTGCAGGAACGCGCCGGTCGCGAGCTGCGACTGGAAGCCTCAGCGCCGCTGCTGAACGCCGCAGGCCGTGAAGCCGCCGCGCTGGGTCGCACGCTCGAGGAACACCTTGCCGCGCTGGAGCAGGAGCGCGTCGAACGCGAGCCCCTCGCCCCGGTGATGACGCCTTCGTTGCCGCACTGAGGACGCAACTGGCCGACACGCCACACGCGCCGCGTTGATCCGGACACCGAAGTCGCAGGATCACCGCCATGCGTACCGCGCGCATCCGCTTCGTGTTGATCGCCTGCCTCGTGGCGGTCCCGGCCTTCGCCCAGGACCTTCGCCCGGAATCCCTGAAACTCTACGGCGGCACGTATTCGCCCGACTGCGGCAACATGGCCGCGCCGCGCGTGCGCATCGCCGCCGATGCGCTGGAGATCGCCAGCGGCAGCCGCACGCTGCGCACGCGGCCCACCATGGATTCCTACACCAGCTTCGGCGGCGCGCCGACCTCGCCGGTGCCGGAGGGCTACCAGGTCGAGTTCATCGGTAACGACTTCTCGGTCTACGTCTTCCAGGACGCCAAGGGCTTGCATGTCCCGCTGCATGACTACGTGCCCGCGGCTGCGCCGATCGTCGGTGCGCAAGCGATGAAACTCCGCTTCGGTCGTTGCCCCGCGGGTTGACGCGTTCACGCGCTTTTCGCAACCCCGCCACCCCACGCGCGCCGAGGGTGAACTGCGCGCGCGCATGCGCCATCCTGTGCCATCGCGGCCACGGCCGCCCCGCATCGGAGTCGGCATGGAACTGGGCATGATCGGACTGGGTCGCATGGGCGCGAACATGGCGCAGCGGCTCGTGCAGCACGGGCATCGCGTGGTGGGTTTCGATCCCGGCGCGCAGGCGCGCGAACGCGCCGCGCAGGGTGGCATCGAACCGGTGGATTCGCTCGCGGCGATGATCGAACGCCTGCCCGCGCCGCGTGCGGTGTGGATGATGGTGCCGGCGGGAGACCCGGTCGATCGCACCATCGACGACCTGCTGCCGCTGCTCGCGGCCGGCGACACGATCATTGATGGCGGAAACTCCTTCTACAAGGACACGATGCGTCGCGCGCAGAAACTGGCGGAGCACGGCATCGCGTACATCGACTGCGGAACCAGTGGCGGCGTGTGGGGTTTGAGCGAAGGCTACAGCCTGATGGTCGGCGGCGATGAAGCCGCGGTGGAGCGCCTTCGTCCGGTGTTCGAAGCGTTGGCGCCCGCCAGCGATCGCGGCTGGGGACGCGTCGGGCCCAGCGGCGCCGGCCACTTCACCAAGATGGTCCACAACGGCATCGAGTACGGAATGATGCAGGCCTACGCCGAAGGCTTCGCGATCATGCAGAAGCGCGCGGACTTTGCGCTGGACCTGGGGCAGGTCGCGCAGATCTGGCGACACGGCAGCGTCGTGCGATCGTGGCTGCTGGACCTGAGTGCGAACGCGCTCGACGAGAACCCGACGATGGCCGGTATCGCGCCGTATGTCTCCGATTCCGGTGAAGGCCGCTGGACTGTCGCCGAAGCGATCGAGCTGGATGTGTCGGCGCCGGTCATCACGCTGTCGCTGCTGGAGCGGTTGCGTTCCCGCGAGGACGATTCCTTCGCCGACAAGCTGCTTTCGGCGATGCGCGCGCAGTTCGGTGGGCATGCGATCCGGAAGGAGTGATCCGTCCGTTCGTCGGCATCCCGCGTGATGCAGCGCCGCATCGACCTACGCTGACGCCGCGCCTGAGCCACCTTGCCGAAGGAGAACGAGCATGACGACCGTGATTGCAGCTTCGCGTCCCGTGAGCTACTGGGTGATCGCCGTACTCGCATTGCTGTGGAACCTGTTGGGCGTGGCGATGTTCTGCATAACTCTGCTGGCGACGCCGGAGCAACTCGCGGCGATGCCCGTGGAGCAGCGCCGCATCCTGGATGCGACGCCGGGCTGGATGCAGGTCGCCTACGGCGTGGCCGTGTTCGGCGGCGTGCTCGGCGCGATCGGCCTGCTGCTGCGCAGGCGCTGGGCGGCGACCTTCTTCCTGCTGTCGCTCGTCGGCCTGGTGGTGCAGGTGCTGGGTGCATTCTTGGCGACACCGGCGTGGGAAGTTCTGGGCCCGTCGGGGCTGGTCATGCCCATCGTGTTGTTGGTGATCGCGCTGTTCCTGCTGTCGTATTCGCGGCGCGCCGCGGCACGCGGCTGGCTGTCCTGACGATGCGCTGACCCGGCGCGTGGGGCGAAGCCTCGCGCTCCGGGCTGCGAGCTCGGCGTGCCGAGCAAAAAGCCTGAAGTACCGGACTCCGGACTCGAAACGTCGAGCAAAACGAGCCACCTACTACGAGCTTCGGGCTCGGCGTTCCGGGCAACTAGCCTGGCGCTCCCAGCTCCGCGCTCGGCGGGCCGGGCAAACACCCTCGCGCTCCGGGTTCCCGAGCTCGACGCGCCGAGCAGGAAGGCGCGCGCTCCGAGTTCTCAAGCTCGAGGCTTCGACAAGAAAGACGCGCGCTCCGAGTTCGCGGGCTCGGCGCTTCGAGCAACAAGACTCGTGTGCAAGGGTGCGAAGCGCGGTGTGGAACAATGGCCGCCACGTCGTGACGGCCCCCTTCCGCGCATGAATGACCATCGCTTCGCCTGCGTACTTGTGTTCGCGCTCCTGTTGACCGCGTGCGCGACGCCGCCCCGGCCATCGCCGCCAGCGCCATTACCGCCGCCCGCGAAGCCCGCACCGCCGCGCAATCCCGCGGTGCAGCTGCGACCGTCGCCGAACCACGACCCGCGCAGCGCGGTGATGATCGTGCTGCACCAGACGGAGATGGAAAGCGCGGAGGCGGCGTTGTACACGCTGCAGACGCGCAACCCCGGCGGCCGCGTGAGCGCGCACTACCTGATCGGCGACAACGGCGCGCTGTACCAGCTCGTCTCCGAAAGCGAGCGCGCGTGGCACGCGGGCGCATCGCGCTGGGGCGGCGTGAGCGATCTCAATTCGGCGTCGATCGGCATCGAGCTGGACAACAACGGTTCGGAGCCTTTCAGCGAGGCGCAGATCGCCGCGCTGCTGCGGTTGCTGGGCGACATCACGGAGCGGCTGGACATCCCGAAACAGCTGGTGATCGGCCACGGCGATATCGCGCCGGCGCGCAAGAGCGACCCGAGCGCGCGCTTCCCGTGGAAGCGGCTGGCCGACGCCGGTTACGGGCTGTGGCCGCGCGCGCCGCTGGCGCCGGTGCCGCCCGGTTTCGATCCATGGGCGGCGATGCGACTGATCGGTTACGACCTGCGGGATCCGGATGCGGCGGTGCGCGCGTTCCATCGCCACTATCGCGGCTTCGAAGGTGCAAGGGACCAACCCGCGCCGTGGATTCCGGGCGATGCCGAAATGCTGTTCGACCTGCAGGTCCAATTGATGGCGATGCCGGCGACGCCGATGCCGACGCCGACTCCGACTCCGACTCCGACTCCGTGACATTCCCCGGGTGCGCTTCGCTTACCCGGGCTACAGAACCGCGTCCATAGCCCGGGTAAGGCCGCAGGCCGCACCCGGGTCGCGCGTCACCGTCGCCGCAGCGCGTAAACCACAGCACCGAGCGCCAACGCGATTGCGGCGGCAACGAGATTGGCGACCTGCGCGCTCGCCAGCAGTGCGAGACTCAACACGATCGCCGCCACCGGAATCAACGCGCCGCCCGGCAGACGCAGCGCACCATCGCGATTGCCATGCCGATGCCGCAGCACCAGCACCGAGCCCGCGGTGCCCAGGTACGTGCACAGCCGCGACACCACCGACAGCAACGCCAGCTGCACGAACGAGCCAGACAGCGCCAGCGCGAGCGACACCGCGCCAATGAGCACGATTGACAGCGCGGGCGTCCGGAACGTGGGATGGATCGCGCCGAGCCATCGCGGCCCGTAGCCATCCTGCGACAGCGCAAGCAGATAACGCGGCGCCATCAGCACCGTGTTGCTGCTGGTGCCGAGGATCGAAATGCTCGCGCCGACCGTCATCGCAAGGGCGAGCCATTCGCCGGAGAAACGCGACGCCGCTTCTGCCAGCGGCGTCGACGAGTGCGCGAGGTCCGGCAGCGTGCCGAGCGCGACCCACTGCACGCTCACGTAAACCAGCGTCACGGTCGAGATCATCGTGAGCAGTGCGAAGGGGACGTCGCGGCGCGGATTGCGATACTCGCCGGCCGCCGCGGGAAGGTTCTCGAAACCGGCGTACGCGAACAGCAGCAACAGCGCGGCTTCGGCGAGCGGTTTCGCGGTGAGCGGCGCGGTCGAAGGCGCCGCCAGCGAAGTGTCGACGTGGAAGGCGCCGATGGCGACGAACAACGCCAAGGGCACGAGTTTGCCGATCGCCAGCAGCACGCCGGCATTGGCCGCGGCGCGCACGCCGACCACATTGATCGCGACCAGCAATGCGATGGAACCGGTCACGATCGACACGCGCGCCCAACCGGCGTCTGCAGCGGGCCAGAAGTGCGTGACGGCTTCGGCCAGTCCGTTGGCGAGCGCGGCGGCGGTCGCGATGCGCGTGAGCAGCAGCATCCAGCCGACTTCGAAACCGATGAAGGGACCGAAGGCCTCGCGCGCGTAGAGGTATCCGCCGCCGGGCGCGTCGAAGTAACTGGCCGCCTGTGCGTAGCACAGCACCAGCAGGCTCACCGCGAGTCCGGCGAGCAACACCGCCCAGAGGCTCGCGGGTCCGAGGAGCGCGGCCGCCGCGGCCGGCAGCAGGTAGATACCGCTGCCGATGACGTCGTTGATCGACAGGCCGACGATCTGCCATCGACTGACGGCGCGCAGCGTGCCGGGTGGTGGTCCGGACGACGTGGTGGGCTGGTCCAAGGGGCATTCCCGCGGTCGGCTGGCGCCCAGAGTGCCCGTTGCTTCACCGCGTCGCCACGCTGCGTCGCCGCAAACGCACCGCACGGACGCGCCCCGCAGACGCGAAAGGCCGCCGGTTCGCACCGGCGGCCTTCGTATCACGGGTGAACGGACAGGACCTTAGAAGTCGTAACGAAGCTGGATCTGCGCAAGGTCCAGATCGGTGTCCTCGACCTCGAAGCGGCTGTACTCGCCGCGCAGCGCGACGTTGTCGGTGAAGCGGTACTGCACGCCGACGCCGTAGGTCGCGTCGGTGCCGTTGTCGTCGGTGTTGCCGACGATGGACGGGATCGAGCGGTCAAGGTCCCAGCGCTGGACACCGGCCTTGGCGTAGGCGGAGAAGCTGTCGGTGATCGGCAACGTGCCGACGGCCGTCAGATAGACGGAACTGGCTTCCAGGGGCGTGCCGGCGCCGCGCGGTTCGAGCTTGCCGAAGTCGGCGTAGCCACCTTCCAGACCGAAGTAGCGGTTGAACTGATAACCGCCGAAGACGGAAAACGCGGTGTCATCGTCGTCGTAGGGGCCCTCGTCGACAGTCGACTGGCCCACGCCTGCACCGGCGTAGAAACCCTTGTCGGCGGCCTGCGCGCCGAATGCGGCGGCGCCTGCGATGACGGCGACCAGGGCGGTGGACAGCATCTTGTTCTTGTTCATTGCGAATCGACTCCTGCGTGCGCGCCGTCGAATGGGGGAGGGAGCGGCGCTCGATGCGACGGGTCCTGGCGGAATGCCTGGGCGGCCGTCGCTGCACGAAAGAGATGGGCGTTGCGCTCGCGGAACAAAGGGCGGAAGTCGGGGAAACACTGTCCCGCGACTGGAACTGTCGGCGCCTTTTTTGCGGAATCTGGCGGTTAGGTCACGGTGTCGGGCGTAGCGCACAAGCGTGGCTACGATTTGGATTCGCCGGCGCGACGCGTCCGTGCGGGGAATTCTTTCGCAATCCGCAACCTCCCACGCGCGCGCTGTGTCGCGGCGTGGTCAACCCCACTGAATGGAGTCATGCATGAAGATCAAGGTCCTGCTGCTTGTCGCGGCGATGTCGGTTCCGGTTATCGCGATGGCCAGCGAAGCCTTCGACACGCGTGCTGTCGAAACGAAGCAGGACCGCATCCGTCGCGCGATGGAATCGGGTTCGGCCGGTTTCAGCGAAGCCTCGACGGAACAGAAGAAGGAGCTCGTGGAACGCCAGGGCGAACTGCTGTCGCTCATCAACGGCCGCACGTATGCGGAGCTGAACGACGCCGAGCGCGAGAAGGCGCAGGAACAGATCACGTGGATTGACCGCACGGCAGCGAGCATCGCCGACGAGCGCATGGTCTGCGAGCGCACCAAGGCGTCCGGCACCAATCGCGTCACGCGCGTGTGCATGACGGCCCGCCGCAAGCGCGAAGCGCTGGAAGCGGCGCAGAAGTCGATGAGCGGTCCCCAGTTCTCCCCGCAGTACGACCGCCCGGTGCGCTGAGGCGCCGATCACGTTTCGCTTCGTTCCAACCAGAAACCTCGCAGCGATGGGTTAAGCACGCGTGCACGCGCGGCCTGCGGTCACGCGCAGGTTCATGCGGCCGCGCGCACATTGGCGCCGCGATGCCGGTCCCCTCGTCGGAGCCGGTTCGCGAGGCCCCGCGAGAGGGCGGAAACTTCGGGTGTGTGGCGCGAAAGGCGGCTCCGGCCGCCTTTCGCTTCTCGAGCACGGACAAAGTGTCCGGGGATCCAATTCGCGGCTGCGCCGTTACGCATGCGACAATGACGCACGATGAACAGTCCCCTGGATCTGGCGCATCTGCGCCGCAGTTGTTCGCAATGCTCGCTGCAGCAGCTTTGCCTGCCGGCGGGCATCAGCGGGCCTGAACTCGATCGCCTCGACGACATCGTCCGCCGCCGCCGCACCATCGCGCGTGGCGAACGGTTGTTCCGTATCGGGGATTCGCTGGCGTCGGTGTACGTCGCCCGCGACGGCGCGTTCAAGACCGTCACGTTGAGCGAAGACGGCGACGAACAGGTGCTGGGGTTCCATCTGCCGGGTGAGCTCATCGGCCTGGACGCGCTCGGCGGTGGTTCGCATCGCTGCGAGGCGGTGGCGCTGGGCGACGCGAACGTGTGCGAAGTGCCATTCGACCAGCTCACCGACATCGCCACCCAACTGCCCGGCCTGCAGCAGCAGCTGCTGCGCGTGATCGGCCACAGCCTGAACCGCGACCACGACCACATGGGCATGCTGGTGCGGCGCCAGGCGAACGAGCGCATCGCGTTGTTCCTGCATGGACTGGGCGAACGCTTCCGGCAAATCGGCCAGTCGTCGACGCAGTTCAAGCTTCCGATGAGCCGCGAAGACGTCGCGCGCTACCTCGGCCTCGCGCTTGAAACCGTGAGCCGCGGCTTCACGCGATTGCAGGAAGACGGCGTGATCGACGTGCACGGGCGCCGTGTGGAAATCGTCGATATCGAAGAACTCTCGCGCCTTGCGCACGGCATCGAGGAAGAAGCTCCGCGCGTGCGCCGCACCCGCCGGGTTTCGTAACCGGCTTCGCGATCGTCACGCTGATGGCGTGACGCATCCAAGCGCGGACAGCACCGCGTGCAGTTCCGGTACCTGCATCAGCCACGGTGCCGACAGCGTCAGCAATCCCGCGATCATCACCAGCGCCGCGCCCGCGTTGCGCCAGCGCGTCTGCAGCCAGCGGCCCAGGCGCGCGCCGCTCCACGTCAGCGGAAGCATCACCGGCAACGTGCCCAGGCCGAAGGCGAGCATCGTCAGCGCGCCGTTCACGGCGCTGGCCTGGAGCCACGCAGCGGCGAGCAGCGTGGTGCTCAACCCGCACGGCAACCAGCCCCAGAGCACCGCGAGCCCGATGCGCTTGGCCCGAGAATCGGCGGGCAGCATCCGCTGTTGCAGCGGCCGCAGCCACGCCCACATGCGCGTGCCGGCACCGCCGAGCGCCGACAGGCGACCACGTCGATCGAACAATCGCAGCGCAATCACTATCAACACCAGCCCGACGAGCATGCGTAACCCCGTCGCCAATCCGTCCATGCGGGCAACACCGACGATGCCGTGACCCAGGCCGCCGGCGATCGCGCCCGCGATGACGTAGCCGCCGACGCGCGCGAGGTTCGCTTCCAGCGCTGGTGCGATCGAGCGCGTGGCGGTCGCGCCGGAGCGCTGCGCGTTCACCGAAAAGCCCGTCGCAATACCACCGCACATCGCGGCGCAATGCGCGCCGCCCAGCAATCCGCTGAGCGAGGCAGCACCCAGCGTCAGCCAGTCAATCGGCATCGCGCGCCTCGTCGGCGGGATCGTTGCGGGGCGCGGGCAGCGGATCGTCGCGCAGGATGTCGATGGCCGGCGTGTCGAGGTCGTCGAACTGACCGCGCCGCACCGCCCACACGAAGGCGCCGATGGCGATGCCCAGCAGCACCAGGCTGATCGGTACGAGCAGCAGCAGGATGTTCATGCGGCCCTCCGTTCGTTGCGTTCGCGCCGGCCCAGCCGAAGCGCGTTGAGCGTGACCAGCAGCGATGAGCCGGCCATGCCGAGTGCGGCGATCCACGGTGTGACGTGACCCGTCGCCGCCAGCGGAATCGCGAGGATGTTGTAACCCAGCGCCCACGCGAGATTCTGCTGGACGATGCGCTGAATGCGCCGCGCCAGCACGATCGCCTGCGGCACGCGCAGCAGCGATGGGCTGGTGACGACGAAATCGGCCGCGCGCTGCGCGAGTGCCGCGCCCTCGGCCATCGCCAGCGAGACATCGGCGCCGGCCAGCACGGGCGCGTCGTTCAGCCCGTCGCCGACCATCGCGACGACTTCACCGCCGGCCTGCGCGGCGCGAACGCGCGCGAGCTTCTGTTCGGGCGTTTGCCGAGCGTGGAAGGACTCGATGCCGACCTGTCGCGCGAAACTCGCGACGGCATCGGCGGAATCACCACTGCACAGTTCGACCGCGATGCCGGCGTCGCGCAGGGCAGCGACGGCCTCGCGCGCATCGTCGCGCATGGTTTCGCGTACGGTGATGCGCGCGAACGCGCGCGTGCCATCGCCCAGCCAGATCGCGCCGTCGTCCGTGCGTGAAGCGGCAAAATCCGCGCGGCCCAGGCGCCAGCGCGTGCCGTCGACATCACCCTCGATGCCGGAACCAGCAAGCGCATGCACGCCGTGTGCGAACAGGTCGTCTTCGACGTGCGCGAACGCCTGCGCGAGCGGATGCATGCTGCCGCGTTCGAGTGCCGCAGCAATCGCAAGGGCGTCGGGCGCGTCCATGCCTTCGAATGTCGCCACGCTGTCGAGTTCGGGACGTCCATTGCTGAGCGTGCCGGTCTTGTCGAGCACCACGCGGTCCACGCGTGCGAGCGTCGACAACGCGTCTTCGCGAACGCCGAGGACGCCGATGCGTGCGAGCGCCCCGTGCGCGGTGGTCAGCGCGGAGGGGATCGCCAGCGACAGCGCACACGGGCAGCTCACCACCAGTAGCGCCAGCGTCACTTCCAGAGCGCGTGCGGGCTCGTGAACGAGCCACCACGCGAACGTGGCGACCGCGCACAGCAGGAGCGCGACGACGAAGCCGCCGGCCACGCGCTCGGCGGCGCGTGCGAGTTGCGGGCGCGCCGACTGCGCCTGCTCGACGAGACGGGTGAGTTGCGACAGTCGCGTGTCGGCGCCGGTGCGCACCACGCGCAATCGCGCGGATGACTCGCGGCAGATGCTGCCGGCCAGCGCGGGCTCGCCGGCCTCGCGCCGCACCGGTGTGGATTCGCCCGTGATGAGCGCCTCGTCGAATGACGCCGCGTGATCGAGCAGCACGCCGTCGGCGGGCACGGCTTCGCCAGCGGCGACGCGCAGCACGTCATCGAGCGCGATGTCGCCCACTGGCACCTGTTCGACCGATCCGTCGCGTTCGCGCAACGCGAGCGCGGGTCGAGCCCGTGCAAGCGCATCGATCTGCGCGCTGGCGATGCCGCGCGCGCGCTGTTCGAACATGCGCGCCACCAGCAACAGCAGCACGAACATCACCGCAGCGTCGTACCAGACGTGCGTGCCGCCGCGCAGGGTTTCGAAGAGGCTGGCGAAGTAGGCGAGCAGCGTCGAACCGGCGATCAGCGTATCCATGCCCAGCCTGCGGCCGCGCAGTTCGCGCCACATGCCTTCGAGGAACGGCCAGCCGGAATAGAAGACGACCGGCGTGGAAACCAGGAACGTGATCCAGCGGAAGAAATCGCGCGTGGCCACCGGCATCTGCTGCGCGGTATCGAGGTACAGCGCTTCGGCGAACATCATCGCCTGGATCGCGCCGAGGCCCGCCACACCCAGTCGCAGCAGCCAGCGGCGGCGTTCACGGCGCTGCGCCTGTTCTCGCGCTTCGCCCGTCGCCAGCCACGGGCGGTAGCCGAGCGCGGCGAGGCGTTGCATCAGCGTCGATAGCGCGACGCGCTGCGGATCCCACGCGACCACGACGCGCCCGGTGACCGCGTTCGCGCCCGCGTCGAGCACGCCCGCCTGCCGTCGCAATGCGCGGTCGATCAACCACGCGCATGCCGCGCAGCGCATGGCATCGGTGAGCACGGTGATCTCGCGGCCGCCGGGAACGATACGGCTGTGTTCGGCGAGCACGACGTCGCGATCCCATGCGCCGAAGTCCGCCGCATCCGCCTGCACGCGACCGGCGGGCGAAGTGCGCAGGTTGTAGTAGTCGCCGAGCGCGGATTCACGGATCCACGTCGAGGCTGCCGCGCAGCCGTGGCAGCAGAAGGCGCGTTCGCCTTCGCGGACGGCGTCGGGCGTCAGCGCTTCGCCGCAATGATCGCAGGCGCCGATGTCGACGGCCCGTGTCTTGCGTAGCGGAAGCGCCGCGTCCATCGTCAATTGCCGGCCAGTGCCGGCCCGAGGTGCGCCGCGCCCTGGCCGGCGATGAGACGCCCGCGAAGTCGCCACTGCGTGTCGGCTGGCGTCAGCTGCAGCAGCCAGTCGTGATCGAGCGGAAGGTCGAGGTCGGCGTGCCAGCCCAGTTCGCTGGGCCTCAGTTCGACCGTGCGGTCGAGTGTCGCATCGCTCGGATGCGACAGCACGATCTTCAACGGCGCATTCCGCGGCACGTCGCCGTTCGAGAAGCCACCGCCGACCGGAAGCAGTTCGATGCCCCTCGCATCGACGTGCAGAACGGCGGAAAGTTTCATCGACTGTGCGCGCTCGTCCGGGCCCAGTTCGGTCGTCTGGATCTGCGCCGTGCGCTGCACGGTGTCGATCACCGCATCGTCGCCGCCGCTCTCCAGCGCGACCACCACCAGGCCGACGCCGGCGACGATCGAGAGGATCGGAAGCCCGATCACCAGCCACATCACGGGATTGCGGGGTTTCACGGCAAGGCCCATCACATCGGTCCGAAGAAGGTCGACGCCACGTCGGCGCTTGCGGCGCCGTCGACGCGTTCGACATGGAAGGTGACCTCCTGCTTGCCACGCACGCCGGACGGCGCGGACAACACCAGCGGCAGGTTGAGCACCTGCTCGGCGTCGGCATCGACGGTCTGTGGACCGCCGCGCAGTTCGACGCCGGCCGGCGCATCGACGCGGATGCGGAACGAGCGCGGCGCGACGTCCTTGTTGACGAGCTTGAGGGTGTAGGTGTTCTCGACGCGGCTGTCGGACGTCTCGCGGTACAGCGCGTTGCGGTCGCGCAGCACTTCGGCGATGAGCGGGCTGCGATGGCCGACGCCCCACGCCCATGCCGCGCACAGCGCGGCCAGAAGCACGGCGTAGAGCAGCACGCGCGGGCGGGCCACGCGGGTGGGCTTTCCGTCGATCGCATTCTGCGTGGAGTAGCGGATCAGGCCCTTGGGATAGCCCATCTTGTCCATCACCGAATCGCAGGCGTCAATGCACGCGCCGCAGGCGATGCACTCGTATTGCAGGCCATTGCGGATGTCGATGCCGGTCGGGCAGACCTGCACGCAGATCGTGCAGTCGATGCAGTCGCCCAGTTCTTCTGGTGCGAACTTCGGCAGCGGCTGCGCAACGAGGCCGACGTCGGTGACGGCGGTGGTGCCGGCGGCGCCGAGCGCGACCGCGTTGCCCTGTCGCGCGCCGCGGAACACGTAGTCATAGGCGGTGGCGGGATCGAGCAGGCCGCGTGCGCGTTCAAGCACGCTGCCGAGGCCGCGCTTGCGCGGGCCGCGCGGTTCGCCGCGCATCGGGTCGTAGGCGATGATCAGCGTGTTGCGGTCGAACATCGCGCTCTGGAAGCGCGCATACGGGCACATGTACTTGCAGACCTGTTCG